>Ga0182024_10013483_pt1 | contig 15950 bp, 13 predicted proteins | sample P32metaG_FD_120480 | JGI IMG/M metagenome (GOLD analysis project Ga0182024, IMG submission 120480) | Permafrost microbial communities from Stordalen Mire, Sweden - P3-2 metaG (Illumina Assembly) | ecosystem: Environmental > Terrestrial > Soil > Wetlands > Permafrost | place: Sweden: Stordalen... | reverse complement strand
CTCAACCAGCCGAACCGCCTCCTGCTTGAACTCGAGCGTATACCGCGCCCGCGTCGCCTTCATCATCGTCTACCCCTTCGCTGATTCTCAGCTATGGGATACGTTTGGCGGGGGCAAGATCATGACAGCATTCGAACCCGCCTCACTCACTCGAACGAGGTGTCGAGTATCGCAAGAGGACTTGGGTCGGCGGTTGAGTCATTTCTCTTGGAGGACAAGAAAGAGAGCGACATTCCTCATGGAGCGATTCCTACGATAGCCGCAACTTGCGGGTTGATCCACGACATCGGTAATCCGCCTTTCGGTCATGCAGGAGAAAAGGCGATAGCATCATGGTTCGACAAGCGACAAAGTCTCTTTGAAGGGTTCCCTGGAGAGACACGCAAAGCAAAGCTAGAAACTCAATTCGCAAGAGACTTCCTGAAGTTTGACGGGAATGCGCAAACCCAAAGGCTCTTGTCCAGCTTGCAAATGCTCGCCGACCGCTTCGGGCTGAACATGACCTGTGGAACCCTATCCGCTAGCCTCAAGTACGTTGTGCCGTCACATCGCACCGATCCCAATAGGGCCGAGGCGAAGAAGCATGGATACTTTGCCAGCGAGAACGATCTGATGAGCCGTATCCAGAAGGAGGTTGGAACTGGGGAGTCCCGTCACCCTATCGCATTCTTGGTGGAAGCAGCCGATGATATCGCCTACGCAACCGTCGATTTGGAGGACGGCATTAAGAAGGGGTGTCTGGATTGGGCATTTCTAAAGGACGAACTAAAAAGGCGCGCAGAAGGCCCTATTTTAGATCAGGTCCTCAAATCGGCAGAGGACAAGATCAAACCAGCGCGCAATCTCATAGGCAAGGCAAAAGATGAGGCGTTGGCGATTGCATTCCGGACCTACGGTATCATTCACATGGCGAACGCTTCCGTTAGTGCCTTCAAAACGCACTATGAACAGATTATGAACGGCAACCATTCGACGAGCTTGTTGAAGAGTTCAGAGGTTGCCCCCTTGGTCAAGGCCTGCAAAGACATCGCAGAGCATCACGTATATTCGGCACCGCAAATACTCAAGCTTGAGATCATGGGCAGAACGGTCATTTGGGATCTCCTTGACATTTATTGGGAGGCCGCCCAATACGTGTCCAATCCGCTTGATATGCCTCCCTTTGCGAAACGGATCTATGCTCTGATTTCAAAGAACTATCGAGAGATCTGCGAAGAAGGGATCAATAGCGGTTCACATCAAATACCAGCCGAATACCGGCGAATGCAGCTGATAACCGACCAGGTTTGCGGGATGACCGACTCCTTCGCGGTCAGCCTTCACCGTGAGCTGACCAATGGGGTTTAAAGAGTCAACCGAAACGCGCCTTCGTAGGAAGCTTAATTGGCTGCTGAATAGGTCTGTGCGGATTGGTAAGGCGATCACGGTCCTAAAGGAATGGGAGAGCCGAGGTTGGGAGCCTATCCTCTTTGGTGGGGTGGTGCGTGATTTATGCATTCTTGGTTCCCGCCAGTACCCACGGGATATTGACATCGTTCTGGGTAATGCCGGGACAGACGAAGTCATTGAGGAATTTTTGGGTGCAGACTATCGGAAGAATAGATTTGGAGGATTGCATCTCAACGTCGCCCGTTGGTCCTTTGACGTCTGGCCGCTTGCTAAGACTTGGGCCTTCACAACTGACGCGTCACTTTTGCCGAGCGTCGAGAACCTGCCGAAGACTACATTTCTTGACGTAGAGGCAATTGCGGTGACTTTGAGTGGTCCTAACAGGATTGGCCACATCTATTCGAGCGGCTTCTTTCGATCTGTTAACGAACGGTGTATCGATATCAATTACGCCCAGAACCCATTTCCGTCTCTCGCAGCAATCCGATCAATCACGATCGCATGTAAGCTCAATTTCCAAATTAGTCGACGACTCGCCGAGTACATCGTTTCGACCGTTTCAGAAACAGGAATGAGAGCTCTGGTTGATGCTCAAGACCAGCATTATCAAAAGGTTATGTTCAGGGAAACTGACATCGAAGAAATTTTCAGGTACTTCGTGACCCAACTTGAATCTCACGAGCGAAAGCGGGTGAGTTTGCCCGATCGATACTGGCCTCGCCAGCTTGAGCTCTGGCGGAACTGATTCGGCACCAAAAAACGAACACGTGCAACTACTTGCTGAAAGCTCCGTCTAGATTCATCGGCTAACTCTCGAACTTTCACTCTCCTGCATTTTGCGCCAAACCGCTTTGGCTATTGCCTCTGCGTCGGGAACGCTCGTTTCCCGTTCCGAGGTCAGACTTCGCATAATTTCAGCTTGCCGGTTGGAAGCGACTGAGCCGTAGTTTGTGAATGTCGTGAGAACCTTTTCATGCCCAAGATTTTGGCTCCAGGCCTTGAATTCCTCCGGCGAATTGCAGCGAAGTTCTCCTAAATGTGCGAGAGTACGCCGGAAGCTGTGCGGATGAAAATAGACTAGGCCCGAGCCTTGGAAGGCTTCCTTGAAAATAGCGCGAATGGGAGACGCGCTGCTCCAATGGGCTCTCTCCAAGCCAACAAAGGCAAATTGGCGGTTAATGCCGGGTGCTACTTTGGTTGCTGGGAAGAGCGGGTCATCATTGCCCCAGAGCTTCTCGTTCCGGAGAAAGCTCACGCATCTCCATCTCCACTTTAGTTTCACTCTCGCCCTATTTGCGGTGCTCGCTAATCTTGTATCGGCAACCCATGTCTACTCGGTCCCTTCGGGACGAATCCCTCGGTTAAAACGCGTCCTACTGCGGCGCTGGGGCGGTTGATTCGCAACAGAGACGAGAAGGTAGCTGCAATATCCACCGGCGCTACAACTCCGTGGTAGGTTCCCGGCACAAAGGCTCCGAACAATTCCAACGGCACATGGCGGTCATAGCTGTTGGCCGAGAAATGGGTAGTTCCCGAACCATGCCAGGGGAACTGATAGGGGCCAAAGTTCAGGTGCAGAGCCCAGCCAACATAGGGCGAATAGCTGTGGGCGATGAGCCGTCCATAGTCCGTATTCGGAAGTCGACCCTCCCTCATCTGCTTACTCGTGTAGATTGGGGTGAGTGAAGGAGGCTCCTTCTGTCTGCCGGCCGATGTATCACCGGCCTTGGAGACAAAGCCAGCGAATATGTGCTGGACCATGGCCTTCGCCGTATCTTCAGCCTCTTCTTCACTCACGCCGGCCGCCTCAAAGGCGCCTCGATTCAGCAGCAGGTAAGGATTGTCCATCTGCAGGACGTATTTGCTTTTGTCCCTGGGCGGATACTTCGATTCCAGCATCTGCTCAAGGGGCTTGGTAAATTCATCTGGTGAGAAATCAAGCACAGGCATGCCCATAGCGTCGCCAGCCTTTTGTGTCGTCGCAACACCGTGATCGCCGGTCATGGCCACCATGACATTTTTTAGTCCGATGGTTTTATCCAGGAGGGTGAAAAATGAGTCCAGAGCAGCATCCGACTGCACGATGAGTTCCTTCTGCGAAGGATCATCTGGGCCGAACGCATGACCATTTATGTCCGTTGAAGAGATCGATATGGTGATCATATCGGTGACGTTCGCAGGATTCTGGCCTAGCTTTTCCCCTTCGATCAAAGCCTCGGCAAACTCCAACTGATAGGCAACGCTCGCTGGTGAACGTCCTACTTTCTCATAGAAACTCCCATTCGCCACGCCGCTGTCCTTTCGCGCGCGCGCGGCATGATCACTGGCATTGAACTGCGCCGTCCATGGCGGAAGCTCGTTCATCCAGTAAGTGGAAGTCTCCCAGGTTCCGGTATCGTGGTCGATCCAAAAGGCGCCCTTGGTGGCGTGACCGCTTGTCAAGATAGCGGCTCTGTCTTTCATTGAGACCCCGTAAACGCGAGCCCGCCCGCCTGTCGCCAACACCAGCTCATCGCCAAGCGTAGTCGCCAGCTCCCGATGCGCCGAGGCACCTGTCATATCCTTGGTGCCCGCCGGTGCGCCTACGAGCGTATATCGATTGTCAGCAACGGAACTGACCTGGCGAAGTTCACCGTCCGGGCCGGCTTCGTACCATTCGTTGAGTGGAATGCCGTGTCCGTCTGTATAGGCGCCAGTGCCGATCGTCGCGTGACCGGCCGCTGTCACGAGGTTGGCGTAGTCGTAGTAGCAATCGGTGAAATGAGCGCCCTGCTTGAGGAATAGGTTCCATCCATTCTTCGTCTTGAATTCACTGCGGTACCGATCCAGATAGTCACCGCGAAACTGGTCGAACACCAAGACGATCACCAGTTTTGGCTTTGCGTCGTAAGAATCCGCAAAGCCTGTCAGCACGCAAAGCGCAATCAGGGAGACAAAGGCGAAGAGCCGGGTCATCAAAAGCTTGGGCATTTTTCCTCAACAAAGGGTGCAAAAGGATGATCGCATCAGGCAATCGGCAGCCGGATGTAAAACACGGAACCGTTCGGAAATCGGGGCTTCACATCAATCGTTCCCCCATGTGTTTCAACAGCCCATTTGGCGATTGCCAATCCAAGACCGGCTCCTCCTGCGTCGCGCGTACGCCCTTCATCGACTCTATAGAAGCGGTCGAAGACGCGTGTTGCCTTGTCTTCTGGAATTCCCGGCCCATCATCCTCAATCGCGAGTTCTACGAATTGTGCGAGATCGGAAGTGGCGTCACTATCGGACAGACGAAGGCGGATCGTACTGCCCGCTGGAGAATACTTGACGGCGTTATCGAGTAGATTAATTACTGCCATCCGCAGAAAGTTGCGATCTGCAGAGACATTGAGTTGGCTTTGTCCATCAACAAGGATCGTCTGCTTCTTATCCTCGGCAAGAACTCCTACGACAGCAACTGACTCTTGAACGAGGTCGTTGAGGGGGAAGACAGTGCGATGCAGTTCGACTTCTCCTGAATCGGCATGTGCGATGGTCAGCAACGTATCGATCATCGCGGTGAGCCTGGCAACTTCCTCCAACATGCTGCCGATGATATCTCGATACTTTTCTGTGGAATGATCCTCCTGAAGACCTACCTCTCCGACGCTTCGAATCGCGGCTAAGGGCGTCCTCAATTCGTGAGAGACGTCGGAGGTGAAGTGCTGCAGCTTTTCGAAGGATTCACCGAGCCGCACGAGCAAACCGTTAAGCACCCGAGCCATGTGTCCCAACTCGTCGTCTGGATTATCAACGGGAATTCGCTCATTGAGCCGCTGCACTGTGATCTGCTCTGTTTGCCGTGCCATATGTTCGAGTGGATTAAGCGCCTTACCCGCGACGCGATAGCCCGCGAAGGCCGCCACAACCAAGGCTGCCGGCATGGCGAGCAGGAGCAGTCCAATGAATTCAAGGAGGCGCGACCTAAGCGGTTCTGTACTGTAGGCCAGCCTAATCAGAAGGGGCTTGCCCTGAAACACATGAAGATGGCTTATCGCGAGAACCGGTACCCCATCGGCAAGGCGCATTCTCTTCGACTCATAGCCGACATTCCCTTCGCGATGATCCGGCGCACCACCTAAATCCATTCCATGCAGGCGATCGTTGCGGAAGAGGGTCTGGCCACCTGGGCTTAGCACTTCCATATACCGATCGAGTAGAAGCCTCGATTCAGGATGGCTATGGTAATCCTCGTGCAAGAACAGACGGCCGTCGGGAGCGAAGTAGAGAAGTCCCTCCACTGTTTCGAGGTCTTCTATCTCGGCATGGTGAAGCTGATCGCTTAGCTGCCAATATTGAAGAACACATGCGCCGCAGATATAAATTGCGAGTACGATGCCAAAAATGCCAACGTACCAGAGCGTGAGGCGATCCCGGATGTACGTGAGCCGAAGGCGCATTATTTGCCCTCCGGTTCTCGGAGAACAAAGCCCAGACCGCGAACTGTATGCAGGAGCTTTACTGGGAACGGGTCGTCCACTTTCTTCCGTATGCGGGCAATGTGTACATCGATTACGTTATCCAGCGATGTATAGCGGACAGTGGTTTTCCATACATCACGCGCCACCATTTCCCGCGACACGACTGAGCCGTTATTCAGAAGCAGATACTCGAGCAGGTCGAACTCGCGTCCTGTAAGCTCAAGCGTCATGTTCCCGCGTGTCGCCACCCGCCCGCTCACATCCATCCGAAGGTTCGCGAGTTGAAGAATAGAGGTTGTTGAAGGATGTGCTCGCCGATGCAATGCTCGGACCCGTGCGAGAAGCTCCGGGAAGGCGAAGGGTTTCACCAAATAGTCGTCGGCGCCGGCATCGAGACCGCGCACACGATCATCCACGGACCCCCGTGAAGTGAGCATCAAAACTGGAGTTCGTAACCCGCTTCGACGCATTTCGCGGAGGGTTTCGAGACCTCCCTGCCGCGGCAACATAACATCCAGCAGTACCAGGTCAAAAGCTGCGTTTCGCAGTTGTTTGATTCCCGTTTCTCCGGACTCGGCGAGCGACACTTCGTATCCGTTGCCTTCCAATCCTTCGGCGATTGCGCCGGCTAGCTTGCGCTCGTCTTCTATCACGAGGATTCGCAAGGCATTCTCGGATTGACCAGTGCCCGCTGCGCTCATTCTTAAAACTTTATCCCAGGAGGCGTGACGTGAACACGGTCATGCCAAAACTTCAGAAGAACTTCAGAATTCCTTAAGGTTACTCCGTGGTTTGATCAGGAGGTAGGCGATAAACCGACATTGAGGAGTACTTAGAGATGAAGAATGTGCTTGCCTTCAGACTTGGAACGTTGGCTTTTGGAGCGTTGAATGTGGCCCTGTGCGCCGCGGCAGCAACAGCGCCTGCTCTGTCGCAGACCTTGCCCCAATCCACAGTCATTCCGGTCCGTTTCGAGCATTCCCTGGCAGCGAAGAAGGCGAAGCCGGGCGATAGCGTAACCGCGAAGACCATGCAAGTCATCATGCTTCCGGGTGGCGGGGTGATCGCTAAGGGTTCTGTGATCGTTGGTCACGTCGTGGCGGCCCAGGCATTTCATTTCGATCCCACTCCGTATGTACACCAACAGCCTTCGCTGATTTCGATTCACTTCGACAAGCTTCAGAAAGGCGACGCGGTTATCCCGGTGAATCTCTCCGTTCGCGCCATCGCGAGCACCATCGATTCACAGGAAGCGGCGAGACCCCATTACCTTGACGAGACAGATCGCGTTGGCACCGTAAAGCTGATCGGGGGCACGGAATTTACACCATTCGACAAGATGATTCAATCCGGCGATGGCGATGCCATCGGATACAACCGCAAGGACGGGGTTTTCGCAAGACTGACTGCATCGGGATATTCCGGGCCGGCTGCATCGTTCCATTGCGAGGGGACAGATACTGAGCAATCCGTCGCGATCTTCTCGCCCGACGCCTGTGGCGTGTACGGATTTGCGGGCGATTACTTGTCCGACAACGGTCAAGATGGCAGTGGGACATTCACGCTTGCAGTGCGCGGACACTCGGTAAAGCTGTATGCGGGAAGCACGGCTCTTCTCCAAGTAAATCAGGCGAAGTGAGTTGTCGCACTAAACATCGCCCTTGAGGACCGCTGAATGCTCATGCCTGGACCGGCCCAAAGGGTCGTCATTCACTTAAATGAAGATGCTGCTTCCGAAGGAGACTATCTTCACCTGGAGATTGTCTCTTTCCTCTTTGCCGAAGGGGTTGCCGGAGCAACGGTACTCCGCGGGCATTCGGGGTTCGGGTCTCATCATCGTATCCATACGCAGGGCGCAGCAGGGAGCAGTGGCGAGCATCTCCCGATACGCGTCGAGTTCCTTGAATCTGCTCAGACTGTAGATGCCCTCATGCCCAGATTGATCGAGTTAGTCACCGACGGCTTGATTGAGATCCAGCCGACAACCATCGTCCACGTTGCGCGCGTCAACCAGAACGGCTCACGGGAGGACAAGAACGGATGAAGGCGTTTTTGTCCGGAACAGCAATCTGTCTTTCAGCGTTAGCCAACTTACAGTTTCTAGCACAAGCACAATCGGTCGCGCCGGAACCAGCGAAGAGCTTTGTGCCATTCGGTCAGCTGCAAGACTCAGCGCGGAATGGCACAGGGGTGGAATCCGCGACGTCGAATGTTGTGGAAGATCACGCCATTGCGTTGACACTTGCGGCTGCAGAAGCACGTGCGCTGAAGAACCAGCCGCGCCTTCTTGCAGAGCAATTTCGCGCACAAGCTGCAAACAAGAGAATAGGCGAGCCCAGGGCATCCTACTTTCCGCAAGCATTCGGGAATCTCACTGCGGTTGAAGCCAATGGCGACACTGCTGTGGCTGCCGGCGCGCTCACCACCTCCAGTATCTCCACCCGTGCAGCGGGAGGAGCATCCCTGGTCCAGATGATTACCGATTTCGGACATACTTCGAACCTGGTGCAATCTGCGCGCTTCGAAGCGAGAGCAGCTAGGCAGAACGAAGAGCGCATCCGCCAGTCAATCCTCGTGCAAGTGGAGGAGGCCTATTTCTCCGCACAGGGCGCAGAAAGTATCCGCAAAACGGCACAGGCAGTTCTCGATTTCAGACAGGTTACGCTGCGGCAACTTTCCGCACTGGCGCAAAGTCAATTGCGGTCGACTCTCGACGTGCAATTTGCGCAGGTGATGGTCTCAGAGGCGGAATTGGCCGTTGTTCGCGCTGACAGCAATGTTCAGAAAACCCAGGCACAACTTGCCGCCGCGATGGGCGAAGAAGGCGCGGCGAATTACATCCTTGCCGACTCAACCTTGCCGCCCAGTCCCGGTGCCGATCCGGCAGGCTACATCAACGAAGCAATTGCAAATCGGCCTGATCTGAAGGCATTGAAGCTGCACAGTGAGTCTGCAATCCATGAAGCGCGCGCTCAACAGGATCTCAACTACCCCACGGTGAACGCATTTGCCATAGGTGGAGAAGTTCCCGTCCACGACTCGACCATCCATCACGAATACGGAGCGGTGGGAGTAAATATCAACGTGCCGATCTTCAACGGCGGATTGTATTCTGCGCGCTCTTCAGTGGCTAAGCTGGAAGCGAAAGCCGCAGATAAAGATACCTCGCTGCGCGAAGTGGAGATTGTGCGCGACGTCCGAACGACATGGGCCGATGCGCGAGATGCATTTCTTCAGATCGAAGTTTCACAACGGCTTGTGGATGAAGCTGATGTCGCCATGCGTCTCGCTAAGGCGAGGTACGACGCCGGACTCGGAAGCATCGTGGAACTCAATCAGGCCGAGTTGAATCAGACATCGGCTCTGATTACCGTGGCGACCGCCCGGTTCGATTACCTGCGTGCGATGACGGCGTTTCAATTTGCTATGGGTAATCTGCATTGAACCTTGGGAGGACAGCGTGGCAACAGTTGTAAGACAAGAGCTTTGGCTGGCTGCGCTGCTGGTCGTCGCGGCAGGATGCACCGGATGCACAACCCGATCCAGCGCTGCGCCTCAAGAGATCCCCGTAGTCGCAGCTAGCCGTGCTGTACTCATGGACATGCGCAACGATGTGACGTTGACCGCAGAACTGGAACCTTATTACGAAGTCGATGTTATGGCCAAAGAGGCTGGATACATCCGGCACATGCTTGTCGATATCGGCGATCACGTGAAGGCTGGCCAGTTGCTTTGTGTTATAGAAATCCCTGAGTTGCAGGATGACCTACAGCGCGCCAAAGCGGATGTTCAGACGGCCACCGCGGAGCAATCGGCAGCGGAGCAAGATCGAAAACGTGCGATGGCCGCGGAGGCGATCGCCCACCTTTCCTATTCACGCATTCTCGACGTCTCAAAGAAGGAACCCGGCCTTGTGGCATTGCAGGAAGTCGATGTGGCGCACTCCCGCGATCTTGAAGGTGAAGCCCAGGTAGCTTCCGCTGAACAGAATGTGCAGGCGTCCATCAGCCGCTTGCAAGCCGCCAAGTCAGCACTCGATCACGAAAACGCTCTCTTCGCGTATACAAAAATTGTTTCGCCGCTGAATGGCGTGGTCACCCAACGCTTTGCAAGCGACGGGGCCATGATCCAGGCAGGCACGTCCTCGAATACACAAGCGATGCCCGTTGTTCACGTAGCCCAGGATGATGTCCTTCGACTCATGTTGCCGGTTCCGGAGGCGTATGTTGGAACGGTCCATGACGGTCAGCCGGTTAACGTCACAGTCCCAGCGTTGAACCGGTCTTTGTCCGGAAAGGTGACCCGTTTTGCCGATCGAGTACAGGCATCCACTCGCACCATGACGGCAGAAGTCGATCTAAAGAACACGGCACGGAACCTGATTCCAGGCATGTACGCTCAGGTGCAATTGAACCTGGCAGATGCGCCGAAGGCTATCGCCGTTCCAGTTGCCGCGGTTGACGGTACGGGGAATGGAAGCAAGGTGTTTGTAGTCGATTCTGCCGGCGTGGTCCATGTGCGCACCGTCAGCACTGGAATTCAGAATCCACAATTCGTCCAGGTTGTCTCAGGGATTAAGCCCGGAGAGAGCGTCATTTTGGGAAACCATTCTGGACTTCAGGACGGCGAGAGAGTGCAGCCGCATTTCGACTGAACATCGGCAGTCCAGACTGTCATTGAGGAATATTGCATGTCCCGCTTTGCGATTCGCACACCCTATCTCATCATCGTTTCCTGCCTGATCATTCTGGTCCTGGGCGTGAGCAGTGTCGCGCGGATGCCGGTCGATATGTTTCCGTCGATGAATGTGCCGGTAGTGATCGTGGCAACTTTCTACTCGGGTATGCCTCCAGAGCAAGTCGAAGGCAATATCACCTATCACCTCGAACGATTCTTTACCCTTGCGAGCGGCATTGACCACATTGAATCGCGTTCGCTCAACGGCGTCAGTATTATTCGAGTTTACTTCCAACCCGACACAAATGCGGACACCGATGCGGCGACAATAGCCAATCTAGCTGTCTCGGACATGAAGGATCTGCCTCCGGGAACTTTGCCTCCTGTGGTGCTCAAGTCAGACTCTTCTAGCTTGCCGGTATGTCTGGTGACAATGAATGGCGAGGGGATGACCGATGGAGCGCTGAAAGACATCGCACAGAACTTCGTGCGGAATCAACTCGCTGGAGTCCCGGGAGCCTCGATTCCGCAGCCTTTCGGGGGCCCATGGCGTCAGATTCAATTCTACGTCGATCCTTACAAGCTGGAATCGCGGCAATTAAGCCCGATGGACGTGGTCCGCGCATTGAATCAGTCGAATCTCGTTCTGCCTGCAGGCGACGTAAAGATTGGGAACCTTGATTACGATATTTATTCAAACGCTCAGTTCAACTTAAAGGATGCCTCGCAGTATCCGATCAAAATGAATGGCGCAAGTCCTGTTCTCATGTCCGATGTAGGAGAGCTTAAAGATGCTCACGCTCTTCAATACAATGTGGTGCACGTTGACGGGCAGCGTTCCGTCTATCTGCCCGTGCTGAAGCAAGGCGGAAACTCGAATACGATCTCGGTAGTGAACGGCGTCCGAACGATGCTCAAACACCTGGTCGATGTGCCTTCGGCCATGCACACGACCGTCGTCTTCGATCAGTCCAGATTCGTCAAGACGGCCATCGAGACCTTGCTGCACGAGGGTGGCATTGGACTATTCTTAACTTGCCTCATGATCCTTGTGTTCCTCGGCAGTTTACGCGCCACAGTAGCCGTCTTCTTCTCGATTCCCCTCTCGGTACTAGCCACGTTCATCGTTCTCCAAATGAACGGATCGTCCATCAACAGCATGGTTCTCGGCGGACTGGCTCTGGCGCTGTCGCGCCTCATCGACAACTCGGTCGTTGTGCTCGAAAACATCTACCGTCATCTTGAGATGGGGGAATCGCAGCGTGTTGCAGCGGAAAATGGGGGCCGGGAAGTTGCCCTTCCAGTATTGGCCTCTACCTTGACCACCGCTGTTGTCTTCTTTCCAGTTACGCTGCTCGAAGGTGTGAGCAAATTCCTCTTTACCGCAATGGGTGTCGCTGTGGTGATCTCACTGGCGGCCTCTTACATTGTCGCCATGACGGTGGTGCCGCTGTTCTGCTCGCGATATTTGAAGATTGATAATCCGGAGCACTTGTCGGAGACGCATTCCGGGGAAGCAAGAACGCTGAGTGGGCAGCCCGGATGGGCCAGTCGGTTCAACGCCGGATTTAATACCCGTTTTGAGCAAATGCTTGCCCGGTACGAAATACTGGTAAAGCGAGTCCTACTGCGACCTGTTCGCGTTCTGACGGCATTTGGAATTGTGTTCCTAGTCAGTTTGTCTCTATATGGCCTTCTTGGCTTCTCATACTTTCCTCAGACCGATGCCGGCCAATTTGTCATCAATATCAAGGCTCCCTCTGGTACCAGACTTGACATCACAGAACAGGAGTTTGCAAAAGCCGAACAACTAATTCGGTCTGCGATCGCCCCCAAAGACCTCAACATAGTCGTCGATAACATCGGGGTGGACAATGGCTTCTCCGCTATCTATACGCCGAATGCCGCCATGCACACGGGATTCATTCAGGTGGGTCTGTCGCCTGACCATCGCGTCGGCAGCTATGAGTACATTCGGAAAATCAAGCGTCTGCTCGCCGAACAAATGCCGGAGCTGTCTCCGTATTTCTCAACTGGCAGCCTGGTCGATGCGGTTGTCAACATGGGAGCTCCCGCACCCATCGATATTCAGATTTCTGGCGCCAACTTTGCTGCGGACAATGGGGTTGCCCAGCAGATTGCCCAAGAACTGCGGCGCTCGCCGAAGATCGCAGATGTATTCATCCCTCAGGACCTCGACTATCCGTCACTTCGCGTCAATGTCGATCGGCTCCATGCCGCAAAACTCGGATTGAGTGAGAAGGAAGTTCTGGACAATGTCGTAACGTCTTTGACTTCGAATCAGATGATTGCTCCAAACCTGTGGATCGACAACAAGAACGGCAACAACTATTTCCTTACCGTCCAATATCCTGAGGCGCAGATTCACACCGTACAGGATCTCGAATCAATCCCATTGCATGCTGACGGTGTCGGACAGCCGACCCGTCTGGGCATGGTGGCCAGCATCGAGCCCATGAAGGCTCCTACCGAGGTAGATCACTACCAGATCCGGCGCAAGCTGGATGTGTATATACGTCCTGCGACCGAGGACCTGGGGAGCGCTGACGACGAGGTGCAGCGAGTCCTGGCCACGTTGCACGTACCGGCAAATGTTAAAGTCACGGTGCACGGAAGTGCTGAAGCCATGCACGCATCCTTCCGCAGCTTTAGCATCGGATTGATTCTCTCCATCATCCTGCTGTATCTCATTCTTGTTGCGCAGTTCCGTTCCTTCGTCGATCCGCTTATTATCCTTCTGGCGCTTCCGCCTGCCATCACTGGCGTTCTGATCACGCTCGTACTCACAGGGACGACGATGAACGTCATGTCGCTCATGGGTGTCGTGATGCTCGCCGGCGTTGCCATGTCGAACAGCATTCTCATTGTCGAATTCGCGCATCATCTCCGCAGCGAGGGGAGAGGCGTAGCCGATGCAATCATCGAGTCCTGCCGGGTGCGCCTACGTCCCATCCTGATGACTTCGCTGGCTACAATCATTGGACTCATGCCGATGGCTCTGAAGCTTGGCGAGGGTAGCGAATCTTACGCTCCCCTGGCGCGCGCGCTTGTTGGGGGATTGCTAGTCTCGGTTGTGCTCACGGTATTTCTTGTTCCAGCGGGATTTTACTGGGTGTACGGCAACCGAGAGCCGAATGCGCTGGGGGAAGCTGAGGCCTCGTAACGCCCGGATGCTTGTCCGATCGCATCTCATCCAAAGACAGAGATTCGGCGATCGAGAATCGAACCTCGCTCGAACCTGAACTTCTGTGGCTGAGAGATTATTCCTCATCTGGAGGTACAACGAGATGCAGGATTGGCTTAAAGCCTTCCATGGCGCGAATCAACCTTTCCCGGCGATGGAAATCGCTGTCAAAACCGCGGTCGCCCTGGCTTTGGGACTGCTCGTTGGGCTTGAACGCGAGTGGTCCAACAAGGATATCGGAGCCCGCACCTTTGCGATGACGGCGCTGCTTGGGCTGCTTGGAGCAATGCTCGGCACTCCGTTGCTCCTGCTCAGCGGTGTTGCGGTTCTCATCCTGATTGTCTTTGCCAATCTTCGCGGCTTGCAAGCTGCACGCAAATTGGAAGCGACTACTTTCGTTGCACTTGCCATCATCTTCCTGCTTGGTGTGCTCGTGGGGCAGGGCCACCTTTTTACCCCTGTTGCCTGCTCGATTCTAGTCGCGATGCTGCTTTCTCTCAAACCACAGCTCCGTGCATTCGCAGGAGGGCTCAGTCAACAGGAAGTGCGGAGCGCGCTCCTGCTTGGGCTTTTAGGGTTCGTGATTTGGCCGCTCCTGCCGGACCGCTTTGTTGATCCGTGGCAACTAATTCAACCCCGCGAAGATTGGATCACCGTTGTAGTAATTGCCTGTCTTGGCTTTTTGAACTATGTCCTACTTCGCATTTACGGCTCAAAGGGAATCTATCTCACCGCGGTGTTTGGCGGACTCGTGAACTCAACGGCAACCGTCGCTGAGTTGGTTTCGACGCTTTCTGGATCGGACCTTGTCGGCCTAACGGTTCCAGTAGTCTTGCTCACATCGGTTTCGATGTTCCTTCGGAATTTCATCATCCTTGCAATCTTTGCTCCCGGCGCAATCCGAACTGCGGCGATCCCTCTGGTCGCAATGAGCCTTGTGGCAGCTTATTGGGTCACCGTGATCGACATAGGGCTACAGATATTGAGAAGGAAGTGAGCATCGATGTCGGTTCGCCCGTTTCTCTAAGAAAAGTGGCGAATTTTGCGGTGCTATTTCTCATACTGCAGGTCGTTGCAACATTGGGGCAGCGATGGATCGGAAATGCCGGCTTTCAGATTGTCAGTTTACTGGGAGGACTGTTTAGTAGTGCCAGCACAACTGCCGCGGCAGCAAACATGGCGATGCATGGCCATGTTGCCCAGTCTCAGGCGGGTGTCGCCGTCGTACTCACATCGATTTCCAGTGCGCTGATCAACCTTCCTCTCGTCCAGCGCCAGCCAAGATTGAGATCCCAGATGCGGGAACTTGTTATCTCATCGGTATTGCAGGTAATTATCGGAATTGCAATTCTGTTTCTTCAAGTTCGACTGGTTGGTCTTCTCTAGACAACTGATAGCCCCGCTCACCCGAAGTCTGTGCTCACTGCATTTTCTCCAAAGCGGAGAAAACGAAGGTCGTATTCTGTAGGAATTAGGATAGCGCGGACACGAATCCGCAACGTCGCATCCCATAAAGAACGCGCTCAAAAGGTGATGCTCGTTTCCAGATCGAGGTGACCTTTTGTGCGAACACAGGCTGAGGCTCCTGAGTATCTCGCGCTCCTCGCATTTCCCCTCGTGACCGTAAGCGGGGAAGTATGGTGTTTCGTGAGGCTGGTTCTCACTCAGAGGATTGAACACTCGGGTCAACGTCCATCTACCTAGCGCACATCCGCTCGGGGAACGCTGACCTGCTTCTGGCCGCTCGCCCTTCTCTCTGCTGGAGCGCGTGACGAGGTTGCTTCGCGTGGAAAGTGACGGGTTGGAATCAATTGTCCCGCCGGTGAGCATCGGGCTCCGACCCGCGCGCCACATTCGCACTGGAGAGTTCTTTCCAACAGAATCAATGTTCCGTCCTGCTGTCCCTCTTCTGCACGGGAACAGCTCTTTGCAGTGAGCGGTTTTGAACAAGGCTCTATTCTCGTCATGTTGGTGGTCTCCGAACCAAGCGCCATAGAGCATTTTCGAGGATTGATCTTTCTCGCAGCGCAGCAAACAGCGATGCTGTCGCGCCGAGGGGTGAACATGCCGATCAGCACCCGCCGGTTTGTCGATGCACGACCAGCTCTTCCTTAGTAATAATTGTCAGGCGTCCCGCGATCCTCCCGAAGCTCAGAAAAACGCTTGCTTCCGACCAAAGAGCGCGTAACTGCCTGCAACGGTTTAGATCGGAAGCCCGCCTGTCCGAGATGCCGGTT
>Ga0182024_10013482_pt1 | contig 15950 bp, 11 predicted proteins | sample P32metaG_FD_120480 | JGI IMG/M metagenome (GOLD analysis project Ga0182024, IMG submission 120480) | Permafrost microbial communities from Stordalen Mire, Sweden - P3-2 metaG (Illumina Assembly) | ecosystem: Environmental > Terrestrial > Soil > Wetlands > Permafrost | place: Sweden: Stordalen... | reverse complement strand
TAACAGTTTGTTGAAAAAGCCCAAGCCCGTCCGTCCCAGGGCCAAAGTTAACCGAGGAATCTCCCATTTTGTTGGGTTTTCCTCGAAGAGAAAATCCTCGCTCTGCTCGAAATGATGAGCAACGGGAGTTTTTCAACAAGCTGCTAATAGTCCCTGGAGGCCATTATGGATATCCTGGGAGCGTCAAAGCATCAAGAAATGAGCCGTCAAACACGCAAAGGAGTTTCAGTGCCGTCACATTGTGGCGTGGCGCTACCGCCTCCGATCGAAAATTCGAATACGCTTTGTCTACAGATGGTTTCGTTGTGAGGTTCGATCATCTCGGTCTCGTCGTAAAGGACTTGGGCAAAGCGCGCCTGGGCCTAGCCAACACGCTCGGTATCCAAGAATGGACCGACGAGATCGATGACCTCGTTAATGGGGTCCGGATCCAATTCGGGAGAGATCGATCTGGTTTGTGCTACGAGTTGCTAGAGCCGCTTGGCGCAGACAGCCCGGTCGCCGAGGCCGTCAGAATGCGAAGGACTATTCTGAATCACGTTGCCTACATGGTCGACAAACTTTCTGTAGCAGCAGAACATCTGTCGCTCGCGGGTTGTGCGGCGATGAACGAGCCAAAACCGGCCATCGCATATGGAGGCGGGCTCGTTTTCGGCGGCATCACTGCGGGTCGGACCCGAGCGCTCCGGTCGCGGGTGACCACGCTTCGATCATTCGCGATTCTTGAAGGCGATCGCCAAAAGAGTTATATCATCCTGCTGGCCTTCACCCTTGGGATGTCCTGACCAGCGCGACAACTCATCAAGCAATGAATCGGCGAGCAACTCTGCTCCCAGGCTATGGTTGCGTTCCAAGAACTGTTTGAACAGGACTACTCCAAATTCCTGATTCGATGAGTTCATAGTTTCCAGAATTCCGTCAGTGTAAAGGACAGCCCTGTCGCCCGGTTCCACCGGCACTTGCACTACCGAGTACGTCTCCTCGGGGAAATGGCCAAGCAACAGGCCATTCTCAGCGAATTCCGAGGCGCTCGCAGTTGACCCGCGCCACAGTAGAAGCGGCGGGTGCCCCGCGCCAGCATATGTAATGGAATTCTTTTCCATGTCCACGAATAGGTAGGCCGCCGTGACAAAATGGCGTGTGAACTTCCCGCACAAGGCTCGATTCAAACCCGCAAGCACCCGCCCCGGTTCAGAGGCGTGCGCGAATTGAGCGGTGAGAGCAACCTGAAGCATGGAGGCAATCAGCGCAGCAGGCAGGCCGTGTCCGGTTACGTCTGCGATCAGAATCCCCACGTGTTTTTCATCTACGATGATGAAGTCGTAAAAATCGCCCGCCACCGAGCTCATCGGAAGGTAGCGGGCAGCAATATCCAGCCCCTTAATTTTGGGAGTCTCATTCGGTAGAATCGACAACTGGATCTGCCGCGCCATTTCCAGCTCATTATTTATAGACAAGAGCTGTTGGGCCAGTTGTTCGCGGGCTTCGCGAAGCACGAGATGGGTGTGAACCCGCGCTCTTACTACCGCCGGCAAGAACGGCTTATGGATGTAGTCCACAGCCCCGGCCTCGAATCCTCTCGTTTCGTCATCGGATTCCGTCTTTCCTGTAAGGAAAATAACTGGTATATCCCTGGCCTCCGGCGTGGCCTTGAGGACGGCGCAGACTTCGTAGCCGTCCATCTCCGGCATCATGACGTCCAGCAGGACCAGGTCCGGCAGCGGGTTGACTTTCACTAATTCCAAGGCCTTCGCGCCGCTCGTGGCGATTCGGATCTTGTAATCGTCCCTCAGGATCGAATTCACAATCTGAAGGTTGGCGGGAGCATCATCCACCACGAGTACAGTCCTTTTTTCTCCTACGCTAGTCATTCCCTTGCTCCCAGTGAGCGCTATATTCCTTGGTAATCTCATTCAACTTCAGAGTTGCTCCTTCAAAATCGAACTCGCTAATGGTTGCGCTGAGAGCCTCCAGCTGGGACCTGTCAAGCGTACCTGCTAGAATATTTTCGACGGCGAGAAACGCTTCCACGGCCTCGCCATCGCTCGACTTCAGGAGATCCCGGAGGCGTGCGATTGCCAACGACGCCTCTCGCGCATTGAAACTCACTCGGCTCTTCCCCTCCGCCGACTGGTCGGCCACAACATCGGATATCGCTTGTCGAATGGATTGAACCTGTCGGATTAAAATTACAGTGAATTCCTCGAGCAAAGCCGGCACGACTGCATCTGCCTCGCGAATTGCTCTTTCTAGTTTCTCCGCAATCGTAAATACTTGTCCGAGTCCGATATTTCCGGCGACGCCCTTTACGGTGTGGGCGATGCGCTCGGCAAGTTGGCGGTCGTGGTTCTTGATTGCAACTGAGATCTGCGCGCCTGCATCCCCCTGCTTCACGGCAAACTGCACCAGCAGGTCGCGGTATAGCCGCTTGTTCCCGGCAACGCGCTTGAGGCCTCCTGCGATGTCCACACCGTCAATCTTGGGGAGAATCACGTCGTCGGCCGCTTTTACCGGTCTGATTTCGGTTCTGGCAGCTTGTATTTGCCGTGGCTTCGCCCAACGCATCAGCGTCGCAAACAGAGCATCGGGGTCGATGGGCTTGCTTACGTGATCGTTCATCCCCGCTTCAATGCAGCGCTGGCGCTCTTCCACCAAAGCGTGTGCCGTCATCGCGATTATGGGCAAAGCTTGAAGCCGGGGCTGGGCACGAATAAGCCTTGTGGCCGTGAAACCATCCATCTCGGGCATTTGCAGGTCCATAAACACGACGTCGAACGGCGGAGGCCTCTCGCCTTCCGTCAGGATTCTCACCGCTTCGGCGCCGTGGTTGGCGATCCTCACGCTGGCTCCTATACTCTCAAGAAGTTCGGTCGCCACCTGCTGGTTCAATTCGTTGTCTTCGACTAGCAGGATCCGCATCCCGGTGGCATCGAACCTAGAAACCTCATCTTCTTTTATACGCCCCGAGCGGCCTTCGTTCTGTTCTGCCGCGCCGAATAGCTCCATGAGCGTGTCGTACAGCAACGAGGGGCTGACCGGCTTCAGAAGATAGCCCTTGATTCCCATTTCCTCCGCCCTCTCGCGGACATCCTCCCGGCCGAATGCCGTCACCATCACGATCTCGGGAACATGCTCTAGACTGCCGTGCAGGATACGACGGCTTGCTTCCAGGCCGTCCATGCCCGGCATGTGCCAGTCCATGAAAACCACTCGATAGGGATTTTGCGAATCTGCGGCGGCAAGTTCTCGGAGTGCAGCCTCGCCGGAAGAAACCGAATCAACTCGAAGTGCAAACACCTTTAGCGCATCTGTGAGAATCTCACAGGCCAATGCGTTGTCATCTACTACGAGTGCCCGGACGCCTGCGAGATCTGGTATGAAACGCTTTCGTTCCGGCTCCTGCGATCCGATGCCGAACCACGCGGTGAACAGGAAGGTGCTACCCGCCCCGTGATTGCTCTCGACCCAGATTTCGCCTTCCATCATCTCCACGAGCCGCTTGGAGATGGAGAGACCGAGTCCAGTGCCACCATACTTTCGGGTTGTGGACGTATCTGCCTGGCTGAACGCCTGGAACAAACGGGCTGTCTGCTCCGGCGTCATTCCGATACCAGTGTCACGCACGGAAAACTTCAGCTTGAATCGATCCGAATCTCTTTCTTCCAGCGCGACGGTCACCACTACTTCACCACGATCGGTAAACTTCACCGCGTTGTTGACGAGGTTGATCAGAATCTGACCGAGCCGTAACGGGTCGCCGACAAGATTCGGAGGCAGGTCGTGCGGTGCTACGATCAGGAACTCCAGATTCTTATCGTGAGCTTTCTGGCCGATAACGGAGGACAAGTTTTCGAGCACATTGTCGAGGCGGAAATCCGCCTTTTCCATATCCAGTTTCCCAGCCTCGATTTTTGAGAAGTCTAGAATGTCATTGATTATGCCGAGCAGGGCCTGGGCCGCAATTCTTGCTTTCGTTAAGTAGTCGCGCTGTTTTGGTGTCAACTCCGTCTTCAAAGCCAAGTGTGTCATGCCGAGGATGGCGTTCATCGGCGTGCGAATCTCGTGGCTCATATTGGCGAGGAAGTCGGACTTCATTTTGGTAGCTTCCTCGGCCAACTCCTTCGCCTGCCGCAGCGCGCGTTCGGCTAGTTTGCGCTCGGTGATGTCCACAAGCGTGAGCTGAAATTGTTTTCTCCCGTGGTGCGTGAAGGTAGTCAGATGCACTTCGGCATCCCAAACGGCTCCATCCGGACGTTGGTGGCGCCATTCGAAAACCGAGTGGCCTGTTTCCTGGCCGATTTTACTTCGCTTCAGGGCTGCGGATTGGGAGTCGGAACCGTCGTATTGGGTGGGCGCGGACACGTCGAGCGTGGTTTTGCCCAACATCTCTTCGCGACGGGAATAACCATTAATCAGGGCCGCGGCTCGATTGCAATCCACGTATCGCCGGGTCTCACAGTCCAACACCAGCATCGGAATGATGGACTCCTGGAAGAGCAGCTTGTTGTACGCTTCGCTTTCGCGCAGCGCATCTTCTGTCCGTCGGCGTTCCGTGATGTCTTCCTGCAAGGAGGCCACATACTGTGGTCTGCCCGACGTATCTCGGAGCAAAGAAAACCTCACGCCCGTAACGACGATGCGGCCGTCTCGGCGAACCAAGCGTTGTTCCCACTCGTCCTTTTCACGCTTCCCCTGCACAAGTTCGGCATATCGTTTCGCGTCCGAAGCACTCTCATCAGGAGGAGTGATCTTGTCCCACGTCTGCAAGCGGCTTAACTCTTTCTCGGAGTAACCGAGCATTTCTTGCAGCGCGCGGTTTGGACTAAGTTCCTGTTTCTCGATGTTGAACACACCGATCCCGATCTGGGCATTTTCGAAAATCGAACGAAAGAGCTGCTCGCTCTCCCGTACCTTTTCCTCGGCGCGCTTCCGCTCAGTTATATCCACAACGGTGACGACGGCCCCAGTGATCTTCCCGCCCTCAAGAATTGGAAACGAGGAGTATTCAACCGGAACCGGGGTCCCATCCCGTCGCCAGATCACTTCCGTGTCTACGCGACAACCCTCCCCCTTCTTGAACGCGCGGAAGACGGGACATTGATCTACAGGATAAATGGAGCCGTCCGGCTTGTGGTGATGTACCAGATCATGCATATTCCGACCCAAGGCCTCTCCAGGTCGGTGGCCAATCATTTCGCAAGTAGCCCGATTGATGAATGTGCAGTTTCCTTGCAGGTCGATCCCGTAGATACCTTGGCCGGTAGATTCCAGCAACACCTGCATTTGTTGTGCGACGCGGTTTCGTTCCTCCTCCGCCCGTTTGCGTTCCGTGATGTCTTCCGTTAAGGAGGCAACGAACTGCGGCTTGCCTGAAGCGTCCCTGACCACCGAGAACCGCGCGTTCGCAACGACGATGCGACCGTCGCGGCGAACGAAGCGTTGTTCCCATTCATCCTTTTCACGCTTGCCGTGGATGAGCTCGGCATATCGTTTCGCCCCGGGAGCACGTTCATCCGGATGAATGATCGCGTCCCATTTATCTAAATCGCCGAGTTCTTTCTCGTTGAAACCAAGCATCTCTTGGAACGCTCGGTTAGTGAAAACCGCATGGCCATCAATGCTGAAGAAGCTGATACCGATCTGGGCGTTCTCGAAAATCGACTGGAAGAGCTGCTCGCCTTCACGCAGCTTTTTCTCGGCCTGGTTGCGGCCGGTGGAATCGGGGATACGCTGTATCTCTCGGTCGTTCATCTCAGCCGTTTCCCAAGGGGTCAGGGACGCACAAGGGCAATCTCTCGAAGAAAACCAAGCCCAAACGAAGGTACCTCAACGGGAATTGCAGGCTATTGTCAGTAATGACAGGATGGAACCAGCACGCCTGTTGCGAAGGGCGTGACGCTTCAACCGGTTCACCATACGCGAACAATCGGGCACTACGCATCTCGTGCGCCGCACGAAGAGGAGTTGCGCCGTTGCGCGCGTGCCCATGAACGAAAGAGCAACCTCCCTCATTCTGTTCAGCTCTGGATCAGGCCGATGCTGATTGGCGAGGCTGTTAGTTTTGACAATTGTACGCCGGAAGCGTGAGGCGCAGTATCGCCACGCCTGTTGTTTTTCAGCCGGCGGGCATGATGACGTCGGCTTTTCGAAACAAAGCTCAGCATAACCGGCAACGAGGAGAAGCCAAGCTCGACGGCTTTCCGTGCATGGAGAGAAGAAAATGATCACGACCTTCGCGAAGCAGCTTTTGGCAACGACGCTATCCGTCCTGCTACTGATTGGCACCATGCCACTCGAAGTTGGAGCTCAAACGGGTCAATCGGGGTATTCGGGACAAGGCGTGCCGCTAACTGCGGACGAGTTACAACAACTGGCGGCGCCTATCGCCCTCTATCCGGACTCACTGGTAGCGCAGGTCCTCGCAGCTGCGACCTTTCCGGATCAGATTGCCGCCGCTGAAGGCTGGTATCAGTACCACAGCAATATCACTGGCTCAGCACTGATGGCGGCCGTGGATCAGCAACCGTGGGATCCCGCCGTGAAGGCACTCTGCCAATTTCCCTCCGTGCTCGGAAACTTGGCGTCCAACCTCACCTGGACTTCGTCGCTGGGAGAGGCGTATCACACGCAGTCCGGCGACGTGATGACGGCCATCCAGGTGTTGCGCGCGAAAGCATACGCTGCCGGCAACTTGAAATCATCAACGCAGCTCGCCGTCGTTCAACAGTCGCCGCAAGTGATCGTGATTCAACCGGTGAATCCGCAGGTGGTATACGTTCCCATGTACAACCCCGCAGTGGTGTACGGCTATCCCTACGTGGTTCCAGCGTACGTTTACGTCCCGCCTCCCGCCGGTGCCGCGGTCGTGGCGTTCGGAGTCGGCATTGCGGTCGGGGCCATGATGACCGGTGGCTCTTACGCCTGGGGATACAGTAGTTGGAACTGTGGATGGCACGGCACGGCAGTGGTCTATCACGGAGGCGCATATTACGGAAATAGTGCATGGCATGGCGGCTATTACGGTTCCAGCGCCTCCGCTTATGGAGCCTACGGCGGCAGCGCGCACGCCTCAAATGGCTACAATCCCTCCACCGGAACTTACGCGCGTGGTGGCACGGCCTCAAACGGTTACGGCAGCGTAAGTGCCGGTCAAGCGTACAACCCAAGGACTGGGGCCTCTGCCTCGACAGTGCAAGGGTCCAATGCGTATGGCAGCTATGGGGCCTCGACCGCTTCGAAAAATGGCACCACCGTTGACAGCCAGCACCAAACGAACGCCAACGGAACCACTGCCCAGGCGCACAGCTCCACCGGTGCCTCGGCTTATGGCGCGACAGGCAAGAACGGCAACAGCGCCGCCGTGGGCCAAACCGCCAATGGCGACAAGTATGCGGCGGCAAACGGCAAAACCTACAGCAACACCGGCAGCGGTTGGGACCAGAAGAGCGGAAGTCCGTCAAGTTACAACAAATCCAGTTCCAGCGGCTGGGGTGGGCAGGAAAAGAGCGGTGGGTCATCGGCCATGAGCAGTGGAGGCGGCGGATGGAGTTCGCGGGCTTCCAGTGCTCGCGGTTCGTCAAGCTACGGTCGCAGGTGATCCCAGCGCCGTCGGAGCAGATGCAAGCGAGTTCAATTTTTGTGTGTTGATGAAGTGCCTATAGTTCAAGTTTGGAGGATCGCCATGTCGCGAGCAAACCGCAGGACCACTATTCTGAGCCGCCTCACTCTTCTGGCGATAGTCATTCTATTTGCCGGATGCAGCAAGTCCGCCAAGCCTGCTTACCAGACGTTTGCTTCACCCGACGACGCAGGTAACGGGCTGTTGACAGCGGCCAAGACAGGCGATCCAAACACGATAATCGCCGTGTTCGGTCCGGACGCGAAAGATATCGTTGTGACCGGCGATCCCGTGCAGGACAAGAATACCGCCGACCTATTTATCTCGGAGTATGGCGCGATGCATCGTTGGCGCAAGATGCCCGACCAATCCCAAACCCTGCTGATTGGAGCAGACAATTTTCCCTTTCCGATCCCGCTTAAGAAAAATGGCGCGGGACAGTGGTACTTCGACGTGGCTGCGGGAAGGGAAGAGATCCTGGTCCGCCGTATCGGCCGCAACGAACTGGATATCATGGACGTTTGTATGGCGCTGGCTGACGCTCAGTCTCAGTACTACTCAATGCGTCACGACGACGGCAGCACGCACGAGTTCGCAGTGAAGTTCATCAGTGACACCGGCAAGCAGAACGGTTTGTACTGGGAGTCGCCGGAAGGTCAGCCCAAGAGTCCGCTCGGTCCGCTGGCGGCATTCGCCACCAACGAGGGCTACAGCCTGAAGCCGGATTCGCATGTGCCGTTCCATGGCTACTATTTTCATATGCTCACTCGACAAGGCACGAACGTGCCCGGCGGCGCGAAGGACTACGTCGTCAATGGAAAGATGACCGGCGGCTTCGCCTTCGTCGCCTATCCCGCTGAATACCGGAACTCCGGCGTGATGACATTCATCATCAACCAGGACGGCGTGCTGCTGCAGAAGGATTTGGGAACAGCTACAGCACAGACAGCAGCCGCAATGACCGAGTTCGATCCCGATCCGAGTTGGACCCCAGCACAGCAATAGCGAGTTTCCCTTCTCCGCGAAGCACCGCTGAGCTATTGGGTCATGACGATCGAATCGAGCTTTGCATCTCCGACTCCGTTGTAGGATTCAGTCCCGAGTCTGCGAAGCGAACTTCCGGTCTTGGTTTAATCAGCATGCAAGAGCGGCTGCGATTAGTCGGGGGTCAGCTTTCCGTTCAGTCCGAGCCGTCGCACGGGACGCGAATTCGTGTTCGCATTCCGCAGCGTACAGTGGATGCCCAAGTTGATGACCGGGGCTGAGCATCAACAGAGCATAGGAGTTGTCCGCAACAAAGACGATCCTGCCGCTGCGTTCAACTTAATTCGCTTTGCCCTCGAGCAAGGACAGCTGGGTCCTAAAGTTTGTCCTACAAAACAACTCTAGCAAGTAATTATTGAATCGAAATCGGTACCGCGGCGTTCGCCCAGGTGTCGCCGTCAGGTCGTTAGTTTTGACAATGTCTTCTCAGAGTCGCCCCGGGCAACATCGTCGCGTGAGCCTTCAATCGGCTTTACTGGGTCATCGACAAGATCATCTTTCGGCTCGGCTCTAAGCGATGGTCGCAAATACATGGAGGGCCTGTTGCGTGTTTACTTGTCGGAACACGACTAGGCGCCAGCCGCGAATCACTAACCGGCGTTCAACCCAGCCGCCGCTTTCCTAGTTGCAACGAAAAATGGATGACGATGAAAGCAGATGATGGGAAAGTTGGAATCTTCATTGGCACAGGGCCCCTGTTAACCATCAACCTTAAGTGATCACGAGCCAGCGGCCACGCCCATATTTAAAGTGTAACTTCCGCTCCCCTCAGGATGATTTATCGCGAGTGTAGAGAGGCAGATTATGAAAAAACATGTCGTAGGACGAATCCCTTTCGTTGTCGTTCCTACTCTTGTAATCAGTCTATTCAGTTTGTTCTCGTTCGCTGCGCCATGTCGCGCTCAAGTAACCCGTCAGCGCGTGGCGCACGCGCTCGGCACCAACAGTTCGGACTCATCCCACGCCGGCGCAGTCAGCGAACGGATCGGACTCGATCGCGTTGAGACCCTCCCGAATACCACCGACGAGAGAGCGGCGAGCGCGAGAGCAAGCGAACTAATCCTGGCTCCGAAGATCGGTTACCGGTGGACCGATCCAAGGATGGCCAGGATCCATGAAGTTACTAGAATTCGCCACCGACAAGTCATGCGGAGCGGATCGTTCACCACAAACGGCCTACATATATTGCCGTCGCAGAATTCGGCGGAACCGATTACATCTGATGTACGCGCCCGGGGTGCTGGCGGTTCCCAGATCGCTCATCAAGATATCGGACTTCTAGGTTACGGCGACCAGACCTGCGCTGACGCTTGGTACCAGCTACCGCTATCTGGGCGTGAGCGGTCGCAACTGAAGCCTGCTGCTGGACGCCGCAACGTGTGGGGACCGGTTCTGCTTGGCATTACTTGAAGCTGGGGTCACCCAAACCGTTCCGGGGCGGTTCGTGGGCTGTTCGAACGGCCTGATAGTCGGCTTGAGCGACTGTGGCGCGGGCGATCCGGAGAGGAAGCGCGTTAGAACCAAGGATCCTTGCATCATCTGTATCTTCTCTTTAATTGAACACAATTGGAAACCATCTAACCTGATTGCCCCTGCGGCTTGTGTCGTTTGTCACGATTGGTTTCGCTCAAACTTTTCGAAAACCGTACTGTAAGAAATACCAATTTCGTAAGAATCCAAGTTCCACTACCCTGGCTCTTGTACTACGAGCATTGACACGTGCGGTCATCAACTTGAAAAACGTTGTATGACTTTCCAGGAGCTAGGCCCCATGATTCATGGAATAGCAATAACAATGAAAGCACGCGCGCAAAATGAAAACGACCTAAAGTACCGGCGAGAGGTTTGCAGAATTGGAAGATGGTTGTACAGGAAAGGATTCGTCGTCGCGTCGGAAGGTAATCTGTCCGTGCGGCTCGATGCTGTTCGCATTCTCGTGACGCCTGCCGGGGTTTGCAAAGGCTGGCTTTCACCAGACGACTTGGTGATTACCGACCTTGAGGGGACGGTTCTCTCCGGAACCGGCCATCCTTCTTCCGAAATGCAAATGCACCTTCTCTACTATCGTTTAAGACCAGACGTGCGGTCCGTTTGCCACGCACACCCGCCCACCGCAACAGGATTTGCGGCCGCCGGACGTGCGCTCGAAGAAGCGGTCCTTCCGGAAGTAGTAAGCGTTCTCGGAAAAATTCCTCTCGCCCCCTACGGAACGCCGGGCACGTGGGAACTCTGCGCAAGCATCGAATCCTTGGTGCCAAGCCACGACGCAATCCTGCTCGAAAATCACGGCGTCGTGACTTGTGGCGCAGACTTAATCGCGGCATATCAGCGTATGGAAACCGTGGAGCATTTTGCGCGAATAATGATGACCGCGAACTCGCTCGGTGGACCGCGCTTGCTGGCACACGCCGAGGTGCAGAAACTTAATGCCGCCGCACGAGGCGCCCGGCACTTAATGTCAAGGAGAAAGAATAAAGTTCTGCCTGCTGCAAATGGCCTACGCCGATTCGAACTTACACAATCCGAATTCGAACAGTTCAACGTAGGCTCCGGGACAAACCATTCGAGACGCTCGCAGGGGACTCTGCGTAGCCCAGGCGCCTCCGGGCCCTCTCGGTCTTAGGGATGAACGACCGTGATGTTCGCGTAGGAGGTCGAACAGATCGGTAAGATTGATATTCCCGTGCTTAGCGACTTGAATTTTCATCGCTGTCGCGCAATGGAACGCAAGTCGACAACTCTTTTGGCGATCGACTTTAAAACTCTCGAATGATTCATGGATGGTCAATTTCACTGTCAAAAGTGACAATACCGTCTGTCATCGCCCCCTGCGATAGTTCTAGGCTTGCGATCTGATCTACTCGGAATTCGCAGGAATTGACTCCATGAATAAGAGAAGGCGCGCGGATAAAGCTTTGAAGCCTGCCAGGCGACAGAATCGTCTGAAAATCGTTGTCTGCGTCGCAATGGTGCTGGCGGGGCTCGGTTTTTGGAAATTTGCAAGCCACCAAACCGTTCAGGCGACTCAACTTCCTCAGATGACGACGCCGGAAAGCCTGCCTACTGCCACGAACGGTTTCGCGCCGACCGTTGAAAACAAAAATACTCCCGCCAGACCTGCGCCTGCGGCAATGGCCTGGATCCCGGGCGGTGAATTTTCCATGGGCGCGCAGGATCCGCCTACGCAGGACCGAGTTGGCATGCAGGCCACGCTCGATTCGCGCCCGGTTCACCGCGTGTACGTCGATGGATTCTGGATGGATAAGACTGACGTTACGAATGGGGAGTTCGCCAAATTTGTGAAAATCACGGGGTACGTCACCGTCGCGGAACGCAAACCCAGGGCAGAGGACTTTCCAGGCGCGCCGCCGGAAAACCTTGTGGCGGGATCGGTGGTTTTCTCGCCTCCTGACCATGAAGTGCCCTTGAATGACCATTATCAATGGTGGGCGTATGTTCCTGGTGCGAACTGGCACCATCCGCTCGGTCCGGCGAGCAGCATCCAGGGAAAGGCGGACTATCCTGTGGTGCACGTCGCCTACGAGGATGCTGCGGCTTATGCAAAATGGGTCGGTAAGCGATTGCCGACCGAGGCCGAATGGGAATTCGCGGCACGAGGCGGACTGACCGGACAACCATTTGTTTGGGGCGATGAGTTTCGGCCAAAAGGACAGTGGATGGCCAATACGTTTCAGGGTCATTTTCCAGACAAGGACACGGGAGAAGACCACTACGTAGGAATTACAGCGGTCGGACGGTTTCCGGCGAACGGCTACGGTCTTTATGATATGGCCGGGAATGTGTGGCAGTGGACGAGCGATTGGTATCGCCCGGATTACTACCAGCAATTGGTGGATGTGGGCGGTGTGGCGCGAAATCCCGAGGGCCCGGCTTCGCCCTACGACCCCACCGAACCGAACGAGCGAAAAAAGACCCAACGTGGAGGTTCGTTTCTTTGCACCGATCAGTATTGCTCGCGCTACATGGTGGGCACTCGGGGCAAAGGCGAGGTGAGCACCGGGACGAATCACCTCGGTTTCCGCTGCGTGAAAGACGTGTTGCCAGCCGTCTCTCAATAACCCGCTCTGGTCAATCTGCGTCTGTCTTCGTCGTCGCTCCACTTCGGAAGAACAGGGACCAGAAGTTGTCCTCGCCCAGTACCCGCCGCAATTCCCGGAACGCAAAGAGCGGAAGGAAAGTACAAAATATGACGACACTACGGGCAAGGAGCTCGTTGACGCGTATCCCGTGGTACGCGGTTACAAAGTTTTCTCCATGCCAGCGTCGTTTGATCGCTTCCTCGACAATGTGAAAGGCGAACACCAGCAAGCTAAACAGAAACGCCTTATAAAGTGCGGACTGAAACAGTGGCTTGGATTCGTGTTTCTTGCCAAGGTGCGCGTATTCGCCGATGAGAATGACTTTGGCGATTACCAGAGCGTTGATCAGAGCAGTCCCATAAATGAAATACGAAACGTGAAACTCGTTTAGCAGGAGCAGGCTGTAGGTCGCGACGGCGCAAAAAAAGAACGCTAGGTACAAGGAGATCATGGCAAATTCGCGCAATTCGTGCGTGGCCTTCTGCTTCAGAGTCGCTTTCTTAGGATCTTCGGCATTCATTGAGCCTCCCCGTTTTCGCTAGGCACTTTTCACCGTTCTCCTCGTCCAGCCAACGGCTGCGCCTACATTCGCTGGAGCTGCCGGCGCCGGAAACTCGGATGATTGAGCCAAGGGTAGGCCCAATAGAATTGTCAGTAATGACAGTGTTAGTTCCAATCGATCCCGTGGGGTGATTCCGATACGTTCGGCCACTCTACAATGCAAATGCGGTTTCAACTCTAAGACAACAGACTTCCGCGGAAATGATCGGTACAACCCGCTCGCACGTGAATGCTTTCTTTAACAGATTCACAAAGCTTGGCCTCATCGAGTACAACGGCGGGTTGAAGGTGCACAGTTCTCTCCTGAGCGTTGTCCTTCAGGCGTAGCGCAGAATCGGCATCAAGGAAGGCATTATTGTAATCTAGATATTACGTTCTCTAACCATATGGCAATTTTAAGGGTTGTTCCTTTTTTTGAACACCTGCACGTTCCCCAGGTGGTACACTTTCCGACCAGAGTTCGGACCTAACACCTAACTGAGGTGGTTTTCAAATCGTATCGGCGATGCGCGTCGCCGGTGATTTGTTACGTCTAGAAAAAATTACAGCAGAACGAACTGCAGCTGTGGGAGTGCCCGCTTGAGGCACTCCCGTCCTGCGGGTGTCCGCGCGACTATTGACGGCAGCCTTAGTGTTCGGCGCTGACTTTTAGTTCGGAGGCAGTTGATGGCAGCTGGCTCTAATCGGCCCTCGTGGAGTTTCCTGGATGGGGATTCCGCTCTCCACACCACGATCTTGGTGTGTCTCGTTGCCATCCTGTCTTACGTTACGTCAGTACTAGGTGGCGCACTGGTTCTTCATCCGCGAATGCTTTCGCCGCTTTGGCCGGGTTGCGTGCTTCTGGTTTCGGTATTGCTGCTGGTCCCAAGAAGGAGATGGCCGGTCCTCATCGTAACGGCGTTTGCCGCGTTCGTTTTCTATGACGTGCAGAATGGAATGCCGACGGGGACGATTATTTGGCTCATTTTGGCCGACACTGTAGAGGTCCTGATCGCCGTATCGTGTCTAAGCTATTTTTTCGGGGGCGTACCTCAGCTAAACAGTATAGAAGATCTGGCTAAATTTTCGTTGTTTGCAGTGATCCTCGCGCCGGCGGCCGGAGCGTTTGTCGGTGCGCTTGCCGTCCCTGGAACCTATTGGTCGAATTGGAGGACAGGCTTCTTTTCGGAATCGCTTGGATTCCTCACTCTCATGCCCGCGATTTTTAGCTGGGTTGGCAAAGGATCGGAAGGGGGCCGGAAATCACGTGGTTATTACCTGGAAGCCGCTGCACTGACGGCGGGATTGGCACTTTTCGGATATCTCACGTTCGTTGCTCTTGGGCAAAACACCCCGCCAGCGCTGCTTTATACCCTGGTGCCGTTTATGTTGTGGTCAGCCTTGCGTTTCGGATTAAGGGGCGTCAGCACTTCGGTGATCCTAATTGCGGTACTGTCGATCTGGGGCGCAGCCCACGGCCGAGGCCCATTCACCGAGCCGGAGCCCATCAATAACGTGTTGTCGCTGCAACTATTCTTATTCTTCGCAGCAGCGCCTTTCATGGTCCTCGCAGTCCTTGTGGAGGAGCGCAAGCGGGCAACAGAGGCGCTGGGGGAAAGCGAGGGAAAGTTCCGCAGTGTCTTCCGAGATGCCGGCATGGGAATGGCGATCGTTTCCCCGGAAGGCCGTTTTCTTGCCGGCAATGAGGCATTCTCGAGGTTCATCGGATATACAGAAGAGGAACTTCTGGGCAAGACAGTTCAATCGGTCACGCATCCGGAAGACTGGCCGAAGTTTTCGCAGAGGTTGAGCCAAGCGCTAGCGGACGGAGCCAGCTTCCAGGGCGAAGAAAAGCGCTGTCTGCACAAAGATGGAAAAGTGTTGTGCGGGGAGTGCAGTGCTTCGTTGATCCGCGATATCCACGGGAGACCTCAGTATTTTGTGGCCGAGGTGCTGGATATCACCGATCGTAAGCGAGCCGAGCAGACGCTACGCGAGAGCGAACAACGTTTTCGCCGGGTCGCAGACTCAGCGCCGGTGCTGATCTGGATGTCCGGGACTGAAAAACTCTGCACTTTTTTCAACCAGGGCTGGCTGAATTTCACCGGTCGAACGCTCGAGCAAGAGATGGGAAACGGTTGGGCCTCCGGAGTGTATCCGGATGATCTGGATCGTAGTCTCGGCATCTACTCAGGCGCGTTTGATGCCCGGGTTGAATTTGAAATGGAGTACCGTCTGAAACGCTTCGACGGAAAATATCGCTGGATTGTTGATTATGGCGTGCCCAGATTTGAATCCGACGGCACTTTCTGTGGGTATATCGGTTCGTGCGTGGACATCACGGAACGCAGGGCAGCAGCAGAGTCACTCGAATTCTTGAGCGGGAGGCTGATCACCGCGCAAGAGGAAGAGCGCGGGCGCATCGCCAGAGAGCTCCACGACGACTTCAGCCAGCGATTGGCGTTGCTGGGTATCGGACTTTCGCGGCTGTGGAAGAAGCGGCCCGAGTCAGAAGAAGAGGAAAGAACGCTGGTGCGGGAATTATGGAATCGCACCCAGGAAATATCTTCTGACGTTCATCGCCTTTCGCATCAACTCCATTCGAGCAAACTGGAGCACGTGGGTTTGGGCCCGGCTCTCATGGGACT
>Ga0182024_10013481_pt1 | contig 15951 bp, 12 predicted proteins | sample P32metaG_FD_120480 | JGI IMG/M metagenome (GOLD analysis project Ga0182024, IMG submission 120480) | Permafrost microbial communities from Stordalen Mire, Sweden - P3-2 metaG (Illumina Assembly) | ecosystem: Environmental > Terrestrial > Soil > Wetlands > Permafrost | place: Sweden: Stordalen... | reverse complement strand
TCCCATTACGGTGACAGATCACAGCGGCAAGACCGTCGAGGGCCTGCGAGCGCAGGATTTCAACGTCTTCGAGGATCAAGTGCCGCAGCAGATCATGGCTTTCACCAGCGAGGATGCGCCTTGTTCAGTGGGCCTGGTGCTGGACATCAGCGGCAGCATGCGGAGTTCGCTCGCCGCCGCCAAGGGCGTGGCCCAGTCGTTCGTCAAAACAGCGAATCAAGAGGATGAATTTATGCTGCTGACGGTCTCCTCGCAGCCCGAAGCCATTCCCGGATTCACCACCGATACTGCGGCGCTCCAGGACAACATCGCTTCCACCACGTCAGGAGGCATGACGGCGCTCATCGACACGCTGTATCTCGGTTTGAACCGTATGCGCAAAGCCAGCCAGCCACGGCGCGCGCTGCTGGTTCTTTCAGACGGAGTGGACAACTATAGCCGCTATTCAAAAGGCGAGTTGATGCGTGTGGCGTTCGAAGCCGACGTGCAGATCTATTCGATTATCGTGGATAATGGCGCCGCCAGTGCGGTGTCGGCAACCGTCCCGTTCCGCCCGCTGCTAATCCGGAAAGGCGGCGACCAATCGCAGCAAGCCGAGGGGCCTCGCATGCTGGAAGAGCTTTCCGACAAGACCGGCGGACTGCACTTTCGAGTACGCACCGATGCCGAGGCGAACGCTGCTGCGATCCGGGCCGGCCAGGCCCTGCGCAACGAATACGTGATCGGATATCATCCGCCGGCTTCTGGAATCCCCGGAAAATGGCACCGGGTGCGCGTCAAATCGAATGTTCCGAAAGTGAATGTTTACGCGCGCAACGGGTACTTTGGGCTGTAGATAAACGCGTTTTGATGCGCTTCGGCCCGCGCAAAACCGCACGGGCGCGCTCCACGCCAGCGGCTTCCACTTCCTATCTTTGCAGGCCGTTTTCGAAATGATTTCCCGGCGTTCTAATGCGGCGACGGTTACGATCTGGCAACTCCGACGTCGTCGATCGCACCTTTCGAGTGCGCCGTCTTGCGGAGCACCAGGCGTTCATCGGAGGGACGGCCGGGAATCCCGGTGCCCGTGTATTTCTAGGTGACCTTGTGAATTTCGCCCGTCTTGGAGCCGTCCGCCGCCGTGCTGTAGTTGATACTCGACTGCGATTGCGACGCTAAAGCCTTGCCGGGCGGCTTAGCGGCTGGCCCTTGCGCGCCATCCAGGATAGGCAGCGCGCATGCGGTCAGGATTACAATCCCGATCGAGAAAGGTTTCATGCGGTCCTCTTCGACGTAGTATGGCGGGAACGTCGCGCTCGCCGTCTTTGCTAAAATCGCGACGATGACAAAAGTGCGACTGGCTGCATGTGCTTTCCTCGCGGTCGCAGCGCTGGCGCAAGAGCCGGCCAGAGGCGGCGCGGGCCGAGGCGGTGGAGGCGGCCGCGGGAATCCCCTTTCGACCAAGCAGCCCAATTTGCCGGCCAACCTGTTCACTTCCAGTTCGACGGTCGCGCGCACACCGCTGCGCCACGAATGGGTGGACATTCCCATGGGGCGCGTGAAGCTGCACACCTGGATCGAATATCCCGAGGGAGATGCCAAGGCCCCGATCGTCGTCGTGATGCAATATGATGCCGGTTTGGACGACTTACAGCGAGCCCTCGCGGACCAGTTAGCCTTCGAAGGGTTCATCGCCGTCGCGCCGGATCTGTTATCGGGCCAAGGCCCCAAGGGCGGCAATTACGATTCGTTCCGCTTTCCGGATGATGCGGTTCAGGCTAGCGCCAAGATGGCGCCGGATGAGATCATCCGCCGGTACAAGGCAGCCTATGATTACGGAATGAAGCTGCCCAGGGCGAATGGAAAGAGCGCGACACTGGGCTGCGGCGTAGGTGGCACATACAGCTTCCGATTTGCGGCCGAAGAGCCGGGATTAAACGCTGCGGTGGTCTTCTACGGAATGCCGCCGAATGAGGCAGCCATGGCGAAGATCAAAGCGCCGGTGCTGGGATTGTATGGCGAAGATGATCCTACAGTGGTCAACACCATCGAACCGACCGCGGCTGCGATGAAGAAGCTCGGAAAATCCTACGAGTCGCAGGTCTACCCGCATGCCACGCACTTCTTCATGACCTACGCGGTCGAAGGGGAAAATGGCGCGGCGATCGCGCAGTCCTGGCCTAAGGCGATCGCGTTTCTTAAGGAAAACACCAAGTGAGGAGCTCACGATGAAGATGTTTGCGTGCGTCCTGGTTCTGACGGCCGGCTGCGCGTTTGCAGCTAGCGTGTCGATCGTATCGCCGGCCAAGCTGCCCTCCGGACTGCCGTCGGAGAAAACCGCGAAAACGATTTTGAACTTTACGCCGCGGCATCGCGAATGGGCCAGCGTGCCGTTCGATGGGGCCAGCGTTCTGGCGTTCGTCGTTTATCCGGAGCGATCCGATAAAGCGCCGGTGGTGGTTGTCACGGCCCGCGATCAGGGTGCGAGCGACTGGATCCGCGCGGTTGCCGATCAAGTGGCGGCGGCGGGATTCATCGCCGTGGCGCCGGACGTTCTGACGGGGCTTGGTCCAAAATCTGGCGACACCGATTCATTTCATAGTCCGGCGGATGTTGCGAGCGCCTTGGAGCGGCTGGGGAGCGGTCAGATCGCGCGGCGAATTCTCGCTGTTAAAAACTACGCGTTGGCATTGCCGGCGGCCAACGGCCAGAGCGTGAGCTTGGAGTTCGATATGCGCGAGTCGAAAATTCAAGCCGCGATCGATTCGCCTGGCGCCGAAAAGAATCGCGCGAGTTTCCCACCGAATGAGCAGGGTTGGACGCAAGCGTTGGAATACCTGACCAAACAGACCGGTGACAAGCCGGTCTTCGCGGCGAACAACGATGAACCCGCGGCCCACTACGCCATGCTGGCGAAGGCCCAGGAATCGGACGCAGGAGGACCCAATCGCGACCGGGACGTTCTGCTGCCGGCTGCGCCAAATCTCCCGGCCAATTACTACACCGCGAAATCCACGGTTGCCCGTTCGAAGCTGAAGAAGGAGTGGGTGGACATTCCGGTCGGCGACGTCAAGCTTCACACCTGGATCGAGTATCCGGTGGGGAAAGGCAAGGCCGGCGTGGTGATCGTCATGCAGCATGGCACCGGAATGGACACCTGGGTGCGCGCGGTGGCCGATCGGCTGGCCCACGACGGATTCATCGCGGTTGCGCCGGATATATGGTCTGGTACTGGAGCCGACGGCGGGGGGATCGATTCGTTCCAGTTCGTCGACGATGCGATCAAGGCCGGCGTGAAAGTCGGTCCCGAGGAGACCATGCGCCGCTTCAAGGCCGCACGCGATTATGTGTTGAAGTTGCCGCGCGCCAATGGCAAGACTGCGAGTTTGGGTTTCTGCGCCGGTGGCGGAAACAGTTTTCGTTTTGCCGGAGAAGTGCCTGACCTCAATGCGGCCGTGGTGTTCTACGGCACGCCGCCCGACGAAGCGATCATGGCGCAGATCAAAGCCCCGGTCCTAGGCTTCTATGGCGAGAATGACGCGCGCGTAACCAGCACCGTGCAACCGACCATCACAGCTATGGAACGGCTCGGGAAAGTTTACGAACCGCACATTTATCCCAAGACGACTCACTCCTTCGTCATGTTCCAGGACGCCGGCGCAAACACTGCCGCGGTCACAGACGCATGGCCAAGAGCCATCGCGTTTTTAAAGAAGCACATCAGTTGAGCTCGACTGTAACGATATCTGAGCTGCGCGTTTTCATCGCGCGCGTACTTCAGAGTGTGGGTCTCCCCGAATCCGACTCGGATCGCGTGGCCGAACTGATGGCCGAGGCGGACGCACGGGGCGCGGATGGTCACGGCGTGTTTCGCCTGCCCCAGTACGTAAAGCGGATTCAGAGCGACGGTATCAACACGCGGCCGAACATCCGCGTCATCCGGGAACAGGCGGCGACCGCGCTGGTGGATGGCGATAACGCGATGGGGCACCTGGTGATGAGCCGGGCGGCCGAGATCGCGAACGAGAAAGCGCGGAACTCCGGCGTCGCGTGGGTGGGCGCTCGAAACAGCAATCATGCGGGTCCGGCGATGCTTTACGCGCGCATGCCGCTGGCGCATGACATGCTCGGGATTTATATCGCGGTGGGGAGTGCGAACCATCTGCCTCCCTGGGGCGGCACCGCGATGCTTCTGAGCACCAATCCGATCGCGATCGCTGTGCCAGGTTTGCGCAAACCGGCCATGGTCCTCGACATGGCAACAACCAACGCCGCCTACGGCAAGGTAAAGATCAAGGCGCAGCGCAATGAACCGATGCCGGAAGGCTGGATGATGGACCGCCAGGGCCAGCCGCTGACCGATCCGAAGCGGGCCAGTGAAGGTTTTCTGCTGCCCATCGGAGGGCCAAAAGGCTACGGCCTGGCGCTGATGTTCGGAGTGCTGGCAGGCACGTTGAACGGCGCGGCGTTTGGCAAGGACGTGGTCGACTTTAACGCCGACTCGGCATCGCTGACGAATACCGGGCACGCGATCATCGCGGTAAATATCGCGGCGTTTGCCGATGTGCAGGCGTTCAAAGAAAAGGCCGACGCGATTTGGGACGAGATGAAGTCGTCGCCGAAGCTGCCCGGTTTCGATGAGATCCGCCTCCCCGGCGAGCGCTCGACCGGAATCTATGACGATCGTGTGGCGCATGGCATCCCGGTCAGCCGCGAGTTGCGCTCCAGCCTGGATGAGCTGGCGGATCGTTTGCGGGTCGGACGGCTTTAGAATTTAAGGAAGAACGGTATGACTGCAAGCATAATCAAAGCTCAAGAGGCCGCCGGATTTCAGCGCGGCGACGGCGTAATTACGACCCTATTGGTAGGCGTGGAGCGCGCTCCAGACACCGTCTTTACATCCGGCCTTACCTCTTTTCCGCCCGGGCGGCGCGCGCCGATGCACAGCCACAACTGCGGCGAGCAAGTGACGCTGCTCGAAGGCGAGGGCGAAGTGGAGGTGGACGGCCAGACCACGCGGCTCAGTAAATACGACACCACTTATATTCCCGCCGGCAGACCGCACCGCTTTAATAATGTCGGGGCTTCTCCGTTGGTCATCCTATGGATTTACGGCGCTCGCGAGGTTACGCGGACGTTCACCGAGACCGGTAAGACGGTCAACCATCTCTCGCCCGGCGACACCGTGAACCCGTCCTAACGACTGCGATAGACTAAAATGGCTTCGGCAACCCGCGGAGGATAAAACATGAGTCCAAGTTCGAAAACAAGTCCACAGGGTGCGGTCGAACTCGGCGCGGCAATTCCAGCAGCCAACGAACAGGTTCGCGCGGGCACAGGCGCAATCGCCATCGCCATGTTCTCGGTGTTGCTGGTTTCCTACGTACTAATGGCAGCCGACCGCTACCTGTTTCCCGTACTCGCCGCCGACGTCCGCCGCGCATTCGGCTTCTCGCTCCGCAACACGGGTCTGCTCTCGACCATCTTTACTCTGGGCCTGGGACTTGCCGGCCTGCCGACCGGTTATCTACTGGCCCGCTTCTCGCGCAAGACCGTCCTGCTCATCGGCATCGCTATTTTCTCGGGCGCCACGGCGCTTACCACCGTGGCTGCGGGGTTTGTCAGCATGCTGGTCTGTCTGGCCGCGCAAGGCATCGGGATGTCGATGCTGGCGACCTCTATGTTCGCGCTAGCGGCGAATTATTTCTCGCGCAACCGCGCGGCGGCCATCGGCTCGGTTAACGTCTGCTACGGCATTGGCGGCTTCCTCGGGCCGTTCATCGCCGGCATGCTCAGAACCGATTACGGGACCTGGCATGCTCCGATGCTCGCTTTTGGGGGATTCGGCTTCGTGATGATCGTGGTGATCGCCGCCACGGTACGCCCGTGTTTCAGTGAAACGGTTCACGCGTCGAAAACGGTCGCCGACAAGGGTGGTGCTTCAACGCTGGCGAACCGCAACACCGTCATCCTGACGATCCTCAGCGTGATCCACGGCCTCAGCATGTACGGCTTCCTGGGGCTTTACCCGACCTTCCTGCGCGAGAACCTGCATTACTCGGCAACCGACGCGGGCACGGTGATCGGGTTCTTCGGCATCGGAGCGCTCACTTCGATCGTGGGAGGTTGGTTGGGAGATCGGTTCTCGCCGAAGCTGGTTCTCAGCGGCTCGCTCCTGTGCATTGCAGCGCTGGGTTATGTCCTGTTTCGACCGTCGCTCGACATGCTGGAGCGCGAGATCCTCACTTGCATCTACGGCATTGCCGGCAGCGCGGTCCTGTACGTCAATCTCGCCGGGTATCACGTGAAGTCGCTCTTACGAAGCCACTCCGGCCGCGGCTCGGGCATGTTCGTCACTAGTCTTTACGGCGGCGCGGCGTTCGGCGGCTACCTGCTCGGAGCGCTTGCGACGCCGTACGGATGGCTGCGCGCCAGCGAGATCGAGATATCGCTGATGTGCCTGGTGGGCGCGGTGCTCGCATTGACGGTCCGGCCGAGCGAAATGTCGTTGTAGGCCGGCCTTAGGCTCGCGGGTTTAGTACCGCAACCGCTATCGATTCAGGACGGCCGCTTCATACCGAACCACCCATTCGGGTGTAATTTTGAGCTGGGGATCTAACTATGAGTCGACACGATTTGCGACGTCAAGATCGAAAAGACTGCGCTCAACCTGTCGGAATCATGTGGCGCGACCCGGCCGGCGAAGAGAAATTCATGAACGCGCCAGTGCGGGACATCTCCGAATCGGGCGTAGGCTTGCAAATTCCGGAACCGGTGGCAGTTCGCTCTTTTGTCACGCTGAGCGCGAACAAATTGGGAATTAATGGACGGGCTTCGGTCAGGCATTGTTCCCGCCAGGGCGTCAATTACTTCATTGGCGTGGAATTCACGGGCGGTTTCAAGTGGCGCCCGGCCCATGAAGCAACGACCGTTGAAAAGTAGAGCGGGCCAAAAACCGTTCCTGCGAAACGTTCTATAATTAGACCGTGAAACGGTGGCTGCTGATACTCAGCCTCGCGGGCAACGTTGGCCCCGCGCTTTTAGCACACGACGTAATCACCACTCGTATTACCTGGGATCGGGAAATAGTCCGTCTGATCAACGACCGTTGCGCTTCTTGTCATCACCCAGATGGACCGGCGTTCTCCCTGCTGACTTATTCAGAAGGCCGTCCCTGGGCGGTAGCAATCAAGGAAGAGGTGCTTGCGCGCCGCATGCCACCATGGGGCGCCGTCAAGGGGTTCGGGGATTTTCGCAATGACCAGGCGCTTACGCCGGAACAGCTGGAGCTGGTTGTAAGCTGGGTGGACGGCGGGGTTCCGGAAGGCGAGGACAAGGATCTGCCGCAGCCGCCGAAAGCTTCTTCCGAGACGCCTCCCGCTCGTCAGCATGGAGAGCTTGCGGTAAGCGGCGACACCACGCTGAAGCGCGCGTTCCTGCTGGACGGTCTGGTTCCGGCCACGGTGCCGGACGATGCGTCTTTCCAAATCACCGCCCAGCTGCCCGACGGCAGCCTGGAGCCGCTGCTCTGGCTGAGTCACTACAGGACGAAATTCGGACATGCGTTCCTGCTGCGAATGCCGCTGCAATTGCCTGCGGGCACCGTGATTCGTGGAGTTCCCAAGGATTCTACGGTGACTCTGCTTCCAGGGGTGCCTGCGCCGGCTACTACAGCTCTTTCACCGGAACATCAAAGTGCACCGTATTCACAACGCCCTTCCGCTGGAACTGCACCCACACCCGGTACACCCGCGCCCGCGGGAATTCTAAAGTAAACTGCATATTCGGCCCGCCGTCCGCGATAAAAGGATGGGTGTGGATCAGGTCAATCAGGTCGTCACTCGCCGCCAGCATGTGGGCCCAAGCGCCAATATATTTTTCGATCCCATCGGCGGGCTTCAGCTTGAAATACATCAGCGTCTTTTGGGCCGCGATCGGCTCCGGCGGATCGGTGGTGAGTTCCACCTGCATGTTCTCGGCGTCTTTGGTTGCGTAGTCTTTGGTGAGCGTAACCGGCGCTGGAGGCGTGCCGGCGACCAGCACGCTCTTTGCGAGTAGTTGGGGCGTGGCGCCATCGGGATAAAAATCACCCAACACCCGGTACAAGCCCGGCTGAGGGAATGCATAGTTGTACGTGAAATCGCCGTCGGGCTGGAACACGGGATGATCGTGCACGAAGTACTTCAGGTCCTGGCTGACCACGAACATGTGGAAGAGCTTTTCGTGAACGATTTGAAAATTCTTCACCGGACGATCCTTCCAGGGATCGTGGATGCTGAACCGCAGCTCGGCCGGCTGGCCCGGTTTGAGGGCGGGCGGAGTGACGGTAAGGTCCATGTGGAACTCGGCGGGTTCGGGGACTCCGGCGACCAGCTTCATCCCGCAGCGGGAACAAACGCCAGCCGTGCTGGAGCGGACGTCGGGGTCCATAGGGCAAACGTAGACGGTGTCCTGCGCTGAGAGCGCAGCAACAAACAACAGGGTTAGCAGACCGATGGCTACGCGCATGTATCTATGATCCCACCGGCGAGGGTGGTCAGCAAGGGCGTCAGCCGGAGACGCACCGGCGGATCAATTCCGCCTGAAAATTTGACCCTCCTGGTAAGATCGAGAGTTGTCCTCCGCCGATCCTGCTCGCGACACTTCATCCAGAGGCGTCTTTTTCTATTTCGGTTCGCTAACGCTGCTCGTCTATCTGGTTTTGCCCCACGGGTACTTGCTGGACATCACCACGTCGTACATGCTGAAAAACCAGTTGCATGCCACGGCGACACAGGTTTCCGTTTTCCGGCTGCTTACCGCCATTCCGATCTATTTTTCGTTCGCCTTCGGCTTAGCCCGGGACCTATGGAATCCGCTCGGAATGCGCGATCGGGGATTCTTCCTCATCTTCGCGCCGGCGACCGCGGCCGTTTACATTTGGATGGCGTGGTCCCACCTGTCGTACCGGGAACTTTTCATCGGAATGTTCCTGGTGATGGCCTTGTTCCGGTTCGTCGCGGCCGCCTATCAGGGTCTGCTCGCATTGATCGGCCAGGAGAAGCTGATGTCCGGGCGCCTGAGCGCGCTTTGGAATATTTTCAACTCTATCCCTTACATTGTGGGAGGCTTCTTTTCCGGATACATCGCTGACCATCTGCCGCCCAGCCGGACCTTTGGCATGGTGGCGGCGCTCACTCTGCTGATCGCCGTGGCGGGTCTGTGGAAGCCGCGGTCGGTTTTCAAACATGCCTACGATCAGCCGCAAGCGAGGGGCGCGGATCTTTGGGGAGACCTGAAGAGGTTGGCAAGGCATAGGCCGATATACCCGGCCGTGCTGATTTTGTTCCTGTTTCAGTTCTCGCCCGGCTCCAACACGCCCCTGCAGTTCTATCTGACCAACGAGCTGCATGCCTCCGATGCGATTTACGGATATTACAACGGCATCTTCGCAGCGGCTTTTATTCCCATTTTTTTCCTGTACGGTTATCTCTGCAAGAAGTTTTCGCTGTCCAGGCTGCTCTGGTGGGGAACCATTATCACGGTGCCGCAGATGATTCCGCTGGCATTCATCCACTCGGGCGACCAAGCGCTGGTCATAGCGGCCGCCACCGGCTTGATGGGCGGAATCGCCACGGGGGCCTACTACGATCTGGCGATGAGGTCGTGCCCACCCGGTATGCAGGGAACCTTGATGATGCTGGTGGACGGTTTCTTCATCCTCTCCTACCGCGCCGGCGACTTGCTGGGCGCGAAGATTTATACCAGCAGCCCCGCGCACGGATTCCTTTACTGCGTGATCGCGACCACAGCTGTATACGCCCTGATCCTGCCGGTGATCCTGCTGGTTCCGAAAGAACTGATCGCAACCGCCGACGGAGAACCAAATCCGGTGCTCGCAGCCGAGGTGCGACTGGAAATCGGCGAGACGGATCCGGGGCGCGGATAGGCTTGGACGTCAGAACTTGACGCGGACCCCGAACTGCAACTGGCGCGGCGTGGTGGCGATGCTGGAGATCTGTCCGAATTGCTGTGAATTGACGTTCAAGTCGACGCTGCCGGGACTGGAGTCGCTGGTAAACAGCGCGAAGGTCGGATGATTGAACACGTTCAGCGCCTCCATGCGCAGCTCCACCGAAACGCGCTCGTTGATCTTGGTTTCCTTGAATAAGGCGGCATCCATCGCGAACACCGAAGGCCCGTCGAACTGACGGCGTTGGAGCTGTCCAATGGTGCCCGGCGGGGGATTGTAGAAAAGCTGTCCCGAAAACGCCGGCTGTCCCCCAGGCGCCACTCCGCGCCCGTCCGGGCCAATGGCCGACGCCGGAACGAAGAAGGGTCCGTTCCCTGTCATCTGAAACTGGAGCGCTTGATCAAGCTGGCCCTTATTAAGCAGCGTGTCGACGGTGTTCACGTTCGAAAAATCCTCGCGCAAGAAAGTGCCTAAACCGGAGATGACCGACACCGGATTTCCCGATACCCACGACAGATTTCCGCTGGTGGTCCATCCCTGTAGGAGCCGGTTCCATCCGTGGTTCAGGTGCAAGGCGTGCCCTTCCCCGATGGGAAGATCGTAGGCGTAATTCGCTTTGAATTGATGGGTCAGGTCCGTGGGCGGGCGCGAGCGTTCAAGCGCGGTGTTGTTGATGTCCATGAACGGCTCGAAGCGATTTGCATCCAGGCCGGCCGCATCGGTTAGCCATTTCTCGAAAACGTAGTTAGCTTGCAGCTCCAGCCCATGCTGAAAGCGCCTCCGCACCTCGAGCTGCAGCGAATTGTATTCGGAGTTGCTGAAGTTATCCAGGTACACGGCGCTGAGGGCGTTCGGATTCGGGAAGAAATTCAGCTTTCCGTTCTCGCCGTTTAGTGTGTATTGATAAGCCAGTTCGCCCGCTTCGCCGTCCTGTATTAAGGCGTCATAGGTTGCATTCCCCAGATCGCCTCGACCGGCGAGTTCTGAAAATATGTTCAACTGCTGGCTGCCCGGAATTCTCGGATTGAAAGCGGGATTGAAAACGCCGGTAGCCGCAAGCGCCAAGTTTCCGTTGCTCTGTGCCTTCTTAAAATCCGAAAGAAAACCGTTGGATGTGATGTTTTCCTGGTTGAGATCGAAGCCGCGCAGCAGCTTGGTGGCGTGATCGCCGATGTAGCGCGCCTCGATAATCGTTCCCTTGATTTCATGCTGGATCGAAAGCCCGAACTGCTGGTCGTAGGGAGTCTGGAGATGCGGATTGATCAACGTGTAGTAGGTCGTAGGATTGAGGTTGTACTGCGTGGCAAAGGAGGTCGGAACCTGGAACGGCGGCGCCGGTATCGCGGGCAACTGGCTCACGGTTCCGGTGAGGTCGTAATTGGCGGGAAAGGCCTGCAATCCGGGGTTGGTCGCGGTGAAACCATCGGTGACCTCGATCATTTGATCGTCGATGTAGTGCATTCCATAGCCGGCCCGAACGGACGTCTTTCCCTTGCCAAACGGGTCCCACGCCAATCCCACGTTGGGCGCGAAGTTCTTCAGGTTTTTCTGGTAATAGGGCTGGCCCACCGAATTTCCATAAAACTGCAACGAATTATTGGGATCGAGCAGTGAAGCATACGCGTTGCCATTCTCGATGGCCGGTTGCAACTCCAGCGAATTCGCTTCGTTCACCGGCGTGTAGTAATCCCAGCGCACTCCGAGCGTCGCCGTGAGGTTTTTGCGAACTCTCCACTGATCCTGTACGTACAAGGCATGGTTGTCATAGGTAAAGTTCCGCACCCAGGGGGATCCTGGAACGAATCCGGACGTTCGGCTGGTGACGTTATAAGTGGCTCCATCATCATTCAACAGTCCGGCGAGCGTGGCCAACAGATCGTTGGCATTCTGAAAATCCTCGGCGCCTATTCCGGGGAGCTGTGAGTTTGAAAGCAGCCTGGTCTGATTGGCCGAATCGACGCAACCACAGCCGGGATCGGTCACATCGTACTCGGGTATGGTCCCTGAGTAGTCGTAGCTGCGCACCCGGACACCCAGGTATTGATACCCGAATGTAATGGTATGCTTGCCCTTCACCCACGACGCATTATCCTGCAAACTGCGAGTGTGGGTATCGCGTCCTTGGGGCAGGAAGGACGCCGCGGCCACCGGCGTTGCGAAATACAGTCCGCCGATAAAAGAGGACGGAAGCGTTCCGCTCATCGAGAAAATTGCTGGAGCGTAATTCAAACCGCCGCGAAGCTCGTTGGTGAGCGTCGGGCTGGAGCTCCATCGCCAGGAGGCCGAGGCGAACTTCACGTTGTCATCGTTCTGCACCGGCGGAATCGAGGAATAAGTCACGGCTGCATCCGGCCGATCCAGCAAGTCGCGATTCCAGGCGAACGAGCCGTTGAGGACATGTTTGTCCGACAGGTTGTAATCCAGCTTGCCCGTCACGTTGTCGCGATCCCGATTGTCGCGCACAAAATAGGAATATCCGGCCGTGTTTAACTGTACCCCGGTCGGAAGGCTGTCGCCGGTTCGAAAATTATTGATCTTGCTGGCCGGCGGCGTTTGGTTGATCAGCGCTTGAATGGTGGGATCCATCGATAAGCCCGTGGCTTGCAAAATATTTACCTGCTGAAGGTGACCGCTGGAATCCATATAGGAGAAAATGCCATTGCGCGCGGACTGCGTAAGAATCGCGGCGTCCTCCGAAGCCTGACTGTTCAGCCGGTAGAGTTCATAGTTGACGTAGAAAAACAGCTTGTCGCGCTTGATCGGCCCGCCCAAAGACCCCCCGGCCTGATTCAGATTGAGGCGCGGTAGGCCGTTGCCATCTTTGTTGTCGAAAAAATCGTTGGCTGCAAAATCGCTGTTGCGATTCTGCCAGAGTACCGATCCATGAAACTCATTAGTGCCGGAAGGGATCGCGAAGCTTACCTGCGAGCCGCCGCTGGCAGACGAGCCAGAAAGCGACGTCGTGATGGTGAATTCCTGCACCTGGTCGAGCAGCAGCAGATTTGGCGTAAAATCCAGGTCGTTATCGCGCAGATAGTTGTCCTGGATGTTGACGCCTTCCAGCGTCACCGTGCTGGCGGATTCGCGCTGGCCATTGATATTGGTCGCGAATTGACCGGATCCCACGCCCGCCTGCGTGGCGATGAACGCCAGAGGATTCCGGTCGCCCACCGGAAGACGGCGGATCTGCTCCGCGGTGACGGTTGTGGAGATTTCCGTACTTGAGGTCTGGACGTTTTCGGCGTTGGCCTTCACCTCGACGCTCTGCGTCGTACTCGGCAGCTCCAGCCGCAGCGACGCGAGATCGGTGGAACGCGCGGGATCGATCTTGACGCTCTCCAGCTTGTAGGTCAGGAATCCGCTGGCTGTGACCACTATGTCATACAGTTCCGGGCGCACGCTTTCGATGGTGAACGTGCCGTCGTTCGAAGTGAGCGTGGAGAGCAGCGCCCGCTCGCCGCCGTGCAGCATCAGGCTGACGGTAGCCTTCGGAATCGCCGCGCCGGATGGATCAACCACCGATCCGGTTAAGCGGCCATTCACTTGTGCGCTGGCAAAGCCGGAAAAAAACAGGACAAACACCAGGATAGACCCGAGGCGCGTGTACATCGAAACCTCCCACAGCAGCTATCGGTTTTTTAAGCCGAGTGTAGCACGCCCGGAATCCACGTTCCGGTGTCGAGTTTTCGACGCGAGCGGCGAATTCTTATCCCAATTTGGCTAGAGCGTTCAGGACTACTCAGACGAAAACCGAGTGGAGCTTGGCTTGCAAGGAATCGAGACGTGAACATTAGGCCAGCAGCCGAATCGGGTATGCAGGATCGTGAGCAAGCGCTCGCCGACGAAGCCCTCAGTCCGGCCTTCCGCCATTTTATTGACACCTGGGCCGACAAAATCGAACGCGTAGGACAAGGAGCAAACTTGCCCGGATTACGCGCGATGGACCCGTGTCAAACGCGTGTCACGGCTCGCCACCGTCGCAGCATGCGGTGATGATGGAGCGCAATTTTTACCTGCTGCTGATTAGAATTTGATTAGGGGCACACCGCTTTCCAAGGACCCGCCTTAGGATCGGGAGGTTCTTCAGCGGAGCAGGTTACACCTGACCCGGCGCGGTCGTGATAAATCACACCGTCGATGCCGCCTGAGCGGATTTGGTCCGGGATTTCCGCTTCATCGTAGTAGGTCTTAAACCGCGAATTCGGGAAGTAATAGTGAAGCGTGGGCAGGTCATCATGGGGAATCAGAAGCGTCCTCGGCGAAACGCTGGGGTTCCGCACGAAGGCCAGCAGGGCTTCCGAGCGTCTGTCCGGCGCCGGCCTCGAAATCTGAACGTTGAGCCACGACGTCACGAACATGGCAGCACAGATGACCACGACGGCCCCCGATCGAAGGACCGGACTGGTGCGCGCTGCCACTATACCTGTGGCGAATGCCCCCAGCAGCACCACCCCCGGTAACAAGGGCAAGATATATCGCGGCGTCGCGCTATTGACGGGCACGATGACTAAGAACATCGCAATGCTGAAGGTCGCGAAAGGAATCAATAGCGGCGCTTTGGCTCGGCTCCTTACAAAGAATCCCACCGCGAACGCAAACAGTATCCATGTCACTGGTGAATTCGCGAACCGCAGCCACCAGGTCTGGCCAGTACTAATGGTGCTGCCCCACGCTCCCCTTCGGAATACGGCCAAATAAGCCATGAACAGATATGCCTTGATAAAGGAGAGTTTGAAGATCGCCGTCGGCCAGAAAATGAGGACGGGCGAAAGTAGCGCGCCCAGCGATTTCCCAGCGAACGCAAAATCGGGCCGTAGGCGATCGCGGCCCAGATGTCCACAGATCAAAACCGTTAGAACTAAAGCGAGCGCCACTTCCAGAAGACCGAAGGACAGTCCGGTTGCGATCAGGGCCCCATACCAGTGGAGCCTAGCGGACGGCGGTCCCTGGAGCGTTTTCGCGAGCAGCAAAAGCGCCACGATAGTAGTCACGGCGAAGAACTGGTGCGGCGCCAGTTCGGTCGTCCGAAGCACTGGGACGCTCCATATATAAAGGACCGAGGCGAGGATCCCCGCGATTTCTCCCGCGCGGCCCGGCAGGAGGCAAAGCGCTCCGAAATACAGCAGAATCGTCGCGGCTAACGGGAAGACCACACCGGCTGCGCGTGTGCTCCGTTCGTCCAAGCCAAATCTTCGCAGCAGTCCCAGCCAGTCCGCGTATAGGGGTCCGTGCCAGTGCCGATAGAAGAGCACATCGTTGGTACTCCGGATCAGCTCGGACAAATTGTTGCGCTCGCTCCGCGCCCGGCCGCGCAGGCCTGCCCTCAAGAATTCCGGCAGTGAAAGAGCCGGCGAATCCATCCAATTGGCGGTCCAGCCGAGCGACGCGGCGTACATATAGTCCGCTTCGTCGTAGGAAAACGGTCCGTCCGCGGTCATCCCTCGCGCCAGGAAGTAGAACCCTCCGAATATCCCGCACAGGACGAGCAGGTGTTTCAGCGCCAGGAGCCGCACGCCTCCAGTTTGTCACCGTAAAGACCGCTCAGCAATCACGCTGGCGTTGCATAGCTTGTCAGCGGATCATGCGGCGAAGTATCCTTTGGGCGACAAGCGAAAAATGGGAATTTCGCCGACCGGCAGCGCGGAGAAGACCGCCGGCTCCAGGGAGGAGATCCTCCGGAAGCTGCGCGAAAGGATCGTCCGCTTCGCGGCATCTCGTATACAGGGGGATGCCGCCGAGGATCTGGCGCAGGACGTCCTGATTCTGCTGCACGAAAAATACGGGCATCTCGAGCGGCTGGAGGATCTGCTCCCGCTTTCGCTCGAAATTGTCCGGTTCAAAGTGCTGGCTTACCGGCGTAAAGCACAGAGGCGCGGCGAGTACACGCAGGTTCCCGTGGATGCCATCCAGTTGACAGACCATCAACCTGACCCGCTGGCGGCGGCCGAACGCAGCCAGATGTGTGAACGCCTGATCGCGGCGGTCTCGCAGTTGGGCGAGCGCTGCCGTAAACTGATGGC
>Ga0182024_10013480_pt1 | contig 15952 bp, 14 predicted proteins | sample P32metaG_FD_120480 | JGI IMG/M metagenome (GOLD analysis project Ga0182024, IMG submission 120480) | Permafrost microbial communities from Stordalen Mire, Sweden - P3-2 metaG (Illumina Assembly) | ecosystem: Environmental > Terrestrial > Soil > Wetlands > Permafrost | place: Sweden: Stordalen... | reverse complement strand
GGTCGCGGTCGAACGGCCGGCTCGCGCCCTGGGGGTCGTCGTTGCGATTCGACAGGGCGCGGGCGGAGATGAAGCCGCCGAGGCCCATCGGCGTGATGGTGGACTCCGCGCCGCCGGAGATCATCACGTCGGCCTGGTCGTGCTGGATGGCGCGCAAGGCGTCGCCGAGGGCGTTGGCGGCCGACGAACAGGCCGTCGAAACGGCGGTGCAGGGGCCGGCCGCCCCGAACTGGATGGAGACGTTGCCGGCCGCCGCGTTCGGGATCATTTTCGGGATCACGAACGGACTGATCCGGCCGGGACCGCCGTCGCGGTAACGGTCGTGTTGCTCCTCAAATTCGTTGAGGCCGCCGACGCCGCTGCCGAGGATGACGCCGCAGCGGTACGGGTCTTCCTTGCCGAACTCCAGGCCGCTGTCCTTCACGGCCGAAAGGGAGGCGGCCACGGCGAACTGGGCGAAGCGGTCGAGACGCTTGGCCGTGCGCGGCTCGATGACGGCCTCCGGTTTGAAGTCCTTGACCTCGCCGCCGAAATGGACCTTGAAGGCGGTGGTGTCGAACTGCTCGATGATACCGACGCCGCTCCGGCCGGCGCACAGGCCCGCCCAGAAGCCGGGAATGTCCGAGCAGAGCGAGTTGACCGTGCCCAGGCCGGTGATGACGACGCGTCGAGTCATTTCTTGGCCTGCTCCTTCTCGATGTAATCGATGGCCTCGCCGACGGTCTTGATCTTCTCGGCCTGGTCGTCCGGGATGGTGATCTCGAACTCTTCTTCCAGTTCCATCACCAGCTCGACGATGTCCAGCGAGTCGGCCCCCACGTCCTCCTGAAAGGAGGTTTTGCGCGTGACCTGATCCTTGTTCACGCCGAGGTTTTCGCAGACGATTTCGATGACGCGTTCTTCAACGGAAGCCACGGTCGGGACCTCCCTAGGGTCGTTACGAGTTCATGTCGGCGGCCGGCCCGCGGAAGGCCCGCCCGTCCCGGTCTCTCTACCACAGCGGCCGCGCGCCGGACAAGCCGTCCTGGCGCCCTTTGGGGGGCGGGTCGGAAGCGCATACGCCGGCGCACGGGTTCTAAGTGGAGAAGGTACACAAGACAAGAGAAAAAGGAAAGGCCGCTACGGTCGGCGGGGCGCGGGGCGGGAATCGTCCTCCGCGATGAGGATTCGCAAACGGAAGGCTCCTGCCCCTGGCGGACGAAGGGGCGTTGGGCGGCGCTGCCACACGCCGGCGCATCCGATACGCCGGAAGGGCGCGGCGGCGTCAGGGCGCCGCCGCATCGGTGGGCAAGCGGTACAGGTCGCCGACCCGGACTTGGAAACCGGGGACCACGTCCTCACCGCTCAATTCGCCGTCCTCCCGGACCTCCCCCGCGGAGCCGTCGAGTCGGCGGATCAGCACGTTGCGGGTCGGCGGCACGACAATCCAAATCAGCCGCACGCCGCCGGATCGGTACTCGGCGATTTTTTCCTCGACCGCATAGAACAGGTCGTTGGGCGAAACCACCTCGGCGACGAGGTCGGGGGCGAGTCGGATGTGGCCGTCCGGCAGGCGCTCGTCCGGCAGGCGGCCCGGCCGGATGAAGGAAACGTCCGGCTTCCGCACGGTGTTCGGCCGATCGGGGAGGAACTGGTAACTGGCGTCGGCGGCCAGGACCCAGCCGCCGAACGGCTCATCGCAGAACTCAACGAGACGACGGCTAAGACGCACCCCGACATAGCTCGACACGGCCCCCATGTTCTGCTCCACCAGTTTGCCGTCCACCAACTCGAAGCGCTCGAGGTCGGGCAGGGTCAGCAGGTCATCGGCGGTGAAGCTCGGCTGCGGCAGGATGAGATTCATGGCGCGTCTCCGGCGATCCCCATTCCCGTGGCCTCGTTTCCGACATTATACGCCCTGCCGCGCGGCCGGGGCGCGAATGGATCCCGGCGCGCGCTTCCTCGAAGGCGCCCTTGAGGCGTCGTCACGGGCAGTTGCAGCGGCGCGGCGGGTCGTCGGCTTCGGGCGACCACGGCGGCGGCGGCGGCCCCTGGATACATGGCTCGCCGTAGAAGGCGCGGCAGGAGCCGAAGATGAAAGTGCATTCCGCCTTGGCGCTGCTACAGCCGTAGCCGTTATGACTGGCCCAGCAGCCCGTCCCCGGCTCGAGGTGGAACAGTCGGAGGATCGGGTGCGGCCGCGCCGGGTCGAGGGTGTAGGGGTGGACCGTCTCGGCGTCCTGGGCGCGGGCCAGGCCGGCCCAGACGGCCAACCCCGCCGCGGCGGCGAGGATCGCGCGCTTCCACATCGACTGAGGCATGGCGCCCCTCCGTTTAGGGTTCGGCGGAGTATCAATCGTCCTTGTTATCGGAGGGCCGGCGCGGCAAACTATAGGATCGTCGGTCCTTTTCGTCCGGCCGGCCGATAGATGGGGCGGAAGGCGCCGGTCGGTCGAGACGGGTGTAGGGCATCGGCCTCGCGCGTTATCAGAAGGAGCATTACCATGTCGGAACGGGACACCGCCGCCGCGCCGTCGCCCGAGGACCGGGCGGCCAGCCTCCATGCCGTCGCCCGCGCCCTGCGTGGGGCGCGTCATCTGGGGCCGGAGGCGCGGCAAGCTCTCGCCGAATTTCTCGACGCCCTGGACGAACCGGAAACGACGGCCGCCGCGTCGCCAGCCGACATGAATCGGCTGACGGAGCGGGCGACCCATCTGTTGCAGGCCTTGCAGCACCAGCACGACCCCGGTGTCCTGGCGGCGGCGCGCGACCGGCTGGAAGAGGCGGTGCTGCGCGCCGAGTCGGAGGCGCCGGTCACGGCCGGCGCCTTCCGCCGGCTGCTGGACGCGCTGGCCAACATCGGTCTGTGACCGCCGTTCGGACTTCAGCGTCCCGCGAGCGACCGGGGCCGCGGGACAAACCGGCCGACGCGCCCACAATAATCGGCGTAGGTGGGGCCGTGACGGCCCATGAGGTAGCGTTCCTCGTTGCCCGCTTTGAGGTACATGAAGACGACGTGCAGCACCGCTGTGACGAGCATCGGCCAATTGGCCACAACGACGGCCGTGCAGACCATGAGCGAAATGCTGAGACTGTAGATCGGATGGCGGACCCAGCCGTACAGGCCGCCCGTCACTAGTTCCGTCTGGTCGCGCGGGACGATGGCCATGCTCCAGTTGCGGCCCATCTGCAACCAGCAATACACGGTCGCCAGATAGCATGCCACGGCCAACGCCGCGAACCCGCAACGGCCGTAGAAGCCGATGGCGCCGTGCGCCCAGCGCGGCAGGCCGAACGGGCCGTGGCTCAACGTCGCCGCGAGGATGGGCAGCACGTTCCAGGCGAGGACGACGGGGGCGATGCCGAACCACAGTCGCTTTTCCCGGCGTTGCCGGGGCAGCAGGCCGGCGCCGTGGCCGAAGCGAATCCGCTTGTAAATCACGAGCAAAACGACCGTGGACCAGTAGGCCCACACGGTCATCGCCACGACGCCGGCCGGTCCATCCCTCATCGCGTCCATCCTTTCGTTTCGGGGTCCGGGGGCGGTCAGGCCGCGCCGACGGCGCGACGACTGCCGCTGTCCTCCCGCCGGCCGCGCCGCCACTCCAGGCAGCGACGAAGCCCCTCTTTCATGTCGGTTGTGGGTCGATAGCCGAGATCCGCCTTCGCGCGCTCGACGTCCGCCAGGCTGTGCTTCACGTCGCCGACGCGCGGGGCCGTGTGCGTCGGCGCGATCGACGTGCCGAGCAGTCCGTTCAGCAGCGCGATCAGTTCCAGCAGACTCGTCCGCCGGCCGCGGGCCACGTTGTAGACGCGGCCGCTCACGCCGGGCGCCGACGCCGCGAGCAGGTTGGCCCGCACCACGTCGTCAACGAAAGTGAAATCGCGCGACTGCTCGCCGTCGCCGTGGAGGACCGGGTTGGTCCCGGTCGTCAGCGCCCGGATGAACAGCGGGATCACCGCCGCGTAGGGACTGTCCGGCGTCTGCCGCGGGCCGAAGACGTTGAAGTAACGCAGTCGCACCGTTTCCAGACCGTAGACCTCGCTGAAGGCGGCGCAGTAGTGTTCGGCGGCCAGCTTCGCCACGGCATACGGCGACAGCGGCGCCGTCGGGTCGCCCTCGCTCTTGGGCAGCCGAACCGAGTTGCCATAGGCGCTGGAGCTGGCCGCGTAGACGACGCGGCGGACCTTGGCGTCGCGCGCGGCCAGCAGCACTTGCAGCGTGCCGTCCACGCAGACGCGGTGCGTCGCCATCGGGTTGGCCACGCTGCGCGGCACCGACGCCAGCGCCGCCTCATGGAACACCACCTCCACGTCGCGCATCGCCGACCGCACCGTTGCGGGGTCGGTAATGTCGCCTTCGATCACCGCCACGCGCTCGCGCACGGTCTCCAGGTTGTCCCAGCTGCCCGTGCTGAAGTCGTCCAGCACGCGCACGCGGTCGCCGCGCGCCAGCAGCGCATCGACCAGATGGGAGCCGATGAAGCCCGCGCCGCCCGTCACCAGATGCAATGCCATTTGTGTTCTCGTTAACTCGGCGAGCGGGGGGCGTCAGCCCCCTGATTCTTCCTACGGTCGGCGACAAAATGCTAAATCAGGGGGCTGACGCCCCCCGCTCGCCGTTGATAGGTCCTATGCCTTGACGATGCGGCAATCGCCCGCTTCGCAGCCCGCCGCGGCGTTGCGCGTGTCCACCAGCAGCCGGCTGTGAGCGGCGATGAAATCGTAGTCGAAGGCCGAGTGGTCCGTGACCACCAGCACGCAATCCTGTTCTTCCAGGAACTCGGGCGTCAGCGGCCGGCTATCCAGACGCAGCGAGTGGTGGCGCATCCGCGGCAGCGTCGGAACGTGCGGGTCGCTATAGGTCACGACCGCGCCGCGCGCCTGCAATTTCTCCAAGATCTCGAAGGCCGGCGACTCGCGTGGGTCGTCCACGTCCTTCTTGTAGGCCACGCCGAGCACGCACACCCGACTGCCGCGCACCGCCTTGCCGTCGTCGTTCAGCGCCTCGGCCGTGCGGTCCACGACGTACTGCGGCATGGCCATGTTGACCTCGCCGGCCAACTCGATGAAGCGCGTGTTCAGGCCGTGCCGCCGCGCCGCCCACGTCAAATAGAACGGGTCGATCGGGATGCAGTGGCCGCCCAGCCCCGGGCCGGGGTAGAACGCCTGGAAGCCGAACGGCTTCGTCTTCGCCGCCGCGATCACCTCCCACACGTCGATGCCCATCGCCGTGAAGACGCTCTTCAACTCGTTCACCAGGGCGATGTTCACCGCGCGGTAGGTGTTCTCCAGGATCTTGCACGCCTCGGCCACGCGCGTCCCCGTCACCGGCACCACGCCGTCCACCACCGGCTCGTACAGCGACACGGCCAGCCGCAGGCTCGTCTCGTCCATGCCGCCGACGACTTTGGGGATATTTCTTGTGGCGAAATCGCGGTTGCCCGGGTCTTCGCGCTCGGGGCTGTAGGCGAGGAAGAAGTCGCGGCCCGCCTTGAGGCCGCTCTCCTCCAGGATCGGCCGCAGCACGTCCTCGGTCGTGCCGGGGTAGGTGGTGCTCTCCAGGATGACGATCTGGCCCTGCCGCAGGTGCGGCCGCAGCATCTCGCCGGTGCGGATGATGAACGACAGGTCCGGCTCACGGGCCTCGCCCAGCGGCGTCGGCACGCAGATGACGATGGCGTCGGCCTCGACGAAGCGGCCGGGGTCGCTGGTGGCGTCGAAGCGGCCGCCGGCGAGAAGCTCGGCCACGCGCTCGGGGCAGATGTGGCCGATGTAGCTTTCGCCGCGGTGCAGCTTGGCGACCTTGTCCTCGTCCACGTCGAAGCCGAGCACCGGGTAGCCGCCCCAGGCGAACGTCTCGGCCAGCGGCAGGCCGACGTAGCCCAGGCCGACCACGGCCACGCGGGCGGTGCGCAGTTCGATGCGGGAGGCCAAGTCCTCGGCCAGGGAAATCGTAGTAGCGAGATCCAGTTTCATGGATAAGACTCCGTTCTCGGTGGTGCGGCCGGCTTCCTGCCGGCGTCGTTCGGACGATGGTGGTCGGCGGCGAGCGGGGGGCGTAAGCCCCCTGATTTAGCATCCTATCGCGGTTCGCATGAAGAATCAGGGGGCTTACGCCCCCCGCTCGCCGCCGGCGGAAAATCACCTCACCTTCAACTCGGTCATCAGCATTTGGCAGACCTGCTGCTCGGTCGGGTGGACGCTGGACGGTTGCAGCCCGAAGTCCGCCTTGGCGCGGCGCAGCGTTTTGATGGCGGCGTCGCGGTCGCCCGCCAGGAGCTGCGCCCGCGCCAAATGGAAGAGCCGCGCGCCTGTCGGCGCGTCGCCGACGGCGTCGGCGAAGTCGGTCAGCGCCGCCGCGTTCTGGCCCAGGCTCAGACGCACCGTGCCGCGCGTGTCGAGCAGGTCCGCCCGCCGGCCGATGCCGTTGACGGCGGCCTCGACGCACTGCAACGCCTCGGCGCCCTCCCCGGTCTTCTGGGCCAGCAGCCAGGCCAGGTTGTTCAGGGCCACCACGTTGCCCGGCTCGTCCTTGAGGATTCCGCGATATAAATCCTCCGCCTTGGAGTAATCGCCGCGCAGGTCGGACAGGTCGGCCAGGTGCATCTTCAGGACCACCAGTTTCGGGTTGTCCTTGACGGCCTGGACGAGCCGGCGTTCCACGCGGTCGCGCTGCCGCCCGTCGGCGTCCGGCATGGCCCGCAGCAGCGCCTCGCAGACGCCGCCCACGGCCGCGGGACACTTCTTAAACAGATCCTCTTTATCGCACAAATCGAAGGCCTCGGCGAAGCGCTTCTGCCGGCCCAGCGAAGCCGCCAGCAGCAGCACCTCGTCCGGCCGCGCGTCCCAGCGGTTCGCGTAGGTCCGCAGCAGGTCCACGGCCTTGTCGCCTTCGCCCCGCGCCTCCAGCAGCCGCGCCCGCAGTTCCGTCGTTCCGAAGGCGCCCTTCGACACTTGACGCTCGGTTTCCAGGCGTTCCACGCGCTCGACGAGCCGCTCCGCCTCGTTGAGCCTGGCCCTGTCGGACTTGCCCTGCCGGATCAGCAGCTGGGCGTACATGGACAGATACCCCGGCTTGATCCGCCGGTCGTCGATGGCCGCCAGCCCCTTGAGGATTTCCGCCTCCTTGGCCTCGTTGCCGTCCGCCTCGTAGAGCACGGAGAGGATGAACAGGTCGTCGGGGTCGGGCGGCTGGAGGCCTTCCATCAACCGGATCGCCTCGCCGCGGAACTGGCGCTGCGGCTGCGTCGCCAGCACCCGCGCCCTGGCCCGGCGCAGATCGACGCTCATCTCGCGGCCGGATTGCGGTTCCTGCGGCAGCATTCCGGCGTCGTCCAGCCCCAGTCCCACCAGCCGCAGCGCCTCGCGGAAGTCGTTGTAGTTGGTGCTGCTGGCGAGCACCGTCGCCAGCGCCCGCCGCGCCCAGTCCACGTCGGCGGTCGACGCCTTCGGCTCGCCCTTGGACAGGCGCTCCAGTAACTTTTTCGCCTCGAAAAGGCGGCCGAAGCGCAGTTTGAAGCCGGCCGCCGCCCGCGCCGCGGCCGGGTCGTCCGGCGCGGCCTTCACGGCCGCGTCGTAATGGTCGTTGGCCTCTTTCATCATGGCCAGCGCCTCGTAGCACTGGGCCTCGGTCAGGTCGGCCTTGCCCTTCGCCACCTTGACGGCGACGTCGCTCTTGATGAGCGTCTGCGCCACGGTTTCACTGCCGTGGTTGCCCAAAAACCCCACGTAGGCCACCCACGCCGCCGGCTCTTCCGGCGCCTCCTCGGTCGCCCGGCGGTAGTCGGCCTCGGCATCCTTCGGCTGGTTCATCGCCTCGTGAACGCGCGCCCGCAACAGGAGATCGCGGAAGTTCTTGGATTCCGGCCGCACGGCCTTTTCGATCAAGCCCTTGGCCCGGCCCACGTCGCCGGCGTTCAGGGCCACTCCGGCCGCGAGGCGGCCCAGCGGCGAGTCGACCAGCAGCGATTGCCGCAGCACGGCGACGTAGCCGGCCGCCTCGGCGTAACGGCCGCGGCCGTACAGCCCCTCGACCAGCCGCTGGACGACCTCGGGGCCGACCCGCCCCTGTTCGATGCGGACGGCCTCCTCCAAATGCTTGATGGCGCCTTCCGGGTCGTCGCTCAGGTCGTCCACGTCGGCGCGGGCCAGTTCCACCGCCGACCAGTTCGGCCGCAACGCCGCGGCGCGGTCCAAGGCGCGCCAGGCGTCGTCGAGCGCCGCCGCGCGGCCCGGCGTGCCCGAACGGGCCAGGGCGATCGACCGCAGCGCCTGCCCCAGCCCGTAAAAGGCCCCTTCGCCGCCTTCCACTTCGCGGATCGCCTTCAGGGCCGTCTCCATCGCGTCCGCGTCGTGCCGGCGCACGGCCATGTCGAACAGCGTCAGCCGCAGGTGCAGGTCGTTGCTTCGGCCGGGCGCCTTCGCCAGCTCTTCCAGCAGCCGGCCGGCCTCGTCGGTCTGGCCGGCCCGCGCCTCGGCCTCGGCCAGGCCGCCCAGCAATTTTTCCAGGGCCTCCCCGTGCAGGCCGCCGCGGTCTTTCTTCACCACGGCGTCGAGGGCGGCGAGGTCCGGCTTGGGGTCGGCGGCGAGGCGGAGGGCGCGGGCGATGCGCAGGTCCACGCGGTCGTGCAGCGCCGCGTCCGCCTCGTCGAGGATTTTCAAGGCGCGCTTCTGGTCCGGGTCGCGCCGGCCGGCGAAGTTCGCCAGCGCCGTCCAGAACTCCACCCGATCCGGGTGGGCGTTGCGGGCGTCCGTCAGCAGTTTCTCGGCGTCATCCCACCGGCCCTGGGCCGCCAGGACTTCGCCGCGCAGCAGGGCCGGGTCGGCGCCCTCGGGCGACGCCGCCGGAATTTCGCCGGCCGCCCGGTCGATGGCCTCGTAGGCCTTCGTCCAGTCGCGGCGGGCGTCGTCCTGTTGCAGCTGGCGCATGATCTCCAGGCGCGCCACCTCCAGCCAACCCTTACCGGCATCCTGGGCGCCCTCCGCCGCCTTGCGGAAATGCTCCAGCGCCTCGTCCACCCGGCCCAGGACGCGCAACGCCTCGCCCAGCCCGAGGTGGGCCTCCGCCCGGTCGGGGTCCCACTCCAGGGCGAGTCGGAACGACCGCTCCGCCTGGGCCGGTTCCTCCAGCGCCAGGTCGCACTGTCCCAGGCAGAGGTCGATCTGGCCGATCAGGTCGGCGTGGGCCTGCTGGGCGGCCAGCGCCGGCCGCGTCCGCTCCAGGAGGGCCGCCGCCTTGGCCCACTCCTTGCGATGGATCAGTAGACGCGCCTGCAGGTAGTCGGCCGCCGCCGGCTGGCCGCGCGTCTTGCGGATGCGGGCGATCGTCTGTTCCACCTCCGCCACTTTATCGGCGTTCTCGGACAGCTTTTGGTCGGAAAGCAGCAGCGTCGCCAGGTGCCACAGCAGCTCGAACTCGCCCATGTCCGACGCCGCCCGGTAGCCCTTGGTCTCCTGCAACTTCAAACCCTGGTGCAGCGAGTCGTAGGCCTGGTCCGGGCGACGGAGCAAGACTTCGGCGTCCGCCTTGGCGACCAGCGCGTCCACGTCCTCGGGCGCCTGACTCAGCGCCGCGTCCACGTCCTCGGCCGCCGCCTTGTCCACCGGGATGCGTTTCGGGTCGTCGCCGCGCGGGTCGAGCAGGCCGAATTCGCGGCGGTAGCGCCAGCGCGCCAGGTGCGCCTTGGCGGAGGTGGGATTGTTGGCCACGAGGTCGTCGATCGTCTGGTCGGCCTCGGCGACGATTTTTTCACGCTCTTTCGCGGGAACGTCCCGCTTGGCCCGCAGCAGCCAGGCCAGGCGGACGTAGCTGTCCACGTCGTCGGGGGCCTCCTTGACGGCGAGCCGGCTATGTACGACGGCCTCGTCGGGCTTCTTTTCCGCCGCCAGCAGCCGGCCCCAGTCGCCCTCCAACTCGCCGCGCTCCGGCGACCCCGGCGCGCCGGCCTCGGGGTTTTTCGCCAGCGCCTCCAGCGTCGATCGGGCCGTGCTCCACTCGCCGATCTCCAGCGCGGTCTTCACCAGCAGGCGCCGGAGGTCGAGCCGGTCGGGCCGGTCGTTCACCACCTTGTTGAGGACGTAATAGGCCTGCCGTCGGGCGGCGGTAGAGCCGGCGAAGTGGTCGCCGGCCAGCGTCGCGCCGAGGTGGGCGGCCTGTTCCACGTCATGGGGGGCGAACTCCAGGTACCGCTGGAGATAGCGGGCCGTCTGGTCGAATTTCTGGTCCTGCTCGGCGTGGCGGGCCTGCCACAGCAGGGCGGCGGCGATGCGCTGGTACTGGAAAGTGTGCAGCGCCCAGACGCCGCCGGCGGCGACGGTCGCGGCCGCCACGAGGACGAGAAACAGTTTGACGTTGAGCTTACGCATCAGTGGGTGTTCCATCGGTTGCGGCCGCGTGGGCGGGCGTCGGCGGCCGGGAAATGGGAAATTTCCGGACGCGCCGCGCGGCGGCGCGGGTCGGCCGGATGGGAAGGCGTTCGGCAAAGGATGGCGGCGGAGTGCATCGGCGTCGGCCAATCTCGGGTGCGCAATGGGGGCAAGCCGCGACGGCGAAGGGAGGCCGCCGTCCGGGGTACGACGTTGTACGCCCGGACGGGGGTCGCCCGTGAATCAACGCGACAACTGGGTCGTTGCGGGTTGAAAGGGACGGTCGGGGGCCGTTAGACGGCCGCCTTGAGGGCCGCGACCGCCTTGCGACGGCGGGAGCGCCAGAAGACGCCGCCGATGCACGACAGGCCCATGCAGCCCAGGACGATGCCCGACGGCTCCGGCGTGGAGCCGCCCTGGGTGGTCACCCCAGGGGTCAGTTCGTAGCCCACGGTGGCGGGCTTGGCGTCGGCCGGAGAGGCGTCGGTGTAGGTCTTGAAAGCCAGCGTGGGCGACACGCCCGAGAGGTTGACCGTCACGCCCGCCAGCGGATAGCTCTTGGTGATCGAGCCGCCGTCGGTCGAGTAGGCGACGACCGTGTCGGTGAGGAGGGCGGAACTGACGTTATGGCCGGCGATGGACGCGCTTTGGATGGTGCCCGTCAGCAGGCTGTAGAAGGTGATGTTGGCGGAATGGAGGGCCGTACCGGAGCTGTTGTAGTCGGTGACGGTGGCGGTTTCCTGGAGGTTTGTGCCCGGGTAAGGCGTGGACCCCGAGGCGGCCGTGATGGCAGACGCCCCGAAGGACGCAACCGACGTGAGGGTGGCGGCAACCGTGTCGCTCGCCGTGTTGACCAGATAGTACTCGGTCCCGGTGGCCAGGACGGTGGCTTCGCCGTGGTTGGTCCCCAAGAGGGTCTGGCTTCCCCCGGGGATGGACCAGGTGATACCGATGTACGACGGGGTCGTGTCCGCCTTGGACTGCGCGGCGGCCGCCAGCCCGAGGGCGACGGCGGCGAAGAACGAAAGGGAACATTTCATTAACGTGGGTCCTTTCCTATCCATGGTTTGACCACACTGACATCGAACCGACGAACGCTTGCATCCCTTCAAGGCTGTGGATCACGGATGAAACGATGTTCCGAGAGAAAGACGCCTCCTCCGCTTGAAGGAAAGGAGCGACGGGCTGCACTGCCCAGCTTCCTGTCCGGGCTGGGGGCTACTCTAAAGCAGACCGATTTTCCTGTCAAGCAGAGCGTCCGTCCGACCCTCGACTCGGAGGGCCGGGGAGGGACGAAAAAACCCCCTCTCCCGACAAAATGGGGGAGAGGGGGAAGAGAGAAGCCTTCCTGGTTCCCGCGCTCCCAACATTTTGCAAGGATGGTCGCAAGTCCTTACCCGTAGCGGATGCGGACGGCGTTGATGAGCGGTTTGGCCCACACCCAGGTCCGCACCCGTTCCAGACCCCGCACCCACGCCGGCAGCGGGCCCAGACCGCCGATGGGCAAGGGCTTGCCGTCCACGAAGGCGACCGGGGCGGGGCGGCCGTCCTCGCGCGGCCGTCGCTCCGGCGCCCGCCACGGCAGGGCGACGGCCGCGCCGTCGATGCGCCGGCTCATCGTCGAGGCCGACGGCAGGGCCGCCGCGTGGTGGTACTCCAGTGGCGGCCCTGACAGGCCCAGGACACCGGGCGGTAGAGCATCACGGCGACCAGCAGCCACGGCCGCATCTGCACGTACTTTTGGTGAAAGTCCTTGGCGACCTCCTGAAGCAAGCGGTATAACGGAGGCCAGAGTTCGCATTCCATGGTTCACCTCTTGGAGAATTGGTCCTTCCTTGAAGTAAATCAGGAACGCGAACTCCTTTCAAATCACCACCTTGCATACGCCCTTGCGAAATGTTGGGGGCGTGGGTACCAGGGTCTACTCCGCCACGCTCCGTGGCCTCATGCCGACCGCCACGCGCACCAGTTCCATGGTCTTCCGCGCCTCCGCCCGCGCCCGTTCGGCCCCGCGCTTCAGCACCGCCTCCACCTGTTCGGGATGGGCCGCCAACTGCTTCCGCCTCTCACGGGCGGGGCCGAAGAAGGCGTCGATCTTCTCCAGCAGCAGCTTCTTCGCCTCGCCGTAGCCCATGCCGCCGGCGCGGTAACGGGCCGCCAGGGCCGCCTTCTCCGCGTCCGCGGCGAACAGGCCGTACAGCGCGAAGACGTTGCACTTGTCCGGGTCCTTCGGCGCCTCCACCGGCGTGCTGTCGGTGACGATCCCCATCACGGTCTTCTTCAGAGAATTACCCTCGGCAAAGATGTCGATGGTGTTGCCGTAGGACTTGCTCATCTTCTGGCCGTCCGTGCCCGGCACCTTGGACGCCTTGTCCAGCCGGAACGTCGGCAGCGGGAAGACCTCGCCGAAGCGGCCGTTGAACTTGCCGGCGATGTCGCGCGTCATCTCGACGTGCTGCACCTGATCTTTGCCTACCGGCACCATATGAGAGCGGTAAATGAGGATGTCGGAGGCCATCAGCACCGGATAGGTGAACAGGCCGACGCTGGCGTCGATGCCCTTCTCCACCTTTTCCTTATACGACACCGCCCGTTCGAGCAGACCCATGTTGGTAACGGTGCTGAGGATCCAGGTAAGCTCGTTGACTTCGGGAATGTCGGACTGGCGGAAGAAGACGGCCTTGTCCGGGTCGAGTCCGAGGGCCAGGTAATCCAGGGCGACATCGAGGGTGTTCTCGCGGAGGGCGTCGGCGTAGTCGCGGGGGCGGAGCTTGTCGTTGAGGCGGTTCGCCGCCAGCGCGCGCCGCCCGGCCGCCTCTTCGATGGTGGTCAGGGCGTGGTAGTCGGCGATGAAATAGAAACACTCGGCCTCGTTCTGGAGGTCGATGTGCTGCTTGATGGCGCCGAAGTAGTTGCCGACGTGCAGCTTGCCCGACGGCTGGACGCCGCTGAGGATGCGTTTCGGGTTCGGTGTCGTCGCCGTGGTCATGGCCAAGCCCTGTCGGTGGGCGTGGCGCGTGGCGCGTGGCGCGTGGCGCGAGAAGACCGGCCCTTGGATTGGTCTTCTCGCGCCACGCGCCACGCGCCACGCGCCACGCAACGCGGTTGGTCTATACCTAGACCGTTTTACCTTGTAGGGTGTTCGCTGCAAGGGAGGTCGTCCGCGATGGAGCGAACCACGCAAATCCTGGTCGAGGCGCTGCACCAGGCGCTGGCCCGCGGCGACGAACAGCGGCTGTACAAGAGCGGCAAGCTGGAGGGGCTGTTTCCCGGCCGCACCGGCGCCGCCGGCGACGCGGCCGCCACGGCCCTCCGCGACGGCCTGCTCGAAATTTTACGCACCGAGACGAAGGGCAAGACGACCATCGAATGGGTGCAGCTGACGCCGCGCGGCGTCGATTTTCTGCACGACCATCAATCCCCGGCCGCGGCGCTGCACGAACTGCGGAACTCGCTGCGGCTGAATCAGCAGGCCGTGCCGGTTTGGCTGGCGGAGATGCGCGCCGGCCTCCAGGCGCTCGAAGAACGGCTGGCGGCCGACGCCCAGAAATGGCAGCAACGTCTGGAAGGGCTGACGCGCCGCGCCGAGGACACGCTGCGTCGGCTGGAGGAGGCGGCGCCGCTGCTGCCGGCCGACCTGGCGGACGCCTACCCCTGGGCCATCGATGCGCTGAACTACATCGACCGCCGCAAGAGCGGCGGGGCGCCGGACGACTGCCCGCTGCCGGAACTGTTCGCGGCGCTGCGGCGGGCGCATCCGCACCTTTCGGTCATGGTGTTTCACGAAGGGCTGCGCCGGCTGCACGACCGGCGGGCGCTGCGACTGCAACCGGCCGACGGCCTCGCGGATTTGCCGCAGCCGGAATATGCGCTGTTCGACGGGACGACGGTACTGTACTTCGCGGCGCGGTGACGAGAAATGTCCGAGCCGGAAGCGTGAGCGACGGTTTTCGTCCAACCGTCGCTCACGCTTCCGGCTCGGCTCGGATCACGCCACCTCGGCCGTGTCCTCCAGATGCGGCGCCTCCACGTCCTTGAACCCGTGCTCGCGCAGGCTCTTCGCCAGCGCCGCCGCCTGGTCCGGCTCGCCGTGGACCAGCCGTACCTGCCGCGTCTGGCCGACCGACGAACCCAGCAGTGCCAGAAAGTCGTTGCGGTCGGCATGGCCGGAGAAGCCTTTCATCTCCACCACCTCGGCCCATTTGTTCCAGACGCGGCCGTGGAAGCGAACCGTCGGCCCCCGTTCCAGCAGCCGTTGGCCCAGCGAGTGCGGCGCCTGGTAACTGACCAGCACGATCGTCGCCCGCGGGTCGTCGATGTACTGCCGCAGGTAGGTCGTGATCCGGCCGCCGTCGCACATGCCGCCCGACGCCACCACGATGCACGGCTCCGGACTCCGGCTCAGCTCCTTGCTGTCGTCCGCCGTCCGGACGTAGGTCACGGGCGGCATTCCGGGGCCGTCGTCCGCCGCGAAGCATTCTCCATAGCGATCGTAAACCTCCGAGATGTCCGCGGCCAGCGGACTGTCCACGTACAGCGGCGCGGGCGGCAGCACGCCGTCGCGCATCCAGCGGCGCAGGTAGTGGACGACGATCTGGGTGCGGCCGAGGCTGAACGCCGGGACCAGCACCTTGCCGCCGCGCGCCAGGGTGCGCCGGACCACGTCGCTCATCCGGGCCGCCATCTGGTCCATGTTCTCGTGGACGCGGCCGCCGTAGGTGCTTTCGCAGATGAGCAGGTCGGCCGACGGCACCACCGACGGCTCCGCCAGGAACGGCAGGCCGCGCCGGCCGAGGTCGCCGGTGAACAGGATGCGGCGGACGCCGGAGGGCCGGGCGACCGTCAATTCCGCCATCGCCGATCCGAGAATGTGGCCGGCGTCCACGAACCGCAGCCGCACGTCGGGCGCGAGGTCGCGCGGCGTTTCGTAGGGGACGACGACGCACTGGGATGTCACGCGCTGGGCGTCGGAGCGGGTGTACAGGGGGGAAGAGGCGTCTCCGGGTCCGTGGACGACGCCGGCCGTGACGGCCTCGTCTTCGTGGACGCGGGCCGAGTCGCCGAGCATGACGGCCGTGAGGTCGCGGGTGGCCGGGGTGCAGTAGATGGGGCCGTCAAAGCCCTGGCGGACGAGGTTGGGTAGGTTGCCGCAATGATCCATGTGGGCGTGACTGAGCACCACGGCGTCGATTTCGGCGGGGGAGAAGGGGAAGCGGATGGTCTGTCGCCGCACCTCGTCGCGTCGGCCGCGGACGAGGCCGCAGTCGAGCAAGATGCGTCGTCCGGCCGCCTCCACCAGATGCATGGAACCCGTTACCGACCGGGCCGCGCCCCAAAATGTCACGCGCGGGCCGCCGGCGGGCCGTGTGGAATACCGTTTCATAAAGTCATTATACCGGATTGCGACAAGGGCGTGAACGCGACCTGGCGCCGGCCGCCGGTTCGCGCGGATCCGCGAATTCCTTGACAGCCCCCCATGCCCTGAAATCATGAATCGGCCGTGGGGACGAATTCGCCGGGGGAGAGAGGACTGCGGATGTTGCGCCGGGTGTTGCGGCTGTTGGGTTGGCCGTTCGGGGTGGTCCGGCGTCGGCCGGTCGCTTCC
>Ga0182024_10013479_pt1 | contig 15953 bp, 17 predicted proteins | sample P32metaG_FD_120480 | JGI IMG/M metagenome (GOLD analysis project Ga0182024, IMG submission 120480) | Permafrost microbial communities from Stordalen Mire, Sweden - P3-2 metaG (Illumina Assembly) | ecosystem: Environmental > Terrestrial > Soil > Wetlands > Permafrost | place: Sweden: Stordalen... | reverse complement strand
TGCGCAGTAGGTTTCGGCGCCCAGCAGGATGCGGGAGTGGAACGAGTGCATGACCGTACGATTGCTGAGCAGAAACGCCAGTGCCTTGGCCTTGTTGCGCTGCGAAAGATCCACACCCAGCCGCGCAGCGGCTTTGAGGACGTTGCGTTGCATACCTTGGTCAACACGATTGCTTCCATTCAGAACCCGGGAAACGGTGGCAACGCTTACGTGGGCAGAAGATGCGATTTCGCGGAGGCCAAGCTTGCCATTGCGAACACGGACAGGTTTTTTGATCACTTGAGTACTATGCCTCTTTTCTAGGGAAACCGCATTAGATTCAGCGTTTCCCTAACGCCGGGCGGAACCTTTATCCGTCTCGCCATGGCCAACATCGTAACGTGCCGGCAAAGATTCCGACGGCAAAGTCGCCAACCGAACCGGGATGAGCTAATCGCAGGACTCCCTAGGAAGGCGGCCAAACCAGCCGGTGGTCACTAACGACGCTATCAGCGCTCGATCAGCGGCGTCCACCACCAGCGGGTTCCCATTGCGATGATCGCCGCCAACGGAATAAATATCAAGGGCCCCGGAGGGAATTTGGGATAGGCCGGATCGCCTGAGAGCCATTGTGTCTACATCGCTACCGCAATGCTGATGAGTGCAACAATCGTCAACTTGGTCAAAACCGTAAGTTTCGCTTTCATCGTGCGCTCCATATCCGTCCCATCAAATCCTCATCTTTCCCGCTTGTACTTCAATTCCAACATTGCAGCAGAGGGTATGCGATAAAGATTCGCAAAGCAGTCTTAAGATTTGTAAAGCCCATTGGGTACATCGATCGTTCTGCGCCAACTGCCGCCGGAACCTCGTCGATCAAGTCATCGTGCTCAACAAGCGCCATTTGAAGCGTTTCATGGCAGAGTACGTCCGCTACTAAAAGCTGCCATCGCGCCTCTCGAACTTCGTGGGTTTTCCCAGAGTCACGCCACCAGCGCAGAACCAATCGGCGGTCATTTCGATCAGCTGGTCTTCGCTGGTTTCGGGCGCTCCCAGCAGCTCTGTGCATCGCGATGCATCGCTGAGAAGAGCGCTTTTCAATTCCGTTCCCACGAAGTTTGGCGTCTTGCCGAGACGATGACCGAATCGGTGTGCGACATCGCGAACGGAAAGCTTCTTCAAACCCGTGACATTTAAAGCCTGGGCAGGCGAATCACAGAGCGCGAACGACCGAAGACCGTACGAGTTGGCGTCGCCTTGCCAGATCACATTTACGAAGCCTGTTGTCAGGTCGATTGGTTCTCCAGAAGAGACTTTCTCGCAGATATCGAGCAAGACTCCATAACGAAGATCTATCGCGTAGTTGAGCCGAAACAGCAGGACCGGCGTTCGATAGATATTGGAAAAATATTCAAAGATACGTTCTCTCGCAAGAGCCGATTGAGCATACTCACCCACCGGAGCGACGGTTGTTTGCTCATTGGCGCCCCGGCTGTCGACGGAAACAAAGGGGTAGACGTTTCCAGTTGAAAACGCAACGATCCTTGAACCTTGGAACCTGCGGGCCGCCAACCCTGCGAGCCAGGCATTCGTGGCCCAGGTAAGGGGCAGGTCACCCACAGATCCAAATTTCCGGCCCACCATGAATACTACGTTTGGTGCATCCGGTAGAGCGTCAAAACCTTTCGGATCGAGCAGGTCGGCCTCAACAACTTCGACGTGACCCGGAAATTTCCCCCAAACGCCATCTCTATCCTTGCGCACCACTGCGATGACTCGGTGCTTCAGCCCTGCTTTCTGAATTGCCCGGTCCATTCGGATTGCCAGGCTTGGTCCCATCTTCCCGCCCGCGCCGAGGATAACCACATCCCCTTCAAGCTGAGAGGCGGCGGCAACATCCCGTTCGGAAGGAACCGTCAGACGTTCTTCCAATTCATCTTCGGTAATGACTGTGTTAATCATGAATTAGTCTGATCTTTCTGGTAGAATGCGTTTCGTTTTGAGTATTGACGTTATTTGATTCATCGAAAGTCGTCAAGATACTTTGGTGAACCGGCAACACGTCTTGAAAAGCGCGATGGCACCTTCTAAGTTCAACTGGCGGGATTCGTTTACGGCGGGCGTAGCCCTTCCGGCTCATCCGCTCGCGCTCACCGCGACGCGCAAGCTCGATGAGCGGCGTCAACGTGCCCTCACGAGGTATTATCTGGCGGCGGGCGCCGGGGGTGTGGCGGTCGGTGTGCACACGACCCAGTTTCAGATCCGCGAGCCGAAGATCGGGTTATATGAACCAGTGCTCGCATTGGCGGCGGAAGAGCTCGCTCCTCACAATGTGATTGGTGTGGCCGGCGTATGTGGAAGAACGGAGCAGGCGGTCCAGGAGGCCGCAATCGCTCGCCGTCTTCGCTACCACGCGGTGCTACTCAGTATGACTGCCCTGGCCGGAGCGTCGATTGAAGAGTGTATCGCTCACGTCCGCGCGGTCGGAGAGATCATTCCTGTCATTGGCTTCTACCTTCAGCCCGCCGTTGGCGGCCGGTTGCTTCCGTTTCAGTTTTGGCGAGCGTTTGCTGAGATTGAGAGCGTGATTGGGATTAAGATCGCGCCTTTTGATCGCTATGCAACCCAGGAAGTTCTGCGTGGGATTGCGGCGTCTGGGCGCGCGGGTGAGATTGCACTTTATACGGGCAATGACGACCACATCATCCTGGATTTGCTCTCCAAGTTCCAATTTGGTGGAGAGACGCTTCGGTTCGCCGGCGGTTTGCTGGGACATTGGGCGGTATGGACGGCCCGCGCAGTGGAGTTACAGCGGGAGCTTCGTGAGGTTATACAGTCGCATGAACCTATCGATCGGAGGTGGTTCCTGCGAAACGCAGAGGTGACCGACATGAATGCGGCGCTGTTCGACGCTGCCCATCACTTTCATGGGTGCATCCCAGGCATCAACGAGATTCTCCGGAGACAGGGTCTCCTCGCAGGCCGGTGGTGTCTGGATCCGGCAGAGGATTTGTCGAGCGGCCAGGCGGAGGATCTTGATCGAGTGACGGCAGCGTATCCACATTTGATTGACGACCAGTTCGTTCGCGAAAATCTCGACCGATGGTTGTCATGAATAGGAGTAATGTGTCAGCCATCACTTTGTGGGAGACGAGATCGATCGGCGAACTTCACGCCGTGACCAGGAATGATACTTTTTTTCCGAAATGTGTACTTCGGAGTCAGGCGTTCATTGTGGCTATGTTTCAGACCATAAAGAGTGGACAAAGTCACGATTCGGGCCGCTCTCCGCACATCTTCTACGGCTGGTGGATTGTGGTTGCGGCTTTCCTCAACCTGTTTTTCGCGGTCGGAATCATCTTCTACGGTTTTCCGGTATTCTATCCAGCATTTGTGGCCTCTCTAGGGTTCACGCGAACTCAGGTGACGCAGGGGTTTTTGCTCGGCTTTCTCGTAGTTGGATTGCCTTTCGGTCTGCTGGCCGGCGCCTTGATCGATCGACTCGGCGCTCGGTGGGTGATCCTGTCCGGGGTAGGCTTTATCGGGTTACCCCTGATTTTGATGGGTTCGATGACCAAATTGTGGCAGTACGAATTTCTATGCGTCGCTGAGGTAGTGGGCTACACGTTGGCGGGACCGATTGCCAATCAGGTTCTTATCTCGCGCTGGTTTCGAGCGCGGCGCGGCCGGGCAATGGGTTATGCCTATTTGGGTCTGGGACTGGGTGGGGTCGTTTATCCTCCGCTGGCCAATTTGTTTATCCGAAATTTCGGCTGGCGCCACGCATTGGAAATCACCGGAGCGCTCATCCTGACCGTGCTCTTTCCGGTCGGTTTATGGATTACACGCTCGGCTCCGTCCGAGATGGGTCTCAAACCGGATGAAATTTCACCTTCTCCGAGCTCGAGTGGGGATTTGGACGAAGCTGCATCCCGCGGAATCTCGGCCGCGGTTCGCACCGCCAACTTCTGGCTCATTCTAGTGGGAGCCACATTGGTTCTAGGCGCGATCAATGCTGTGATTCAACATTTTATTCTAGTCTTAAGAGACGACGGGTATTCGAGCACGACCGCAGCGCGGTTCTTGTCGATTCTGCTCGCCTCGAGTCTAGGCGGCCGTGTGCTGGTGGGCTATTTCGCGGACCGCTTCAAGAAGAAGAACACGATGGCGCTGTTCTATCTGCTGCTGGGCGGAGCGATCCCATTACTGTATATCGCGCACCGGCCCGTGGCGGCCTTGGCCTTTGCGGTGGTTTTCGGCTTTGCTATGGGGGCCGACTATATGCTGATTCCATTGGTGACGGCGGAATGCTTTGGGGTCGCCTCGTTGGGTAAGCTCCTGGCCTTGATCATCATGGGATATTCCATCGGACAGTGGCTCGCGCCGTGGATGTCCGGACGAATTTTCGATACTTATCAAAGCTATAACTTGGCATGGACTATTATGAGCGTTGCAGGCTTACTGGGCGCGGCTGCGATTTATTCCATTTCCGTTCCCTCCGCCGCGAGACCTCTTCGAGCCGGCATGCAGTCCTCGTGTCGAAGTTCCCAAGACTGAACGGTCCGCAGGCGTCGAGGTTCGCAATCATGTCAACTGACCAACTCTGTCCCATAACGATGGACGTAACCTGGATTCCGCGCGCCCTGCTCCTCTCGGAAGAGGCCGGCTGGAATCAAAATGCGGCGGACTGGGAAGTATTCTTAACGCATGGCACAGTGCTCGGATTCTCCATTCGCGACCGGCTCGTGGCGACTGCGGCAGCGCTTCCCTACGGCAATGGCTTCGGATGGGTTTCGATGGTGCTGGTCGCGGCCGAATGGCGCGGGCGTGGCTTTGCTACCCGGCTCGTCGCAGCTTGCATGTCGCTGCTGCGCGATGTGGGACGCTCAGCACTTCTGGACGCAACACCGGCCGCGACAGTTATCTACGCCGCACTCGGCTTCGTTCCTCTCGGTACCATGGAGCGATGGGAGGGTCACGGTGGCGGGAGTGTAGCTGCGGCAGCACCCGCGAACCTTGTGCTCGACCAATTCGCGTTCGGGGCCAACCGGCGCTTCTTGCTTGAGAATTTCCTGTCGCGGCCAGGCAGTCTGGCATTCGGTTCTCCGCGCGGTTTCGCAATCTTGCGCCAAGGCTCCTCAGCCTCGCAACTCGGCCCCATCGTTAGCGAACCCGCGGAAGCGCCCGCGTTGCTGACCGAGGCGATCCGCGCGGCTTCGGGCCGTGTTGTGGTGGATGTGCTGGATGCGGGAAAAGTGCTCATTCCGACGCTCATCGCGCATGAGTTTCGCCGCCGGCGGAGTTTCACACGCATGGCGCACGGCCTCGCCGAACTGCCCGGTAGTCCAGCACAATCGATGGCGGCTGCCGGACCGGAATTCGGTTGAGCACTCCAGTTTGACCGCACAGGAAGAGACGGTGCGGCTTAACCATTCCGGATCGAACGAGCTTGCCGCCTGTCTTCGAAAATTCGGACCAGGGTGGAAAGAAACGGCCGCTAAACGTTACCTCGCTTCATTTCACCCATCAGATAGTCGCAGGATCGCACACAGAGGGCCATGATCGTCAGCGTTGGATTCTGGCATGGATTCGTAGTAAAACCGGAGGCGTCCATGACAAACAGATTCCGAATATCGTGGCTTTGCTGAAATTGATTCAAGACCGAAGTTTTTGGGTCACTCCCCATACGTGCGAGTCCCGCCTCGTGTGCAGCCCAGCGCCCGTTGGAAGGATTTGCATAGGTACGTATATTTTTCGCCCCGGATGCTTCCAGCATCTCGCCTATGGACTCAGCAATATCTTTCGACATAGCTTTCTCGTTCGGACCATCGGCCATGGAAATGTGGAGAACGGGAATACCCCAGCGATCCTTTACTTTGGGGTCAATCTCGACAAAGTTATCCGATCGTGCCAGAACCTCTCCAAATCCGGTAAAGGAGACTCCCGCAAGAGGATCGAGCACTGCCTTCTTATAAGCTTCACCATAACCCGGCGCCTGCAGGTCATTTCTTAGAAAACCGCCGCCTTCATATCCATAGCCCCGCAGAAAGTCCTTGGAGGTCGGAACATTCTCGATATTGCGGAAGCGAGCAATGTAAATTCCGTCGACCGGCCGCTTGGGACCGCCCAGACTCGGCTTCGCTCCAAAGGCTGGAAGTTCCCCGCTGCCTCCGGCGTTCCTGATGTGAGCCATCAGATAGTGCCCTAAAGCACCGCTCGAATTGGCAAGTCCGTTCGGATAGCGCTCATCGGCGGAGTTCAGAAGAATTCTCGCGGACTCAAAACTCTGGGCGCAGAGGATAACCGCACGGCCGCGAATTTCATGCACCTGATGAGTATTTCGGTCGATATATGTTATGGATCTCGCCCGTTTTCCATCCTGATCCGTCTTCACCTGATAGACCATGGCATTGGAGATCAGGGTGCATTTACCGGTATGCAATGCATCCGTCATTGTGGTGAAAGAGGAATTAAAGTAGGAATGGGTTATGCAACCGCGATAGCAAGGCCCACAATAGTGGCATGGCGCTCTCCCGTGCAAAGGCCGGGTTAAATTGGCCGCGCGAGTAGGCGTAGCCGTGCGTCCGAGCTTTTCCTTCACCCGGTTGCGGAACAGCACCTCCTGGCAGTCAAGTGCCATGGGTGGAAGAAACTTGCTGTCAGGCAAGTGCGGCAGTCCTTCCGCCAACCCGATCACGCCGACGTATTCTTCTACCAGCTCGTAATACGGCTTCAGGTCGCTGTAACTGAGCGGCCAGTTTTCTCCGTAACCATCCCGCGAGGCGGCCTTGAAATCAAGATCGCTGAAACGGAGGCTGACACGTCCCCACGAATTAGTTCGACCACCTGTCCTGCGCAGGCGCGCCAGCCATAAGTATGGACGATCAGGCGGAGTTGTATATGGCTCATCGAGGTCGTTACAAAACCATTTGTAGTTGTACTCATCGCAGGCCATGTGCGACTGAATCGGGCGCGTTTGGCGGACAATTTCGGGGGCGCGATTCCGATACTCGAGTTCAAATGCCGGAACATGTTCAGTGAAATTTGCGTCGGGCTGCGGAGCCCCTACCTCGAGCACAGCAACTTTCAGGCCAGCTTCAGCCAGCCGCTTGCACGCCCATCCTCCGGAAGCACCCGAACCGACAACGATTGCGTCGAAAAGTGATGCCTCTCCAGACATGGCTTGTATCCTCTCCCAAACGTTGATTAGAATATACTATTCGTTGTGCGGGTTTCCTTTTGCAGCGTGAGTTAAACTGCGAATCACATTGCTCAAGCGGTGCGCCGCTGTACTGGATGAGCGGACGCGAAGGCGAGGATCAGTGCTCGATAAAAAGCCAGGGACAGGGGCGCCACTTTCACGCCGCGATATGATCCGTACCTTGTTGGGCGGTGCAGGAAGCGGTTTGATTCTTTCCCGAACGGCGCTGGCCCATCCTATTGGAAAATATCTGACCGATGGAACGCTGCTGGCCAGCGCGGACTCACAGGTAGCTCACAAAGGATGGAAACCACAATATCTCGACCCACAGCAGAATGATACTTTGATCGTGCTGGCCGAAGACATAGTGCCGAATTCCAGTAAGGCTTTGACGAATCGCTTTATCGACTTACTGCTCAGTGTCGACAGCGATGAAGCGCGACAGCAGTTCAGCACTTCTCTGACGGCTTTCGACGAGGAATCGATGCATCGGTTTGGTCACCCGTTCAGAGAAGTTTCCGACTCCGACCGGCAGGAGATTCTTACGCTGTTTTCCAGCGAAGGGTCGCGTCCCATAGGCGCACCGGCTTCGTCCGGGGCGGGACCTTCTTCGACAAAATCAGTGGACGACCAACATACGCGGTACGATCATTTCCAGAATCTCAAGACATGGATTGCTGGCGCGTATTATTCATCCGAAGTAGGAATGCGAGAACTGGGATGGACGGGAGCAATGTTCTTCATGGATTACCCCGGATGCCAGCATGTCGGCGGTCACGTCTGACGCGGTGTCCGCTTAAGTCGCCAATTTAATAGTCTCGTAAGGCGACTTTCTATGAGCAGGTCAAGAGTGTTGGGTGGGCGACTGCCGCAGGGATTGGCTGGACCACGTGCTCGCCCTCAACGAGCGTAATCTCAAGCGTCTGATGAAGGATTACATTCGCTATTATCACGAAGACCGAACGCTGGATGTCGCCGTGGACTGGAGTCGTTTGTTGCGCGGGCACGGTTGGGCTTGCGGGAGCCTTGAGGGACATCACGGAGGCGGCGATCGAATCAACCTCAGCCTCCGAGAGTGTCGTGAAGGCGGGCATGCCAGCCGAGGGGATGCCCAAGCGAACGATACTGCGCGCGGCCTGCACCTAGGTGGCGCGGGGATTGTGCACGTCAACGATGCATGGGCCGAGCCTCCCCCGTGTCCGTCCGGCCCGTGGCAGGCAGCGCAATGACTGATGAACTGTTGCCTGCCCGCGGCATCCTGAGCACGAAGGGGAACAGTCGAAAACAAAACAGAGCTCAAGATCAAGAGGGGAAGCTGGCGCGAAAACGTCATAAAGCTCCTAAAATAGTGGCCACTTCAACAGGTCGCGGAGGTAGCGCGCCGCGCGATCTGACGCTGTCTAACATAAGGGTCAGGAACTAGAGATTCTCAGACCCTTTTTGCCCGTCCCGCTCTGTCGCGGCCGATCAGCCGCAGCGGATTGCGGGGGCGCATCCTCGCGTCCTGACCCGCCAAGCCTGCCGAAAACCCGCAGGTGATCACTGTTTCTGAGCGGTAAAATCGCCTTCCGTGTTGGACGGATCCACCGTGATCGATCCTTTAATGGAGGTCGCAGCCGAGTCTGGGGTGCCGGTATAAGTAAGCGTATAAGTGTCGCCCTGGTAATCCAGACTGTATTTCCATGTGATCTGCTCGTCGCTGACCTCGCCCTTCACATCGAGCGCCGTATCACTTTGCGGCATCTTGCAATTTCCGGTAATGTGCGTATCGGTTTGCTTGAACGTGCAGGTTGCAGAGACGGTATTATCCCCCAACGTGCCGTCGATCTTCCACACTCCGGAAAGATCCTTCGCAAAAGCCTGAGCGGACGTAAACAGGATTGAGGACGCGAACAGGATAACGACAAGACGCTTGTACATGGTGATCTCCCCCATGGTGCTTTGAGCGGTTTCGGGAAGCGGCAGACTTCTGGCGAAGCGCTTTTAGGGGGTAGAACTCAGCCAACTCGCCACCTGAATCAGGCGTGGAGTTGCGTCCGCACATGTATTCCCGGTGAACGGTGGTGCGTAAGAGTTCAGGTAATGATTCGGCAAACATAAAAATAGTACTCAGGCGTTGAGCCAAATTAGACCCATGCCCTTCATATGTCGTGCTTCTTATGAAACCAGAATTTCGCAACCTGTGGTATCCATTCAAAAAGTCTGCTGGGAAGGAAAGCCGAGATGGGATTATAGGCTGCGGTTGAATACCCCGTCCCCGCAGCATGGAAGTGAGCTGAGAATCTAGAAAGCGAGAATCCATTGAAGTTTCCGAGGTCCTTGCCTGGGCCTGACTCCTCGGGAATCCCGCGGCGGCGGTCAGCGCTCTTCTTGGATTTAACACGCATCTTGATGGCCCAGCGAAGGTTATTGTTGTGTCTCTGAAATCCCCATTTGCCCGAAGTCAGTCCGGATGCTTAACCGGTCGGCTGGTTTGGTTAATCCGGTTATTGTACATGCCAAAGTGAGTTGGCAGCGACGGCAATGCGGACGGCCCCGGCGATGCTGAACGGCACTTCGACCTAGGAGACTGTGGACAGAACTAAGAATGGTTGAAGAAGAAGGTGGTCAGACTATCCACACCCGAAGGCGCACAGTGCCGAATGCGAGAATTACCAGTCTCCGGATGGTGGCTCCGCGCAGGAGACAGGGATTGCAGGTTTCAGAGGCGAGGCTGGAGCGCCCGGCTCACAGTGCTCCAATGTGATCAGACATCTGGCTATGAGAAGCTTCGTAAGCAGCTTCAATCAGAACTGCTCATTCGCGTGAAATCGTGCCCTGCCGACTTTTTTGAAAGGCTCGTTGTTCGACTTCTTACGACGATGGGCTATGGTGGCTCCCTTGCGGATGCGGGAAGCGCCATTGGCAAGTCGGGAGATGGCGGCATTGACGGCGTGATCAAAGAGGACAAGCTCGGTCTTGACCGCCTATTCATCCAAGCGAAGAGGTGGGACAATGCTTCGGTAGGTCGCCCCGAGGTACAAAAGTTCGTCGGCGCTCTTCATGGTCAGAAGTCGAAGAAGGGCATTTTCATTACGACCTCTACATTCACAAAAGAAGCAAAGCAATATGCAGATGGGCTCGATATTCGCGTCATATTGATTGACGGGGCAGAGTTGTCAAGACTCATGTTCGATTACGGGATTGGCGTGTCCACAACCCACAGCTATGTAGTAAAGCAAATTGACTCAGATTTTTTTGAGGATGAGCCTGGAGCCATGACGGAGTTACTCGCAGCCAGTTGAAGCCTATGTGAAGGCTGAAAACTGCGCATCTCTGCCTGTGTCGCTTCATCTCTGATTGCGCGTCTGCCCCAGCGCCCGGAGTGAGAGGCCAACCATAATGCCCAGTATGACGATGCCGAGATGCTGCCAATAGGTCATGGAGGACCAGATGGACACCATTATGGCGGGCAGCATGAGTAGCAGGATGGCGTAACACAGGATCGTCCCCAGGTGCCGAGCAACATCGGAAGGCTTCACGGCGCTCACAATGAGGCCGATGGCAAGAATGGCAATGGCGATGAGCGCGCCTGATTCCACGATCCCGGCCCATCCACGCATCAGGTTGGTTTCAATCATGGTAATGTCCTCCCTTTTTCTGGTCAGTCAGTGGTCAAGCGAATTGGTCCGTTCATGCATCCATCGCTGCCGCTGAGTATCCCGGTACCGTCGAAGCGCAACTCGGGATGGCCGTCGTCATTCGAGAGGTAGGTCGTCCAGAATGCCTGGACCGCCTCCTTGCGCTGCGCCGGGAGCGGAGCGTAGTCGCTGCTTTCAAGGCGACCAAGACAAAGCGGCACGACCTGGAGCGTGAAGCCACGCTGCGCGCGGACACGCGCGGCAAGCTCACGGGCGTGCGCAGGACTCGACAACGAGTTGGCCGTCACAAAGCGGTAAACGCCGTCATCTTCAAGGAAATCACTAACGACGACGAGCTTCCCGTTCATTCCTCTGGGCAACACGGCGAACTCTTGCTGCGCGGCATCGAGCGCGCCAAGAATGTCGGTCCGAGACTGGTGTTTATCGAGCGCCGCAACCCATGCGGCAAACTGTTTCCCCGCGAGTTCCTGGAACCGGTGAAGATCAGCATCGTACGCTTCACGCCGGGTGGGCGCTGCGAGGCGCAGAATGCGTCCCCCAGCCTCGTTGGCGGCGTCTCCCGTAATGGGGATCAGCACGAGCGAATCTCCGCGCCCAAGGCGCGAAATTTGATTCTGGACGGCATCGAGCGCGGCCTTTTCAGCGCGCGGCGTGATGCTGAGGCTGGTATCGATGACCTCGACTGTCGCGACGGGGACGCGACGCGAGCAAGCAGTGAAGAGCAGTAAGAATGCGAATGCGGCAACGCGAAGATTACTCATTGCTCATCTCCTTTCGATAAAAGGCGCTGGACAGGAACTTGGACCGCAGGCTGCCTCGGGGCGTCGGGAATGACAGCGAACTTCGTGGCCTCCCGTCTGAGGAAGCGTTCGTCGCCTGGATGGTGGCGGCGGTGGTTGAAGTACACGAAGAGCGCCGTCCCGGCGATCACAGGAATACCGATTAGCTCTGGAACAAATGCGATGGGAAGAACAAATGCGAGCGGTGCCGCACACGCACCACCGATGGCGCTCTTACAAATGACTGAAAAGTGTGTTTCCTTGCGCGCACTGTTAAGCTGCCCGCGCTTATAGAATTCGTCGAATATTGCCCGCCATTCCCGAAACTCCGCCTGTTTCCGCTTATCGAATTCCGCGAGATGTTCCTGCTCGGTTTGAACATCGCGGGCAAGCTGGATCTCTTCGGCGCGGACCCTCTCGAACCGCTCTCGAACACGCCTCCACCTCCAGGCGTGCGACACCTCCGCCCACCCATAGTGCACGGCTGCAGCTCCGAGGATCGGCGTACTGAGCGTGATGAAGATGTAAAAAACCGACGCAAGCACTGCATGTTCGGCGAGGAATTGGCCCAGCGGATTCCCGGCAAGGCCAGCGGCGAATCTGAGTTCGTCTCCGCGCAGCAGCCCCCAAACCGTGAGACACGCGACGCCCACGGCTCCGGCAGCAATGGCCATGACACGCTTAGGCCAAGAGCCCTCTGCATCTATATATAGGAGTCCAATCCATTCGAATAAGAGAGTGCACAGCCCCGCCACGCCTGCGGCCGCGAAGAATTGGAACCCAGGATCGGAGATGTTCAGAATATCCATCGTCGGTGCCAAGAAGAGCGTATCGACGGCCAGGGCGACAATCGCTAAGAATGCCATGCGCGTCGCGTTGAAATAGGGCGGCGGCGTGTCGCCGAATTTCTTGCGAATACTGGCCCAGAGAGCTTCGGCCTCAGGTTTCTCCTTGCGGGCCTGCTGGAGTTTTGCCTCAAGTGCATGGAGCGCGCGCAGCGGTTCCTGTTTCTCCTCAGACGCATCCTGTAGGAGCCGTGCTTCGATCCCTTCGATGGCCGATTCGCGTGGAACGCCCTGTGCGCCGAGATAGAAGGCCCGCGCGTCAAGCCGATACGTTTTGAGATTTTCTTTATTTCGATTGCGAGTGGTCGTTCTCATGATTTCCTCCTTATGAATTTGAAAAAGAGGAGTTGCCATATATGGACAACTCCTCGGTAATTACTCGCCTTCGAGCACCTTGCGGGCCTGAGTCAGTTTGGCTAACTCGCGTTCTTCTCGGACGAGGGCTTCGCGCAGCTCGGCAGCGCGCGCTTCCTGCTTGCCGATCTGTTCGAGAACGACCTCGACCGGAGTTTTCTTGATTCACGGCTTGCGCCCCGTGGATGTTGCGGTTGTGGCTGCCGCGCCTTGCGTGGTGCCAGCGGCGGCTTTGCCGGATGCTGCAGGTGCTGGTTTCTGCGGTGTCATAATGCCTCCTTGAGCGTTCGAGTTAGGTTGTGAATGAGCCGGGCCCCTACGTAAGCAGGAGCAGGAAGCTGCGCATGGTTTCGATCTCCCGTTCGAGGCCATCGAGACCGCCCAGGGCGGCAAGATGGCTTCCGGTGTCGAGATCGTCCGAAACCGTGCTCAGCCGGGAGAGGAGTTTGCCGTTGATCGCGCTCGCGCGAGCGAGCACGAGACGGCGGAGCGCATCGCCGAGATCAGTCGATTTGCGATTGGGTTCCGTCATGGTGTGGGTCCTCCGTGGTTGCGGTTGGCGGTTGGGGTGCAGGGAGCAGGAGCGGCGGCGCGTTTTCCGCCTGAAGCATTAGCTCCTGGTTTTCGAGCCAGGTTTCGAGTTTCCGGATAGCATCCGTCAACTCGGCGAGGCCGATCTGTGTGTAGCGGTCGTTCACGTCGCGGGAGTGCTGTGAGGAGTGGCCGACGAGTTCCCGTCGGACTTCCTGCATCACGCCTGCGAGCATGAGGCGGCTGTTCGCCGTGTGGCGAAGGTCGTGAAACCGGAAGTGGCGCAGCCCCGCGCGACGCAGGCTTGCGGACCACGATGTTTTCACGATCTTTATGGGGTTATCGCCGTACGTGAACACGATGCCGCGATCCTTACGGATAGTTAGCAGCATTTCGTACAGGCGGCGCGTGAGCGGGACGATGCGGCTTTCGCCTTCCGGGGTCTTCGAGCGCGTGACGTGAAGGAAGCGATTGTCGAAGTCCACGTCCTCCCATCGCTCGCTGAGGACCTCTCCTTTGCGCATACCAGTATCGAGTGCGCAGAGGACGATCCGCCGGAGGTGGACCGGGGCGTGCGCCATGAGCAGTTTCTCCTCGCGGACGCTCACGACCGGGCGCTTGGTCCTCCGCTCCCGTTCCATGCGGAGCCGCCCGAGTGGACTTGCCAAAACGATCTCTTCCTCGACGGCCCAGTTGCATATTCGCCGGAGCACCGCGAGATCGCGATTGACTGTCGCAGGCTTGAGCGACCCGTTTGCCGCGTGGCGCTCCTGACGGTATTTGCGAATGAGCGACTGGTTTAGGTCCCGGATCGGAATGTCACTGAAGAACGCGAGCACGTGCTTCATGCGATCGAGGTAATACGGAGTGGCAAGGCCTTCGGCAATGAATCGAGCGGCGGCTGCGCCCACCGTAATATCAGGGTTCGCATTCGGCACGCGATGGCGCCGGTTGTTAAGGTCTTCGACGATTTGCTGCGCGATGCGCTCTGCCTGACGCCGGTTCGAGGTTCCGGTGGACCCGACATGGCGCACGCCGTTTACGTACTTCGCGTACCACCAAACCGAATTGCGCTTGTAGAGCGACATCGGGTTAGTTGCCTCCTTTCTTTTGGCGTTCGAGGATGAAGCGCACGACCTGCGCCTGGTAGAAGATCAATTTGCCCAGGGGCCCGGACCTCAAGTGCGGCAGGCCCTTGGGCAGGTACGAGTGGCGCACCGTCCAGGGCGAGCACCCGAGCAGCTTCGCCGCATCCCGAATCGTGAGCGGCTCGCCCAAGGCCTCTTCAGGGCGCGGGTAATGGTGCGGGTAGGACTGCCCTTGGAGTTCCGGCGAAAAGTCCAGTAAATCTAAGGACTTCTCGCCGTCGCCGAAACCTGCCTTGCGTAGTTCTTCCGCATGGTGTTCAGTCGTCATCGTGGCTCCTTCGCTTGATCCAGAAGTTCCGGAGCGCTTCCCTTGACCAGTCGGGTAGCTTCGACCAGAGCGCCCAAAGAATGGCGAGAAGGATGCCGCAGGCGACGAAGAACTGCTGCACCGCTGCCGAGCGGGCAAGCGCGATAATGAGCACGAGTGTGGCGTAGAGGAGCAGGAGCCCGAGGACAAGCCGCGCCATGAGTGCGAGGAACCGGAGGACAATCGGAATCGCTGGCTGCGGCGTCGAGAGTTCCCGGCTGCCGCACTTTGAGCAGACCGTCGCTCCGCGCGGGTTCGCGTGCTGCCGGGGGCAGAGCCGGACATCGTAAGTGCGCCCGCAGTGCCCGCAGTAGAGCGCGTCGCCCGCCGTCATCTTGCCGCATTGGTTGCAATAGCGCATGGTTTTAGACAAAAAGTGGTTGAGGCTTCGGGTCATTGGGCCTGAGCCAGACGCGGGCGAAGATCGCTTCGCCGCGTGCTTCGTCGAGCACGGCAAACCAGAAAATCTTTTGGGTGAGCACTTGCTCATACGGCAGGCACTCGACCTGCACGCGCGCGAGACGTTTGTGCGTCTCCTCAATCAGTGCGGGAATCCGTTCGGGATTGAAGCCAGGCGGCTCATCCACGCGTACCGAGTAGTTGCGGTGGCGCACGAGGCCCGCGTAACAGGTCTTCGAGAGATAGAAGTTCCTGGCCGCGCGTTGCACGTCGGTGAGCTTCTCAGGGTCGGTCTCGTAGAGGAGATCGAACCACACGCGACTCACAACGGTGAACTTCAAGTAGCGCACGAGCTCTTCGTAATGCTGCTGACAGACGCGGTAGAAGTTCACAATTTCGTGGTCGAGGTCGTTCAGGACCTCCACCTTCGACGGTTCTTTGCGAAAAAACACCTGCGCGCCACCCGCGAAGGCTTCGACGTAGGTCTTATGTTCGGGGAACAGCGCAATGATCTGGCTTGCGAGCCCGCGTTTGCCGCCGATATAGCTGAACGGCCCGTACATGGGTGGAGAAACGAAAGTGATGCGTTAATGTTGGATCGACCTTTGTAAAATCTGGGCCGCCCGTGCATAGGAGCGCGGGTGGAAGGTGGAAGCTGGCAATGGTCACGCCACTATCCACCCGTGATTCGCTCTTTTCTTGCGGATGGCACCCGCCGAGCGGCCCAGCGTGAATCCTACCCCCTTAGCACATAAACTCTAGTCCCATC
>Ga0182024_10013478_pt1 | contig 15954 bp, 11 predicted proteins | sample P32metaG_FD_120480 | JGI IMG/M metagenome (GOLD analysis project Ga0182024, IMG submission 120480) | Permafrost microbial communities from Stordalen Mire, Sweden - P3-2 metaG (Illumina Assembly) | ecosystem: Environmental > Terrestrial > Soil > Wetlands > Permafrost | place: Sweden: Stordalen... | reverse complement strand
GCGAACGGCAAAGCCTCGGCGTTGGCTTCGGTGAAGGTGATGCCGCCAGCGGCGGGTGAGGGCGGCGAGAGGCCGCGCCTGGCAGCGCGCTCGCGCCCGACCGCAAGCATGTCGGGATTGATGTCGCAGACCGTGACACGGGTGAATTCGCCGCCGGCGGCGACGGCACGCACGGCGATGTCGCCGGTGCCGCCGGCGATATCAACGAGCGCGAATGGCCGCTGGCGCGGCGGATCGAGCGCGGTGATCAGCGCATCCTTCCAGGCCCGATGCAGGCCGAACGACATCAGGTCGTTCATCAGATCGTAGCGCCGCGCCACGCTGCGGAAGACGTCGTCGACCAGGGCCTGCTTGTCGCCCGCGGGTACGCGCCGGTAGCCGAAATCGGCGGCGGTTGGTCCGGGATCGGTCATGTTGCATCCTCTGCGCGCAACGATAGCGCGGCCAATCGTCCGGCGCTACAAAGGCCGGCCGTCATGGTTGAGGGCGCATGGCAGCCGAACGGAGGTTCGCGGTGACAATCCAGTTCCAGCGCGTCGTTCCGAGTTTCCGGATTTTCTCCTTGGAGAAGGCCCGCGAGTTCTACCTCGATTTTCTCGGCTTCAAGGTCGATTGGGAGCATCGCTTTGAGCCGGATGCGCCGGTTTTCATGCGGGTTTCGCGCGACGCGATCGCGTTCCATCTCAGCGAGCATCACGGCGACGGCACGCCGGGCTCCATCGCCTACGTTTACATGACCGGCGTGAAGGAACTGCATCGCGAACTGAGCGAGAAGAACTATCGCTATAATCGGCCCGGACTCCAAGTGCAGGAATGGGGCATGACGGAACTCACGGTGACCGACCCGTTCAACAACCGCATCACGTTCGGCGAGCCGACGGAAAAGCCCGCGCCATGAGTGCGAAAATCTAGATGCCCGAACTGCCCGAAGTCGAGACCGTGCGCCGCGGCCTGGAGCCGGCCATGGCGGGCGCGCGCTTTGCCAAGGTCGAGGTGCATCGCGGCGATCTGCGTTGGCCGCTGGCGAAAGATTTTGTCCGGCGCCTCGAAGGCAAGACCGTGACCGGTCTCGGCCGGCGCGCCAAATATCTTCTCACCGACCTGTCGTCCGGCGACGTGCTCGTCATGCATCTCGGCATGTCGGGGTCGTTCCACGTTTTCGACAACGCGCAGCGCAGCACGCCCGGCAGCTATTATCACGAGCGATCGAAGCACGCCGCGCACGATCACGTCGTTTTCCATATGACGTCCGGCGCGATCGTCACCTTCAACGATCCGCGCCGCTTCGGCTCGATGAAAATCGTCGCCCGCGACAAGCTCGACGCCGAGCCGCTGTTGAAAAACCTCGGGCCCGAGCCGCTCGGCAACGCATTCGACGCCGCGATGCTGGCGCGCGCCTGCCGGGGCAAGAAGACCAGCCTCAAGGCGGCTTTATTGGACCAGCGCATCGTCGCCGGCCTCGGCAACATCTATGTCTGCGAGGCGCTGCATCGGGCGCGGCTGTCGCCGCGACGCATGGCCGCGACGATTGCCACCCGATCGGGCGCGCCGAACGAGCGCGCCGAACGCCTGGTCGAGGGCATCAAGGCGGTGCTGACCGATGCCATCAAGGATGGCGGCTCGTCGCTGCGCGACCACAAGCTGACCGATGGCGGGCTCGGCATGTTCCAGCATCGGTTTCGCGTCTATGATCGCGAAGGCGAGCGCTGCCGCACGCCCGGCTGCGCCGGTATTGTCAGACGCATTGTCCAGAACGGCCGCTCGACGTTTTTCTGTCCGTCCTGTCAGACGTGAGAATTTTCCGGGGAGCGGCCATGGGCACCGAGACCATCAGTACCGAGACCATCATCGTCGAGACGCGCGGCCGGGTCGGGCTGATCCGGCTCAATCGGCCGCAGGCGCTCAACGCGCTCAACAGCGCGCTGATCGGCGAACTGGGCCGGGCCATCGACGCCTTCGAGGCCGACGACGGCATCGGCTGCATGGTCATCACCGGGTCCGACAAGGCATTCGCCGCCGGCGCCGACATCAAGGAGATGGCCGACAAGACTTTCACCGACGTCTTCTTTGAGGATTTCTGCGCGCGCTGGCACCAGGCGGCGGCGGCACGCAAACCGATCATCGCCGCGGTGGCGGGCTTCGCGCTCGGCGGCGGCTGCGAGCTTGCCATGCAGTGCGATCTGATCATCGCCGCCGACAATGCCAAGTTCGGCCAGCCCGAAATCAAGCTCGGCATCATTCCCGGCATCGGCGGCACGCAGCGGCTCACCCGCGCGGTCGGCAAGGCCAAGGCGATGGATCTCATTCTCACCGGCCGCATGATGGACGCCGCCGAGGCGGAGCGCGCCGGCCTGGTCGCGCGCATCGTGCCGTTGGCGAGCCTGCTCGACGAGGCTGTCAAAATCGCGGAGACGATCGCCGCGATGTCGCTGCCGTCGGTGCTGGCGGCGAAGGAGTCGATCAATCGCGCCTTCGAATCCTCGCTGGCCGAAGGCGTGCGCTTCGAGCGGCGCATCTTTCATTCGCTGTTCGCCACCGCCGACCAGAGCGAAGGCATGCACGCTTTCATCGACAAGCGGCCGGCGAAATTCCAGAACCGTTAATGTCATGCTCCGCGCAGGCGGAGCATCCAGTAGACGCCGGCCGGTCGCCGATTACTGGATCGTCCGCTTTCGCGGACGATGACAGCCTTCGCGGACGCCGACAGGCATCATCGCCGCACGCAGATCACGCGCACCACCGATTGATCGATCGCCGCATGGCCGGCGGCGGGTACGACGCCGTGCGCGCGCAGAAAGGCGCGGATCGCATCGACGGCCACCAGGGTGGCCTGGGTGACCGCGCCGGCGCCGGCCATGGCCGGCGCCGCCAAGCCGATCATGCCGGCGAAGCGGCCTTGCGCATCGAGCGCCGCCGCGCCGGCGAAGCCGAGTTTCGGCGCCGGATCGACCCCCCGCGAGGTCAGCTGTGCCGGCGCGCGGGTCACGGCGGCCTCGCCGGCTTGCGCCAGCGGATCGGCAATGCCGACCAGCGTCAGGTTGTCGGTCGGGCCGCTGTCGCCGGCGAGCGCCACGGGATTGAGGTTCGGCGCGCCGTAAAGCCGCAACAGCGCGAGATCGTTGGTCGGGTCCGTGGCAACCCGCTCGGCATGGCCGAGGCCGGCGACGGTGATGGTCTGACAGTCATCGGTGAGCTGCGCCGGCACGATGAGATCGCCGCGGCCGCTGACGACGATCGCGGTGCCGTAGTCCACGCTGCGCCTGATGCCGGGTGGCGGGCCGGCGTTCGGATCGGGAAAGCCCTGGAACGTATCGGCCACCGCCAGCGCGACGGCCGCCATGGTGCCGTCGGTGGCCTGATCGTAGGCGACGGTAATGCCGCGCAGCTCGGCACCGCTCGCTTCGACGCGGGTGATGAATTCCTTGAGCCCCTGCATGCCGATGATGACGAAGGCGTCCGGCTTGAGCTCGCTGTATTCGACCTCACGGTGCCGCGCCGGCTTTCTGAGGTCGTCGAACAGCGCCGCCAGCGACGCTTCGCGCAGGCGCATCGTCTCGATCTGGACCTGGCCGCCCTGCGAGGTCCAGCGGCTGCCGATACGGCTCGTGCCGCCTTGCGGCAAAAGCTTCATCGGCAGGCCGAGCCGGGCACCGGTCGCGGCATCGTCGAACACCCGCCACCCCAGCGCTTGCTGCGGCGCCTTGGCGGCGGCGTCCAGCATCGCGCGCTCGTCGGGGCTGAGCACGCCGGTTTCCTTGGCGCCGTGGCGCTGCTGGAACGCCTTGGCGGCGGCGAGCGTCAGGGCGTCGCGATCCTTCACGCTGCCGGCGTCAAAATCGTTCAGCAAGGCAAGATCGGCCTGCACGGCGCGCCGCTCGCTGTCGGGAATTGCCGCATAGTCCGCCGGCAGCGGCGCCGCGCGCGCGCCTTTCGGGCCGGCTTGAACTTTGCTGCGCGGCACGGCGCCGGTCGGTACGTCGGTGGGTTGGGCCGTTGCCGCGGTCGAGGCGATGTGGGCGCGCTGCGCCGCCACCGTCCTGGCGGGCGCTGCCCGTGCGGTCGCCGCCGAGAGACCGTGTTTCGTCGCAGTCGCCGGTCCCGTCAATGCCGGAGCGCCCGCCAGCAGCAGGACGATGACAATCCCCGTTCGCTGCTTGCTCATTCGCGCGCCTCGACGCCAATGATCTTAAGCGTAGCGCAACGGCGCGCGAAGGCAATGTAACGGCTCTGCGGCAGAAAGGTCGTCCGAACCTCGGTTCCGGCTTATATGGTGTTCATCATGCTGAGCGCCGACGAGCTGGAACGCTACGCACGTCACATCGTGCTGCGCGAGGTGGGCGGGCCGGGCCAGGCCGCGCTCGGCCGCGCCCGCGTCCTGGTGATCGGCGCCGGCGGGCTCGGCGCGCCGGCGCTGTTTTATCTGGCCGCAGCCGGCGTCGGCACGCTTGGCGTGATCGATGATGACGTGGTCACGCTGTCGAACCTGCAGCGGCAGGTAATCCATGCCACCCCCGATATCGGCACCGCCAAGGTCGACAGCGCCGCGGCCAAGATCCGAATGCTCAATCCGCACGTCGCCGTCGAACCGCTCGGCACGCGGCTCGACGCCCATAACGCGCTCGAGGTCATCGGCAGCTACGACATCGTCGCCGACGGCTCCGACAATTTCGCCACCCGCTACCTCGTATCGGACGCCTGCTATTTCGCCAGGAAGCCGCTGGTCACGGCGGCGCTCGGCACCTTCGACGGCACATTGACCACGATCCGCGCCCACGAACCCGGCCCTGGCGGCAAGCCGAACCCGACCTATCGGTGCCTGTTCCCGGAGCCGCCGCCGCCCGGCACCGTGCCGGCCTGTGCCGAAGCCGGCATTTTGGGGGCGCTGGCCGGGGTGATCGGCTCGATGGTGGCGCTCGAGGTCATTCGCGAAATCGTCGGTTTCGGCGACGGCCTGGTCGGCCGCCTGGTGATGCTCGACGCCCGCGCCATGCGCTTCGAGACGCTGAGCTACGGTTGGGATCCGGCGAACCCGCTCACCGGTGAACAGCCGACGATCAAGGATCTGTCGGTGCATACCGGTTCCTCGTAGGGGCGGCCCTTGTGGCCGCCCGGCGCCAATCGCCGCAAGGCGCCCGCGAGGGGCGCCCCTAGAAGATTTGCGCGGCGACGCCCCTGCGTTATTTGCTCCAGGTCGCCAGGATGGTCGAACCCTTGAGCACCGACCATTTGTTGTCGCCGGCGCCGACCATCGTGAAACAGCTCGACTTGCCGCCATTCCATGAGGTGCAGAAGCCGTCCTTCGACAGCTTCCAGGTGCCTTCGCCTTTGCTGCCGGGTCCGACCGGCACGCGCTTCATCTTGCCGTCCGCCGAAAACGTCATCTTGAATTTGACGTTGGCGGGAGTCGCTGCGGTAAAGGCCTGACCGTTGAAGAACGTCGTTTGGATTTCCTCAGGCGACAGCTTGCCCGCCGGCGCGGCAACAATGGACGTGGTTAGAAGAACGGCCGTGGCGGCCCCCGCCACCACGCCCGCAAGATGAGCACGCATCGCGATTCCCTCCGATCAACCGCCATGATGGTCAGCGGTTTTGCCCATGATACACGCTGTTCGGCCGCATGTCGGTAGCGGACGCGACGCGGTTCGACATGTTGAAAAAGCCGGCCACCGCGGCGATGTCCCAGATATCGCGGTCGGTGAAGCCCGCCTGGCGCAGGCCCGCGCGGTCGGCCTCCTCGATCAGCCACGGTTCGGCGGTGAGCTTCACCGCAAAGTCCAGCATGGCGCGTTCGCGCTTCGACAGCCGCGCCGCGCGGTAATTCATCGCCATCAGTTCGCCGAGCACCGGATCGCCGGACAGCTGGCGCACGGCGGCGCCGTGGGCGACCAGGCAGTAGTAGCAGCGGTTCTGCGCCGATACCGCAACCGCAATCATCTCGCGTTCGAGCTTGCTCAGGCCCGACGGCGCCAACATCAGATCGTTATACATGGCGACAAAGGCCGACAGCTTCGTCATGTCGAACGCATAGGCCTTGAGCACATTGGGCACGAAGCCGAGCTTTTCCTCGCATTTGGCGAAATAGGCCGCCATATCGGGGGTGAGTGTCGCCGGCGCCAGCGCAAGCGCGGTGACCTCGGTGTCGTCGCCTGCCGCCGCACTGGGGCGAGCCTGCTTTGCGGGTTTGCCGTGATCGATGGTGCTGCGTTTGGCCATGGTTTCGGTCCCTTCGGCGCTCGATTCCGCCAGGGCGGCATTATAAATGTTGCCAAGGTAAGTGTTGCCATGGCCGATGCGCAGGCCGCACGGGTAATATCGCCTTAAGGACGCAAGAGGGCGCGCGAACAGCCGGAAAGCCGCACCATGAACGTCCAGGATTTTCCCCGCACGGCAGACGACGAAGCCGGCCGGACGCTGATCGCCGCAGCCAGGGCGGCGCTTATGGCGCGCGGCAGCGCCGTTCCGGAGGCGTTCCTCGGCGAGCTGTTCGGGCTGGCGGTGCCCGACGACCTGCAGCGCTACCGGCCGGAGGAGCTTGCCGCGCTCGCCGAGCAATCGTGGTCGTTCCTGGCCGAGCGCAAACCCGGCACCGCGAAGCTGCGCTTCGAGCCGGCGCCGACGGCGCGCACCGTAGCGGTGCTCGACATCGTCAACGATGACATGCCGTTTCTGTTCGATTCGGTGGTCGGCGAAATCAACCGGCGCGGTCTCGACATTCGCCTTCTCGTCCACCCGGTGTTCACGATCGAGCGCGACGCGGCGGGGGCGCTGACCGCCTTCAAGGACGAGCTCAAGGGCGACGGCCCGCGCGAAAGCTTCATTCAGATTCATGTCGAAGGCGTTGCGGACGCCGCGCCGCGGGCGGAGATCGTGGGCGCGCTGGAGGAGATTCTCGCCGAGGTCCGTGTCAGCGTTGCCGATTGGCAGCCGATGCTGGCGCGGGTCCGCGAGGTCATCGCCGATTTGCGGAAAAATCCGCCGCCGCTGCCGGCGGCGGACGTCGCCGAAGCGGTCCAGTTTCTGGAATGGCTTGCGGCGGATAACTTCACGCTGCTCGGCGCCCGCGACTACGACTTCGCCGACAGCGACGCGGCGCCGCGGCCGCGGCCGGAGACCGGCCTCGGGCTCTTGCGGTCGCCCGACTTCCGGCTGTTGCGCCGCGGCAGCCAGCTGGTGAACATTACGCCGGAGATCGGCGAATTCCTGAGAGAGCCGAAGCTGTTGATCGTGACCAAGGCGGCGGCGCGCTCGCGGGTGCACCGGCGCGTCTATCTGGATTACATCGGGGTCAAGCGCTTCGACCAGGACGGCAAGCTCACCGGCGAACGCCGGTTCTGCGGCCTGTTCACGTCCACGGCCTATACCCGGTCGGTGCGCGCCATTCCGTATTTGCGGCGCAAGGCCGACACCGTCATCCGCCGCGCCGGATTCGATCCCAACAGCCATTCCGGCAAGGCGCTGGTCAATGTGCTGGAGACTTATCCGCGCGACGATCTGTTTCAGATCGATGACGACACGCTCTATCACTTTGCGCTGGCGATCCTGCAGCTCGACGAGCGGCCGCGCGTGCGGGTGCTGCCGCGCCGCGACCGCTTCGATCGCTTTGTCTCGGTGCTGGTCTACGTGCCACGCGAGCGCTACGACAGCACGATCCGCGCCGTGATCGGCTACTATCTCGCCAAGGCGTTCCAGGGACGCATCCGGGCTTTCTATCCGTTCTTTCCGGAAGGCCCGCTGGTGCGCGTTCACTTCATCATACGGCGCGATGCCGGCGAAGCGCCGAACCCCGACCGCGCCGTGCTCGAACGCGCGGTCGAAGCCATCGTGCGAAGCTGGGTCGATGCGCTGGACGAGGCGCTCGCCGGCGCCTACGAGGCCGGCAAGCTGCGGCAGCTCGCGGCGCGCTACCGCGATGCTTTTCCCATCGACTATCGCGAGGTCTACCCGCCGCAGACGGCGCTCGGCGACATCCGGGTGCTCGAGACGCTCACGGCCGATCGCCCGCTTGGCGTCGACTTCTATCGCCAGGGCGGCGCCGCGGCGTCGCGCGCGGGGCTGAAAGTCTTCAGCCGGAGCCGGCCGATTTCATTGTCCGAACGCGTCCCGGTTCTGGAAAACATGGGCTTTCGCGTGGTCGACGAGCGCACCTATCACATCCGGCCGGCGGACGCGGCCGAGGTCTGGTTCCACGACATGGAGTTGGAGAGCGCGTCCGGCCAGCCGGTCGACCTCGCCGCGCTCGAGCAGCGGTTGGAGGCCTGCTTTCTCGTCGTCATGGGGCAAAAGGCCGAGAGCGACGGCTACAACGCGCTGGTGCTCGCGACCGGCCTTGGCTGGCGGGACGTCGCGCTGATCCGCACCGTTTCGCGGTTTCTGCGCCAGCTCGGTATTCCCTATTCGCAGGACTACATGTGGGCGACGCTGCGCAAGCATGCCGGCATCGCCGCACAGATCGTGGATTTGTTCCGCACGCGGTTCGATCCGCATCTCGGCGTGCCGCCGCACGAGCGCGCCGCTGGCGAGGCCAAGATCGCCGCCGCGATCGAGACCGGCCTGCAGGCGGTGGCGAGCCTGGACGAGGACCGCATCCTGCGCCACTTCGTCAATGCGGTGCAGTCGGCGATCCGCACCAATTTCTTTCAGCTCGATCGCGGCGGCCAAGCCAAAGACGTCATCGCGATCAAGTTTTCGAGCCGCAAGATCGACGCCATGCCGTTGCCGGCGCCGCTGTACGAGGTTTTCGTCTATTCGCCGCGCGTCGAAGCCGTGCATCTGCGCTTCGGCAAGGTGGCGCGCGGCGGCATTCGCTGGTCCGACCGGCCGCAGGATTTTCGCACCGAGGTTTTGGGCCTGGTCAAGGCGCAGAACGTCAAGAACGCCGTCATCGTGCCGGTCGGGGCCAAGGGCGGCTTTGTGCCGAAACATCTTCCGGTCGGCGGTTCGCGTGAAGCCGTCCAGGCCGAGGGCATCGCCGCCTACCAGCTCTTCATTGCGACGCTGCTCGATATCACCGACAATATCGGCACCGGCACGGCGGGCGTGGTGCCGCCGCGCGACGTCGTGCGCAAAGAGGGCGACGATCCCTACCTGGTGGTCGCCGCCGACAAGGGCACGGCGACGTTTTCGGATATCGCCAACGACATCGCGGTTGCCCACGATTTCTGGCTCGGCGATGCCTTCGCCTCCGGCGGCTCGGCCGGCTACGACCACAAGAAAATCGGCATCACCGCGCGCGGCGCCTGGGAAGCGGTCAAGCGCCACTTCCGCGAGATGGATATCGACATCGCCGTGACGCCCTTCACGGTCGTCGGCGTCGGCGACATGTCGGGCGATGTGTTCGGCAACGGCATGTTGCGCGAGCGGACGACCAGGCTGGTCGCCGCCTTCGATCATCGCGATATTTTCATCGATCCGGATCCCGATCCGGAGCGCACGTTTGCGGAACGCAAGCGTCTGTTCGAGCTGCCGCGCTCGAGCTGGCAGGATTTCGACGCATCGCTGATCTCCAAGGGCGGCGGGGTCTATTCGCGCAGCGCCAAGGAGATCAAGCTGTCCGACGAGGCGCAAAGGCTGCTCGGTGTCGGCGAACGGCTGACGCCGGCCGAACTGATCCGCGCCATCCTCAAAGCGCGCGTCGATCTGCTCTTCTTCGGCGGCATCGGCACCTATGTGAGCGCCGCCGACGAACGCGACGATGCGGTCGGCGACCGGGCCAACGATGCCGTTCGCATTGCCGCCAAGGATTTGCGCTGCAAGGTGATCGGCGAAGGCGCCAATCTCGGCATGACCCAGCGCGGCCGCATCGCGGCAGCCTTGCAGGGCGTGCGGCTCAATACCGACGCCATCGACAATTCGGCCGGCGTCAACACCTCCGACATGGAGGTCAATATCAAGATCGCGCTCAGTATTCCGGTTCGCGACGGCCGCCTGACCATGGCGGGCCGCAACGCGCTGCTGGCCCAGGTGACCGATGAGGTGGCCGGCCTCGTGCTGCGCAACAATGTCCTGCAGACGCTGGCGCTCTCGCTCGCCGAGCGGCGCGGCATGGAGGATTTCGGCTTCGAGCAGCGCGTCATCCAGACGCTCGAGGCGCGCGGCCTGCTCGATCGGGCCGTCGAAAACCTGCCCGACGACATGGCGCTCGCCGAGCGCCTGCGCCGCGTGCAGCCGTTCACCCGGCCCGAACTGTCGGTGCTGCTCGCCTATGCCAAGCTGACGCTCTACGAGGATCTGCTGGAATCCGCGGTGCCGGACGATCGCTATCTGGCGCGCGAGCTCGGACGCTATTTCCCGAGGCCGATCGCGGAACGCTTCCCGGACGCGCTGGAGCACCATCGGCTGCGCCGCGAGATCATCGCCACCCAGCTCGCCAATTCGATGATCAATCGTGGCGGGCCGTCGCTCATGGTGCGCATTGCCGACCAGACCGGGGCCGCGCCCGGCGCCATCGCGTCGGCTTTTGCGGCGGTGCGCGACAGCTACGGCATGACGACATTGAACACCGCCATCGACGGGCTCGACAACCGGATTGCCGGAAAGCTGCAGCTCGATCTTTACGCGACGGTGCAGGACCTGCTGCTCGATCGCATCGTCTGGTTCCTGCGCAATGTCGATTTGTCGAAAGGCCTTGCCGACATTGTGAGTCATTACCGCAACGGCATTGCCGAGGTCGCGGACGTGCTCGAAAGCGCGCTGTCCGCGGAAGGCCTGAGCGTCCTGGCGGCACGCCGGGCAAAGCTCGTCGCCGCCGGCGTGCCCGAGGTGCTTGCCGGCCGCGTTGCCGATCTCGCTTCGCTCATCCACGCGCCCGACATCGTGCTGGTCGCCGACCGCACCGGCAAGCCGATCGGCGAAGTCGCAGCCACCTATTTTGCCGCCGGCGCGTTCTTCCGCCTCGACCGCATCGCCGCCGCCGCGACAAATATCCAAGTCAGCGATTATTTCGACCGGCTGGCGCTGGATCGGGCGCGGGATTCGATCGGCAATGCCGAGCGGCGGCTGACTGCGGCCATGGTCGGCCATGGCGCGGCCGGCGCGGCCGCCGTCGAGGCGTGGGTCGCGGCGCGGCGCAGCGAGGTGGAACGCATCCGCGGCGCGATCGACGAGATCGCCAATTCCGGTCTCACGCTGTCGAAACTGACGGTGGCCGCGAGCCTGCTCGGCGATTTGGTCAAGAATTAAGGGGCGGCAACGCGTTACCCACAGCCCAACCCGCGGTCACAGGGGTTCGCCATAAAAAAGAACCCCAAGCAGATACACGCTTGGGGTTCTTAGTCGTTGCCTCAACTTAGGCTTATTTGGCCGGAGCGGTGGGGTGTCGGGGGATGGGGGAACCGCCCAGGTCGGCCTAATGGTCGGAAAATAAGAAAGCGCGCTGCCGATGCAATGCAGATCACGCGTTAGTGTTGTCGGCTGCGGCAAAACGCGCGGCTTGCAATTGCTGTCGGGTCGGCAGTTGAAGCTGCGGTGCAGTGCAACAGTTCAGCGGGCCGGCCGGAGCCAATACGCGGCGCTTCAACGAGACGCGGCGGCGCGATTCGGCTCACGCATTGCCGCAATGCAAAATCTGCGGCATCGCACGCAAAACACCCGGGCGTCACAAACACGTTACAGTTTTACTGAATTGCCGACGCCAAACAGAATTTCATTTTTCGGCTGGGCGACCGGCCGTCTTGCGCAACAGACCGCTCCTGGGCCACGATTGGCGGTGCTCGTGCAGCGACACGACCGCCACGAAACTTGATGCGCCTTCGTCGCCAAACGCCCGTGATGATCATGGCCACTGCGAGGTTCCGCGAGATCACGGCATGAACGCGATCCACGCCGTACAGCCGCTTTATTCGATGTCCGGTTTTGCCGTCGGTCTGCTGGTCGGATTGACCGGCGTCGGCGGCGGTTCCTTGATGACGCCGATCCTGATCCTGCTGTTCGGCATCCATCCGGCAACTGCCGTGGGCACCGACCTGATGTATGCCGCGGTGACCAAGACCGCGGGCAGCCTGGTGCACGGCTACAACCGGACCGTCGACTGGCGCATCGTCGGCCGCCTGGCGGCCGGCAGCGTTCCGGCGACCGTCCTCACAATCGCCGCGCTCAGCCATGCCGACCTCAACGGGCCGCTCGCCCGCGAACTGATCACCGTCATGCTGACGCTCGCCCTGTTGGTCACCGCCTTGGCGCTGGTGTTCCGTAACGCAATCGTCGCGCGGTATGCATTGCGGGTCGGCGCGATGGCGCCGCAACGGATCGCGGCGCTGACCGTCGGCGTCGGCGCGGTTCTCGGCGTGCTGGTCTCGATCTCGTCGGTCGGCGCCGGCGCCATCGGCGTCACCGCGCTCATCCTGCTCTATCCGCAACTGCCGACGGCGCGGATCGTCGGTTCCGACATCGCCCACGCGGTGCCGCTCACGCTCGTCGCCGGTATCGGCCATTGGTTCTTGGGATCGATCAATCTCGACATCATGGCGTCGCTGCTGCTGGGCTCGGTGCCGGGAATCGTGATCGGCAGCTATATGGCGGCGCGTGTTCCGGAACGGGCGCTCCGCCTGGTGCTGGCCGTGACGTTGATCGTCGTGGCGACCAAGCTGTCGCTCGACGTGTATTCAGGGCCGGCAACCGTGGTGACGGCGACGACAAACCACGCGCATTGATGCGGCGGCCGCAACCGGACCGCTCAATCGAACAGGTGCCCGGCCTCGGGCAGCCCGTAGCGGTGCAGATCGGCGCCGTGCACGTCGAGCCACACCTTGGCGCGCTCGTGATCCGGGCACAGCCGTTGCACCACCCGCCAGAACCGCGCCGAATGGTTCATCTCGACGAGATGCGCCACTTCGTGGGCGGCGAGGTACTCGAGCACGTGGCCGGGCGCGAGAATGAGCCGCCACGAAAACGACAGCACGCCCGTCGTCGAGCATGAGCCCCAGCGGCTCGACTGGTCGCGCACCGCAACCCGCCTGATCGGCACGCCGAGCAGGGCGGCAAATTTGACGCTGGCGATTTCGAGGTCACGCTTGGCTTCGCGGCGCAGGAAGTCGCCGATGCGCCGGTCGATATGCGGGGCGTCGCCGGTCACGCAAAGCTGCGGCTCGCCGGCCGCGTCGGTCTCGGTCCACACCGTGCCGCGGACCCCGGGCCGGTGCGCGATGCGGTGCGCGACGCCGCGCAGCGGCACCACGACGCCGCGGGCGAACGGCGCCGCTCGCGGCAGCCGTCCCAGCCGCGCCGCGATCCAGCCGCCGTGCTTTTGCGCGAAGTCCCGGGCCTCCTTCAGCGTGCCGCGCGGCGGGATGGTGAGAATGACTTCGCGGGTCGCCGCCTGGATGCGCAGCGTATAGCGCCGCGCCTGCCGGTGCCGCCGCACGCGCACCAGGTAGATCGAACGGTCGAACACGATCTCGATCGCCTGAGGTTCGCTCGGGCGACGATAGAGCAGCGCACGCAGCGGCATGGTGAATAGCCTTGGACCCCAAACCCGACGCCGGAATACTGCCACATCCGACGCGCCGCGTAGCCCCTTTGATGGCGATGTCGCAGACATACGATAGCTGGTGACCCTCTTCGCACTTATACACCATATCGTGTTGAATGATGGGTGAATTCTGATTCACGTCTTGGACGCGTCACGGCGCGGAAAATCGACCGCGTTTGATTCCAGAATTCGCAGGCGTTTTCAAATGGTTAGCCGACGGCGCGGCCGATCTGTCGATTTCATCGACGAAATCGCGCTTCCTGCCGAAGGGGCCGAGGACCGTAACCCCCCAAAAGGAACGTTAGGCCCGCTGCAGGGCCGCGCCGTTGCGCGCGCGGCGCCGGTCGTAGCCGTCACGCGCGGCGCGGGTCGATTGGTCGATCGACAACACGAAGTCGGCGATGCGCGGGGCGATTTCGGAGCGGAAACGCGAGCCGTTGAACACGCCGTAATGGCCGACCCCCGGCTGCAGCCAGTGCGCCTGGCGATCGGGCGGAATGTTGACGCACAGCCGATGCGCCGCCTCAGTCTGGCCGACACCCGAAATATCGTCGTGTTCGCCTTCGATCGTGAGCAGCGCGACGCGTTTGATCTTGGCGAGGTCCACCGGCCGGCCGCGATGGGTCATCTCGCCCTTCGGCAAGGCGTGACGCACAAAAACGGTGTCGACGGTTTGCAGATAATATTCGGCAGCGAGGTCCATGACCGCCAGATACTCGTCATAGAATTCCTTGTGCTTGCCGGCCGAGTCGCCGTCGCCGCGCACCAGATTGAGGAACAACTGCTTGTGGGCCTCGATGTGGCGATCGAGGTTCATGGTCACAAAGCCGTTGAGCTGCAGGAAGCCCGGATAGACGTCGCGCATGAAGCCCGGATTGGGGAACGGCACCTTGGTGATGACGTGGCCGCGGAACCAGTCGGTGCCGCGCTTCTCGGCCAGAATATTCACGGCCGTCGGATTGCTGCGGGTATCGATCGGGCCGCCCATCAGGGTCATGGAGACCGGCACATACGGATCATCATCCCCGTCCATCAGCGCGGCCGCCGCGATCACCGGGACCGCGGGCTGGCACACCGCGACGACGTGGGTGTCGCCGCCAAGGACGTGCAGGATCGAGATCACGTAGTCGATGTAATCGTCGAGATCGAAACGTCCCTCCGACAGCGGCACCATGCGCGCGTCGTTCCAATCGGTGATGTAAACGTCGTGGTTGGGCAGAAATGCCTCGACGGTGCCGCGCAACAGCGAGGCGAAATGCCCCGACATCGGCGCGACGATGAGGAGCCGCGGCTGCGGCCGTTGCGGTCGGCGCTCGAACACCCGCTCGAAATGGAGCAGCCGGCAGAACGGCCGTTCCCACACGGTCGAGACATGCACCGGCACGCGCTCGCCGCCGACCAGCGTCGAGGTGATCCGCCATTCCGGCCGGCCGTAACGGCGCGTCGAGCGCTCGAACAATTCGCAACCGGCGGCGACCGACTTGCCGAATGTGGTGAACGACAGCGGATTGACCGGGTTCTTGAAGAACAATCGCGTGGCGTCGGCCCAGGCCCGCGACGGATTGAGCGCCGCTTGGCTCATCTCATAGAACCAGTACAGCGGTCCCGACAGCATGATGCCGTTGCCGCCCGGCACGGCAGGCGCGCCGCCAAACTCACCGATGGCCATGGATGATCCTTGCCCGGCTTGCTGCAGTGCAGCATTGCGCTCATGATATGTCATATTGGCATCATTAAAGCAAATTTCTTTCGGTCTTCCTTCACTTAAGCAGGGCCCCACGGTTCGGCTCCAAAGCGCGACGCTTTCCAGCCATTCGCGGTGCACATGGCGCCCATCCCATCGCGTCCCCGCGCAGGCGGCGAAGTCTCGAAACTACTCACCGGCCTGAATGAGCGAGCCGCGGCGGCGCGCGCTTTGCAAGAGCTTGAGGAAGGCGAACAGGCCGGCGGCGAAAAACACGACGTTGAGCGCCAGCGCCTCGGCCATGAGGTCGGCGCGGAACACCTTATCGATGAGCAGCGCGCGCATGCCCTCGAATACATAGGTCGGGGGTAATGCCCACGCCACCGGTTGCAGCCACACCGGGAGGGTGGTCACCGGGTAGTACACGCAGGTCAGCGGCATGAACAGGAACATGATCGACCAGGCGAGGCTTTCCGCCCCCAGCCCGTTGCGCAGCACCAGCCCGGACACGAAAATTCCGACCGCCCAGCTGGTCAGCATCAGGTTGATGAAGAACGCCGCCAGCGCCAGCCCGAGGCCGTAGAGATTGAAGCCGAAGAAGGCGATCGCCAAGAGCGTCACCGGCACAAGTCCGATCGACAGCCGCACGATGCTCATGACCATCAGCGCGCTGATGAACTCGAGCGGACGCAACGGGCTCATCATCAGATTGGCGATGTTGCGCGCCCACATCTCTTCCATGAACGAGATCGAGAAGCCGAGCTGGCCGCGGAACAGAATGTCCCACAGCAGCACGGCGCCGATG
>Ga0182024_10013477_pt1 | contig 15955 bp, 11 predicted proteins | sample P32metaG_FD_120480 | JGI IMG/M metagenome (GOLD analysis project Ga0182024, IMG submission 120480) | Permafrost microbial communities from Stordalen Mire, Sweden - P3-2 metaG (Illumina Assembly) | ecosystem: Environmental > Terrestrial > Soil > Wetlands > Permafrost | place: Sweden: Stordalen... | reverse complement strand
CGTTGCGGTATTCCTCGCTGGTTGAGCGAGCCAGATGGCAGGAGTTTGACGGCTACTTGGCGGTCAAGTTGGGTGTCCTGGGCGCGATACACCTCTCCCATTCCCCCCGCGCCGATCTTCTCAAGCATGTGGTAGTGCCCTAGTGCTCGTCCAATCATGGGCCGGAAACGGCCTCTGGCGGTGCATACTAGGTTAGGCGTGCAGGGTAAGTCAACGCTTGTGCAATGCCAGGGACGGATTGGGAGTGGTCGCTCCCGCCTTGGTCTGCTGAATACCGATTCGCGCGCCACCGGCAAGCCAGCGCGCCCTTTCCATAGCGTGGTATCCAAGCGGAAAAAGCATGGCAACGGGACGGGGCGGTTCCGGGAAGGTAATGGGCGATTGAACCTCGGTGAGCAGATTCATGGTTCATAGACAATCTGCACTGCACAATTCGTTGAATTTCGATTCAATTTTGCACTGCGGACGGCCGACGATTCTCGTGGCGCCACGCAGCATCTTCATCCGGGACGCCTTCGAGCTCGCGCAGCCCTTCGGCCGTAACCTATCAGCCTTTTCCAAACAACTTCATTTCCCATTTGAAAGTCCACTTGCCAATTTGCGTGAGCGCGTTTCTTGCATCCATTCTTAGTAACTTGGTCTTTTTACCGCCACTATCGCCGTCATCGATGCGGCCTGAGTCACACCGGCTGCGATTGAAATGATCCGCGAAATGGCTAGCTGCCCCAATGCCGGTTGGGAACCATGGACCGGTTTCTAACCTGCAGCCCGGACCAACCAGCGGCACACTGCCCACGCCGCAAACGCGAGATTACCTGGGCCGGAGATCTTGCGGCGGCTTCGCCATAGTCCCTCCACGAACGTGCAAAACCGATTAGGCCACGGTAGGCACATTCGCTCTCATGCGATTCAGTGGTCGACAGGATCCTTGAAGCGGCGATTATCGAGAAGGCTTGGATAGGCTCGCAAATCGCCAGATACCTTGACCGTGAAGCTTTGAACCGTTGGCAGGCCATCTATTCCCTGCACGGTGAGATGGACGGTGAAAGTGCCGGCTGTTGTGTAGGCGTGAGACGCCTTGGGGGTGTCTCGGGTAGTGCCATCGCCAAAATCCCAAAGATAGTTGATCGCGGGCACACCAGTTGGATCTGTTTGTGCCGATACGTAGAAGATCTCACCGCTCTTGGCGTCTGAAGGAACCGTCGCGGCGACGGTGGGTGCACCGGCCGAGGCGCTGTTATCCACAATTTTGATAACTCTTACGGATTCGGCAGGTTGATTTTCGATCTGCGTAGCGCCCGACGTCAGCGGCACTGTCGCGCTCTGGTTCAGGACGTCGAAGGCGGCAAAGGTATGATCCGAGGGCAGGCCGAGGTCCGCGAGTTTCAGCGAATGCGACCGAGGTGATTTCGTCCAATTGAAGATGGTCAAGATGGCCTGGTGCGGACTTTCGCGGAGAAAAAAGATGCTGGGTTGTTCGTCTTCGGATTCATAGGTCATCAGATCGAGGGGGGTAGACGCTCGTCCAAGCTTGGCCATGTTCAGCAGGTCTCCGTTCTCAATGAGAGCCAAGCGGTCCCGGTGTGAACCCATGACAGTCATGTCGTCGCCAATCTCGTACATGCCGCCGGAAACCGCCGAGAGAGCGATCGAAGCCTGTGCTGCGGATAGAGGATGCGAAGCGGGCATGTCTGTGAATTCGTGGAAGGGCTGATCGGTAGTGTTGAAGGCGTCCGGATCATTCAGATAAAAATTGCGGTGCATATAAAAGCGGGCGGCAATGCCAGAGGCAGAAGTTTTGGTTGCTTGAAACGAATGTGCGGTGTCGGCGGAGACACGGCCGGTGTCGACCAATCCGACGGGCGTGAGCATGGGACTACCGTCCTTGTCGAGGATCACATCTTCACCAACGGCATCGCGAATGACTTGCAAGCCGATGCGTAGCGCTTCCAGGGCGGTGGTGTTGGGACGGTACATGAAGCCTTCGACGGCGCTGCTATCCATGAAGTCGAGTTTGATGAAGCGTACACCCCATTCACGAACCAGCGTCGTGTAAGTCTGGCGTAAGTATTCCTGGGCGCCGGGATTCGTGGTATCGAGCACGTAGAGCAAGTCGGATGTTTGATGCCAGAGCTGCTCGGTGTGGATGGGCTCGCCCGTCGCGCCGTGGACCAGCCAATCCTTGTGGTGCTCATAAACCCAGGCGCGGGAGCTCACCTGAAACGGGGAAGTCCAGACGCCGAGGGTCAGGCCATCCTGAGTGACGTGGTGTCCGACGGCACGCATGCCATTGGGAAATTGCGCGGAATTGGTTGTTACATACTCGCCGCGGGCGTACTGGTAGCCTTCGTCCACTTGAAAGAACTTATAGCCGAGTGCCTTTAGATGTGCGGCTTGCCAATCGGCATTGGCGAGGGTCTCACCTTCGTTGATGGCGCCATAGTAGGCCGTCCAACTCCACCAACCGATAGGGGTCTGTGCGAAGACGCGAACATGGTGCAACCTCCGAATCGCATCGCCGTAAGCCAACAACTGACTGTGGTAGTCCTGCCCGGCTTGCAAGATGAGGCGTTCGGAGACGAGTTCTGCTCCGGGTGCGATTGGGATATTCAGTTCGAGCCGATCTTCCGATGGATCATCTCTCAAATCGTATTCTTTCTGAATCTCCGTCGTTCCCGTGAAGTCAACGGAATAGGACGCGACCTTCGTTTCTGCACCTTCGCCTTTCGTCTGCAGATGGAGATAGGTCAGTAGCCGATCGGCGGTGAGCGCCCCAATGAAGAGGCTTTGCTTGCTCTCGCGGTTGTAGATGAGCTGACTGCCTATACCCCGATGCATCCCGCCGGGTGCCTTCCCCAGATCGTAAAGCCGCAAAGCTGGCCGATCTTCGCTGTAGCTGTCCGAGAGAACACGATCGGCAGAGGCGTGACCACCTAGATTGAGCAACGGGTCATCGAGAAGTTCGAGCCCGCGAAACGCCTGCAGGGTCACTTCTTTTCCGGTAGTATTTCGGACGGTTACTTGGAGAACTGCGTAGGGATTTTTGTCATAGATCTGGATCACAAAAATCAGGTCAGGTTTCTCCGGAAGTCCAGAGTTGCTGACCGTGATTGCCCGGCCCGAGCCAAGATCATCGGTAAATGCAGATTCAGACGCGAGGTGACGCGGATAGTCGCTTGAGCGCAACCACTGGCGATCGATCTGTGCGGCGGCAAGGCTGGTGAACAGAGTCTGGCCACCGCGCACCGCGAGTTGAAAAGTTCCAACTTTAGCGTTGACGCTGAGGGACAGCTTGTCATTCGCCAATTGCTGGGCCGCGATAGGCCCGGCCAGAATCAGCGCCTCGAAAATAATCGCGATTGCTGCATTAGTGAACGATCCACGGATTCTCTTGGACACGGTGCAAGTCTCCCCTTTTTAAGCAAGTTCTTGTTCGCAATTATTGACAGATTTCAGGCCCGATGAGTGAAGCTGGAATCGTTCTACTCTACTGGCCACGGCGATCACAGCAGCGTCGTACCCATCGAGCCGGAAGAAGCATAGGCCTCGGGCAAGCAAATTGGAACCATCAATGCCATCGCAGTAGCGGCGACCCCGCGTTCGGTTCAAACCCGCCTCAGAACTCACCCACAGCCGCACCCTAACCGCAGTCCCCCTAAAGGCCGGGATGGTCCCCGTCTCCATGTAACCCGCCCCCTTTCTCACCAACTCATGACTGGAGCTTTTCGATTTAGATCTAGTAGCGGGATGGCTTCGCCCCCGCCGAGGCTGTGCGGATAACCATTCAAAACATTGCAGAACATATTCGTCGGGCCGCCTCGCTATTTGACAGCGGCACTTGCAAACCTGAGTTCCCACCTCACAGGTTCTGCTTGTCCTTGAAAGCTAACCATCAATGAAGAGAGGTCACCTGTCAGCTCCAGTCCCCTTCCGCCGGAGGCGCTGGCGCTGACCGTCACCGGGGCTTGCTGATTCCAGGATATTTTGCACCGTCCACTGCGCTCGATTCCAGCGAAGCACACCGTCGCTCTTTGCATCTGGCGTCGGAATTACGCCACAGGCTCAATCCCGCAGGCAACGCAAGCTGGGGCAAACTCGCCACGTAATCGCCGAGAAAAGTTCGAAACGGATCTTTGTGTCAACGCAAGCAGGAATTCCTAGCGGCTAGCGGCCGTAACCAAATTGGCTACCCGAAATTCAGGGATGCGCGGGCTATTCATCACGCAAGGCGACGAGCGGGTCCACTTGCGTGGCGCGGCGCGCAGGGATGAAGCACGCTAGCAACGCGACGGCGGCGAGGAGCACAGGGAGCGCCGCGAACGTGAGCGGATCATTGGGCGTGACAGCGTAAAGCATAGAGCGGAGGAAGCGCGTGAGGATCAACGCTCCGACGAGGCCCGAGCCGAGGCCGACGGCGACGAGCGTCATTCCTTCACTTAGGGCGATGCGAAGAATGTCGCGGGGCTGGGCGCCGAGAGCCATGCGAATGCCAATTTCGTGAGCTCGTTGACTGAAGGTGTAAGCCATGACGCCGTAGATTCCGATTGCGGCGAGCAGAAGGGCAACGCCCGCGAAGAAACCAAGGATTTGGAGTGCAAAGCGGCGCTCCGCCATGGATCTTGCTACCACGTCATCCATTGTGCGCACCGCATAAACCGGCACGTTCGGGTCAACGGCTTCAACTTCGCGTCGAATCGCGTCACCGAGAGTGGCCGGATCGCCGGCTGTGCGCAGGTAGATGACCGAATCGTAGGAGGGGGCTTGGAAGTCGGGGAGATAAATATGTGGGACTCCCTGGGACTCGAGCGAATCGGTCCTAACATCGCCGACGACGCCGACTATGGTCAACCACGGATCGGTGGACCGCATGGGACTGGCGGGCTTGATACGGTTGCCAATAGGATGTCCATTCGGCCAGTACTGGCGGGCCAGGGTCTGATCTACGAGCGCGACGGGGAGGCCCTTGTGGTCATCGGAATCAGTGAAGTTTCTTCCCAATAGGATGGGGATCTCAAGGGCGCCGAAGTGCTCCGGGCTGACCGAGGCAAATTCCGCCACCGGAGAACGTTCGGACTCTGCGGGGCGGCCTTCAATCGTGAAGGGGAATTGGTTCCGCGAGCGCACCAGGGGTAGGCTGCCCCCACCGCCGATGGAGGCTTCCTCGACACCCGGGAGAGCGGAGACGCGGCGGAGAACCTCGCGCATGAAAGCAGCCCGCTTCGGGACGGTCAAATAGGGGTTTTGATTGGGATCATTCGGGACCGACAGCCAGATACGTGCGGTGATTACGTGATGAGGGTCGAAGCCCGGGCGAACCTCAAGAAGTTGCCAGAAGCTGCGGAGAAATAGGCCGGCGCCTACCAGGAGAACCAGCGAGAGGGCGACTTCCGACGCAACCAACACGCTCGAGACGCGCATCTGGCACTTGCTCGAGCCCGAGCCACGGCTGCCTTCTCTGAATCTCGAGATTTGATTGGGACTGGCGGCCTGGAGGGCCGGCACGAGGCCGAAGAGAACGCCGGTCAAAATCGAAACCAGGAACGCGAAGAAGACGACGCCCGCGCTGATCGTTACTTCATTCAGCCGCGGAAGATCGGGAGGTGCGAATTGCAGCAGAGCGTCTTTCAACCATACGACGGCAACCAGGGCAACGACGCCGGAAATGAAAGCGAGCAGCACGCTCTCAGTTAGCAATTGGGAGATTAGACGCGAGCGTCCGGCACCCAGAGCGAGGCGGATGGCAATTTCGCTTTGGCGGCCAGAGGCACGGGCTAAGAGAAGATTCGCGAGGTTGACGCAGGCAATCAGCAGCACGAACCCGACAGCGGCGACGAGAACAAAAAGCTCGGCGCGGGCATTGGCGGTAAGATCCTCCTGGACGGAGACCAGGCGCGGAGCCCAGCCTGCGGCCGGGGGATAGTCGGCGGGGTATTCCCGGGCCAGTCCAGCGTCAAACGTGTCGAGGCGAGCTTGCGCTTCGGCAACGCTCAAGCCGGGCTTGAGACGCGCGATAGCGCCTGGAAGCATACGAACCGAACGGAGCGGCGGCACGGGAAACGGCAACGCGTTATAGCCGGCGGCGATGAAGGCGTCCTCTTTGGTTTCTATAGTTTTTCCTGGGTGGCGGAACCCCGGGGGCATGACGCCGAAGATCTGGTAAAGATCGCCATCAAGTCGAAGGTCCCTGCCGATAACGTTCGGGTCGGCACCATATTGGCGGCGCCAGAAGCCGTCGCTCAAGACGACAGCATTGGTGAATCCAGGGACTTCGTCCTTGTGTGTGAAGACCCGGCCAATCTGTGGCGACACACCGAGCATGGTGAAATAGTTCCCGCTGGTGGCCAAGACTTCGATGCGCTGCGCGCGGTCAACCCCGGTGAGGGTTGCGGGAGTGGACCAGACGACGGATATGTCTTGAAAGATGCCGGCCCGATCGCGATAGTCCCAAAACTGCGGGACTGACATGCCGACGTCCATGGCGTGCGAGAAGCGCAGATCGTCAAACACGCGCACGAGCTGGCCGGGTTGCGGGGGAGCGGGCGGAGCAAGACCCCGTCAACAATGCTGAAGGCGGCAATATTTGCGCCGATGCCCAGCGCCAGGGTCAGAATCGCGACGAGGGTGAAGCCAGGCGTCTTACGTAACATGCGGGCAGCGTAGCGCACGTCTTGAAGGAGTGAATTCACGCGTCCTCACTTCACCACCTGGCAGAATCCTGGCGGGACTACCAATGACAAGTGGTATGGGGAGAGAGCAAGTCCACTTCCGAGCTGCGCGCTGATTAACAGCTTCATTTTTAGCGGCATACGGTGGAGAACAGGCGACACCGCGGGCAAGAATGTCCGATGATGGGACGACTGCGTCCTCGATTGGGACACAAGAAAGGTGCCTGAGAAAGCTGGAAGGCGTCGGTGGACAGGATCGGAGAAACTTTCAGCGTCCGCGAGCCTGCTCATCGCGGAGGACCATGCAGGAGATGCTGGCCTTCCGCGACAAGCCGGTTACCGCTCAACAAGTGGGCCAGCAGCTCGGCGCGGCCTACGTGCTGGAAGGTTTGATCCGCCGCGCCGGCAACCGGGTGCGGATCACCGCGCAACTGGTGGAACTCTCCACCAGGCACTCTGTCTGGGCCGAACGCTTCGACCGCCAACTGGAAGACGTTTTCGCAATCCAGGAGGAAATCGCGCGGAGCATCGCTCAGGCCCTGCGCATCATCCTGACGCCGCAGGAAGAAAAAACCATGGCCCGCAAGCCGACGGAAAACCCGCTGGCTTACGATTTCTACCTTCGCGGCCGGAGCTTCACCCGCCGCGAAAATATGAACTACGCGCTGCAGATGTTCGAACAGGCCATCCAGCTTGACCCAAGTTTTGCTCTGGCGCTGGCGGGGATTGCTCACCTGTGCGGACTTATTTACGAGCTCCGCGAACAGCACCCTAAATGGATCGCACCGGGACTGGCTGCTTGCGACCGGGCCACGGCCTTGGCTCCCGACCTGCCGGAGATGCTGATCGCCCGCGCCCGTATTTCGTATGCGCAGCACAAATACGACGCCGCCGCACAGCGGGCCGTCGAGCGCAAGCCCGATTGTGAGGATTCCTGGAATATCTTGGGCCGGGCCTATTGTGAATCCGGCCGTTTCGAGGAAGTCGCTGCGCTCACCGAGCGCGCGCTCGAATCCAACGCAGACGACTACCATACCTATATTCCCTACGGCCAGGCACTGGAACACGTAGGACGGGGAAAAGAAGCGGAGCAGGTGCGGGCGCAGATGGTCAAGGTTCTCCGGCAACGGTTGGAGCTGGCGCCGAAAGATGTCCGAGCGCGTATATTGCTGGCGACGCGCCTCGCGTATATCAAGGATCACGCCGATGAGAGCATCCGCCCCCTGCAGACCGCCGTCGCGCCGCTTCCCAGCGATCCCAGCACGCTCTACAATGCGGCCTGCACCTACGGCGTCCTTGGAAAAAAGGCCGAGGCACTAGAAACGTTCAAGAAGGCGCTTGCGGCTCTATGCAACCATCAGCACTACAAGAATTGGGCGGCCAACGATCCCGATCTCGATTGCCTGCACGACAACCCCGAATTTCAGAAACTGGTCAGCCGCAGCGGAGGCGCCGCCCTATAGGCAGTACTGCAAGAAGCCTTGTTATGGCTGCATTTGGAAACGCCGCGCGGAATCACGCCCACGGACGGACGCGCGGGTTCGGCCCGCGCTACGCTTCCGGCACCGGTGGGCAGCCCGGAAACTCGCCCAATGAAGTGTTGCCGATATATCCCAGGTCCGCGATGCCGATCTTGCTAGTGTAGAAGCCATCGCAGGTCAACTCCCGCAGAAATGCGAAGAACGCGACTCCTTGGCTGACCTCGGGATTCTGTTTGGCATTTTTCCGGTAGGCAATCAGATCCAGCACTTCCTGGCGCTGCTCTGGCGTGCAGTCGAGGTACCGTTTCTCGTACCGGTCTGTGCAGAAATTGTCCAGCCACATCAATCCGCCGCCAAGCTTCCCCTGATACTCCTCGTTTTCGCTCGTCAGCAGATCGATAAATTCCGGGGCGCTGGCTTCCACCGCTCCGCCCGAATGATCATCTTTGGGAATGATGGAGTCACACAGCGAGCTCAACGTTTCATACTGATGCGCCGAAAAATATTTCGGCGCATACTTCCCCGCCACCGACGCAGCCTTTTCCTTCTGGATCAGCGCGTGCGCGTATTCCGCCGCTTCCGCCGAGATCACCTGCAGCACTGACCCGCCCACCGCACCGATCGCCAGCGTCTTCAGAATGTCCCGCCGCGTCAACCCCTGAGTTGTCGTCACGATTCTTCCCTCTCTTCTCTTTCTGCTCTGCGCGCTCCGCGTCTCGGCGGTGGATTCCCTTCTTCCCTGCTTCTACAAATTCCCCTTTTTCGCCTCATCCAGCAGGTATTCCGACGCGCGCCACGCCAGCGCCATGATCGTCAAGGTCGGATTCTTGTCCGGATTGGTGACCAGTGGGGCGCCGTCCGTCACAAAAAGATTCTTCACGTCATGTGCCTGGCAATACCCGTTCAGCACGGACGTCTTCGGATCGGCGCCCATTCTCGCGGTTCCCACTTCGTGAATGATTCTCCCGCCTTCCAAAATCCCATATGGATACGGTCCGCCGATCTTGGTTTTCGTCAAATACTCCCCGCCTGCCGTCTCCACGATGGACCGGAACGTTTCCTGCATATCTTTCGCCTGCCGCAATTCGTATTCGCTCCACTTGAAGTGGAACCTCAGCGCCGGGATTCCCCATTGATCCACCACCCGCGGATCGATCTCGCAGTACGTATCCGGATTCGGGATCATCTCCCCACGCCCGGAGAAGCCAATCGTCGTCCCGTAAGTCTGCCTCGCTTTCTGCTTCAAACCCAATCCGTACCCTTCCTCGCGGTGGCATAGTCCATCGAACATTCCCACGTTGGGCATTTCCTGCCCGCCACCCATTTCGATGTGATACCCCCGCGGGAAATCATTCTTGCGATCGAATTTCCACCACGGCATATACATGTGCATTCCACCGGTGCCATCGTGGTTGTGCCTCGGCATCCTCTCGAGCTGCGGGAAATACCCTATCCCGCCGCTCCCCACCGAGTCCATCAAGTATCGTCCCACCGCCCCCGACGTATTCGCCAAGCCGTCGGAAAACGCGGTGGACTTCGAGTTCAGCAGCAATCGTGCGGATTCGCACGCGCTCGCCGCCAGCACCACTGCCCGCGCACTGATTCTTCTTTCCTCGAGCGTCGCTTTGTCGATGTACGCAACCCCTTGCGCTTTTCCGTCCTTGCCGACTAGAACCTCGCGCACCATCGCGCCCGTAATCAGCGTCAGCTTGCCGGTCTGGATGGCCGGCGGAATCAGCACCTGGCTCGAACTGAAATTCGACCCGGTGATGCATCCCCGGCCGCACTGCCCACAGTAATGGCAGGGCGGCCGTCCGTTCAGCGAGCGCGTCAAAATCGCCAGCCGCGACGGTATACAGATAATGTTCAGCTTGTCGCATGCTTTCTTGACGACCAGTTCGGTGCAGCGGGGTTTCGGCGGCGGCAGAAAAACACCGTCCGGCGCGCTCGACACGTTTTCTTTCGTGCCAAACACCCCAATGTATGCCTCCACTTTGTCGTAGTACGGCGCTATGTCCGCATAACTGATCGGCCAGTCCGCACCCAGCCCGTCGCGCGTATACGACTTGAAATCGATCGGAGAAAACCGCAGCGCGATCCGCCCCCAATGATTCGTGCGTCCTCCCACAATCCGCGAGCGGAACCACTGGAAATTCGCCCCCGGCGCTGAGGTGTAAGGCTCCCCCTCGATCGTCCACGCCCCATTTGGCGCCAAAAACTCGCTGAAATTGTCCATCGCGAACCCGCCCACGCCGGCGCCGCGATGTGCCAATTCGTACGGCCACATGAACATCTTGAAATCTGTTTCGGGATTTACCGGCGGCCCGGCCTCCAGCACCGCAACGCTGAGGCCGCCCTCGGTCAGAATCTTCGCCGCCATGCCGCCGCCGGCGCCGGAACCGACGATGCACACGTCATAAATTTTCGGCAAACGCGTGACTTGAGGCATTGAGCGGCTCCCTAAGTGCCATACATTTTCCCGGGTGTGCGGAAATTACTGCTCATTCTCGAACCGCCGCGATCAAGTGCCAAGCAGCTCGTTGCGCACATTCTTTAGGACGTAGGCTGCGCGCTCGACGCCGACCGCGCCGGTCAGTATCGGATCCTCATTTTCGATGCTCAGAATGCCCTCGTATCCGGTATCCATGTATGCCTTCACCACCGACTTCCACAAGCTCGCGCTGTGTCCGTAGCCCACCGCACGAAATGTCTCTGAGGCTTGGGGCAGATCCCCGGTATCAAACGCGAAGTTCAACACCCCGTACTTCGCCACGTTCTCCGGGAAAGAGACGGTGTCCTTCATGTGCGCGTGAAAAATCGCCCCTTGTTTTCCCAGGAAGTGGATCACTTCCACCGGATCGCATCCTTGCCAGAACAAATGGCTCAAGTCGCAATTCGCGCCGATCTCTTCACCCACCGCTTCGCGTAATTTCATCAGCGTTCGCGGGTTGTGAACCACGAAGTTCGGATGCATTTCAAACGCCAGCCTGCGAATGCCGTGATCCCGCGCGAATTTCGCCGCTTCTTTCCAGTATGGGATCACTTTTTCTTTCCACTGCCAGTCCTGCATTTCTGCATATTCCGGAGGCCACCGGTAGGTAATCCAATTCGGCTGCGTTTCGCTCGGCGAGCCGCCGGGACAACCGGAAAATCCGACAATCACTTTCACGTCCAATCGTTCTGCCAGCAGAACGGTCTTGCGAAATGTCTCCGCGTCTTTCGCCGCGTGTTTCGCATCCGGATGCACCGGATTTCCGTGACAACTGAGCGTGGCCACCTGAATCCCGCGATCCTCGAATTTCTTTTTCCAGGCTTTCGCTTTCCCTGCATCCTGTAAAAGCTCATCCACCGGACAATGGCCTGAATTTGGATATCCGCCGGTTCCGATTTCCATCGCTTCCAGGCCCAGCGCGCTCACCTTGTCCAGCATTTCATCCAGTGAAAGGTCGTCGTACACGGGATCGAACACCCCGATCGGAATCTTGCGCAGGGCAGTACTCGCTGTCTGAGCCCGCCCACTTGCCCCAGGGCTCGGTGCCGCGCCCCCTCCCGCTGCGACGGCCACGCTTGCGGCGGCCGGGATTGCCGCGGCCAGCAAGCCTCCTCCGGTTGTCGCGAGGAATTCTCTCCGGTCAACCGCTAAGCCGTTGCGTTGGCTCTTCATCGTGTTCTCCTCGGCGAGGTGCACGCCGTTTGAGCTTCCATAAATTCGGCGCAATTATACGCCTCTTCGCGACGCGAGGAGCCATTCCGTTGGGCGGGGAGTCAGAGCTTCCAAAGACGTAACGGATCTCGGGTGCGATCAGCAGACCGCCGCCTGTCATTATCAGCGTAATAAACAGAGTCAGGCCGTTGCCGGAATCTGCTGCGAGGAACCGACAGCATTAGCATTTTCCAATGCCCTCGCTAGCGGTCTTCTCGCAAGCATCGACGAGCCACACGAGGTTCCCTCCCCGGCATACCCGCCAGCACTCACTAAAAACCTTCTCATTAACATTTCTCAGAAAACACAATCGATAGATGGCCAGAACATTGCATCTTCGCGCAATTGATTCTACGATCCGGTTCAAACGCCACCGGTGGATAGCGGCGGCGTGGGCGGACCCAGCGCGGCACGGCAAGGATTTTCTGAACCTTGAGGCAGAACTACTTGAGTCCGTAGTTAGCCAGGTGACTAAGGCGGAGCAACCGGGCGTAGCAACGGTGGAGGAGATGCAAAAGGGGTTCCCGGTAGACTTCTTCGGGTGAAGTTCACTCACGATAACCAGAATCTGAACGCCAATTTAAGAGGATATGTCAATCGTATGGTAGAGCATGCATTTCGCGAGGCCCGGGAAGGACGAAGGTTCGAGTAACTGGGTACTGGAGCAAACCTCGAGGGCTATGGGGCCTAGCTTTCAGGACACGTAGCCCAACGCACGAACGGCCTACAGGCCGCATAAACACCTACAGCTACGCAATTACTGCGCGCTGCCTACCAGCTTTTCCATTTCCTCCAATTCCTTAGGAATCGCCGACGAGAGGTTTTCCGGAGCGCCATCGGTGATCAGGATGGTGTCCTCGACCCGGTAGTGCATCTGCTTTTCCGGAAACTCGACGATGGGCTCGACGGTAACGACCTGCCCCGGTTTGATCGGACCCGTAGGGCGCATCACGTCGTGCGTCGCAAGTCCGACGAAATGCCCTGGGAATCCCAACCACTGATTTCCGATTCCTGCCTTTTCGTAGACCACCTTCCCAGCGTCCGAGGCTTGCTCATAGGTATGCCCTGGTGTGAGCAGCGCGATGACCGCCTTCTGCGTCTCCAGGTCTACTGCGTACCACTTAGCCTGCTCCGGTGTGAATTTTCCGCTGATGTTGAAAGTGCGCGTGATATCCATGGTCTCGTGATCGAGGGAACCCGCGTAGTCGAAGACCACCAGTTGATTGGCTTCGATCTTGTGGCGATTCGAAAAATAATGCCAGGTGTTGATGTCGCTGCCGGAACCAACGATCGCCGGATAAGCTACGCCCTGTGCGCCATGATCGTACAAATAGAAGTATGCCCTGGCTTCAATTTGATATTGGAACATTCCTGGGTGCGCATGACTGACGGCTTGGCGATCGGCTTCCGCGCTTATTTTCCCAATGCGCCTCAACACCGCGATTTCTTCCGCGGATTTAATATTGCGCATGGTGTCGATTTCCGGCGTCAGGTCACGCATATGCGCCATTGGATAGCGTTCTGCGAGCAGTTTTGCCGGCGCAAGATCTGTCGGCAGTGGCTCATGGTACGGATGCGAAAACTTCCAGGCATGGTCGCGCCCCACCTCGGGCCGTGCGCCATCCGCTTTGTCCGGAAAGCCCAACCGGACCCACAGGTCACAACCGGAATGGCCTTGGAGCGCGCTGGATAGCATGGTGTCCAGGTCGGAAACTGGGAGGACATGCTCGTAGCCCAGTGCCTCCCGGTCGGCGGACGGGAGCGACAGCAGGTTTGGCCCATACACCTGCGCGGTGCGAGCGGCCTGGTTCGGTTCGAAAACAGTGGTGGTGCTCTTTTCAATGTCGATAAGCATCACCGCCCCGGGATCCTGCAGGCCGGAAAAATAATAAAAATCATTATCTTCGCGGTAGTGAGTGGCTTCCGGAATGTCATTTCGCGCGAACAAAATGGCATAACCAGTCTTTAACTCTTTGGCGAGCTCCGCACGGCGCGCGGCAAACGCTTGCGGTCCACCGAGGTCGTCGACCGCTTGCCGGTCGGTGTATTGGCCCAAGGCGCAGGTCGAACAGCAAAGTACAACGACAATTGCGAGAAACGCATTCCGCACTGCACACCTGCTGCACGCGTCACCAAATACAATTCGTTTACGCACGAACTGTGCCTCCGAGAAAATGAATCAAGCCACAAATGCCTTCCTGCTAGCTACTTTGCGTAATCGTTGCGAACCACACTCCCGCCCTTCATCACGAATTTCACATGCTCTAACTGTTTGATATCCTCCAGCACGTTTCCGTCCACCGCGATGATGTCCGCATATTTTCCGGTCTCGATCGAGCCGATATCATCGGCCCACCCGATCAAATCAGCCGCATTGATGGTCGCCGACTGAATTGCTCGCAGCGGTGACATCCCATACCGGGTCATCCACTCGAACTCGATGGCCTGAGTTCCATGCGGAAACGAGCCCGCATCCGTGCCAAACGCAATTTTTACACCGGCGGCCAACGCCTTCTTGAAACTGATCTCGTGAATTGCCATGCGGCTCGTCTTTCCTCCCGACATGGCCAAGTCTCCCTTCTCCAGCGCGCAACAATAAACCTGGAGAGTGGGAACCAGATAGGTTCCTTTCGCGACCATTTTGCGAATCGCCTCGTCGTCCAGTTGGATCCCGTGCTCGATGGACGCCACGCCTGCATCAATGCAGTAGTGCAGCCCAGGTCCGTCGTAAGCGTGGCAGGCGACCTTGAGGCCCTTGAGCCGCGCTTCATCGACGATGGCCTGTAACTCCTCCAGGCTGAAATTCGCGATGCTCACTTCTTTGCCATCGGGCAGGAAACTGTAGCGGTCCGTCCCGTAAACTTTGATCAAGTCCGCGCCATAGTTAAATTGCTCGCGCACCGCCTTGCGCGCCTCGTACGGACCGTCCACCGCTTGCACACCGACCGGCACCGTCACCTCGGGCGAATAGCCCTCTAATCCGTACCCGCCAGTGGACGAAATTCCGCGCGTGGCGACTTTCAAGCGAGGTCCGGGAATCAATCCCTCGTTGATCGCGTTGCGCACATCGACGTCGCTGTACATCGACCCTTCGGTCTCCACGTCGCGCATCGCCGTAAAGCCCGCCTCCAGGTCCCGTTTCACATTCAAGGTCGCCAGAATCGTGCGGTATTGATACGACTGCTTAAGCAAAATATCGTCGTAGTGGGAGTTGTCGGTGTCCGTAAGCATTATGTGGGTGTGGCAGTCGATCATCCCGGGCAATACCGTTGCGTGCGTCAAGTCCACTACCGTCGCTCCGGCGGGGATTTGCACTTGCCCGCTGTCAGCCACGCGTTGGATTCGGCTGCCGCCAATCACAATCACCTGATCGCTGCGCATTTTCCCGGAACGCACGTCCAGCAGCTTGCCGGCGCGGACATAAGTAACCGCCGGGTCGTCGGCACGGACCGCGCGAACAAACAACGGAGCAAGGCTAACCAGCAGCGCAATGAGCGCCCCAGATATCAATCGACGCATGATTTCTCCGATTCTAGTCTCGATTTCCTTGAGTTATGAATAGGTGTCAAATCGCCTGTCCTCTGCATTGTTACAACTTTATGTTCATCCGTTCAATATGGAAGAGCGCCTTCTCACTTGCTGACCGATAGATATGGCGGAAGCGTGTGGGAGTCGAAAATACAATGCTCGTTTCTAAGTCCCGTGTTCTTACGGCGTTGCAACCCACACGGTTCCCCAACCATTACGTTTTCATTACTTTGGCTTCCGATGATAGGATTTACCGGGAATTCGCGGCGCACAGAAGGGAGGATCGATTTTATGACTTTCACCGACATTCAGCTGGATGATGAGCGGCTCGACGGTTCCGTGTGGCTGCTGTCGTTCAAGTCTTCTACTCAGCCGGTTAACTTGACTGTCCAAATTCCGTTCGAGTATGGTCTACCGAGAGCGTCCCGTGCTGAATTCGCAAGTGATTTCCTTGGGGTCTACCTAACCAGTGGTTATTTGAATCCGTCCGCAGGTGAAATCTTATTGTTTCTGGACCGCGACCACTTGCGACAATGGAACTGGTGGAAAGAGATTGGCATCGAGATTCCGCCTTACCT
>Ga0182024_10013476_pt1 | contig 15955 bp, 13 predicted proteins | sample P32metaG_FD_120480 | JGI IMG/M metagenome (GOLD analysis project Ga0182024, IMG submission 120480) | Permafrost microbial communities from Stordalen Mire, Sweden - P3-2 metaG (Illumina Assembly) | ecosystem: Environmental > Terrestrial > Soil > Wetlands > Permafrost | place: Sweden: Stordalen... | reverse complement strand
TCGATCGGCTTGGCGGCGTCGGGCGCATTCTGGAAGTCGTAAATTCGATCGTAGCCCGTGCCGTCGGTATTGATTTCAAAGACGGTGCCGTTGCCCTTGCTGCCGCCCGTCTGGGTAGTGCCGTAAAGCGTGGTGCCGTTGAGCAGCAACGAGCCGAATGGATTTATGCCGTCGTTGGTGCCGGACTTGCCGAAGCTCTGCACGATCTTGAAGTGCGAGCCGTCGGTGTGGATCGAAAAAAGCGTGCCGTTCCCGTATGCGCCGCCATTGGTCGTCAAGCCGAACAGCGTCGAGCCGTTTTGCACGAGAGTGCCGTGGTCGGGAGTCGCGCCGTCGGTGGAGTCGATGCACATGGGCGTGTTGTTACCAGGACAAGCGAAAGTATGGAGGACGTTGTACTTTTTCTTGCCCGGGTTGAACGAGAAGACGACGCCGACGTTGTGCTTTCCGCCCGTGCGGGTCATCCCGTAGAACTTGGTGCCACTCGGATCGAGGATGAGCTGGCCATGCGGATCGGCGCCGGTCTTGCCGTCGAAAGAATGCAGGCGCGTGTAGGTGGCAGTGGACGTATCGAACGAGAAGATAGTGCCGTCGCCGGTTGCGCCGCCATTGTGGCCGCCCTGCGAGGTCATGCCGTAAAGCACGCTGCCGACGGCGACGAAATTACTGTGCGGCTGATCGCCGCCGTTGTTCGCGGCGCTCGCGTCGAAGTCGAACAAGAGCGGCGTCGAGTAGCCGGCGCCGTCATCGTTGATGCTGAATATCGAGCCGTTATCATGCTTACCGCCGGTGAGCGTCGTGCCGTAGAGGACGGTGCCGACGAGGGTCATCGCGTTGTGGCGCGGATCGTTGCCGTCAGTCTTCGCGCCGGCGAAAAAGTGATCGACCGCATAGCCGGCGCCATTCGGCATAATCTGGAAGATCGTGCCGAAGCCGTTGCCCTCCGACGTAGTCGTCGAGGTGCGGCCAAAGAGCAGTCCGGTGGCGGCAACGAAGGTCAGCGAGCCCTTGGGGTCGGCGCCGTCGTTGATTTTGCATTTGCCGGCAGTGGGTCCGGCGCCGAAGGAATACAGCACGGTCTCGCTGCCGGTCGGCATGGCGTCTGGGACGGCGTTTTGGGCAACGGCCGCAGGAGCCGGCGTCAGCGATAGCGCGACCAAGAGCGTCGCAAGAGCGGCGAAGAAAGACTTGCGATCGAACCGAATCCGGGAAAACATATTGCACATCCCCCTTTCTTTCAGAGCAATTAATTGTAGTGAAATCCGCCGCCGGTTTCAGCAGGGGCTGTCTGTCCCTCTCACTGCAAGGGAGAGGATGAGGGTGAGGGTCCTTTTTACAGCGCGCTATTTCGCGCGCGATTCAAGATTCTGCCGCTGCCTTGAGCGCGCGAAGGATACGCAACGCTCTTGCTACGCGATTTTGTAAGTGACGAGCGCGTCGGCAATTAGAGCGTCGGACGAGTCAGTAATCTCTACGCCGATGCTCGCGATGCGCTTGCCGGTGCGCTTCACGCGCGCGCGGGCGATCAGGTCGGAATTCACGGCGAAGCCGGTGTAGTTCACCGTGATTGAGATGGTCGCGCTGCGCGTCGTCGCGGCGAGGCTCCATACCGCGGCGCATGCGGCAACGTCGGCGAGCGCGGCAATCGCGCCGCCATGAATTGGCGCGGTGGGTCCGCCGTCGTTGAGAATGCGCAAGTCGAACGGCATCCGCACCGTCGCGGAGCCTTCGTCGGCGGATTCTATCTTGAGCCCGAGCATCGCCGAGAACGGCGCTCGCTCCAGCAGTTGGATCACGCCGATGCGATCCTGATCAGGCATCATCTACACTCCGAGCGCGGCGGGGAGTTCCGCGAGGTCCGAGATAATGATGTCGGGCGTGGGAATTCCGGTCGGCATCTCGTGGCCGCGCCGGCGAATCCACGCTGAATGCATCCCGACCCCCTTGCTGCCGAGCACGTCGTCGAGCGGAGTGTCGCCGACGAACAGGATGTCGGCGGGCTCGAGGCGCATCGCGTCGAGAATTTTTTTGAAGATGAGCGGATTGGGTTTTCGATAGCCGGTGTCGGCCGAGATAATCACAGCGGTGAAGAGCTCGCGGATCCCGGTATCACGCATGATCAGGTGGCCGGTTTCGGAGTCGTCGAAATTGGAGATGAGACCAAGGCGATGACTATTGGCGATTTTCTTCATCGCGTCTATTCGCGCAGGCGTCGCCTTGGTGACTTCGCGCACGCGTGCCATATGGATTCGCCGGAGATTTTCGGCGAGCGGGGCCGCAATGCGGTCGTCAACGTTGAGGATTTTAAGCGTCCGCGCAAAGCGCTCGAGGCAGGTGATCTCCAGAGCGTTGGCCTTCGCTCGCTCAGAGAATATGTCGCTGTAAACCGATGCGTGCGCCTCCGAGAACTTCTCGCGATCGAAGTGCTTGCCCATCGCGGCTTCCAGCGTCGAGTAGAGCAGGGGAGTCGTGCTGCGGATTTCGCGCCCGCGAAATTGCATCAGCGGCAGTCCTTCCGGATTCCACGTGACCAGCGTGTCGAACAGATCGATGACGACCGCCTTGTAGCGATGCTCAGCCACGCGGGGTCAGCGCTCCCGCGGTGCCGACGATTGCGGCGAGGTTCAACAGCAGCACGGTGCCGTTAAGAATCACCGAGTTGTGATGCAGCTGGTCGAACTCCGCTTTTTTTACGGGGTCGGGATTTGGATCTTCATTCACTGTGCGGAGCGCATCGGCGCGCGGCAGGATGACGGTGCCGGCATAGAAGGTGATTCCGAGCGCAATCGCGAGCGCGACCGTCGTGCCGCCCCACCATGTCCGCGGCCCACGCATGGCGGTGAAGTAGATCGCGAGCACGAGGCTGATCGTCCCCACGATGTAGCCGAGCATGTAGTAGCGCGGGAAGATTGCGGAGATTAGTTGACCGGCCTCGGGCCGCGGCAGAACCGTGAACACGGCTGGCGCGGTGAAGAACGAGAAGAACACAATTCCCCCAAGCCAGCATCCGAGTGCGGCGAGGTAAATCGTCAAAACTATGATCATGGTTTTCAGTGACTACGGAATCGCGATCAGTTGAGCCATCTGTCGGGTGCGCCGGGCAGCGGCTGGCGCTCGGAGAATCCAGTGTCCACGCTGTGCCATGCGACGACGCGCGACTCGCCGAACTGCCAGCACAGAAAAACCACGTCCTCGCCCGAGTCGTACGGGAAATCGATCAAGCCGAGGTCGATGTCCTTGAGGATGCATCCGAAGGATTCGATTTGCGCGGCGGCCTCGGCCATATTGGTCGCGAACGACCGCAGCTCGGGATAGCGCCCCACGATCTCGCTCATCGCGGAGTGCAGAATCGACGGATCGTCGACCGACAATTCGTCGATTCGCGCGCGCAACGACGTCGCCTGCATCTGGAGCTGGCGCATCAAAATTTCCAGCCGTGGAATCAGCTCGTTGGCTTCTTCCTCGCTGAATAGCTTATCAAATCCAATATTGGGCAACGTTTCCTCGTCGGTAGCGCGCGCCGGTCACCGTGATTAGCTTCTTATGTAAGAGGTAACCTTGTCTGCACCACCACCATATATTACGGTGAAATTTGGGTTGCGTGGAATAGCGGCAGGCGCGGCGGGCTCCCTCCTCAAGAGGTTCGACTAGTCTATGGCAGATAAACCCAAAGGGGAAAAACGTTTCGAGATTGAAGAGGATCTTAGCAAGGCCGAGATTCCCGATATCCTGCCGGTGCTGCCGTTGCGCGGCATCGTGATTTTCCCCAGTCAGATACATCCGTTCCTCGTGTCGCGGCCATCGTCGCTCAAGCTGATTGAGGAGTGCGGGCAGACCAACAAGGTCATCGCGCTCGCGGCGCAAAAAAATCCGGAAGACGAGCAGCCCACGCCCGAGGGATTGTTCCCGAGCGGCACCGCCGTGCGCATCCTCAAGATGCTGCGCTATCCCGATCAGAGCGTGCGGGTGCTGGTGCAGGGTCTGGCGCGAATCGAGTTGGGTGAATTCACCCAGCGCGAGCCGTACTTCCTCGCGCACGTCAAGCGGCTGGTCGAGCCGGTTTCCTCCGACAAGGAAATCGACGCGCTGCACGCGCACCTGGTCAGCCAGTTTTCCAAATTTGTTTCTCTCGTGCCGTACCTGCCCGACGAATTGCAGGTGATGGCGATGCAGGTGAAGGAGGCCAGCCGGCTCGCCGACATGGTCGCCTCTTACCTGAAGATACCGATCGAAGAGGCACAGGATCTGCTGGCGACCCTCGACGTTCGCGGGCGGCTGGAAAAGCTGATCGCGATCCTCGGCCGCGAGATCGAGATGCTCGAGCTTGGGCACAAGATCCAGTCGCAGGTCCAGACCGAGCTCAACAAAAATCAGCGCGAGTATTACCTGCGCCAGCAGCTAAAGGCGATTCAGAAGGAGCTGGGCGAGGGCGACCCGCGATCATCCGAAGTCGAGGAAATCGAGAAGAAGATCGAAGAGGCGAAGATGTCGCCCGAGGCGCGCAAGGTTGCCGACAAGGAACTCGAGCGCCTCAAGATGATCCCGCCGGAATCGGCGGAGCATACCGTCGTGCGCACCTACCTCGACTGGTTGGTGAGTCTGCCATGGGGCGTATCGACCGAAGACAATCTCGACATCCGACACGCGCGCCAGGTGCTCGACGAAGATCATTACGATCTCGAAAAAATCAAGGAACGCATCCTCGAGTTTCTTGCGGTGCGCAAGCTCAAGAACGACACGAAGGGACCGATCCTGTGCTTCGTCGGGCCTCCGGGCACTGGCAAAACTTCGCTGGGAAAGTCGATCGCGCGCGCACTCGGGCGCAAGTTCGTGCGCCTGTCGCTCGGCGGCATCCGCGACGAAGCCGAGATTCGCGGGCATCGCCGCACTTACATCGGATCGTTGCCCGGCAGAATAATTCAGGGGCTGCGCAACGCGGGCTCGAACAACCCGCTGTTCATCCTCGACGAGGTGGACAAGCTCGGCATGGACTTCCGCGGCGATCCGGCATCGGCGCTGCTCGAGGTGCTCGATCCCGAGCAGAACAACACGTTCGCCGACCATTATCTCGATGTGCCGTTCGATCTTTCGAAAGTCCTGTTTCTGACCACCGCCAACATGCTCGACCCGGTGCCGCACGCGCTGCGGGACAGGATGGAAGTGCTCGAGTTGCCGGGATACACCGAGGAAGAGAAGCTGCAAATCGTGCAGCGCCACCTGATCCCCAAGCAATTGATCGAGAACGGACTCGGCGACCAGAAAATCGAATTCTCGGAAGACGCACTGCGCGAGATAATCCACAGCTACACGCGTGAAGCGGGGCTGAGAAATCTCGAGCGCGAGATTGCACGCGTCTGCCGCAAGATCGCGCGCTCGATTACTGAAGGCGAAACGGCGCCAACGGTCATCAGCGGAGACGACGTGCAGAAGTATCTCGGCGCGCCGAAATTTTTCTCCGAAGTTGCCGAGCGCACGCAGGAGCCTGGCGTTGCGACCGGGCTCGCGTGGACGCCCAACGGCGGCGAGATAATGTTTATCGAGAGCACGCGCATGTCGGGGCAGAAAGGCCTCAACCTGACAGGCTCGCTCGGCGACGTGATGAAGGAATCGGCGCAGGCCGCCCTGTCTTACGTGCGCACTCACGCGGCGGCGCTCGGAATCGCGCCGGACTTTTACGACAAATCCGACATCCACGTCCACGTTCCCGCTGGCGCGATTCCCAAAGACGGACCGTCGGGCGGCGTGACGATCGCGGCCTCCCTGGCGTCGTTGCTCAGCGGCCGTCCGGTGCGCTCGGACATTGCGATGACCGGCGAGATAACCCTGCGCGGCAAGGTGTTGCCGGTCGGCGGGATCAAGGAGAAAGTGCTCGCGGCAAGGCGCGCGGGAATCAAGACGATCATCCTGCCGCGGCGCAACGAGCGCGACCTCGAGGACATCCAGCCCGAAGTGCGCAAAGAGCTCGAGATGATTTTTGTCGACACTGTCGATGAAGTCATTCGGCACGCGCTGCGCGACAGCGACGCCGTGCAACCCGGCGCAGAAGCAGTCGCGCCGACACCGGCGACGGCGCGAACCGAAAGGACCGTGCTGAACTAGGAAGAACTTTAGCGTATGCGAAACCCTCCGTGGGTTTCGCGCTTCCTTGGGCACGGGTGACCCCTGCACCCAGTGATGAAGATAGCGATCGTTGCGGCGGAAGCTGCGCCCCACGCAAAAGCCGGCGGTCTCGCCGACGTGATCGGCTCTTTGCCGGGCGCTTTGAAAGCGGCAGGCGAGGAACCATCGCTGATCGTGCCCGGCTACTCTTCGATTGTTGAGAGCGTCGAGAGCGCACCAGTCCTGCGCGATGTCCCGATGCGCTTTGGCACGGGCGTCGAACGTTTCTCGGTGTTGCGCGCGACCGATCCGCACGGCGTGCCGATGTACCTGATCGATCATCCTGGATTTTTCGCGCGGCCCGGAATCTACGGCGAAAACGGCATCGACTATCCGGACAACCTGCAGCGCTTCATCTTCTTTGGCCGCGCCGCCGCGATCGCATCGGCGGAGATCGTCGCGCCGGACATTGTGCATGCGCACGATTGGCATTCGGCGACCGTGCCGATCGCGATGCGCGCCGACAATGCTCTTCGCCGGCGGTTCAAGAATGCGCTGTCGGTGTTCACGATTCACAATCTTGCATTCCAGGGAATCAGCAAGCGCGAGGACTTCGCGCTGCTGAATCTCGACGCGGCCTACAATTCGGTCGACTACCTGGAATTCTACAATCACCTGAACTTGATGAAGGGCGCGCTCGTCCTGTGCGACGGCGCGTCAACCGTGAGCCCGACCTACGCGCGTGAAATCACCACCGATCCTGAACTCGGCTTTGGACTCGAGGGAGTGCTGCGCGACAAAGGCGAAAATTTCGTCGGAATCCTGAACGGCGCCGATTACGACGAGTGGAATCCCGCCGGCGATCGCGAAATCGCGGCGACCTACACGCCCGCGAAACCTGATGGCAAGCGCAAGTGCACGCGGGCGTTGCGCAATTCGCTCAAGCTACCCAATCAGGAAGACTGGCCGGTGGTCGGGATGGTCACTCGCATGACCGGGCAGAAAGGCGTCGACCTGCTCAAGGACGCGCTCGACGCCGTGATGCGCCTGGATTTGCAGCTCGTCATGCTGGCGAGTGGCGACGCGGTGCTCGAGAAATTTTTCAAAGACGCGGAGTCGCGCTACCCTGGAAAACTTCGCGCGATAATCGAGTTCAACAATACGATGGCGCATCGAATCCAGGCCGGCAGCGACGCGTTTCTGATGCCGTCGCGATTCGAACCGTGCGGACTCACCCAGATGTACGCTCTGCGCTACGGCACGGCACCGGTGGTGCGCGCCACCGGCGGACTGCGCGATACGGTCGCAGAGTTCGATCCCGCGCGCGGGACCGGCAATGGCTTCGTCTTCGAGAACTTCGAGGCGGCCGAAATGGTCGCCGCACTGGGCCGGATGGTCGCGATGTTCCGGGACCGCGCGACGTGGCGGCGGCTGATGGCAAATTGCTTCGCGTCGGATTTTTCGTGGGATCGCGCGGCGCGCCAATACGTCGAGTGGTTCACGCGGCTGCGAAAAGCTCGCGGCCTCAGCTAGAATCGCGGCCGTGGCGCTCTCGTCTCGCGAATATCTCGTTTACGCCGACGGCTCCTGCCTCGGTAATCCGGGGCCCGGCGGATGGGGCGTCGTGGTGCGCGATCCCAATGGCAATGTGACCGAACTCAACGGTTACGATCCCTCGACCACCAACAACCGGATGGAACTGATGGCCGCGATCGAAGGATTGCGCGCGACCGAGCGTGGCGCCGAGGTTGTCCTGCGCAGCGACAGCCAGTACGTCGTGAAATCGATGACGCTGCATTACAAGCGCAACAAGAATCACGATTTGTGGGAACTGCTCGACGCCGAAACGGCGGCGCGCCGCGTGCGTTTCGAATGGGTCCGCGGACACGGCGACGATCCGATCAACAATCGCGCCGACGAACTCGCCTTAATGGGAGCGAATGGCAGGCCGGTTGGCGAAGGCGCGTCCGCAGAGAAGCGAAAGACGCGAAGATCCTCGAAGAGCGACGACTCAGCGGTCGAAGCTGAGTTGACGTCGCGGCTAAAGCTGGACGAATCGATTCGCAAATGCGCGGGATGCGGCGCGAAATTTGTCAGTCGCGCCGACGGCGACGATTATTGCTCGCTCATCCTCTGTCAGCTCGACGCGCGCGGCGGCGCTACCAGATAGCGGGAATCAAGGCGTCGGTCTCGCGTTTGTAGGCGTCGTACTCTTCGCCGAATCGTGCGCGCATCGCGGCTTCTTCGGATTCGATCCGCCGCTGCGCGAAAATCGCTCCGATGATCAGCGTCAGAATCGCCGTGACAGGCGCACCGTAAATGAGCGTCCATCCGAACGTCACCAGAAATGTGCCCGCATAAATCGGATGCCTGAGGTAGTGATAAAAGCCGCGCGTGACCAGCATCGGATGCTCGGCCGTCCGGCCCGACGTGAAAAATCCGAGCTGGATGCGCGCGCCTAGCGCGAGCCACATCCCCAGCAGCTCGAGTAAAAGCCCGAGCGCGCTGGCTAACGCTGGCGCCAATCCGCCGTAAACATAGGTGCGCTCGAAGGGCGCGGCGGCAAACGTCACGAGCAGCGGAAGCTGCGCGACGATCCGGCGGGATAGCTCGTCGTGCGGAGGGCTGTCCTCGGCATCTTCGCGCACAATCAAATCCGAAAAGCGAAAGCCCGCGTAGGCGACCAGGTAAGCGAGCACATAGTCATGCTCGGCGAAGTAGGCGGTGATTCCGAGTCCCAACGCGATCGCGCCGATGGCGGCGACCAGAAAAATCGCGGTCTCCGCAAAGCGCAGCGCGAGGCCGTGAATGAAATGCGGACGTTGGGTCGGATTGGCCATGGCGTCGGCGAGGAGCATCGCGGTCGTCGGCTTCAATCCTCCGGTGGCTTTGCCGTTGGCTTGGGGTGCGTCCTGATTTATCTCACTCGCCATCACGACACTTTCGCAGATGCATCGAGGTGGATCAAAGAAGGGCGGCGTACGAGGGGTTCCGCAGGATTATAGCTGCAGGGCGGCAGTTGCGTTGATTCGCGAAAAAGGAAATTTACCGCGAAAATAGAAATAGAGCTGATTTCATCTCGCATTCTGCGATTCCGATTAAACCCTTGATTTATCTAACTTTTCATTAAGAATCGGGCGCGAGTATCTAAGCGATACTTTGGAAAGTCCTTGCCAAATCGAGAGTTTCTGCGCTGGCACATAGGTTGCTTTACCACAGTCAAGTCACTGAACACGGAGGATCTGAAAATGAACGCAACCACCAACGAAGCAACGCTCGCGGCAATCTCCAACACCAACGAAGCGGTCGAAGCCACCGCAGGAACCCGGCTCGCGCAAAACAGTCTGCTCAGCGAATTGCCCGGCATCGTGTTCGGCTTGATCACGCTCGGATACGTCATCAGCTCGCTGGTGGCATTGGCCTGAAGTCGTCGGAAGAATTTACGGGAGAAAATTGAAATGAACGCATCAACCACAGAAGCAAGGTACGCAGGAATTACCTCGATCGTCGAAACTCCGGTCAGCGAAGAGATCCGTTTCGCCCAGTACAGCATGCTGAACGAACTGCCGGGCGCGATCTTCGGCATCATCACCGTCGCATACATCGTCGGCTCGCTGCTCGCGCTCGCGCACTAAGTCATGACGCGCGCCGCCCACATCTCGGATGCCACCGGGTGCACGAGTACCCGGGATGCACGACCTGATATGGCGCGCGCGGAGATGCGTGACGCGGCGGCGGGCTCGTCCACTGCTCGCGCGACCATCGTGAGTGATACCCAGATGACCGCGGCAGCCAGCACAATCGTGAACCACGCCATCGCGCGGATTCTCCTCAGCATCGAGTTGAGCTGTTCGACGGTGAACGCGTCGCCGTCGCCGTGTGCGGCCACCTCTTCCTGGCGGCCGATGCGAAACGCCAGTCCGAATGTGATGTAGGTCTGGATGAAGATGAGCAAAAAGGCCAGCAGCAGTTTCAGTTCGAGCGCGGAACCGATTCGCGCGAAGTAGTCGAACTTCATCGACGCTTTCAAGTCCGTCAGCCGCATCGCCCCGCTAATCACAATAATTCCCAGTACGCCGATCGTGAACGGGTTGTAGAACTTGAAGCCCGCGATCAGGCTTGCGCGCCGTGCGGCCTCATTAGGCGCGGTCTCGGCGGCCGGAATCAGCATATAGATGACCGCGAACTGCGCGCCGACGTACGACGCCATCGCGCACAGATGCAGCCACATCAGGAATTCGCCGCCGTTCATCGCGCCCCCGACATTATCACAGCGCGACCAGGCGTGGGGCGGGCCGCCGTGCCCGCCATCTTGAAGAAACGGCCACTCCCAAGTTCCATCTCTATAATTATCACGACGAAAGCGACAACTCTTTCTGCGCTCGCAAACTCTAAGCGACGCAATGCACTGGATGGTTATCACGACGAAAGCGACAACGGAGCGGGCCAATGCAGAAACCAAAAAGTACTGGGTGCAGGGGTCACCCCTGCTCACCCCTGCCCGCTGCGCGCGAGTCGCGAGTACCAGTGGCCGCTTTCCTTGACGATTCGCCGCTGCGTCTTGAAATCGCAGTGCACGATTCCGAAGCGCTGCTGGAATCCCTCGGCCCATTCGAAGTTGTCGGTGAACGTCCACAAAAAATAACCGCGCACGTCGGCGCCGGCCTTCATCGCGTGCCCGACCTCGCCGATAAATCGGCGCAGAAAACTCACCCGGCGCTGGTCGTTGACCTTGCCGTCGGCGCCGGGCCCGTCGCCGTACGAGCATCCGTTCTCGGTCACGTAGATCGGGATCCCGGGGTAGTCCTTCGTGACGTGCAGGATCATTTCCGAGAGCGCCGGTGGATAGACTTCCCAACCAAATTCGGTGACCTCTTCGCCGCCCGGCCGTACCTGCTTGACGCCCATGTAGCGATCGCTCGAATCGTGCGCGACCACCGCGCGCGTGTACAAGTTGATTCCGATGAAGTCGAGCGGCGCTTTGATCAAATCCATGTCGCCGGCCCGGATCTCGACGTGATCCTCAACCGACCCGTCCAGATAGGCCTCGGGATATTTTCCGTGCATCACGGTGTCGAGGAACCACTTGTTGTAAAATCGATGCCATCGCTCGGCCGCCGTGCGATCCTCGAGCGACCCGGTCTCCGGATGCACGGGCGACATGCTGAACGCCGTGCCGACTGCGTCGGGATGGTTCTTCGATTCGCGGATCGCCTTGATCGCCATGCCCTGCGCGAGATTGACCGTGTGCGTCGCCTTGATCGCATCGCCGATGTCGTGGCGGCCCGGCGCATGGATTCCCAGGTGATAACCGAGAATCGTGAAAATCCACGGCTCGTTGAACGCCATCCAGTGCTTCACGCGATCGCCGAGCGCGTCGGCCACGACGATGGCGTAGTCGCGGAAATATTCGGCGAGGTCGCGATTCGGCCATCCGCCGGCATCTTCGAGCGTCTGCGGCAGATCCCAATGATAGAGCGTCACCCACGGCTGGATGTTGCGCTTGAGCATCTCGTCCACAACGCGGCGGTAGAAGTCGAGGCCCTTCTGGTTAACCGCCCCCTTGCCGTCCGGCATGATACGCGGCCACGAAAGCGAAATCCGCGCAGCATTGAGCCCAAGCTCAGCCATCAGCCCGATATCGTCGGCATAGCGATGGTAAAAATCGCAAGCAACGTCGCCGGTATCCCCATGCTTAATCTTCCCAGGCGTATGCGAAAACCGATCCCAGATAGACTCACCCTTGCCGTCCTCATTCCACCCGCCCTCAATCTGATAAGACGCGGAGGCAGTACCCCACAAAAACCCTTCAGGAAATGAAATCGGCGCCATATGCCGTTTTGTTATCACAGCGATAACAACTTGGCGACCCCGCCCCACTCATCTCCGGATCAGTGGGGCGGGCCGCCGTGCCCGCCCTTGACTCATGTCATTCCAGAGCGCACCGAAGAATCCCGGATCTTTTTCTTCCCCTCGCCCTGTCAGGGAGAGGATCGAAGGTGAGGGTTAACCGTTGTCCGATTGTCTGGTGCGTCGCACATTACGCATAACAGAGAGCAATCCGGAGAACTCGATTAAGCGCAAAACCCGCCGCGGAGTTCATGCTTCCTCGGGCAGGGTAACCCCTGCATCCTCGTAATGAAGAAGAGCAGATGTGGGCTTCGTCTTCGCACGAACGGATCGCTATCGTGCCAAGCAGCATTTCTTGTATTTCTTGCCGCTGCCGCAGGGGCACTGCTCGTTTTTTCCAATTTTTCCCTTCGCGCGTTCCGCCTTGGTGATCCTTTCCTGACGCAGGGCCTCCGCACTAGCTCGCACTTGAGACAATTCGCCCAGAGGGATGTCGGTGAAATCTACCCAATGCCAGAGGACGTCTTTTAGGATGCCCGAGTCTCTGTACTCTAGCTCAAGCAAAAGCCGCCTCGCGTCTCTGTTAACCATGAACACCGTCCGAGCGTGTTCAAGTGCTAGGACGGCTCTTCTGGGAGCCCAGGTGTCTGTCCAGCAGAACACCGTCAGGGCGACGCCTCCATGCGTCGAAAACGGAATGGATCGCCTCGTAATGGGCTGCTGCAACAATTCTCGATTGACGTACTCCGAGATTCCCGCTCGCGCGTTGGTGTTAAGATCGAGCAGATAGGCAGCTACTTCGGCGCGGCCGAGCTTGCTGCTTTGGGAAAGGAGCTCAACGATCTCTAGAATGCGAGCGGGGGTGTCTTGCTTAAGAGGGCAAGGTGCGCTCCGGTCGTGCATCCGTTCGCCAAAGAATTTGTCGACATTCGCGCGGTACCCGATGAAGTTGATCCGCGCGGCGGACTCGCGCTGCAATTCCTTAGCGTAGCTGCTGTAATGGTTGTGCTTCAGATAGAGGCCTAAATGGTCAAGCTCGTCATCCGACTGGACAACGTCCGACCGGAACGCCTGCATCCGCTGTTCGACGTAGTGCAAGAATAACAATGGATTCTCGAAGATGTCTGCGTAGACGCGGAGATCATCTAGAGATATGGCCCAAACCGGTTCAGCCCCAACGTCTAAGCCGATCTTACCTAGATGCTGTACCTGTGCGGCCATTTCAGTGAATGGGTCGAGGGTCACTGGGCATATCGTGATGTGACGAAAGTCCTTCTTGCTGAGCTCGCTAATCTGCCTATGATCTCTGTCGAACAAAGGAACAGTCTCGGCGCTTCCCAAATAGTCAACAAACCGCTTGCCCTGCGTAGCAGGTTTCAAGACGAGGTTCTTAAGGGACGCGACGTATGCCGGAAAATCGGTAGCAGGCGGAGTGTAGGTGAAGGCCCCGCCTTTGGCTTCGATGACGAATAGATGGTCATCGTAAATCAGGAGTCCGTCAGTCTCGCACCACTCAGTGGCTCCCGCGTCTGTCTTGCCGCGATAGTAGACCTGCCTCCATACCTTCGCACCCGGGAGCAAGTTCTCGAGGTATCTGAAAGGAAGGTCTTCCGATACTCTCTGCTGAATATTGTTCCAGGTTTGCACATAGTCTGGCTTGAGGTGCCGGATGGCTCGCTGCATGACACGGTAAAGATTGTCGAGCAGCCCATAGAGATCGAAGCAGTAGTATCGTCCGCCTAGTTGGATGAAGGGACGTTTGAAGATTGGCCATATGCGTAACGGCCAGCCGCGAAACTCACCTTCGGCGAAGAATTCCGTCTCTTCTCCCGGCAACCAAGTCAGTTCGTTCAATAGCTCTAGCGGAAGAGCCGTGGTCTTCTGCACGTCGAACAGGTCCATTCCGAAAAGGCGGCCGACAACATAATCTCGGCGGTCTTCCCAGCAGTTTTCCTTCAGGACCTCGGCCATCAGTGCGCGTATCTCCTTCTCCGCAGCCGGTGGCAGGCTGTCTACCTTCTTGGAGACTGCATCCATCACATCCTTTTGAAATTGAGTCATTGATTCAACTGCATCTCGTAGCCCAAACGAGAGTGCATGCCAGATCTTCGTGATCTCATCGACGAACTGCTCACCCGAGATACCAAACAATTCCTGCAACACTTCAGAATGGGGGAGGAACATGTCCTTCAGGTAGGCCGGCTCGTGGACTTGGTACCTCTTGCCTCGGACGTTGCACCAATATATCTCGGCCCTGAACCGAAACTCTTCGAAGTTCATGTCGAGACTGGGATCCTCGAGCCTGTTCTTTGCTGTTCGGCAGTGTTGATATCCCACATTGACGTTTTCGAAGAGCTGTTCGACTTTTCCTCTTAGTGTTGCCCACTCCTCTTCTGTTATGTCCTCGCGCTGATTTTGGGCTCGCGGGACAGCGGCGATGACGCTTTGAACGTAGTCAATCATTCGCAGCGAAATCGAATCTTCAAAGCGGATCTCGTCTTCACTCTCGATTTTGATGTGCCTATGAGCCATCTCCCACCACGCCCGGTGTAAGAGCTTGTCAGGCGGGAGAGTGCTGATAAGGTCCGCGATCTCAGAAATTAGCGCGTCGGTCTCCTGAACGATCTTGGGAAAGAGTTGGGCCTGATGCTTCTGCGTCTCTTCGAAAGAACCCTCGGGCCAATTGCTTTTCCAGAGAATACTTTTGCCGAAGCGAGCGACCGTGATCGGCCCCATAGAAAAGGCTTCGTCTGGCTCAACGGGCTGCGGTTTTATCTTCTTGGCCATCGGGTTACGGAAAGGATTATACACCGCACAAACTTCTCGGGTGCCTCCCACGACGCTGGGAAATTCAGCCAATCGAAGCCTCAAAGAAGTTCATGTCGGGCAACTCCCTGCATCCTTAGCTATCTGATCAAGCCCGCCGCTAGGCGGTCAGTCGCTTATGCCGGTGCTCCAGGTCGTCAACCAAATCGCGCTGCGCGATTGTTGCTTACCCGACGCGCGAGAGCGCGCGTCGCCCTCTCCCTCACAGGGCGAGGGGAAGATCAGAACCGGGATTCTTCGCTTCGCTCTGAATGACACGAGGACATGAAGCAGAGGGGCGAGTAATTTGGAGCAGAATCTTGAATCGCGCGTGAGACGAATCGCGCGCTAAATTCGGACCCTCACCTTCGATCCTCTCCCTGACAGGGCGAGGGGAAGATACGCCCACCCGCCCTCCGCACCTCGTCCTGCAGAGTCAGCCCTGCAACGACAACGGTTGTCATCTCGCTGTGTCACAATATTCAACATGACTGCCGCACCGTTCCCGCCAACACACTCACCGCGCGCAACCCGACTCTCACCTATATGAACTCACCACTCGAATTCACCCTAACTCACTCTGATCATCGGATTGTCTCGCTCTCCCAATGCGTTCCTTCATCAGTCGCGCACACCGACGAAGAAATGGAGGAGAAGAATATGTCAACCAAAATTACAGTCATTTCATTTTCAAACAGTGTTTGTTTACTACTCGCCCTTTGCTTCGAGCCAGCGTTCGGCGTCGATTGCTGCCATGCAGCCGGTGCCTGCGGCGGTGACTGCTTGGCGGTAGACGCTGTCGACGACGTCGCCGCAGGCGAAGACGCCGTCGATGTTGGTGTAGGTCGAGCCGGGCTTCACTTTCAGGTAGCCGATCTCGTCCATCTCGAGCTGGCCCTTGAAGAGCGCGCTGTTGGGATTGTGACCGATCGCGACGAACACCGCGTCGGTCTTCATGTCGGTGACTTTGCCGGTCTTGAGATTTTTCAGCTTGACGGCGTTGACGCCCGCTTTCTGCTCGCCAAGGATTTCTTCGATTGCGGAATCCCAGATGAACCCAATTTTCGGATTCTTGTGTGCGCGATCCTGCATGATCTTCGACGCGCGCAACTGGTCGCGGCGATGCACGACGGTGGCTTTGTTGACGAACCTGGTCAGGAAGGTCGCTTCCTCCATCGCGGTGTCGCCGCCGCCAACTACG
>Ga0182024_10013475_pt1 | contig 15955 bp, 10 predicted proteins | sample P32metaG_FD_120480 | JGI IMG/M metagenome (GOLD analysis project Ga0182024, IMG submission 120480) | Permafrost microbial communities from Stordalen Mire, Sweden - P3-2 metaG (Illumina Assembly) | ecosystem: Environmental > Terrestrial > Soil > Wetlands > Permafrost | place: Sweden: Stordalen... | reverse complement strand
GCCAAGCTGCGCGCGCAGAAGCGCGGTCGTTCGCGCGCACTGCGCCTCGTAGGGATCGCCCTTGAGCACGCATTCCTTCGGCATACCGTGATAGGATAGCAAGATCACGTCGGGTGCGAACGATAGCGCCTTGAGCTCGGCCTTGAGCGACGAGGCGAGCACTTCGATGTAATAGGGATCATCGTAATAGGCCGGCAGAATGCGCAGCGCCGGCTGGCGGCGCAATCCGCCGAGATAACGAAACACTTCGTCGCAGACGGTCGCCGTGGTCGCCGCCGAATATTGCGGATAGAGCGGCATGACCAGGATGCGGTCGCAGCCGCGCGCGACCAGCCTGTCGAGCCGCGACGCGATCGACGGATTGGCATAGCGCATCGCCCAGTCGACGATGACATGCTTGCCCAGCGGCTGCAGGATGCCGGCGAGCTTTTCGGCCTGCGACCGCGTAATGGTCTTGAACGGCGACTCGTTTTTATCCCGGTTCCAGATGCTCTGATAGTCGCGCGCCTTGCGCCGCGAGCGTATCGGCAGGATGGCGCCGTTGAGGATAAGCTTCCACAGCAGCGACTGCCGCTCGATCACCCGCCGGTCGCTGAGGAACTCCTTCAGATAGCGGCGCACCGCGGCCGCATCCGGCGCGTCGGGCGTGCCGAGATTGACCAGAAGGACGCCGATGCCGCGTTCGACCGGCGCCAACTCCGCGGTCGCCCCGGCATCCGCCGCGGGCGTGGCGCTCGGCGGCGCTGCCGCGGCCATACTCGGCTGCGGCGGCGCCGGCTCAGCGGCCGGCATCGCGCCTTCGGCAATCGAGGGCGTCTCGATCGTCGCCGTTGCAGGCGCAACGCGCGTGTCCGGCAATTCGCTCATCCGGACAGCCTACTCCATCACCGCCCGGTTTGCGACGGGGCGGTGAGTCTCACTTTGGCCGGGCAACATGGCCTACAACGTGGCGGACAACCAATCCCCGCAGCAGAACACGCCGCAGGATCGCGCCTGCCGCGGCGATGCGCACCGTTTCTGCAAAGAAAAAATCCCCGATCAATTCCGCGTGGCCCATGCCTGCAGGTCAACAAGGAAAACATCAGCCGCGTCTGCCGCGCCGTGCTGGACGGCCACGGCCTGTAGCTGGTCGCGTGGTTCGCTGGCGCCGGAAAGATGCTATGATCCGCCCGATGCGATCCTGCCGAGACAGGGACCGATGGCCGAGCCCAAGCTTCAAAGAATGAGCGAAGACGAGTTCTTCGCCTGGCAAGAGAAGCAGGACCGTCTCTACGAACTGGTCGGCGGCCTTGCGGTCCTGCCGCTGAAAATGATGACCGGTGCGTCGCAGGCGCACGATCGCGCGGCGGTGAATATCATCCGCTCGCTCGGCAACCCGCTGCGCGGCGGACCATGCCGGCCGACGACCGACGATCTCGCCGTGCGCATTCCTGCCGGCAATATCCGTCGTCCCGACGTGACGGTCGAGTGCGGTCAAGCCGGACGGCGCGATATGGCTGTGCGCGATCCTCGGATCGTCATCGAAGTGCTGTCGCCGAGCACGATGAGCTTCGACCGTTTCAAGAAAGTCTTGGAGTACCAAACGGTGGCGACCCTCACGCATATTCTGCTCGTCGATACGGAAGTTCCACGTATCGATGTGCTGGCACGCTCCGGAAGCGGTACCTGGGTCAGCACGCGCTACGAGGGCCTCGACGCGCAGATTGATCTGCCCCCGATCAAGGCATCGCTCGGGCTTGCCGAGGTGTTCGAGGGAATAGACTTCGAACAAGCTTAGACTGCTCGGGCTGGCGTCAGCCTGATTGCGGATCACTCCGCCGCTTTGAGCAATTCCGGCGCTCCGGCGCGGAATTGTTCGAGCAGCGCCGCCTCGTCGGCCTTGGCGGCGGCGAGATGCCTCAGCTTGACGTGACCGAAGCCGCGGATCTTCTCCGGAATGACCGCGAGGCCGACCGCGAGGTGGTGGTTCTCGGGCGTCAACCCCGCCAGCACTTCGTCGAGCATCGCTTCGTAGTCCGCGATCAGCTTGCGCTCGGTGCGGCGTTCGATCGAGCGGCCGAACGGATCGAACGGTGTGCCGCGCAAGCCCTTCAGCTTGGCCAGCAGCCGGAATGCCGGGAGGAGCCACGGGCCGAAGCTCATCTTGCGCGGCAGCCCGGTAGTCTTGTCGCGCCGCGCCAACAGCGGCGGCGCCAGATGAAACTCGAACCGCAAACCGTCGCCGCCGAACTCGTTCTCGACCTGCTTGAGGAACGCGCCGTCGGTGTAAAGCCGCGCGACCTCGTATTCATCCTTGTAGGCCATCAGCTTGAACAGATAGCGCGCCACGGCGTCGGCCAGCCCGCATTTGCCGGGAGCGTGCGCGGCCTCGGCCGCCTTCACCGTGTCCGCCCACTTCCGATAGCGCGCCGCATAGGCGGCGTTTTGATAGGCGGTGAGGAACTTCGTCCGCCGCTCCACCGTCTCGTCGAAGGTTTCGGACAGATGCCGCGCGTCGCTCGCCGTCGCCGCCGCCGGCTGGGCAATGCTGTCGACCGCGGCGCGATCGACGGCGGCGCGGCGGCCCCAATGGAAGGCCGATCGGTTCATCGCAACCGCCTCGCCGTTGAGCGTGATCGCCGCCTCGATGGCCGCGGCCGACAGCGGGATGGCGCCGAGCTGATAGGCGTAGCCGACCATGAACATGTTGGCGCCGATCGAATTGCCGAACAGCGCGGTGGCGATCCTTGTGGCGTCGATGAAATGCGTCCTGTCGTGGCCGGCATCGGCCACAATGGTCCGCTTGAGCCGTTCGCTCGGCAGCGAGAAATCGGCATTGCGGGTGAATTCGCCGGGCAGGAACTCGTTGGTGTTGACCACCATCGCGGTCAAGCCGTGCTTCACCGCGGCAAGCACCTTGCGGGTGCCGGCGACGACGATGTCGCCGCCGAGCACGAGATCGGCGCGGCCGGCCGCGACGCGGATGGCGTGAATGGCTTCCGGCGTTTGCGCGATGCGCATGTGGCTGAATACCGCGCCGCCTTTCTGCGCCAGCCCCGCCATGTCGAGCACGCCGATGCCCCTGCCCTCGAGGTGCGCTGCCATGCCGAGAATGCCGCCGACGGTGACGATGCCGGTGCCGCCGACGCCGGTGACGATGATGTTGTAGGTCTGGTCGATGGCCGGGAGTTTCGGCTCGGGCAACGGCGCCAGGTCGTGCTCGGCGGCGACGCCGGTACCCTTTTTCAGCGTGGCGCCGTGCACCGTGACGAAGGACGGACAGAAGCCTTTGACGCAGGAAAAGTCTTTGTTGCAGCTCGACTGGTCGATGGTGCGCTTGCGGCCCCACTCGGTCTCCAGCGGCTGCACCGAAACGCAGTTCGATTGCACGCCGCAATCGCCGCAGCCTTCGCAGACCAGCTCATTGATGATGACCCGCTTGTCGGGATCCGGGAAGGTATGGCGCTTGCGGCGGCGGCGCTTTTCCGCCGCGCAGGTCTGGTCGTAGATCAGCACGGTGACGCCGGGAATTTCCGCAAGGTCCCGCTGCACCGCGTCGAGATCGTCGCGATGGTGGATGGTCAGCCCGCTCGGCCACGCCGTATCGCGCGGATATTTGTCGGGCTCGTCGGTGACGACGACGACGCGCCTGGCTCCTTCGGCGTCGACCTGGCGCGCCACCTGCGGCACGGTGAGGCCGCCGTCGTTGGGCTGGCCGCCGGTCATCGCCACGGCGTCGTTGAACAGGATCTTGTAGGTGATGTTGGTGTTGGACGCGATGGCGGCGCGGATCGCCATGTAGCCCGAGTGATTATAGGTGCCGTCGCCGAGGTTCTGAAAAACGTGCCTGCGGTTGGAGAACGGCGCCTCGCCGATCCAGTTGGCGCCCTCGCCGCCCATATGGGTGTAGCCGAGCGTCGAGCGGTCCATCCATTGCGCCATGTAATGGCAACCGATGCCCGCATAGGCTCGCATGCCTTCCGGCACTCGGGTCGAGGTGTTGTGCGGGCAGCCCGAGCAGAAATAGGGAGTACGCTGGGCGATGTCCCTGGTTTCCGCGGCGATGCGCTGGAGCTCGTTGAGCCGCGCCACGCGGCCGGCGATGTCGTCGTTGCGGTGATATTTCAGCAGCCGCTCGCCGATGCAGATGGCGACCTCGTTGGGGTCGAGCGCGCCCTTGACCGGGAACAGCCAGTTGCCCTGCTCGTCCTTCTTGCCGATGCAAAGCGGCTGATTGACGGTGCCGTACAGCTCTTCGCGCACCTGCACTTCAAGCAGCGAGCGTTTTTCTTCGACGACGATGATGAGATCGAGCCCCTGGGCGAATTCCTTCAGTTCGCGCTGGCTCAGCGGCCACGCGCAGCCGACCTTGTAGAGCCGGATACCCAGCTGGTTGCACTTGACCTCGTCGATGCCGAGTTCGTCGAACGCCTGGCGCACGTCGAGGTAGCTCTTGCCGGTGGTGATGATGCCGATCTTCGGGTCGCGCCCGCCCGAGGTGATGGTGCGATTGAGCTTGTTGGCGCGCACGAAGGCCAGCATGGCGTCGCGCTTGTAGTCGTGCAGGCGGGCTTCCTGGGCCAGGATCGGATCGTTGAGGCGGATGTTGAGACCGCCGTCCGGCATGGCGAAATCGGTCGGGATGACGATGTTGATCCGCTCCAGGCTGGCATCGATCGCCGCCGTCGACTCGATCGTCTCGTGCATGGTCTTGAGCGCGGTCCACGCGCCGGTGAAGCGCGACATCGCCCAGCCGTACAGCCCGTAATCGAGCACCTCCTGGACCCCGGCGGGGTTGAGGATCGGGACCATGACGTCGATGAAGTGATATTCGGACTGGTGCGCAGTGGTCGAGGATTCCGCGGTGTGGTCGTCGCCCATCAGCGCCAGGACGCCGCCGTGCTTCGACGAGCCGGCGAAATTGGCGTGGCGGAACACGTCGCCGGTGCGGTCGACACCCGGGCCCTTGCCGTACCACATGGCGAAGACGCCGTCGTATTTGCCTTCGCCGCGCAGCTCGGCCTGCTGCGAGCCCCATACCGCGGTTGCGGCGAGATCCTCATTGATGCCGCCCTGGAAGCGGATGTCGCTGTTTTCGAGGAACGGCCGGGCGCGCAGGAACTGGCTGTCGAGATTGCCGAGCGGCGAGCCGCGATAACCGGTGACAAAGCCCGCCGTATTGAGGCCGTTGCGCCGGTCGAGCTCCTTCTGCATCAGGCACAGCCGCACCAGCGCCTGGAACCCGGTGACGAAGACCCGGCGCTGGCCGAGGTCGTATTTGTCGTCAAGCTTGACGTCGCGCAGCGCCATAAAAGGAGACCTTCCGGGAGCGTCATTTTGCCCCTATGGAGCCGATATTGCCAGAGGCCTGGGGGCTGCGAGAAATATAGTGCACAACACCGAAGCGACAATGCTAGCGCATTGAAAGCGCTTGCCAAATTTTGCGGGTGCGGCGCGCTGAAGCCATCCGTCGCCGATCCTGGCGCGCATCCCGAAATGAACGGGTCACGGTCATCGCGCGATGGCTCGACGCGCTCGCGGCGAGGCCGCTCGTGACCGGCCTGCCGGCCCCCTTGCGGCACTCGTTCGGGCCGCCGGTGGGCTGAAGCTCGGTAAACGCCCCGCTTTTTTGCCCCATAGAGGGGCTTCGCAACGGCGAGGGATTCGACGCCTTGCCTGGCGGCCCTGGCGCGACGGGTTCCGTTCGGCGATCCGCTGCCGGTCGACAATCGCGGTCGGATCAAGCGGCGACCTCACGGCGATAACAGGCGCCGATCTGCAATCAAAAACACCGATAGCGCGACCGATGCACGCGGCGGGAGCGCAAGGCGGCGCCAATTGCCCCCAAATCCCCCTTTTTGAGGGGGTTTTTGGTTAATTCCGGTTAACCTTTCTTAATCATTAAAATTGACCTTTAAGGTTGTCTTAATCATTATCTACCAATCGTTAATTCCGGGAATGAGTGAGGCCATGTCGAGTGGAATAGTTGGCGGTAGCGTGGCGGCGCTATCGTTAATGCAGGATCATGAGCAGTGTTACGTTCGTTCTTCCCCGTGCCGTGACAAACCGACGTCGAGCTCGGGTGATAAGTTCCAAGGGCGAGGGCCGATGCGGCCGGACGCCCGCACCAGCGCAGAGAAGGTGCTGCGCTCTTTCAACACCTGGGCTTTCAAGCGCGAGCAGCCGTCCGATCCGAAGCTGATATTGCGGATCATCGCGGATGCCATAGCGGTACAACAGCCGATTCGGTTCGTGCTGTACTGGGGCAAGGGTCCGCGGCATGAGGTCGCCGCGCCCGAAACCCAATGCCTCGACTTCCTCGGCACCCTGGCGACGCGGGTGAAAAGCGCCTACGCGCCCGGTGCGGCGATCAAATTGATCTTTACCGACACCCATGCCGAGCTGAACGGCCATCGCCGCGAGGACATTGCGCGTTATTTCGCCAACCTGACGGCGGCCGCGGAACAGCGCGGCTTTGAAACCTGCTGGCTGGGCCCGCTCGTCAAGGCGGCAGGCCATCTGGCCACCGCTGCGCCGCTTGAAGAAACCGTCGCCGCCGAGACCATGGCGACGCTCACCGCCAGCGCGCAGAAATGGTATCGCGGCGGCGACACGGCGCAGCAGGGCGCGTTGACCTATCTGCGGATGAACTTGATCGAGCAGCGCGTCGTCGAGCGGGCTTTTCCCGGTTCGATCTTCATGACCTTCAACGGCAGCGAGATGCGCTGTCTGTTTCCGAAACAGCTGCCGATCTTCTACATGTATTCGCTGCGCCGCGGCTTCAGCGTCAAGCCATGGTTCTTGCCGGCCGAGGCCGCGCCAGCCGACCGCAGCGATCATCACGCCAATCCGATACGTCCTGACGCGGCCTGATCCGCCGTCGTCCGCAGCGTGGGTTCGGGTGCGGTTGTCATGCTCGAGTACCGGGTACTTTCAGCAGGAGACACGGCGCTCGTCGTCGAGTTTGGCGACCGCATCGATCGCGAGCTCAGCACGGCGGTGCTCGCGCTGGCCCAGGGCCTGGAAGCGGAGCACATCGCGGGAGTGGTCGAGACCGTTCCCACCTTTCGCTCGCTGATGGTTCATTATGAACCGCTGGTGCTGCCGATAGACTCGCTCATCGCCCGGATCGACGCGCAGATGCAGAGGCTGAAAGCGCGGGACATCGTCGGTCATCTCTGGCACCTGCCGGTGTGCTACGACCCCCGCCTGGCGATCGATCTGGACGGCGTCGCGCGGCGGACTTCGCTGTCGCCGCGGCAAGTCGTCGAACGACACAGCGCGCCGCTCTATCACGTCTACATGCTCGGCTTCCTGCCGGGCCAAGCCTATATGGGCGATGTTGCCGCCGAGCTGGCACTCGACCGGCTCGAGACGCCGCGAACCAAAATCCCCGCCGGCTCGCTTGCGATCGCCGGCACGATATCGTGCGTGTTTCCGCTCGAGACGCCGTGCGGCTGGCACATCATCGGGCGGTGTCCGATTCCGCTGTGGGACCCGGCGCGCGCCGCCGCATTGCTGGCGCCGGCGGACAAGGTGCGGTTCGTACCGGTCTCTGTTCGCGAATACGAAACGCTGGTCACCCGCGCCTCGCAGGGTGTTCTGCGCATCGAGCCGGTGAGCGAATTCGTCGGAGCGGTGGCGTGATGCCGGCGCTGCGCATCCTGTCCGCGGGCCTGTCGACGACCGTTCAAGACCTCGGCCGTCCCGGGTTTCAGCGCCTTGGCGTCGCGCTGGGCGGCGCGCTCGATCCGGTATCGTTGCGCGCCGCGAATGCGCTGGTTGGCAATCCGGGCAACACCGGCGCGCTGGAAGCGGTCTATAGGGGCCCGAGCTTCGCCGTCGAAGCGGACGACGCGCGGCTGGCTTTCGTCGGCGCCGATGCGGCGATCGAGATTCTCGCCGACACGGATGCCGATGCCGGCAGCGGCGAGATCGTGCCGCCGATGCGAAGCGTCCACCTGCGGCGCGGCCAGGTCGTGCGCATCGGCTCGCTCAAATCCGGCGCGACCCTCTACGTCGCCGTCGAGGGCGGCTTCGACATCGAGCCGGTGCTCGGCAGCGTGTCCACGGACGGCCGCGGCAGGATGGGAGGCTGGCAAGGCCGGGCGCTGATCGACGGCGATGTCCTGCCGCTGCGCCGCGCCACGGCGTCCGAACGCGACGAATGCCGGATCGACGGCCTGGACCTGGCGGCGCCGCGCCGGTTTCGCGCCGTGCTGGGGCCGCAGAGCGATTACTTTTCGGCCGCTGAGATCGCGGGTTTCTTCGCCGGCGACTACACCGTGAGCGCCGGCTCGAACCGCATGGGCATGCGGCTCGAAGGCCGACCGATCCGGCACCGCAACGGCTTTAATATCGCCTCCGACGCCATCGCCACCGGATCCATACAAATCCCGGGCAGCGGCCAGCCGATCGTATTGCTGGCCGATCACCAGACGACCGGCGGCTATCCGAAGATCGCGACCGTCATCTCGGCCGATTTGCCGGCGATGGGCCGCCTGCCGATCGGCGCAACGATCTCGTTCGCGCCCGTCACCGTGGCGGAAGCGGCCGCGGCGCGGCGCGAACTGTTCGCGGCTCTCGAACGCATCGGCGAGCAGCTGGTGCCGCTAGCGCCGCCGGCCGCGGCCGTCGCCGCGCGGCTCCAGGAATGCAACCTGATCAGCGGCGTCTACGATGCGGCGGCGTGATCGCGGCGTGACCTGGGGGGCCGATTGATCATGGCAGCGGCCGGGCGCCCCGCGATCGACGAGACCGGACGGGACAACCACGTCGTGCGCGGCATCATGTTCATGATCGGCGCGACGGTGCTGTTCGCAATATCCAACGCCTTGAGCAAATGGGTGGTCGCGATCTATCCGGTAGGCGAAGTGATGTTTGCGCGCTCGCTGTCATCGCTGGTTGTGTGCGCCGCCTTCATGCTGCCGGCGACCGGCCTGTCGGTGTTTGCGACCCGGCGGGTCCGCGATCACCTGGCGCGGGGCTTGTCGCAGGCCGTTTCGCAGACCTTCACGGTCATCGCGTTCAGCATGATGCCGCTGGCCGGAGCCATCGCCATCAATTTTTCGGCGCCGCTGTTCTCGGGACTGGTTTCCGTCCTCTGGCTCAAGGAGCGGGCCGGAGCGGCGCGTTGGGGCACGCTGCTGGCGGGATTTGTCGGCGTCCTCATCGTCGTGCGGCCGGGGGCGGATTCGTTTCAGCTCGGCGCGCTGTTCGCGCTGGCCAACGCGGTCATGTATGGCAGCGTCACCGTGGCGGTGCGCGGCATGAGCAAGACCGAATCGGCAAACACGCTGCTGATGTGGCAGCTCCTGGTGCTCGCGGTGCTGCATTCCGGCCTCTTGGCATTCGGCTTCCGCTGGCCGACGCCGCAACACGCCGCGCTGTTTGCCTCGATGGGCGTCGCCAACGCGGCGGCGCAGTATCTGTGGACCAAGGCGCTGCATGCCGCGCCGGCCACCGCGGTGTCGCCGTTCTACTATTTCCTGCTGGTGTGGTCGTTGGCGCTCGGCTTCCTGGTATGGGGCGACGTGCCGACTGTCAGCCTGCTGGTCGGATCCGGCGTCGTCGTCGCGTCGGGGCTGTTCCTGCTCTACAACGAAGCGCAGCGGGCGACGGCGGCGCCGCCGGTTCTCAAAGCTCCCGACACCATGGCGGCGCGCAACGCGTAAGTTTCCGCGGCGGCGCTGCCAGGCGAAACGGGGCTCAGGCCGCCATGACTTTTCTCGCCGTGTGGGCGGCGATGATTTCGGCGATCTGCTCGAACGGCACCGGCTTGCCGAACAGAAAGCCCTGCGCGTTGTCGCAGCCCAGGGCCTTGAGGAAGTCCTTCTGCACCACGGTCTCGACGCCTTCCGCCGTCACCGTCATGCCGAGCGCGCGGGCGATGCTGAGCACCGCCTGGATGATGGCGACCTGATCGCTGCGCGTTGCGATGTCGGTGACGAAGCTGCGATCGATCTTGATCTTGTCGAGCGGGAATTTTCGCAGATAGCTCAGGGCCGAGTAGCCGGTGCCGAAATCGTCGAGCGCAATGCTGACGCCGAGCTGCCGCAGCCGGCGCAGCATCGACAGGGTATGCTCGTTATTCTCCAGCAGCAGGCTTTCGGTGATTTCAAGCTCGAGCCGCTGCGCCGCCAGGCCGCTGGCCGCGAGCGCGCGCTGGACGACGTCGACGAGGTCCGGCGCCGAAAACTGCACCGGCGAGAGATTGACGGCCAGGTTCAAGTCGGCGGGCAGTTGCGCGATCTTGCTGCACGCCTCGGTCAGCGCCCATTCGCCGAGCCAGGTCATCATTCCGGTATCCTCCGCTATCGGAATGAAATCCGACGGCGGCACGAAACCCTTGGTCCGATGTTTCCACCGGGTCAGCGCTTCGAAGCCGATGACGCCGTTGTCGTGCAGGCTGACGATCGGCTGATAGTATAGTTCCAGCTCGTTGCGCTCGATGGCCTCGCGGAGATCGATCTCGATCTGCCGCCGGTCGGTCAGCTCTCGGGTCATCGAGTTCTGGTAGAATTGATAACTGTCGCGATTGCGCTCCTTGGCGGCGTAGAGCGCGAGATCCGCGGCCACCACCAGATCGTCGGCGTTTTCGCCGTCCGCCGGACTGATGGCAATGCCGATGCTGATGGTGGTCCGCACCCGATAGCCGCCGAGCTCGAACGGCTCGCGGATCGCCTTGATGAGACGGCTGGCGAGGTCGTCGAGCACCGCGCGCGTTTTCACGTCGCGCGCGATGACGGCGAATTCGTCGCCGCCGAGGCGGGCCAGCACGTCGGTCGGCCGCACCGAAGCCCGCAGCCGCGCCGCCGTCTCCTCCAGCAAGAGATCGCCGATGCGATGGCCCAGCGTATCGTTGATGACCTTGAACCGATCGAGGTCGAGAAACAAAACGGCGTATTCGACCTGGCCGCAGCCTTGCCGATCCGCGCCGCCCCCACCGTGAATATCGTTTAGCGCCAGACTGAAGCCGCGGCGGTTCAACAGCCCGGTCAGCGAATCCTCCGATGCCAGCCGGGCCATGGTGGCCAGCGTCAGCTCCAGCTGCTTGGACTTTTGCCGGGCGCCTGCCTCGGTCCGGAAAATCCGCTCCATCGCCGCAAGGATGACGAGGGTGAGCAAGGCCACGGCCAAACAATTCACCCGCAGCTCGCTCAAAGAGCCGGCGACCACTTCGGCCTTGTCCATGCTGACGCTGACCCACAGCGGCTGGTCCTTGACCTTGCGCAGAGCCACCAGTCGGATTTGGCCGTTCGCGCTGTCCGACTCCTCGAACGCGCCGTTGACGCCGGCCTGCATGCGGGCGAACAACTCGGTGCCGCGGACGTCCTGCCCCATCTTGAGATCGCCAGACCGGCCGCCGGCCGAGCGGACCACGCCGTCGTCGCCGATCAGCGCGATCGATCCGGAGGACGCCAAGTCGACCCTGTTGAAGAACTTGGTGAAATGTTCCGGGTCGAGTGAGACGACGATGACGCCGCCGAACGTGCCGTCGAGGTTCAAGAACCGTCGCGACAGCTGCACCGACCATTTGCCGCTGACGCGGCCGATCACCGGCCGGCTGATGAACAGCCGGTCCGCCGTGCTGTCCAGATGTGCCCGATAGTGCGCGCGATCGCTCAGATCCACCGGCGGGGACGGCTGCGGGCCGGCGGTCGAAGCACGCATGATGCCGCGCGCGTCGATGATCGAAACTTGGACGATGATATCGCCGGGAATGTCCGTGCTGTGCAGAATTGCGCCATAGTCGGCGTCGTCTTTGCGACCTTCGATATTGCGCCGCAGGTAGAACAACATGTTGTCAAGTTCGTCGATCGATCGAAGAACGTTTTCCTCGAACACCATCGCAAAGCTCAGATTTGTGCGCTCGGCATCCTTCAGGTCGCCATGCGCATCCTGCGCGTATTTCAGAAACGCGCCGGCCCACAGCATCATGATGATGACCACGCCGAAAATCGCGGAGCTGCGACGTTCCGCAACCAACTTCGGCAGGTGCAGGAGATGCAAATTCATTGGCGGCCGTGGGATTCCGATCGAGACGTAAGTGCAATCTAGGCCACCGATGTTTCGACTTCTTTATTGCGGCATGCAAATCCGTCCAAACATGGAAAGAAAACCGTTAACGTCGCTGCCGAATTGTCGCGAGCCCGTCGCTTGACCGCGGCGGACTGCCCGCCGGCGTCGCGATGGCAGCCCGGAGCGGCGGCGGTAACCGCGGATATGCCGCCCGGCGGCGCCGGTCTGCGGTCGGTTCGGAGCCATTCGGGCCGCCGGACAGCGGGCGCGCCAGGTTGCGTGCGCCCGCCGGATGCTAGACTATCCGCCTGTCCCACGCGGAGACCGGCCCCATGAACCCGCACGTCAAGATCGCCGCCGTCGCGCCAACCGATATTGCCCCGGCGGAATGGCAGGCCCGCATCGACCTGGCGGCCACCTATCGGCTGATCGCGCACTACGGCTGGGGCGACGTCATCTACAATCATTCCGCCATGCGCGTCCCGGCCGAGGACCGCAACTTCCTGATCAAGCGGCACGAATTGCTCTACACCGAAGTGACGCCGTCGAACCTCGTCAAGGTCAGCATGGACGACGATCTCGATGAATCCGCCGGCGTCAACCGGCCGGGTTTCACGCTGCACGGCGGCGTGCTGTCGGCGCGGCCGGACGTCAATTGCGCCGTCCACGTCCACACCGAGACCGGCATGGCGATCTCCGGATTGAAGCACGGGCTGCGCATGGTGTCGCAGCCGGCGGTCCGCTTCCACAATCGCGTCGGCTATCACGATTACGAAGGCATCACCGAGGACTTCGGCGAGCGCGCCCGCATCAACCAGGCGCTCGGCAAGAACCGTGCGCTGATCATGCGCAATCACGGGCTGCTCACCGTCGGCAAGACGCCGCGCGAGGCTTTCGTGCTGATGAAGTCGCTGATCGAGGCCGCCCACATCCAGCTCGCCATGGAAGCGACCGGCGGCGAGTTGATCGAAATCCCCGCGGCGATCTGCGAAAAAACCGCGCACCAATACGAGCATCACGACTCCGGCCGCGGTGCAGCCGACTGGCCGGCCTACCTGCGCATGCTCGACGGCATCGATCCGGGCTGGCGGAATTGAGGGCTGGCCGGGAATTTCGGCGCGGCTGCCGGCGGCCGCTTTGTTTCAGTTTCTCGTTATGGGCTTTGAACCGCGCCTGGTGCGGCACCGCTGCGGCTCGCGGAGCGACTTGTGCAACGACCGAATTTTTTGTTCTTCATCACCGACCAGCATCGCGCCGACTATCTCGGATGTGCCGGTCATCCCGTCCTCAAGACCCCGCACATCGATTCGCTGGCGGCGGGCGGCGCGCGCTTCGACCGGTTCTTTGTCGCGAGCCCGGTCTGCATGCCGAACCGGGCCACGCTGTTGACCGGTCGCTACCCGTCGGCACACGGCCTGCGGCAAAACGGCAACCATCTGAGCCGGCGAGCCACGACTTTCGTCGAGGTGTTGCGCGCCGGCGGCTACAAGACGGCCCATATCGGCAAGAGCCATGTGCAGCCGATGACGGCCAATCCGGCGTTTGCGCGCGTCGATCCCAAGACGCTGGGAATTCTGGACGAGGCCTGGAAGGACGACGGCGGCGACTACGGCGAGGAGACGCCGGAACGTTACGCCGGCGAAAATCCTTACGCGTTCAAGCTGCCCTATTACGGCTACGACCATGTCGACATGGTCACGAACCACGGCGACCAGGCGCACGGCCATTACGATCAGTGGCTTCGATCGCAGTCGCGGCAGGCGGCCGCTTGGCGCGACCGCGCCAACCAGCTGCCGCATGACTACGTGTGCCCGCAGGCGGTGCGCACGCCGATACCCGAGGCGCTCTATCCAACCGCCTTCATCCGCGACCGCGCCGTGGAGTGGCTGCGCGCCACGACAGGCGATGCCCAGCCGTTCTTCGCCTTCGTGTCCTTTCCGGACCCGCATCATCCGTTCACGCCGCCCGGCAGGTATTGGGATCTCTACAAGCCGGAACAGTTTGCGGTGAGGCTGCCGTTCGAGGCGCACCGCAATCCGATTCCGCCGCTGCGCTGGGCGCGCGCGCGCATGCTCGACGACACCCAGGACACCCAATCGCAGGTCGCCTTCATGGCGAGCGCGCGCCAGTTGCAGGAGGCCATGGCGCTCACCTGCGGCATGATCGCCATGATCGACGATGCCATCGGCGCTGTCCTCGAGGCGTTGCGCGCCAGCGGTCATTTCGACGACACCGTGGTGATATTCAACTCCGATCACGGCGACTACCTGGGCGACTTCAATCTGCTGCTCAAAGGCGCGCTGCCGCTCAAGAGCATCGTCAACGTGCCGTTCATTTGGCACGACCCGGCCGGGCCCGCGGCCTGCGTCCGGCACGGCCTCGCCTCGACCGCCGACCTGGCGCCGACGATTATCGAACGCGCCGGCCTCAAGCCCTACTGGGGCATTCAGGGCAAGTCGCTGATGTCGGCAATCAGCGACGACGCGCACCCCCATGACGGCCTGCTTATCGAGTTTCAGGACGGCGCGCCGCGGTTCGGCTTTGCCGAGCCGACCTTCGTGCGCAGCCTCGTCACCGACAGCCACCGCATCAGCCTCTATAAGGGCGAAACCTGGGGTGAATTGTACGATCTCACCGACGATCCGGACGAAACGCACAATTTGTGGGACGAGCCGTCACGGCGCGCGACGCGGTCGCGTCTGACCGAACAGCTCGCCCAGGCCATGATGGAAACCGTCGATCAGAGTCCGCGTGCCGTGCGCCGCGCCTGAAGCGATCAGGCGCATTTGATGGTTGGAGGGGATGTGGACGTGAAAGTCGCATCGACGGCGCAGCGGGCTGTCAGACCGTCGCGCCGCGAATTGCTGTTGTCGGGGCTCGCGTCCACGGTGCTTTCCGGTGCCGCGGCGCGCGCCGCGGACCTGCTGACATTCGTCGTGCCGTTCGAGGTCGGCAGCTCTCCCGATCTGTACGTGCGGATCGTTGCGCCGGAAATGGGCAAACTATTGGCCCGCACCACGATCGTCGAGAACAAACCGGGCGCCGGCGGCAATATCGCCGCGGAATATGTCGCCCGACGGCCGGCCGACGGCTCGACGATCGTGGTCGGAACGGCGGCGTTATGCGAGATCAATCCGCTGGTCTTCGACAGCCTGCATTGGTCGATGAAGGACTTTACGCCGCTCGTAAAAGGCGTCCAAGCGCCGCTCGTCCTCGTCACCCATCCGAGCGTGCCCGCCAAGACGCTCGATCAACTCGTGATTTGGGCGAAAGCGAAGCCGGGCAAGCTCAACTATGCGTCTTACAGTCCCGGCACGCCCGGCGATTTCCTGGGAGCCCAGCTCGATCAGATATTCGGTCTCGACCTCGTCGCCATACCCTATCGTGGTTCGGCGTCGCAAGTCAGCGCGCTGATGGCGGGCGATTCGCCGCTCGGCTTTGCCCAGACGCAGAATTCATTCGGACCGATCAAGAGCGGCGCTCTCAACGCCATCGCCGTCACCAGTCCCGATCGCTTCCGGCTGTTGCCGGACACGCCGACGTTTCGCGAGCTCGACCACCCGGAGTTTACCACCGTCGTCTGGTTCGGCCTGCTGACGCAGGCCGCGACGCCGAGCAACATCATCCACACCATGATTGCCGCCGGCATCAAGGCGCAGGAGCAGCAGAACGTGCGCGAGCCGCTGCTGGCACAGGGCTACGATCTGTCGAGCGAAAGCGGCGACGCTTTCGCGACATCGATCGCCGCGGGCGCAGAGCATTGGGCCGCGCTCGTCAAATTGACCGGGTTCAAAGCGGCGCATTAGTTTCTACGCGGCCGCGCGCGACGAGCGGAGCCGGCGAGCGGCCGCGTGCCGCGGCTGCGCTCACACCCGGTCGCCCGCGCTCCAGCTCCAGAAATCGCGGCCTTCCTCGCGCAGGAAGCGCGCCAGCACCATGTTGTGCACCTCCGACG
>Ga0182024_10013474_pt1 | contig 15957 bp, 18 predicted proteins | sample P32metaG_FD_120480 | JGI IMG/M metagenome (GOLD analysis project Ga0182024, IMG submission 120480) | Permafrost microbial communities from Stordalen Mire, Sweden - P3-2 metaG (Illumina Assembly) | ecosystem: Environmental > Terrestrial > Soil > Wetlands > Permafrost | place: Sweden: Stordalen... | reverse complement strand
TTCCATGGCATGGAAGAGGTCATCGGTTCGATCCCGATCAGGTCCACCAATTATTTCAATCATTTAGCGCTACCTCCCTTCCGCGACTTTGTCGCATCCTTGTCGCAAACTCCAAAACCACTCCACGAACAGGCTTCCTTCCCGGCGTATCGCCGTGCTCGGAAACAGCCTCTTTCATCGATTGCGCTCGCTGTGGCACAGGTCGTTGCTCTTCCACACGAGGTGCTGCCGGCGTCCCCGACGGCGTTTGCGGCGCCGGACCGGTCGTGCCGTTGCCCATCAACTCGTCATGGATTGCGTTGATGGCCGAACGTACCTCGGGTTCCAGCGACTGCATATAGACGTCAGTGGTCGTCGAAGCCTTCGAGTGCCGCATCATCCCCTGAATGTCCTTCACGTGCCCCTTGGTCTTGCCAAGCGTCGCGATGGTTCTGCGGATGACCTGGAACGTCAGCTTCGGCAGTTCAAGCTCCTCAGCCAGCTTGTGCAGAACACGATGGCGAAAGTTACTCGAGTCCATCGGCCCGCCAAACCGCCCAGGGAACATGAACGCGTCCGGTGAGGTGTCCTTGCCCTTTTCATCCAGTTCGTTACGCCACTCCACCAACTCCTTTGCCAATTGCTTAGCAATCGGAACCTTCGTGAGACTGCCCTTCGTCTTGCCGAAGGGACGGATCTTGCCCTTGTAAATCGTCTCCTGAATGTCGAGGACACACTTGTTTTCATCGAAGCACCGCCAACGCAGCGGAAACAGCTCGCTGGGCCGAAGCGCGTTCGACATGTCGATCTTCATCAGGATCCAATCACGCAGGTTGAGGCCGCTGAGTTTGGCTAATGCCGCACGCAGTTGCTCCCAGCTCAAGGTGGTCTTGTCTACCTCTCGCAGGTTGGCCGGCACCTTCACCATGCGCGCAGGGTCTTTCGAGAGGAAGTCTTGGTCGACTGCCTCGGCGAAGATGGCACGCATGTAAGAGCGGATCTGCAAGACTCTGTCTCTGGAATGGGCTTTGGCCAGTTTGTTGAGGTGGTTCTGCAGAGTGAACTTTTCGAAGTTTTCCAGTCGGACATCTTCGAACTCGTCCACGAGGTCGGCCTGGATCAGATACTTCTTGATCTTGGCCGTCTCTTCTCTCCAGTCCGCCTCCTTCAATGGCAGATAACGGTTGCGAACAAACCAGCCGAAGGTGACGGTTCCATTTTTGACCGAACCATCCTCCGTGATTTGTCCAGATAAGCGCGTGATCTCCGCTGCCAGCTTCTCCCGAGCCTGGGGTTTGGTCATCTCCCCTTTGAGCCCGAGCGGAATTGGCGACGAAACTGTTTTTGGTTGTTGAGTCACAGGATCGAGGATGGTCCGGCGGAAGTAGCCGTACCACTTTTTGCCTCGAAGCGAGACCCATCCTCTCTGATACGAAGTTCCCATTTATTCCTCAAATTCTGTGTGGGGGAATAAGCGGGCCACCCCAATTTTACCGCCGCTTTCGGCGCAAACTGGAGGCCCGTGCCCGCTCACTGAGAAACTCGTCAATCTCGCTGGCACGGTACCGTAGGGCCCCGTCGCTCATCCGGATGACCGGGAGATATGGCAGTCTCCGGGACGAGTGATCCCAAACCCAATCCCTGCTAACTTTTAGCCGTTCGGCGACCTCTTCCGCTGTCAAGAGTGGATCGACCGAAAATGTCTGCTCCGTAATCACTTGCGCGAACGCCATAGCCTCATTCCTCCTTGGTATGTATGCGGCCCGTACCGGGCCAGCGGGTTTGAGCATCATCTGTCGGCTCCCTTTTTCGGTCAAATTTGAGCCGACTCCTGCTGTTCGGTTCGGTTTGGGCTCCGGATTCTACCTCGCGTACCTCGGAAATTTGACCGAGTTTTGGAAGAGCTTCATGCTGACACCGCGTTTGAAGGAGGTGTCCGTGGGAAAACAAACGAAGTGCCTCGCGACTGTGGTGTCCGTGACCGTGCTCGATGCGGCCGTGGTCTCTTATTACGGCGGCGTGGTCTGGAAAGCATTCGCAGTAGTTATCTGGAGCAAGTTGCTGTTGCTCCTATTGGCTGCCCTATGGGCCACGACACTCCTGCACATCTGGGTTCACGCGTGCTCCCTTCTGCGACAGGAGAACCAGGAACATCGGGTGGTGGTGTCGATCCCAGTAAACGGTCTTTCGGCTGAGCTGGCGGAGGAGATCGATGTTTGACTCGTTGACGGATCTTTCCGCGAAGCTATCGGCAACGGGCTACTTCATCGATCCCGTGATGGTCCAGGTGGTCTTTCTTGCTGCAAAGCTCAAGAAACCGTTACTGCTCGAAGGGCCTGCAGGGTCGGGCAAGACGCAACTTGCTCTGTCCGTCGCCGCCGCAGCAGACACGCATGTGGAGCGTCTTCAGTGTTATCGCGGTGTCAGTGAGGACAAGGCCATTGGCCGCTTCGATGAAGGTCTGCAACGCCTCTATATGGAGTTCTCCAAGAGTCAACACGAGAACTGGCAGACCGTACAGGCGAGTCTGAAGGGGCGTGACTTCTTTCGCCCAGGTCCGCTTATGCGTGCTCTTGAGTGCGAACGGCCCTGCGTGCTTCTCATTGATGAGTTGGACAAAGTAGACGATGGATTTGAGGCAATGTTGTTGGAAATACTTTCTGCCTGGCAGTTGTCGATACCAGAGTTTGGAACGGTTGAAGCCCGCACCATTCCATTCGTTGTGCTCACCAGCAATGAAGAGAGACGCCTCGGCGACCCGATCCGCAGGCGCAGTCTCTATGTGCGCGTCGAGCACCCAACACCCCAGCGCGAATCGGAGATCATCGCGAGTCGTACCCCAAAAGCTGATGCAGAGTTTCACCGTGAGATGGCAGGCATCGCTCTATCATTTCGCAACTATTCGCTCGAAAAGCCGCCGTCCGTTTCCGAGATGATCGACTTCGCCAACGCTCTCCAATTACTTGGCGCCGATCATGTGACGGAAGAGCACCGTGACGTCCTGCTGCCGTTCCTAGCTAAAACCGAGAAAGACCGTCGCCACCTGCTTCTCCGCGAGGGCTTCAAGAGCCTCCTCGATGATGGCGCCCGCTTCGCCAAGAAGATGGCGCTCGAAGGAGGATCGCAGTCATGAAATGGTTCTATCCTTTGCTACTGGTCCTCCTACTGCCCACCGATTCCAAGGCCGATGTCCCATCCACTTTGGCTGAGCGATGTGTCCAGCATTATGCCGCCCACTACAGGGTGCCGCCGGAATTGATCGCAGCCTTGATCGACGTGGAATCGCGCTGGAATCCCCGAGCACTATCGAACAAGGGGGCGATGGGATTGATGCAACTGATGCCCGATACAGCTCGGCGCTACGGCGCGGTCCAGCCCTTCGATGTCGAGCAGAACATCGCGGCCGGCACGCGCTACGTGACCACGTTGATGTGGGAGTTCCGAGGCGACCTTCGCCTGGTAGCTGCGGCGTATTATGCGGGCGATCGGTGGATAGGACAGAAGCAGCTCAACTATCGGAACCCCGATGTCATTGCATATGTTGAGGCGGTTCGACGGCAGTACGTGATGCGAAAACAAGCGGCCGAGAGGCCATCAAGGAGATAAACAAAATGAAACTTCGTTGGCTGATTCCCATTGCTGTGTTGTTGCCGCTCCGACTCGGAGCCACTGGACCGGCTGTAAGCGCGCGCGTTGCGACGATCACAATCAATCCAAACCAGGTTACGGCGCTCCATCTCCGACCTGAGTTTGAGTCGACGATTCGCATGCCCGAGGAGATAACTTCTGTCATCCTCGGAAGTCCGAGTTCCTTCAAAGCCGAACACAACGAGGGCGAGCCGCAGTATGTCTATGTCAAACCCATCACCAAAGATCCTGTGCAGTCCAATCTCCTGATCGCCACGAAGTCCGGTCAGCATGTGACGTTGGAGCTTATCAGCGACGGAGCGAGTGCTAACAACGCCAATCAACCAGTGGACTTTCTGATCGAGTACCGTGTCTCTCGAAGCTTTCTGGTCGTCTCCGATGCGGTCGTCCCGGTGATGCCGAAACCCAATGAAAAGGCCGCCCCCCCGGGTGTTTCCCGAACCCACTCACCGTCTGTAGTTCCTTCAGCCATCGATCAAGAGTTCGAGCAACAAACCGAACTCAATGCTCCCACGTGGACCAAATGGGACGGGAAACAGATTGAGACGTCGATCGGAGACATTCGCCAATGGAGCAACGAGACGGTCATCTCGTATTCGGTCTACAACAACTCGGATCAGCCGGTTGAGATCGTCGCTCCACAAATCCAAATCACCGGGCGCAAGACAGGAAAGAAGAAAAAGAAAGAAGGCAAGGGCGTCCTCTCCGATCAACTTGAAATCCGCGACTACAAGCTCAGCGCGACAAGGCTTGAGGCTGGCGGACGCGCAGACGGTGTGGTCGTGTTCGACCGCCCTAACTTCAAGCAGTCGACTGAGAAGTTGTTCCTGCAGATTGCCCAGGCAGATCAGGTCGATCGCCCAATCTTGATCCGCCTTCCATTCACTCCACCAATCGCGGCAGACCGCCAATAGAGAGGATCGTGCAGAGTATGAGCGTCCATGACAACAACATCAACGGCAGCCGGAACTTACCCTTTCAGATTGACGAGTCTCCCGACCGGATCGGTACGCAAGTTCCGCCGGCGCCAGAATCGAATGAGCATGAGGCCACCGAAGAAATCGTAACTCCACGACCTGGCAACTTTGCGACGCGGGCCGGCATTGACGCCACTCCCAGCATCGGCAAGAACAAACTCGTTCTTCTCGGAGGGGGTCTCGCGGTCGCAGTGCTGTTCTTTGTCTTTACTGCGATTGTGGGAAAGTCCCCGAAGAAACAGATCACTGCGAAACCGAATGGCCTGCAAGCAAGTCTTTCGGGGCCGAAGCAGCCCAAAGGCAGCGTAACGCCCGTCATGGAAACTGTTCACACTCCAGCTCCCGATAACTCCAGCGGGCAGCTTGGGCCGGGAGATATACGGCGAACACGCTCCTCGGACGGTAAGGTCGCTACAGCAATGAGCTCTCAGCCTTTACCGAACCCGATGGCGGCAAAACCTGCATCCGCTGCATCTTTGGGAGGTGTTCCATCCTTCGCTGATACGCAACAGAAATGGGAGGAACCTCAGCCTTACGGGGAACCTGCGTTGACTCCCGCTGTCCACACGCAGCAACAAAACTCCCTGAAGGAACCCTCTCTGATCTTTGTTCGCAGCCAGGTTCAAAGTCAGCCAGCGACGGCTACAAAACTCAACAGTGATGACGACGATGCGCCGGTATTGGAGATGACACCCGGCATGCGGATACAGGCGAAGCTTGAAACGCAAATCTCCAGTGCTGTCCAGGAGCCGGTCGTGGCAGTCGTGGAATACACCTATGCCATTGGCGACAGAGTTGTGGTTCCTGCAGGTGCCCGAATCTATGGCAAGCTCGTACAAGCCGATCGAAGTGGTCTTGTGAATGTGCAGTTTGAAGAGATTCGATTGCTGGATGGGAACCGCGATGAGAAGCGCGAGAAGATCGACGCGATAGGACTCGGCCTCGACCTTGGACCGATCAAAGGAAGCGTATCCGGGAAGAACACTGGCAAGAACTTCTTAGTACGGGCCGCATCAGGAATGGGTTCGGTGCTTGCGGAGATAGCCGGCAACAACAGCAGCGCAGCGTTTTCCGAAGACGACATGCTCCGAGAACGGTTGGCTGAGAATATCGGAACGGCTGGCGATTCGGAGGTCATGAACCTCAATGCCAATAGCCGTATCGTCGTCACCGTTGCTGCAGATACGAAGATCTACGTCGTATTTACCAAGCACCAGGAAAAGAACTCCGCTGAACTGTATAAAGTCTCGCCTGCAACGCCTTAGATGCACCTTACAGATCGTTCCCTAGCCCTGGCTGCCCGCCAGGGCTTTTGCGTTATGACGCGGCCAACTGAGACCGGTCACGCATAGGCCGTCTGAGAAACGAACTGACATGGGGCGAGATCGCTCCGGGTCGCCCAATCCTCGCATGAGAAAAATGCCTTCGTTTCCCTTAGCCGAAATGAGCAGGTAGCGGTCCGCATGACCCGGTGTGCATTCGAGCATAGTCGCGGCAAATTGCTCTTTTACAGACGGGGCAAAATCTGCAATTTGATCGCTGGTGAGAGGAGCAAAGATAGGCCCGCGTGCCCCAGAATGCGTGTGGGCAGCTTCAGTTTAAAGCCTCCTTATGAGGTCGGGTCATGTGCGATCCCGATGACTTTCTATGCGAACGGGCAATGGGCGCGAGGCATTGTTAGAAACTCACATCTCTTGTTGCGTTTCAGCAATCGTCATGAGGGAATGAGACGGATCTTGCCGCACCGGCGGCACATATAGGTGTGTGCCCAGTTCCAATGTAGATGCGGATATATTTCGCGGTTATAGCGAGCGGTTCGACGGAGATTTACGATCAGACCGGCAAGACAGCCGATACCAAAAATCAAGAACAATCCCACTGCATTTACTAAGTTCTCTCTGCTACTAGGCTCCGCGAGTATTTTGTTGAGGCCCGCGCCACCCCAAAACACGAAGAAAAAGACAGCAAATCCCCAGACGACCAAAGGTCGAATGTAGCTCCGTGGATGCGGCGGTGCCGCTATTTGTGCGGAATAGGATTGGCTGGTCCCATGGCTTAGGGTGGTCGAGAACATGCGTGTCCCCTGCTGATACAGAAGCGGGACAGCGACGATCTCACCAGTTCCACACTGATCGCAATGATACGGGTTTGGTTGCGATAGCGTTGCCATTGCCTGAGCCCTGGACCGGCAAAAGTTTTATGGCGGGTCCACTCAATCCTCGTGAAGATTTTAGCCCTTTTGTCTGAACGGAGCCAATTCAGCGGAGTGGCAGGATCGATCTAAATCCACCGTCTCCCTGCAAGTTTCACGATTGATTGGAGATGAAGCCTAGCCGTTTTCGGAGCTCGCCCAAAATTTGACCGAGTTTTCGTTCCACCCGATTCTCTGTTTCGACGCGGAGGCCTCGAGCACCCGAGTCCAGGAGAGATAGAGACATGAGAATCGAACCAGCCTTCGGGCGGCGCTCCGACGCGGCCGCCGCTTCACTGACCACCGTCATCCACCGTCCCGACCAAACCAACTGGGTTCGCGCCGCACTAATGTTCGCACTAGCTCTCGTTCTTCTTGGGAGCGTACTGGCACCCCTGGCGGCGAGTGCTCAAAACCTTGGTACCTCGCCCCAGTTTGGTCAGGCCGTTCAAGGACAGCAAGCGACCACCGTCGAAGGCACTGTCCTGAACATCGTCAATTGGGCCTGCAATGTCATTGCCCCGGTGATTGCGGTTGCCTGCCTCGGTATCGCGGGGTGGCACTTCAAATCCGGTCGCGGGTATATGGGCTGGGGCGTTACCGGCGTAGCCCTGATGGTGATCTCCGGTCTAGGGCGTATGGCCGAAGGATTTATCACGCAGGCGCAAGGAATCCAGTAAAGAGGTCGAGTCGTCATGCCAGTGCCGCAATTCCTTCTCGATCTTCTCCAGATGCTGCTTGACCTCGCTGTGCCCGCGGCGTTCCTGACATTGACCGCCGCGGGGGTGAGTCTACGGCATGAGGGAGGGACCAACTTCCATGTGAACGGGCGGACGGGAAAGTGGGTGTTATGGACCGTGGTTCTTCTAACGCTCCCACAACTGTTGTCCTGGGTTGCGGCACAAGGCATCACCGTTCCCTCAGGAAGCGGATCGGTTGGAACCAGCTGGCTCGCAAGTATGGAAACGGTCTTCAAGGCATTCGTCAATCAGATCGTGGTGGCCAAACTGGTTCCGGTTCTTGCCGCTTACTTCGTTCTGAAGGCAACCCTGGATGGAGCAGCTGGCGAAAATCCACTACCGTCGATCATCGCCGCACTGTTCTTAATGTCACTCTCCGCCACCATGCAACTGATGCAGGGCTGGAATTCGGGAGGCCAGTACGCAACTACGGACATGCTCACGTCACTGTGGAATTACATCGTTGGGCAAATCATGCCCGCAGCCGCAGGTTTAGCGTGTGTCGGTGCGGTGATCAACTTCGTCCGGCATAGACCGTGGACCCGGATGGTCTTTGCCGCAATTTCATTCCTGAGCGTGAGTGGATTGCTCACACTCTTTCAGGCCATGGCGGCTTAGGAGCAAACGATGAGTCTGAATGGCGCAATTACGAACCTTGCCTCCTGGGCTGGCAACACCATCATGCCAACAATGGCTGGGATGTTTTTCGCAAGTGCTGTCTACCGCTACAGCAAGAGCGGCCCTTTCGAGCACCTGCTCTACGGTGGTTTCGCTTCACTGATGTGTTCCGGCATGCTTCGCGCGCTGGAGGGTTTTGTACAAAATGCTGGACCCACCAGTGCCGATAGCTTCTGGATGGCGACGATGAGTCTGGTGAACTGGACTGCCAACGTAATCCTGCCCATGTTCGCACTCACTCAGCTCGCAGCAATGGCGCTCCACATGGGGGGAGTGGTCTCTGAAATCTATCCGGGCTCGACATGGATTCGTAAGTTTATCGCGGCAGTGGCGGCGCTGATGGTCTCGGGCATCGTGCGCTTCGCCGAGTCGATGGTCACGCAGGCACACGGAATTTGAGGGGGTTGCTATGAGTTTGGATCTGACGTCTGTTCACCGCAACCTTCACACGAAGGTCACGTTTTTGGGTCTCGAGTTTGAGGATCTGATTCTCGTACTCGCGCTGGCAGCACTCATGAATCTGCTTGCCCACTTCGCGGGGAACGACGCGCACTTCCTCGGGATGCCACTCAACATCTTCATGGAGTTTGTCGTGCCGGTGCTAGCAGTTCCGTTCTTGATCCTGTTCAAGTACGGGCGTCCTCGGGGATATCTGACTGATCTTGTGCGGTCATTCTTCTCGCCCCGTGCGTGGTGCGCACTTGAGCGAGATTCGCAACAGGCAGAACCTTACGTCGTCGAGGAGGAGTAGCCGTATGCAGGCTTCGACCAAAACAGAGGCGGACGGAATGGTGAATTGGCGGCTCGATCCAGAGGCGGCCCAGGCTGTGTTCGCCAGCGTGGTCTTCGCGTCGCGATTCCACGAAGGAATTGTACCCCTCGCCGTGATGGCGGCAGAAAGACTACATGACGACGAACATCCGCGTGCGACCGGAAGGAGAACAGAGCTATGCCAATGACCTACGCAGAGCACGAGAAGAAATTGAAGTCGCCCGCCGTGTGTGAGCTGTTGCCTCTTCGAGACCTTCCAAGCGGCGATAACGTGATGGTGCGCACCAACGGAGCGTTCGTCGCTGGCTATGAACTGCGGGGTATCCTGGCCTACTTCGCGACCGATACTGACCGAAACCAGACCAAGTCGATGCTTGAAGCTTTGTTCCGCAGCGTCCCCGACGTCAGCATACGCATCCAGTTTCGCTACGAGATCTCCGAGCACCTTGGCGATCTGCTTGAGAATTATATCGGCCAGCAACGAGCCGAACAGGCTGAGGTGATGGCTCTCGATACCCACCGGCTGCGCATGTGGCGGGAGAAGGAGAAGAACGGATTCTTCTTCGAAAATCGCCTCCATGTCTATCTCATCTGGGATCCACGTATCCACGCCAAGCTGTATCACTCCATGCAGCAGAACCGGAAACTCGGGGGTTTCACTGTCAGCCAGAAGAAAGCTATTCAACGGACACGCAAGGAGCACGAGACATACCTTGCGGAGTTCGAATCCATTCTCCGGGGTATCGAGGGGTCGATGGAGGGGGCCAATCTCGGTCCCCGGAGACTTTCGACGCAAGATCTGTTCGAGGAGCTCAAACACTCGCAACACCCGACCCGGCGCGATCGCCGCCCCTTTGTACCAGGCGAGGAGATGCTCGAATATCGCAGCGCGCGTGAGCAGGCGACGCAGGCGAGCATCCTCAACGAGACGGAGACGTACCTGAACATCGACGGGTATCTCTACTCCGTCATCAGTCTCAAGGAACTCCCGGACGCAACGTTCCCGGGAATGCTCCAGAACTTTTCGACACTTGGATTTCCCGTGGTCATCACCGGGCAGGTGGTTATTCCCGATCAGGTAAAGGTACTCAAGAGTTATAAGAAGCGACTCCAGAAGATGACGGCAGCGCAGAAGGATGCGAACGGCAACTTCAAATCCAACCCCGAAGCCGAAGTAGCGCAGGCACAGCTCATCCAGGTCCAACGGGACATCATCTCGTCTTCTTTGAAGACGGCAAAACTCAGCCTCTCCGTCGTGGTCCGCACCTCACAGCCGGCTGTGACCTTTACTGACCTCGAACGAAGCGAGCGCGACCTCGCGAATCGCACCCAGGAAGTTCTGAACGCATTCACCCATATGAACGGCTCGAAGGCAGTAATGGAGACGATCGCCAAGCGACGAATCTTTCTCGGCACATTACCGGGCATGGCGGAGGCGGATAAGCGGGACCAAGATATGTTGACCTCGAACGTCGCGGATCTGGTGCCGGTGGAGATGCCCTGGACCGGAACCCGGAGGAGTCCTCTCATCTTGTTCGAAACGCCCTTTCGTCAACTCATCCCTTTCTCTATGTTCGACCCTGACCTCTCCGATGCAAATGGCTTGCTGATGGCGAAGAGCGGAGGTGGCAAGACGCTCGCGGCGCAACAGATGCTGTTGATGGCGGCTCGTGCGAATCCCTTGATCTCGATCCTCGAACGGGGTGATTCCTATCAGCCTCTGGTTGAGCTAATGGGCGGCGAGATGATCGAAATGTCGCTCGATAGCGACCAGACGATCAATCCCTGGGATATCCCAAAGGGAGAGACCAAGCCTTCCAACGACCAGATCTCGTTCCTGAAGAACTTGACTCGCCACATGCTGGGCGAAAACACTCCTCCAGACCTCGACATCGATCTTCTGGACAGCGTTTTGTTGGAAGCTATCGCGTCCACATATAAACGATGCAGCGCCAAGACCTCGAATCCGGTCCCGCTCTTCGGAGATCTCGCCGCCGAGCTTGCCCACTGGCAGGACCGCGACCGTAACCAGAAGATCAACGCGATGGCACAAATGGCTTCGACCAAGCTCCGCGCCTGGGTCGACGAAGGGCCATATGCGCGGCTCTTCGACAGACCGACGACCGTTCAACTGAACAATCCGTGGCTTTACTTCAACGTGGAGAAATTGAAGGACGACCCGCGTCTCGAGCGAGCGATGAGTCTCCTCATTGCCCATACGGCGACTTACCGGGCCTCCGGGATGAATGGGCAACCAAGTATCGTCTTGCTGGACGAGTGCTGGGCTCTTCTCGAATCGCCCATCCTGGCAAGCGTGGTTGTGCAACTGTTTCGTACCGCGCGCAAACGCAATGCGAGCGTATGGGGTATCAGCCAGACGCCGGAAGATTTCGTCGGAACGCCGGACCGTCCGAATGAGCATGGTGCAGGCATCGTCAAAAATGCGACGACAAAGATCATCGGCAAACAGCCCGGCGATATGACTGCACTCCGAGAGCACGTTCACCTGAACGAGACGGCGCTTAATCAAATCAAGACCTTTGCCCACCCTAAGAAGGGGCACAGCGCGGAGTTCCTCATCGCCATCGGGGAAAAGGCCGAATCTACCCATTCGATCCGGGTTGTTCCGAGCGCCGTGGATTACTGGATTACTACGACCTATGCACGAGAGCGTAACTATCGCAAGTGGTGGCTCCGCAAGCACCAGGAATTGCCATTGATCCGCGCCTATGAACGGCTCGCAGAGCAGTATCCACGCGGACTCGCGGAGATCGGACCGCTTCCAGTTGAGTTGTCCGGTGAAATGCAGGAGGCACAGGCGAAATGAACGAAGAGACAAATTCAAACGAACAGATTCTGAATGTCGTTCCTTCTGCCGAGAGCGAACCGCCTCAAAGGCTCGTCTCTCGGCCACGACCGAAGAAGCGGTTGATGATCGCTGTTCTGACTGTGGCGAGCGCCGTTGCGCTGCCGACCTTGGGGCATGCGCAGTTCCTGAGCGTCTTCGACTCCATCTTCAGCTCCATTCAGAGCGATATCGGCAGTTCATTGAGCTCTGTCAACCAGATCATGCAGCAGGTCACGAAGCTTTACCAGACGACGGTCGCACCCTTGGCGGCCCTAAATCAAGCTCGCGGGTTTGTCGCCACTTCGATCTCCAGTTTTCGCAACCAAATGAATCAGGTATTCACTACACCTTTTACAAGTGCGGTTACACCTGGTCCGCAACAGTTCGAGTCCATCCTGCATAGCCGGCTGTCCACGCAAATCCCTTCACTTCAGACGAGCTTTACCTCAAACTACGGGGCGATACCTCAGGCCAATACCGCATCCCCGCAGGACCGCGTGATGATGGACATGGACGATGCCCTTGGTCAACAGAACCTAAAGACGACATTGGTCGCGGATCAAGGTCAAGACCTCATCCTGCAGACTGCGAACCAGATGGAGAACCAGGTTGCGGTCAGCACGCCGGGCTCGAATCCATATCTCACCGCTCAGGCACAGGTAGCAAACCTGCGTTGCCAAGCCTACATGCAGATGATGATCGCGGCAGAACTGCGCCAAGAAGCTGGCCGCATCGCCCACGACAATGTTCTCGTAAAGCGCAGAACCACCGTGACTGGTGGAATCAACAGCCTCATCACAGGGACGCTGACCAGATAAGGAGAACCGCCATGACAGACCCAAAGAGAAGTCCCGATAAAGTTCGCACACCATTCTTCTGGTGGAAGAGACAGACTGCGCAAGAAGCTGCGAAGGCCGTGCTGGTGAGCGATATCGACACAACGCGTACCGAACGTCCCTGGTATAGGTCGCCGGTGCTCAAGATCGGAGGCGCTGCCCTCTGTGTCCTGCTCATCGTGCCGAAGCATGCGCGTGGGCAGTTCGGCATCGACACTGCAGCGATCATGACCGCCTTGTCAAAAATGCAGTCGCTGATGAACACCTATATCGCAGCACCACTCAAGACGATCAATCAATACGAGCAGAGCGCAGCGAAGTACGAGCAGCAGGTGATGTATCCGTTGGCGGCGATCAATCAGGCCAAAAGCTCGGTAATGCAATCTGAAAGCCAGTTCACCCAGATGAGCAATATGTTCCGCACGGTGAACGTATCGAGCGCCACCCTACCTCAATCGCAGAGCCTAGAGTCGTTACTCCTCTCGCGCAATGCCGCCAACGTGCCAACCGTCTCGACTCAGTTCCAACAGGTCTACGGCGTCGTCATGGCGCAAAAGACGACGTCCCCTGCGGTTCGCACCATGACGGATATGACCGACGCTCAGGCTCAAGACTCGATGAAGAGAGCGATTGAGATCGACGCGTTGGCGACGGCCGAACTAAGCGAGGCGGACCAAATGGGGCAACAGATCACCCAGGCCGCGCCGGGCAGCGCTCCGATCCTTGAGGCGGAAGCGGATGTCTGGGTCGTGCGCGCCAATGCCTACACCCAGGCCGCACTCGCTGAGCTGATGCGAACTCGCGGAATAGATCTTGCCAATCAGAGTAAGGCCGCGAAACTCGCAACCACGGACAACACAGGCAACAACAACCTTATCAACGGATCGCTGACGAAAAGGTGACACGATCATGATGTTTCTCCATTCCAACGTCGCCTTGCTCGCGTTTTTTCAGGGAACGCAGCTCAGCCTGTTCGAGCGATTCCTGACGCAGGCCATATCTGGCATAAACTCGACAAGCATCACGTCGGGAATGCAGAACGCAGCTTATGTCGTGCTGCTGGTGGGATTCCTCTGGCAGATGTACCAGGCGGCCCTGCATGGCGGCGATGTACGCGGCCTGGGAACAAGTCTCATCAAGTACGTTGTCACCGCCCTTGTGGTGATGAACTACACCACGGTCTTTACTGCGGTCAATCAAGGTTTTGTTAACGCAGGTAGTTGGATCAGTAATGCATCGGGCGCCGGTAATCTTTTCGAAAACTGGGCGAACGACATCCAAACTCAATTTAGTCAAGACGGCGCGCAGCAGATGTGGGGCTTGATTACAGGTTCGATGGCGGGTTTGATCGACGCCATCCTGATTCTGGTTGCCTACATCCTCTATCCCGTCGTTGTTGCTGTCTTTGGCTTCTTCTACATATTCTACGGAAGCGTTCTCTATATCTTTGGCCCCATCGTGATTGCTCTCATGCCGCTCGGTGCCACGAATCGTCTTGCCAAGGCTTACGTCGAGAACGTCATGATCTGGAACGCCTGGCCCATCCTCTATGGAGGTTTTGGAGCCCTGCTCAGCGCAGTTCAGATGGGACAGGTCGGCCAGATGTTGAATCAGAATAATTTTCTTGGCGGCCTCGGGAACCTCGAAGGCTCGTTTCTTATCGGTGCAGCGAGCATTATCTATTCATTAGCGATTGCGGTCATTCCTTTCATCGCCAAGCGGATCGTCAGCGGTGAGGTCGGATCTACAGCCGGCGCATTGATCGGCGCTGCGGCGACCGCCCTAACGGTGGGTGCGGCGGCCGTTGAAGGAGCGGTTGCAGGCGCCACCGCCGCCGGAGCTGGCGGGACTGGAGCTGGCGGAACTGGATCGGCCGCCGGTGGTTCGGCGGCGACCACATCTACAGGCAAAGGCTTATCAGAGGTCGCTGCGGGAGGGTCGAACCAACCCGCTCGGCCGCAAGGCACCCCAAGGACGGCAGCACAGAACCCCGAAAACCAGGGCTTCGGGGCTGGTCCGACGATCGAAGGTCACGCAGAGCAGATGCGCAGTTCTATGAGCGACGCGCTGGGGGCGAACGATACAACCGGCGAGGCGGAAGGCGCAGCCGAGTCAAGCGCCCCCGGGTACATCGCAGCTTCGCCAGGTTCGCGCGGCAGTAGCAGCAATACCGGCGGCGGAGGCCGATCGTCGCAGCCCGCCAAGCGAGGGCCAACCGTTCATCGCTACAACATCGGCACCTGGGGAACGTATCACGCTGCGCGATTGGTGGCGCACGGCGTAGCGAGTGCCGCAGGAACCAAGGACATCGACAGCTAGGACTAGGAGGACTCATGAAGACCGATACCACTGCAGCAGTAGAGCCCATCACGGTCGCACCGAAATACTACGAGGTCGACGGCGCTCTCAAGGCAAACGCCAATAAGGCGTGGCTTCTCGCGTTTCTGACTGTTCCCATCGCTCTGCTCGCCATTGGGTTTGCAATCGTCGTCCGCCTGCAGCCGCCGACGGTCATCCGCATCGGCCCCAACGGTGAGGCCGCCGTCATAGGCAAACCTACCAACGGTTCGTCTGTCGATCCCTCATCTTTAGGGACAGATCAATTTCTCGACCAAGCGTTCGCAAAGCGGTTTCTCACGACATACCTGAACTACTCTCCTACGGATGTCGATGATCACTGGGCCAGCAGTCTGAATATGATGACCCGCAATTTGCGCGCGTACACGATCAAGGCGATGGCCGACGACAACACACGCGGCAAGATCGATGACGATCAGATTGAATCGGTGTTTCATCTGCGCGAGATTGAGCCCGTCACCGGCGAGCCCCTCACTTATCTGATCTACGGGGTCAAGGACGTTCACCGGTTGTCGAAGGGTACTGAGTCGACAGATCACTTCGTTAACGAGTACCGCGTCCGCCTGATTGCCGATCGTCGTTCGGATGTCAACCCTGATGGGCTTTGGATCGCGGAGTATAGCGAGCGTCCTATCGACGGCGAGCGCCGAGATCGCATTCTGAATGCCCCGGATGCGACCCCGGACAGCGATGCAGGCAACAAGGGAGGCCAATGATGGAAGCTGCAGTTGCGAAGGTGGCGGAGATTCCACCGTCGTCCAGTCCGCAGGACGAGCCGAGACGCGCCCGGCGACCCCGTCAGCAGACGGAGGAGATCGTTCGCTACTTCCTCGCCAAAGAGGGATCGTCTCCGGAGAAGCCGGAGCTTGGAGCTGAAGTCGCCAGTGAAGGCGAGGCCCTGATCAAAGCATTTCAATCGAAGAATGGAGTT
>Ga0182024_10013473_pt1 | contig 15957 bp, 14 predicted proteins | sample P32metaG_FD_120480 | JGI IMG/M metagenome (GOLD analysis project Ga0182024, IMG submission 120480) | Permafrost microbial communities from Stordalen Mire, Sweden - P3-2 metaG (Illumina Assembly) | ecosystem: Environmental > Terrestrial > Soil > Wetlands > Permafrost | place: Sweden: Stordalen... | reverse complement strand
GTCACGTCCACGAGCTGACGGCGATCCGTGCCGTCAGTGGCGGCTTCGACGATGCTGCGCGCGAAGCATCAACCCGGCTCCTCGAGCAGGAACGCGACGCCACCGGCGTCGAGGCTGAGCTGATCAGCGTCGCAGCCTCGTCCGCCGGTCGTGGTCTGCACGAGCTGGTGGAGAGCGAGAATGCCGACCTGCTGGTCGTTGGCTCGTGTGCCCGCGGATTCGCCGGACGTGTCCTGTTGGGTAACGACACCCGCGCCTCCCTCAACGGGGCGTCCTGCGCTGTCGCTGTCGCTCCCTTGGGCTACGCGGATCAGCCCGCGCCAATCACGACGGTCGGCGTCGGCTACGACGGCTCACCTGAGAGCGAGTCCGCGCTGGCACTCGCGCGAGCCCTGGCCAGCCAACACGACGCGACGGTGCGCGCGCTGGACGTCGTGCAGCTCCCGACGATGGGCTACGGGGGCTACGCCGGCGCCGGCCTTGGCACCGTGCTCGAAGATCTCCTCGCCGACGCCAGCGCGCGCTTGGCAGCCCTCGACGGCGTTGACGGCGAGGCGCTGCTCGGCTTGGCGGCGGAGGAACTGGCAGCCTTCGCCGCCCGGGTTGACCTACTCGTTGTCGGCTCTCGCGGCTATGGGCCGCTGCGGCGCGTGATCCTCGGCAGCACCTCGACACACCTCGCGAGCCACACCCGCTGCCCGCTCCTGGTACTGCCGCGGCTGGCTGGCAACGCCGCTGCAGGGCAGACGAGCACCGACGCAGGACGCTCGACCTCGACAACCGCCTGACGACAACGCGGGCGGTTCGGCCGATTGCCAGATCGAGCACCGCCCCGGCGATTACGAGACCCTGACCCACGCTCTCAAGCCAATTCTAGGGCGCGCTTCGCGCGCAGCTGAGTTCGCGTGCAGCGGCGGAGGCGGACGCGTCGGCGGGGCGCGCGCGGCTGCAGATTTACCGCAAGCAAGCCGTGTGCTTTTGCCGATTCGGCCACGCTGCGACGGACGTATGGTGGGGGCGCGATGATAGTTGAAGCGCTGCATACCGCTTCCCGCAACGGCCTGAGCATCCTCGCCGACGTGCTCTGCGGAGTCGACGGCACCAAGGTCGCCTACGAAGCTGTACGCCAGGCCGCCTGGCTCACCGGCCCGCAGGGACACCTGACGTTGCTCGCGGTCACGGCGGTGAACGGAGCGGGCAGCTACCGTACGGCGGCGATCGCGCCAGCCCGCGCCCAGCGTGCACTGGCCGCTGCGCACCGGCTTGCGAGCGCTGCCGGTGTCGAGGCCGACACCGCGATCGACGAGCGCTCGCCCGTGACTGAGGTGCTGCTCGAGCACGCGGCTGCGCACGGGCTGCTGGCGATCGGGCCACCCGCGATGCCGCGCATCGCTCACCTGCTGATCGGTGGCACCGCGACCACGGCCGCCCACCTGCTGCCATCGTCGGTGCTGGTGGCGCGGCATCCGGCCGCCGGCACGACCTTCGCCAAGGAGATCATCGTGGCAAGCGACGCACTCGAGCACTCCACCGAGCTGGTCCACTTCGCCACCGCGCTGGCGCTCCGCCAGGGCTCGACGCTGACCTTCCTACACGCTGTCGACGGCGCCGAAACTCGCCAGCCGACCCGCGTCGCCGCGCAGGTCGAGTACGTGACGCATGCGCTCGGCGAACGCGCGCGCATCAGGATCGAACCGCGCCACGCCCACGACCTGATCGTGGAGACGGCGAAGCTTGAGCGCTGCTCGCTGGTGGTGCTCGGTAGCCGCCGTGCCGGCGGCCTGCGCTCGGTCGGCAGCGTCAGTGAGCGCGTCGTCCATGACGGGCCCTGCTCGGTGCTCGTGATCCGGCCCGAAGATGTCCACGCCGCAGCGTGAGCACCGCCGGATCGCGCGGGCGCGTGCGGCGGCTGTCCCTGCGACGCAATCGGCGCTGGTGCGGCGACGCGGTCGCCGGGTCAGCCCTGTACCGCCACTGCGGACCCGTGCGGGTACGTAGATTTCTCGTCATTGGTGCGGGATGGACGCGATGGCCGTGGCTCAGGCGGTGCCTATCTTGGTTTCGGACCATGAGCGTTCCCCTCCTGACGATCGCCGGCTCCGGCACCGGAGCCCTGGAGGCTCTGCTCGGCGCCCGCAAGCTGCTCGGCGCCCAGGTCGAGCTGTGCCTGATCGCGCCCGAACGCGAATTCCACTACCGGCCGATCCACCCCGACTCGCTATTCGCGCCCGTCCGCGAGCGTAGCCTGCGAATCGCCGAGATCGCGAAGATCGCCGGCGCCCGTCTGGTCGCCGACCGTGCCGCGGTGGTGGACCAGCAGCGCCGCAGCGTGCTGACACGCGATGGCGACAGCGTCGGCTTCGACTACCTGCTACTCGCCCCTGGCGGGCGCTCGAAGCGAGCGCTGCGCCAGGGAGAGCTGTGGATGCGCGGCGGCGACCCCGCCTTCCTGGACGACATCATCGTCGAGCTGGGCACCGGCAAGATCCACCGAGTTGCGGTGGTCGTCCCGCGCGGCGCGCGCTGGTCGGTGCCGGCCTACGAGCTCGCGCTCGTAATGGCGTGGAGCACCGCGAACGCCGCTCGCGCCAAGGTGACCCTGATCACGGCCGAGGAGCAGCCGCTCGCCGCTCTCGGCGACGCGACCTCCACGGCCGTCGCACGCGAGCTCGACGCCGCCGGCGTGGAGCTCCTGACCGCCGTCGAGTCCGTCGACGTGCCGGCGCCGGAGTCGGGCCGGCGGGCCAAGGCTGTCGAGCTCTTCCTACTGCCCGAGGATAGCGACCCCGCCGCCGATCCCTTGATCGGCCAGCCGACCGACCCCGACCACATGCGTCCCAGCGGCGGCTCGCGGGTTGCGTTCGACCGCATGATCTCGCTGCCGACCGTCGTCGGTCCGCAGATCGCGGGCGTCGCCACCGATGCCGCCGGCTTCATCGAGGTCGACGAGACGCTGCGGGTATGCGGCAGCGAACGCGTTTGGGCGGTCGGCGCCTGCCTGGCCGCAACGCTTGAGCACAGCGCGCTCGCCGCACGCCAGGCCGATGCCGCGATCGCCGCGATCGCCGCCGAGGTCTCGGGCACCCCCTCAGGAGAGCCGCTCGAGGGCGCCACCGAGCTGACCGGGATCCTCCTCACCGGCCGCCGCGAGCAGTGGCTCGCCGAGAACCCGGTCGGGACGCGCGAGCCGTCGACCCGCTGCCTGTGGTGGCCGCCGGGGCGCGCGGTCGGGAGCATGCTAGCCGAGCAGATCGCCGCCTGGGACACCTCGCTCGAGAGCAAACTCCCGAGCGGCCCCGAGGGGCTGGTCGTGCGCGCGCCGATCGCGCTGGACCACGGCGGCGCCGCCGCACCAACCGGAGTCTGGACGAGCGACGAGGATCGCGAGCGTGAGATCCGAAGCAGACAGGGGCGCGCGATCGCGCGGCGTGAGCGCGAGGCCGAAGAGGAGCTGCGGGAGCTCGAGAGCGGACTCGAGACACTCGCGGCCCGCCAGGAGCAGGCGATCCGCGAGCTTCGCCAGCACGGCTACCTGCGCGAGCGCTAGACGCAGTTCCTGACTAGGTTGGTCGATATCCGGGTCCCCCGTCCGCACACACCTACACAGGCCTGCGGTGCCCCCGCACGACGACGATCGCGACGAGCTCGTGAACGCCGGACGAGACCGCGAGCGTCTTGCAGCCCTGCCGCAATGAGTTCTCTGATCGTCCGCGTCATGCCCGGCAGAGGCCGCGGCTGGGGGGTCGCGTTGTCCGACCAGTTCGAGTCAATAAGTTGCGACACACGCGAGGAGGCCGAACGGACAGCACGCCTGCTCGCCGAGCGTCGATCGAGTCGAGACTTCCAGTGCGCTCAAGCACGGTGCTCGGTCGGGCGCGGCGTTGTCTCCTGCGATTACGGAAGTGCTGCAGAGGGCACCGTCTCACCCCGCCGCGGCGCTGTCCGCATGGTGCACGATCGTGGTCCCCTCAGTCGGATAGAGGAGGGATTCATGCTGCTCGTCCCAGCGCACGCGAAAGTGAACGTGCTCACCTGCGCCGAGAACTTCAACGATCTGGCCGCGTTTCGTCGGCTGTCCCGGCAGGCCCTTGACCTCGATGGTGTCGCCAACGCGCGCCGCTGTGGTTGTGACAGTGTTGCTCACAATATCGCCTCCTCGGGTTGAGAGGATCAGACCACGCAATGGCTCGCGGGGCATCGGTGGTCACCCTCCGTTCGCTGCAGGAAACTACGAAAGAGCCCGAGGTCGACGGTTTCGGCACTGCCGTTGTCGCTGATCGCCCAAGCGCAGCATCCGGGCGCGGCCCGGATAACGAGGTGCGTGGTTCACTCGGATCACGACGGGCGTTCCCGACGGGATGGTGGCGACGATGCGACGGCCGCGTCCCGACCTCCAGATGCCCGCCGACGGCGCCATCCTCTTCCCCGTCAAAGCTGACGGCGGCGGATGGCGAATGTCTCGCATGCATCCGGACGACGACGAGTACGCCGACTGGCTGCGAGAGCTACAGGACGAGCAGCGCGGCCCCGGATTGCTCGAGCGCGGCGTGAAGTTCTGGCTCGCCGGCGTGCTGCTCTTCCTAGGCGCGATCGGTGGCGCGATGCTCATCGCGCTCCTGACCCACGCGTTCGTGTAGCGACCGGGCTACCTCAGTTGCGGGACCACACGCGCGACCCCGAGTCACACGACAAACCGGAGCGGACGGCGCTGTGGTGCTTGCACGACGCGTGAGCGACAACGTGGCATGTCGGGCACGATTCCGCGGTGCCGGCTTCTTCGTGCTGCCACTGTGGATTCTTGCGGTTTCGCGTGAAGATCTGGCTGGCTACGGTTGCTCAGAGAGTCGATGCGAATGACGAGCGTTCGAATCCCGTTGCGCGCTTGGTTTGCGCTGGCATTGGGCGCCGTGGTTGCAGCGCTCGCCGTCTCGGCGACGGCGGCGCGGGCCGATTGGTCGACGCCGCAGATGGTCGCGTCCGCGGCGCCCTTGCAGTTGGGAGGTGGGCCGGTGACCGCGCTCGGCGGGGTTGTGGCTGTCGATTCGCGCGGTGACGTCGCGGTTGCCTGGTCACAGACCGGGCAGCGGCCGGCGGAGTACCAGGGCCTGCGCTGCTCATGGGGACCGGGAAAGCCGGCGCCGAAGCGGTTGGGGTGCTACCCGGTCACGACGGTTCATCTGACGCTGGAGCTTGCAAGTGGGCGAGTGGTCACCCGAACGCTGTGGTCGAGCAGGGATGGAGCGGAATGACTGTCGGTCGTGCTCAGTCCGGCGGAGGCGACGGTGGCCTGGGCCTACTCGAATCCCAAGGCGCTGGGGCAGGGCGGAGTGCGTGCAGCCTACGGGCCGCTGATCGGGCGCTGGCCGGCCTCGCAGGTGATCAGCGGAAGCTGGAGCGTTTCGTGGACGACCGGCCATCCATGGTCTGGACCGCAGCTCGCGCTAGCGCGTGATGGCGCGGTGCTCCTGGCCTGGAACGGGTGCAAGTCGGAGTCCGCCTGCATGGGCTACGTCGACGTTCGCGGGAGCAAACAGCCTGCGGTCGTGGTCTCGTGGCGTAGCCCCGGACACCCGTTCGGCTCACCGCGGACGGTGAGCGCGGCGCCGTTTGCGTCGGTGCCGCAGTTCGACGCTGCGGGAAACGCGTACCTCTCCAGTTCCTGTAGCGGCACCGTTGCGATCGCGGCGGCGCACAGCCAGCACTTCAGCCGACGGGTCGTGACCGCTGGCGCGGCGCAGTCGTTCACACTCGCCCTTTCCGGGGCGGGCCAGGGTCTCGCGGCCTGGGTCGCGGGCGCCTGCTCTTACAGTGATGCGGCCGGACCGGGGAGCGGGCCTGTGCTTGCGAGCGTGCTGCACTCCGGCACGTTCGCCACGCCGATCACGCTAACCCCCGCGACGACGCAATCCGCGTGGGCAGGCGCGGTCCCGACTCCCGGCGGCGCCGTCGTCACGTGGCTCTCCTACGAGCGCGGCAACGTCGTTTCATTCAGCGTGCCGGTTGCTGCCAACGGTGTGATCGGCGCACCGTCGGAGGGTGAGACGGTGACGGTTCCGCTCGCCGCCGACGGCGGCGGTGATCTGCTGCTGGAACCAGAAACGGCCGTGGCCGGCCCGGCCAGCGCGATCGTCGTTCGGCCCGCCGGGGGCGGCACCGACCAACCCGCTCCGGTGTCCGCGGGGCGTGCGGCCGCCGCCCGCGATGGGCGAGTGATCGCGATCGTCTGGATCGCCGATCCCACCAAGCTGGAACTGTCGATCTGGCGGCCGTGACGCACCGACTGTCGCTCAGTCCCCAGCGAGCGGGCAACGAGCCCATGGCTGCTTGCGATTCGCCAGCAGCTCGACGGTCTTGAAAACCGTTGTGCGGGCAACCCCCGCACCCAGGGTTCGAATCCCTGCACGCCGCCAGGGTCGGCGAACGCGTCTTCGACGCGCTGCTCGACCGCCACCGCTGCTACCGGCGTATGCCTGCCTGCGAGCCTCGGCCTGAGGTCGCCGCTCGGGCGCGTCCGCGAGATCGCGCCGGCGAGGTTGCTGCGGCGGTCCGGTCCAGAAGCCGTTCCAGGTCGGCAACGTCGAGCGGTCTAGCGAGCAGGAAGCCTTGTCCGCTTTCGCATTCCTCGGCTTGTAGCCTCGAGTACTGATCCGCGTCCTCGATGCCTTCGGCCAGCGTTTCGAGATTCAGGGCCTTGCCGAGTTGCACGAGCATGCGGACGATCGCGTCGGGTTCGATTGATGTTGCCATCGCATGGATGAACGAGCGGTCGATCTTGAGCGTGTCGACCGGGAACTGCTTTAGATAGGCCAACGAGGAGTAACCGGTCCCGAAGTCGTCGATCGCGATCCTCACGCCGAGGGCGCGGAGTTCGTTGAGACGCGGCACGATTGCCGCCACATCGCGCATCAGCACGGTTTCGGTGATCTCGACGATCAGCGCAGCGGCGTCCAGCCCGCTTGATTCGAGCGCCTGACGGATATCGTCGACCAAGGTTTCTGCCTCGATTTGCCGCGCGGAGACGTTGACCGACACAGACAGTGGGTGGCCAAGTCGCTGCAGGCGAACACCTTGCTCGCATGCCTCGCGCAGCACCCATGCGCCGACTGGCACGATCAGGCCGCTCTCTTCGAGCAGGGGGATGAATAGGTCCGGCTGCACCGTCCCGCGCGTTGGGTGCTGCCAGCGGAGCAGCGCCTCGACTCCGGTGATTTCCTTTGTCGCGAGGTTGAATATCGGCTGATACACGAGGTAGAGCTGGTTCGCCTCGAGCACGTCGCGTAGATCCGTTTCGAGCATCGTGCGATCCTGCATCGCTGTCTGCATTGCCGGTTCAAAGACGACGTAGCGATTCTTGCCGGCGGCCTTGGCCCCGTACAGCGCGATGTCGGCGTCTCGCAGCAGCTCTCCCGGTGACTGCTCCTCGCCGATCGCCACGCCGATGCTTGCGCTGAGGGCCACAGCGCCGCCGGCGAGTGGCCCGAGGTCGAACGCCTCCGCGAGTACGGCGAGAAGTCGCTCGGCGACGAGCTCGGCGCCTGCGTCCATCGAGCTGCCGTCGATGAGAACGACGAACTCGTCCCCGCCGATGCGGGCCACCGTGTCGGCATCTCTGACGGCCAACAGCAGACGCGAGGCGACGGTGCGGAGCAGCTGGTCGCCGGCGGGGTGACCAAGCGTGTCGTTGACGTTCTTGAAGCCGTCCAGGTCGATGAACAGAACCGCGGTTGGCGTGCGGCTTCGGCGACTGCGAGCTAGCGCTTGCTCGACGCGGTCGAGTAGCAGGGCGCGGTTCGCAAGGCCCGTCAGGGTGTCGTGCAGCGATTGGTGGCGGACCTGGTCGAGCAGAAGGGCGTTGCTGATCGCGGTCGATCCCTGTGCAGTCAGTGCCCCGAGTCGCTCTCGCAACGTGGTTGGGCCGGTCGGCACCGACACGGTGTCGCCGTCGACGTGCACCCAGCCAATCGTCTGCCCCTCAGCGGACATCGGCATGATCAGTGTGGCCGCGGCATCGACCGACGGCGCGCGCGGATCGATCTCGGGTGGTTCTGAATATCCGTGACTTGCGGCCAGGCGCGGCGCAGAATCCGGCGCGTCGCGCAGATACACGAGCGCGCGGTCGCACCCTGTCACGCCGGGCACCGCGCGCGCGAGACGGATTGCAATCTCGTCAGGTGTCGCCAGCTCGGCGAGACCCGTGGAGAGGGTCAGCAGGGCGTTTGCGGTTCTCGCGTCGCGTCGGGATGACTCCAGGGCGGATTGGGTTTCAAGAAACGATGCGGCCAGCCGCGTGTAGGTCTGAACGAGGCGCGGGGCATCCTCGAACTGCTGGGAGTTCGCATCTACGATCGCCAGGCGACCGTAGCGTCGCTGGGCCGAGGCAATATCAACGACGTGCCATTCGCCCACATCGGCGTCGTCCCGGCCGAGAGTCGCGGCGATCGCTGCCGCGCTCGCCTGGTCAACCCCCTCGCAGAGCACGCGCGACGGTCCCGTGCTGTCGGCGTCGAGCACGATCACGCACTGGTTTGCACCGATTGCGCGCATGGCCGCCACCATGATTCGCTGCATGACCTCGCCGACCGAGAGGTCGCCGCGCGCCAGGGTGCCGACGAGATCCTGCAGTTGGGTCAGGCGCGACTCGAGCTGGTGCGCATTGAGCTCGGTGGCTCGCTGGCGGCGCACCGCCGCGTCCTCGTCGTGCCAGCGGGCACGGAACCTGCATGCCGGTGCGCCCTTGCGCTGACACGTTTCCTCGACGACCTCGGCGAGGTCGTGGCCGAACATCGCCGGGGCGACCGCCCAGTAGCCGCTCATCAACGCGCACAGCTCCGGGAAGGGCTCGAACTGCGGTGGCAGTGCCACCGACATCACCCACGAGTTATCCCCGCCGCTTTCGCCGCTGACTTCCAGGATCGGCATCGTGTTCGCGCACATCGCCGGCGTCCCCGCGTAGACCGCCTCTGGTGAACCGAGCGATTGGATCGCTTGGTGAAACTCCACAGACACCGCGGTCTTGAGGGACGCCTCGGTGACAAGGCGCAGCTTGTCCGCCCCGCCGAGCAGCGCCGAGCACATCTCAAGCAGGCGCCGGAACTCGCGATAGGAAAACCAGTCCCTGCCGTTTCCCACGTCGCTAACCAGGTCCTGTAGGCCTGCGTCTGCGATCGCTCGCTTCAGGTCCGCCGGTGCGACCTGCGCACGGAGGTAGGCCACCACATCGTTAACCGCCAACACGGACACCGCGCGCTCGCGCGGGTCAGGCGTATTGGTGCCGTTGGCGGACATAACGCATTCCATCCCCGCGCGGCGCGGATCGGAAGCCTAAAGAGGTGCATCGACCGGCGCGCTCGACTACTTGAGTGCCCGCATGCTCGGGACGAGAGCCTCCGGGAGCAGTCACCGCACTCTGCGAGCCGGTGAGCGCGGCGTTCGACCGCTCGCCAGGTGTTCCAAGCCTGCCGGCGCGGGGACGGTCTTCCGCTCAAGAGCGGCGGCCGCTGCCCATGGTGGCGCAGATGCCGGGTGAATGAGGCGTCCGCGCTTCGCAAAAACCAGACATCGCCCGCCGTTAATGCTCGACGTCCTCCTCGACGACACAAGAGCCATGCGCATAACGCACTACGAAGTCATTCGCGAAGCGGGCGGCGGCAGACTGGCCGCCTACACCGTGCTGATCGCGGGCCGGCAGTTCGTCCTGACGCGGCGGCTGGGCACGCCTCGCGTCTGGTTCCGAGACGTGGAGCGGGAGCGCTCGTATCGAGGTGCAGCGGAGCGTGCGCATGCTGGACGGTAGTCCCTTGGACGCTTGCTCGGCGTTGCGCAAGCAGCTCGGCGCGCTCGAGGGTTTCTACGGGGTCACGACGCCGCAGCTGATCGCGCACCGCGAAACCGACACGCTGCCCGGATCCATTCCGCGGGGCGAAGCGGCGCGATGGGCTGAGCTGGTGGCAACGCTCGAGCGGCTCGAGCGCCCCGACCGCGCAGCCTGAGCCCAGGCCGGGCACGTCTCGCCACGCCGTCGCCCGGCGGCCTCGTAACGCTCCCGGAACGCGCCGCGGCCTACAGTCTCCGCGAGTCGCTGATGGCATCGGAGAGTCGAGGAGTGAAACGGCGCGCGCCGGGGCACGGACGGAGCTTCGGGCTTTCGTCCGCCACGACCGCGCTGTGGCTCGGAGGCGTGGCGCTTTTGCTGCTCCTGGCGGCGATCCCGCTCGAGGCTCTCTGGCCCGCCACGCTGGCGGCGGGCAACGGCACGGGCGCCGTCGGCGACGCGACCGGAGTCGCGCTCGTGCTCGCGTTCGCGGGCGTCGGCGTGGTGGTGGCGCGGCGCCAACCGCGCAACCCGATCGGCTGGCTGCTGTTGGCGGCGGCGATCGCTTGGGAGGCGGGGAACTACAGCCCGGCCTACGTCGATCTCGACTATCTGCGTGATCACGGTTCGCTGCCGTTGGGCCACGTTGCGCTGCTGTTCACCTCGGCTGACGAGTACGGGCTGCTGATCCTGCCCCTGATCATCGCGCTGTTTCCCGACGGGCACGTTGGCCGGCGCTGGCGCTGGCTGCTTGGCGCCTACGTCCTCGTCTGCCTCTTCGGCGTCGCTGGGTCGCTGGCCGTGCCGATCGCCGACCTGCGGCTGCGCATCCCGGTCGACGGCTCCGGCTCGGTGATCGGCGCCAACCATCCGCACGGGGCGCAGGCCTGGGCCAGCGGCGCCCAGGCGTGGGGTCTGCTGGCGCTGTTCGCGCTGTCCGCCGCGGCGGCCGTTCACCAGATCCGCGTCTACCGGCGGGCCGGCGGCGAGCGCCGCCAGCAGCTGAAGTGGCTGGCGAGCGGCGCCGCGATCGCCGCCGTCTCGCTGCCGGCCTTCATCTGGTCAAACGCGCCGGCCGTCGTCAACGACCTGTTCCCGCTCGCCCTCGCGGCGGTCCCGATCACGATCGGCATGGGGATCCTGCGCTACCGGCTGTATGAGATCGACCGCCTCGTCAGCCGCACGCTGACCTACGCGATCCTCACCGCGCTGCTGGTTGGCACCTTCATCGGCCTGGTCGCGCTGACGACCAACACGCTCGCGTTCTCGGGCCGGGTCGGCGTCGCTGCTTCGACGCTGGCCGCGGCCGCGCTGCTGCAGCCGCTGCGCGTTCGCGTGCAGCGGCTCGTCGACCGCCGATTCAACCGAGCCCGCTACGACGCCGAGGCGATCGTCGCGGGCTTCACCGCGCGGCTGCGCGACGCGGTCGAGATCGACACGATCCGCGCGGAGCTGCTGGAGGTCGTCAACCGGGCGGTGCAGCCGACGCACTCGAGCGTCTGGATCAAGGATCTTGCGGCGATGCGCGGGCCCGCCGCCGGCGCGGCAGACGCAGTTCGCGCCCCCCGGTGATCCCGGAGGGCCGCAGGATCAGCACCAGCGCCATCACCGCCCCGATCGCGACCAGGCGGGTGCCGGTTGGCAGCGTCAGTTGAAAGCCGATGTTCACGCCCTGTTCGGCGTCGGCGAGGAAGGAGTTCAGACCGCTGATCAGGAGCGCGCCGAGCACCGCGCCCGACAGGCTCGAGACGCCACCGACGACGAGCATCGCCAGCGTCGTGAAGGTGAGCTCAACGGACACCTGGTCGGGCGTGATCGAGCCGAGCTCGTGCACCAGCAGGCCGCCGGCGAAGCCCGCGAGGGCGCCGCTGATGACGAACGCGTAGAGGCGCTCACGGTGCACGTGGATGCCTGAGGCCTGTGCCGCGAGCGGGTCCTCCCGGGTTGCCCGCAGTCTGCGCCCCAGCCGGCTTCGCTGGTATGCGAACGCTACGGCGATCGCGATCAGCGCGCCCACCATCAGCGTCCAGACGCCGTTGGTGGGGACCAGCGAGAGCGCGGTGACGCCGGGGCCGATCTTGTCCCAGTAGCTGATTATGTTGGTCGTGATGCCGAGCACCGCGAAGGTTGCGATGCCGGCCGGCAGGCCGGAGAGGCGCATCAGCGGTATCCCGGCGACGAGCGCGAACAGCCCGCCGGCGAGCGCGGCGATCGCGAGCGAGAGCGCCGTCGAGGTGTGCGTGTGGCGCAGGACGCCGAACATCGTCGGCAGGATCAGGTTCTTCTGCTCGACGTCAAGCGTGAGGATCCCGGAGAGGTAGGCACCCACGGCGACGAAGCTGATGTGGCCGAACGACAGCACGCCCGAGTTGCCGACGAACACGTAGAGCGCGACGACGATCGCGACGCTGACAAGCGCTTCGCCGAACTCCAGCTGGCGTACCGGGTTCAGTTGCGACCCGAGCGCCGCGACGGCAACGACGAGCACGACCGGGCCCGCGAGCGCCGCGACCGAGTCCAGTCGCGCGCGGTTCACACCCGCTCCGCGGCCGTCGCGCGGCGGCCGGCGAAGAGCCCGCTCGGCCGCAGCAGGATCACGAGGATGACCAGCCCATAGACGACCGACGGCAGATACTGGCTGGAGGCCGATGGCAGCAGGTCGCCGACGAACGCGTTGGCGAAGCCGATCGCGAAGCCGCCGAGCGACGCCGTCAGCAGGCGGTCGAGTCCGCCGACGACGACGCCGACGAGGGCGAAGATCGTCACCGAGACTCCGTAGTCGGGCGTCACCAGGGGCGACTGGACCGTCAGCAGCACCGCGACCGAGGCGGCGAGCATCCCCGAGATCGCGAAGGCGGCCATGATCACACGGTTGGCCCGCACGCCTAGCGTTCGAGCAGTGCGCAGGTCGGCGGCCGCCGCGCGCAGCTGCAGCCCGATCATCGTCCGGTTGAGGACCAGCGTCAGGCAGCCGAGCAGCGCGGCGCCGGCGACCGTGGCGACGATCGTGATCCAGCGGATCCGCAGCGAGCCGACGGCGATCGCGGTGTTGAGGCCTCCGAGCGTGCCCACGGTGCTACCGCGCGAGCCGAAGATGAGCAGGTAGACGTTCTGCAGCAGGAAGCTGACGGCGAAGGTCGCGATCAGCATCGTCGCGGGCGCCGCTCCGCGCAGCGGCCGGAACGCGATCCGCTCCTGCAGCAGCGCGAGCGCGACGACGACGGCGAAGCAGACGATGATCGCGACGATCGCCGGCGCGCCGCTGAGCAGCGCGAGCGTGTAGCCACCGGCTGTGATCAGCTCGCCGTAGGCGAAGTTGACCAGGCGCATCACGCCGAAGACGAGGCCGATGCCCACGGCGACGACCGCGTAGGTGGCGCCGAGCCCGACGCCGTCGATCAGCGACTGCAGGAAGGTCATCGCGTCATGACAGGTAGGCCGCGGTGAGCTGTTCGGTGAGCCGTTCGGGGTGCTCGGCGTCCTGCGGCGTCAGCGTCAGCCGAAGCTCCGCGTTCGAGAGCACGTGCGTGCGATCGGCCGCGCGCACGGTCAACGCCCCGCGCTGTTCCACGAGCAGGATCGAGACGCCGCCATCGCGGATCGTGCGGAGCGTCTCGAACAGGGTCTCGACGATGATCGGCGCGAGCCCCAGCGAGGGCTCGTCGAGCAGCAGGACCTCGGGCCGCGCGACCAGCGCGCGCGCGATCGCCAGCTGCTGCTGCTGGCCGCCCGAGAGCGTCCCGGCGACGCGGTGGGAGAACTCGCCGATCACCGGGAACAGCCTGGTCACCCATTCGCGGTCTTCGGCGACGCCCTCGTTGGAGCGGCGCGCCGAGAGGCCAAGCCGCAGGTTCTCCTCGACCGTCAGCGAGGCGAAGATGTGGCGCCCCTCGGGAACGAGCGCGATGCCGGCGCGCGCGCGATCCTCGGGCTGTCCGCGCAGGGGCGTCCCGCGCAGGCGGATCTCGCCGGCTGCCAGCCCCACGAGGCCCATGATCGCGTGAAGCGTCGTCGACTTGCCGGCGCCGTTGGGGCCGATCAGCCCAACGATCTCGCCGCGCGCGAGCTCGAGGCTGAGGTTGCGAACAGCGGGCAGCCTGCCGTAGCGGACCTCGATCTCGCTCAGCTCGAGCACGGGCTCAGACATCGGTGCTCAGCTCGGCGCCGAGGTAGGCGGTCGCGACGTCGAGGTTGGCGCGGATCTCGGCCGGCGTACCGGAAGCCAGCGTGACACCGCGGTCGAGCACGTGGATGCGGTCGCAGACGTCCATGATCAGGGCCACGTTGTGGTCGATCAGCAGCACGCCTGCTCCGAAGTCGGAGTGCACCGCGCGCACGACCGCCGCGAAGGCTGGGATCTCCGCCTCGTGCAGACCGGCGGCGGGTTCGTCCATCAGCACGAAGCGCGGCCGCAGCGCGAGTGCCCGTGCCACGCCGAGCTTGCGCTGGTCGCCGTGTGGCAGCAGCCCCGCGGGTTCCGTGGCGCGCGCGGCGAGCCCGAGCAGCTCGAGCAGCTCGCCGGCGCGCCGGCGCGCCTCACGCGGCGAGCAGCCGGCCCCGAGCGCGGCGACCTCGACGTTCTCGGTGATCGTGAGCTCGCCGAACAGGCGGCCGTGCTGAAAGGTGCGCGCCAGGCCGGCGCGGCCGCGGCGGTAGGGCGGCCAGCGGGTGATGTCACTCGAGCCGAGCGTGACCACGCCTCGCGAGGGCAGATCGAAGCCGCTCAGGAGGTTGACGAGTGTCGTCTTGCCGGCGCCGTTGGGGCCGATCAGGCCCAGCACCTCGCCCGGCGCGAGTTCGAGATCAACATCCGAGAGCGCCTCGATGCCCTCGAAGGAGCGCGACACGCCGAGGGCCCGAAGCGAGTCGGGCCCTCGGGTGTCAACGCTGAGCGCCGGCGTCAATGTGCGTCCGGCGTCCCGCGCATCAGTGGATGTTCGGGATCTTCTGGGTCGTGTGCAGGCCGAGGTAGGTGGCCTTGTTGTTGTTGACCTCGATCACGCGGTAGGGGCGCCCGACCGCGCTGTGCAAGGCCGGGGTGAAGCTAATCGGCCCGCCCAGCGTTTTGAAGTCGGTCAGGTGCGACAGGATCGCGGCGAGCTTCGCGCCGTCGGTCGAGCCGCCCGCCTTCTTGATCGCGTAGGCAATCGCGTCGATCGCGTCCGCCCCGGTGACGAAGCCGCCGGTCTGAGCCGGCTCTCCGATCGCCTTCATCTTCGCCTCGAAAGCGTTGACAGCCGGATCCGGATCCGGTGTCAGCGCCGACGCGTAGGTGAGGAAATAGAAGTTGGTGATCTTCGGGTTCTTGGACCACCAGTAGGAACCGTCGCTCGCCCAGCCGTTGATGATCGGCGTCTTGTTGCCGAGCGTGCGCAGGCCATCCACGAACGCGGGAGCGTCGGTCCCGAAGGACGTGCAGAAAGCGATCACGGCGGCCTTCTTGCCGTTGATGCGGGTGGCGACGTTGCCGATCGTCTTGTCACCCTGCGTGAAGGACTCCTGGTCGACGATCTTGCCGCCGAGCTGCTGGAAGCGGTCGGTGAAGCCGGTGCAGACGTTCTCGAAGTACACGAGCAGCTTGTCGGTGACGACGTCGGCGGTCTTCCAGCCGTGGCTGTAGGCCCACTCGGCCATCGCGGCACCGTCCTGCTGCGCGGGGTTGCCGAAGGTGAAGGCGAGCTGACCGGCGGCGCCGAAGCGCGACGGGCCCATCTGGTCGGTGCCGATGCAGGGCGAGACCGTGAGCAGTTTGGCGGTCAGGAACTCGGTGATCGCCGGGGTCGCGTAGTCGACGTCGCACGTGACCCAGCCGATGTTGACGCCCTCGTCGACGAGCTTCAGCGCATCAGCCTTCGTCTGCACCGCGTCAAGCTGATCGTTGAGCGGCTTGATCTCGAGCGGACGGCCGTCGACACCGCCGGCGGCGTTGATCTTCGCGATCTCGATCTTCGCGGCCTCGAGCGCGGGCGCGTCGAACGGCGCCATGTTCTTGGTCAGGTCGATCGCGGCGCCGATCACGATCGGCTTGCCCTTGGCGGCGTCCGTCCGCGCTGAGCTCGTGGTTGCCACCACGGTCAATGCGACGGTGGTGGCGATGGCGATTGCGATCGCCACCAATCTGCGGTGCCTCATGCGGGTCCCCTTTT
>Ga0182024_10013472_pt1 | contig 15959 bp, 15 predicted proteins | sample P32metaG_FD_120480 | JGI IMG/M metagenome (GOLD analysis project Ga0182024, IMG submission 120480) | Permafrost microbial communities from Stordalen Mire, Sweden - P3-2 metaG (Illumina Assembly) | ecosystem: Environmental > Terrestrial > Soil > Wetlands > Permafrost | place: Sweden: Stordalen... | reverse complement strand
CTCCGGCATCCTCTATCCGGGCAAGCGCTGCGTGATCGGCAACGGCGTCGTGATCGATCCGAAGGTGCTGATCGAGGAGCTCGACGGCCTGCGCGCGCGGCGCGTCGACGTCAGCGGCCTGCGGATCTCCTCCAACGCCCACCTGATCATGCCCTACCACCTGCTCCTGGACTCGGCCGGTGAGACCAAACTGGGCAGCCGCCAGATCGGCACGACCCGCCGGGGCATCGGCCCCTGCTACGCCGACAAGGCGGCACGTCTGGGCATCCGCGTGCAGGACCTGCTCGATGAGAAGATCCTGAAGAAGAAGATCGTCGCGGCGATGGAGCCCAAGCGCCTGTCCCTGCGTCCATTCGAGAAGGACCCGGCGCTTGATCTGCACGCGATGACCGAGGAGTACCTGACATACGGGCATCGCCTCGAGCAGCACATCGCCGACACGGCCAAACTGATGTGGGAGCTGCTCGACGAAGACCAGCTGGTGATCTTCGAGGGCGCTCAGGGCGCGATGCTCGACATCGACCACGGCACCTATCCGTTCGTCACCTCCTCCAATCCGCTCTCGGGCGCCGCCACCGTGGGGACCGGGGTGGGTCCAAAGGACATCGACGAGGTCTGGGGGGTGTCGAAGGCGTACACCACACGCGTGGGCGCAGGGCCGTTCCCGAGCGAGCTACACGAAGAGATGGGCGAGCTGATCCGCACCCGTGGCGGCGAGTTCGGCACAACCACCGGGCGCCCTCGCAGGACCGGCTGGCTCGACCTTGTAGCGCTGCGCTACGCCGCGCGCCTGAACACGCTCACGGCGCTCGTGATCACCAAGCTCGACGTGCTCTCGGGCCTGGACCGGATCCAGGTATGCACAAGCTACCGTGGCGCCGAGGGCGCGGAGTTCAAGGACTTCCCCTACCACCAGACAGTCCTGCACCACACGACCGCCGAGCTGACCGAGCTGCGCGGCTGGCAGAAGGACCTCGGCGAGTGCCGCACGTTCTCCGACCTGCCCGAGGCCGCGCGTGAGTACCTCCAGTTCATCGCCGAGCAGATCGGCGCCCCCGTAACGCTCCTCGGAGTGGGGCCTGGACGGGATCAGGTAATCTGGACCGAGGCCGGTGAGCGGACGCAGCTCGGCCGCGGCGTGCCAGTCGCCGAGGTGCTGGTCGATTGACTTCGACTTTCCCGAGAATGGGCCGTGCAGGAATCGAACCTGCAACCTTGGGCTTAAGAGGCCCCTGCTCTGCCGGTTGAGCTAACGGCCCGTGAGGGCGCCGGCCGTGTGAGCCGGGTGAGCCAGCGATTCTAGCCCAGCGCGACCGATCCTGAAGGTGTGGCCTCTACGCAGCGGATTCCGGAGAAGGCGCCGGCGGCGAATCGGCCGGCTATTTTTTCTCGCTGCTTTCGAGCTGTTCCTTGACCTTCTGGCTGACTTTGTAGCTCTTGCCGCCGACGGTGATCGTGGCGTTGCCAGATTCGCTGGTCGAGGCGGCGCCGGTCGCAGTGGACCCTGTGGATGCGCCTGTAGATACGCCGCTCGACGTGGTGGCGGCTGCGGAGCTCTTCTTCAATTCCGCCAGTTCTTTCTTTACTCGCGCCCGATCGGCCGCGGGAGCGAGGCTGACCGCCTTGGCCGAGGCGAGGTCGCCCTGGCGATCGTTGTGAGCTTTGTAGGCGTACGCGGCCAGTTTGCCAAACAGCGCCGCGCTCTGAGGTTCGGCGGCGACCACGATCTGTAGCACTTCCACCTCGGCGGCAGGCTGGTTGAGCCCTTCTTCGGCGAACACCCGCGCCATTTCCTTGGCCAGTTTGGGATTGGGCTTTGGGGGATTCAGAGCGAGATAGCTCATCCAGGACTGGGCCACGTCGGAGAACAGTTCTTTGCCCTTGCTCGTCAGTTTTTCGTTGCTGACGGAGGTTTCGCCGCCGGCTTCGTGCAGCTGCGCGTTGATGAGGCCTTCCCACGCGCTCAGGTCCTTGGGCTGCGTGGCGACGAGCTTCTGGTACTTCTTCACCTGCCCGGCGAAGCTCGCCTTGGGAGCGCCGCTTTCCCCGGTGAATGCGTTCAGGATTCCACCGCCGCCACCTCCCACGCCGACACCAAGACCGACGAAGCCCACGAGGAACAGTAGGGCGAGGCCGATATAGATCACTTGGACTGTGCGGCGACGGCCGCGTCCTCTGAGGTCGAAGAGCATCTCGGGGATGATTCTACGGACAGCGGGCTCGCGGGCGGATCAGGCTCCCGATCGGGCCCGTCTCGCGAGCCCCGTCCCCCTCAGGACAGCTCGCGGTCGATGTGGTCGATGATCTGCTTCACGTCCGGCTCCACCTCGTCGCCGGCGCCGGACGCCTGCGCGCCAGGCGTAGCTGCGCCGCCGCCGGCGACGCTCCCAGCGCTGCTCCCGACGCTACCGGCGCCGCCGCTCGAGTCCACCGCGGCGGCCTGCCCGGGGGCCTGCGGCGAGGAGGGCACGGGCGCCGTCGGGGCAACGCCACCGGGACCGGAGGCACCTCCATGCGCGGGTCCGCCGCCCGCAGCCGTCCCCCGTGCTGCCTCTGCGCGCTCCCGTTTGGCGTCGCGGTGCGCGACGATCGAGGCGACGAGGATGCTGAGCTCGTAGAGGATGTACAGCGGCACCGTCTCCAGGATGAGCGTCACCGCGTCGCCCGGCAGGAAGGCCGCCATCGCGGCGCAGGCGAGCACCGCGTAGCGGCGGTTGTGGCGGAGCTGCTTGGGCGTGACGATCCCGACCCGCGTTGCGGCGAGGATCGCGACGGGCACCTGGAAGACCAGTCCCATCGCCAGCAGGATCGTCGCGACAAATTTGTAATACGGGGCAGCCTGCACGAGGACGTTGAACTCACTGCTGTTGAAGTTCTGGAAGAACCGCAATGCGGCGGGCAGCACGACGAAGTAGCCAAACGCGACGCCGATCACGAACAGGAAAGGAATCGCGGCGAGCAATGGCATCGCGATCCGTCGCTCCCGCGGGCTGAACGCGGGCAGCACGAACCCGTACATCTCGAACAGGATCACCGGCAGTGAGATCACCAGGGCGAAAAGCAGCGTCACCGTGATCGTGGTGGTGAAGGGCTCGCCGATACCCAGCGTCACGGGCTTGTTACCTTCCGGGACCGGTGGGACCTTCGCGACAGCTGCGCGCAGGCTGGGGATCTCACCGGCAAGCTCGGCCCGCGTGGAAGCCGGTAGACCGCTGTGTGGGGTGCTCAGCGCGAGCACGATCGCCTCAGTGCTGTGGGCGATTTTCAAAACCGCCTGCTGGGCAAGCGCGGTCTGACCGAGCGGCCCGTTGCCTTTGGCGACCTGTTTCTCGGTCTGCTTGCTCAGCGGCGCATTGATCAGGTGCAACAACGCATGGTTCTGCCACAGGCAGAACCCAAATGCGATCGCGAGCGCAATCGCACTGACGATCAGGCGGGTGCGCAGCTCGTCGAGATGGTCCACGAGACTAAGCCTGTCCTCGTGGCCGATCGCGCGGATTGTGGTGGCCATGGCCTATATGAACCTACCACCGCCGCCGCCCGTTTCGGGAGCAACGAGCCTTGGCCTCGGAGGACCCGTGGTGCTCGCCAATCGGCGCCGGTATGCCAGATGCCGGCCCCTCGCCGGCCGGGATTAGCACTACGCGAACCTCCTAGCCGCGAGGAGCGTGCTAAAGGCAGCGGACCTCGAAGTCGATGAGTTCGTGATCAGACCATGCACCCCGACAGAGGCCACCCTACCCGTCATCGCGTGCGGCTCCCCAGCGGTAAGCAGATCGACGTTGTCTATCGCGATCAGCAGCTCGCCCCCACCGAGGTTCCGGCCAGCGTCCGCGTCCCCGATCCACTGCACGTCTGTTTCCACTGCGCCTGTGAGCTCGCATATCCGCTGGACTGGGTCGAGGAAGGCCCACGCCACTGGCGAATCGTGCTGCGCTGCCCCGAGTGTGAGGCACGCCGTGAGGGCGTGTTCGAGCAGGCGGTCGTCGAAGAGCTCGACGAGCAGTTGGACCAGGCAACCAGCGCTCTGCTGAGCGATCTGCAGCAGCTCACGCAGGCGAATATGGAGGGCGAGGTCGAGTTCTTCATCCGCGCGCTGGATGCAGACCTGATTGTCCCCTCAGATTTCTAGAGCAGCGCCGGCAAGTCAACAGCAAACGCCGCCTCGTTATCTAAAGCAGCCTCACCGATAGCGCTCGACAACCGCGTCGGCAACCTGCTCCAACGGCGGCGGCGAGCCGGTCCGGCCAGCAGCCGGCGGCGGGAGCGCAGCCTTCGCCTCTGCGACCAGCACCAGCGCGCGCGCTCTGGCCTGCTCGAGCGCCCCGGTGGCGGCGATCCGCTCGCAGAGCTCCTCGGCTTGGCGTGCGCCGCGAAGGGTCGCGAGGTCAACCCCTGCAAGCTCACTGTCACGCTCGCGCGCGAGGATCAAAGGCAACGTGACGGTGCCGTCGAGCAGGTCCGTTCCGCGTGACTTGCCGGTGCGCTCGACAGGCCCGGATACGTCCAGCACGTCATCCAAGATCTGGAAAGCCAACCCAATCCTCCGGGCGAAGGCGCCGAGCGCATCCGCGAGGTCCGTTGAACCGACCCCCGCCGCCCCCGCTGCTATGAGCGCACCGAGACGGCAGGCGGCTTCGAACAGCGCGGCGGTCTTCAGCTCGCAGCGCCTCAGGTAGCGCTCGACTGTGACGCCTGGCGCGTAGGCATCCTCCCGCTGGAGCAGCTCGCCCGCGGCGAGGGCAGAGCTGGCGTCCGAGAGCGCGCGCAGCTGGGTCTGATCCTCGTTACGCGCGAGCTCCGCAAATGCGCGCGAGAACAGCAGGTCACCGGTGGCGATCGCGACCTCGCGCCCGGCTCCGGCAGCCACTGTGGGACGTCCACGGCGCAGCTGAGCGCCATCGATCACATCGTCGTGCACGAGCGTCGCCGAGTGGACGAGCTCGACCGCGACCGCCGCGCGGATCAGGCATTCATCTCCCGCATCGGTGTCGAGTGGGGCGCTACGCCCAGATGAGGAGGGCCGGGGAAGTTCGGTTGGAATGGGCGGGAGAAGATCAGAGCCTGCGGACTCGGCGGCGAGCACGACGAGCAGCGGACGCAACCGCTTGCCGCCGGCCATGATCGTCGCGTTGGCGTGCTTGGCGAGCGGAGCACCCGCGGCGGCCGTCACACGCTCCAGGTGCAGCTCGATACGAGCCATCCGCTCGCGCAGCTTTTCGCCGCCGCTGTGAATGAGCGCCTCGAGCGCATCTGTATCCCCGGCAGGACCGGCGGCGGAGTGGTGGCCCACCGCGGTGCTCACACCCCCTCCAGGGGCACCGTGCCGAAGTGGATCACGACGATGCCTCCGGCGGTGAGCAGATAGCCGATCCCGCGCAGACCTGCCCGCTCCAGCTCCGCCGCCAACCCCGCAGGCGCAGGGAACCGCTTGACCGAGTTGGGGAGGTAGGAGTAGGCGTCGGGATCTCCCGCCAGGCGTCCCAGCAACGGCACGACACGGTCGAACCACAGGCTGTAGAAGAGCGACAGCGGGGCGCGCGTGGGAGAGGTGAACTCGAGCACAACCACGCGCCCACCGGGGCGCACGACACGAGCCATCTCCTCCAGACCGCGCGCCAGATCTGAGAAGTTGCGCGCGCCGAAGCCAACTGTGGCGGCATCGAACGTCCCGTCCGCAAAGGGCAGCTCGAGCGCGTCGCCCCACTCGAAGCGCAGCTCAGCGCCCGCGGGCTTGGGCTTGGTGCGCGCCCGTGCGAGCATCGCCTCAGAGAAGTCGCTGCCCACCACCTCTCCGCCGGGAGCGACACGCCGCGCGAGCTCAATCGCCAGGTCGCCCGTGCCGGTGGCGACATCGAGCACGCGAGAGCCCGGGCCGACCCGGGCAAGGTCCGCAGCTCGCTCGCGCCAGCGGTGGTGCAGACCGGCCGTCATCACGGTGTTCAGCAGGTCATAGACCTTCGCGATACGGTCGAACATCGCCCGTACCTCCCCCGCCTCGAGCGTTCCCGAACCATGGGCTGGCATGGAGCTAGAGAGGTCCCGCCAGCTACTTCAGCTGCGACAGGAACGCAACGACCGCGGTGAACTTCTGCGGCGGCAGGTTCTTGAACGAAGGCATCGGCGCCGTCGGATTCACGAGCGTCCGCGCGATTGCCTGCGCGGGCAATCGCGAGCCGATATGCGTCAGTTCCGGCCCGGGTCCATTGTTGCCGTTGTCACCGATCTTGTGACACGCCTCACACCCCGACTGGGCGACCACCGCCTTGCCGGCTTCGTATTCGGCGAGTTGCGTTCCGCCCGCCTGCGTGACGGCGGTCGGTGTGGACATTTCGATCGCCGTCGGCGATCCGGCGTTGGCGCCCTGGTAGGTGAGAAAGGCCATCGCCCCGATCACGAAGAGAGCCGTCACGGTCGCGATCGGACGGTGCTCGGGGCGGCGCTCGGGGCCGCGATCGTAGAACGGCAGCAGGAACAGCAAGATCATGCCGATCGTGGGCACGCCGATCGTGGCCAGCGGCACGAGGCTCGGCGGCTTGATCACGCGCAGGACCTCGAACAGGAAGAAGAAGTACCACTCGGGACGTGGCACGTAGGTAGTGGTGGTCGGGTTCGCCTTCGAGCCGAGCTCCGCGCCGAGGATCAGTGACATCGCGATGATCACCGCCATCACGACGCACGCCATCGCGGCGTCCTTGGCCACCGCGTAGGGGAAGAACGGCTTGCCCTGTGACTTCAGGATCGCGTACTCGCGGAGGTACTCCTCCTTCTCGCGTTGGTTCATGGTGCGAGGGTGCGAGGTTGGGTGCAGCGGCGTGCCTGGGGGCGCACCGGCACAGAGATCTCCGGAGCCACTACGCCTCCGCCTTGCGCAGCTCGGAGCTCTGCTCGGCTTTGATCCACGGCGGCGCAGTAGTGCCGAGCTTTGCCACGAGGTAAAGATGGGCGCTGATCAGCGCGATCAGCGCGCCGGGCAGGAGCAGCATGTGGATAGCGTAGAAGCGCGACAGCGTGGTGGCCCCGAATTCGGGGCCGGCTCTGAGAAAGTCGCTCAGGTAGGGGCCGATCAGGGGCCCGGTGCCGTTGATGTTCACGCCCACGATCGTCGCCCAGTAGGCGCGCTGATCGAAGGGCAGCAGGTAGCCGGTGAAGGACATCACCATCGTCAGGATCAGCAGCACCACGCCGATCACCCAGTTCAGCTCGCGCGGGTACTTGTAGGCGCCGAAGAAGAACGTGCGGCCCATATGCAGGAACACGAGGATCACCATCACGCTCGATCCCCACTTGTGCATACCACGCACGAACTGGCCGAGGAACACGTCGTTGGTCACGTAGCGGATCGATTCATACGCACCGCCCGCGGGATCGGGGCGGTAGTACATCGCGAGGAAGACCCCGGTGACGGCCTGCGAGAGAAAGGCAAACATCGTCGCCGAGCCGAGCGTGTAGAACCAGTTGGTGCCCTTCGGGACCTTGCGGAACATCATCCAGCGGGCGCCGCCGCTCAGCGAGGTGCGCTCGTCGACCCAGTCGACGACGTTGATCCCGGCCGCCTTCGCGCCCTCGATCGGGCCACCCTTGCCGTTGCTCTCGCCGGGGCGCGGGGGCGGGGCCTTGAGCGGGGCGGGAACTGGGGGTGCGGGAAGCTTGGGCACGGGCTAGTAGGACTTGCGCGCGTCGGGGCGCGAAGGGTAGAGGTACTGGCCGATGCCGTCGACCGTCTCCCCCGGGTCGCGCGGTGAGAAGCGTTTCAGCTCGCTGTTGACGCTGAACCGTCCGCTCCACAATTCGACCCGGTCGCCTTTCACACGCGTGGGGAAGCGGTCGAGCGGCCTGACCGGGGGCCCGCCCACCCTACGCCCCAGCAGGTCGTAGACGCCGCCGTGGCAAGGACAGATGAAGCGCTCCGCGGCGTCAACCCAGCGCACCGGGCAACCGAGGTGGGCGCAGCGCGTCGAGATCGCGATGTACGGCGTGTGGCGGTCATAGATGTCGGTGTCGATCGCATCGTTGTGCTGGCGCACATAGGCGGTCGACTTGCCAGCCTCACCGATCCCCTGGGCAATGGTGATGACCACCGGTACGTAGTTGTTGTTGGTGAAGTCTTCGGTGGAGCCGATGTCCTCCCAGAAGTGTGGAGGCTGTTTGAAGATCGGCCCGATCGCAAAGCCGAGCGCGGGCAGCAGGAACGAGGCGGCGGCGATCCCGCCCATCGCCTGGGAGCTCACGGTCATGAACCGTCGCCGCGTAACCGTCTCGCCCTCGAAGGCGCCTGGAATCATCCGATCGACGGTGTACTTGGACTGCTGTTGGGTGTGCTTGTCTGGCACGAGCACAAACAATATCGAGGCGCGATTCAGCGCGGCGCGGCGAGGCTCGCGGTACTTGTGCGCATCGCCTCGATCGCTTTGGAGGAGCCCGTCAACACAAGGTCCTTGGCACGGCGATGGGACTCGCTCGACCCCCAGCCGATTGCGCGCGCGCCGGCCGCCCACACAGCCTCGGCCAGCTCCGGCTCGCCCGCGCCCTGCGCGAGCGCGCTGAGCGAGATCGTGTCGGCCAGCTCGGCCACGGCCTCGAGGTCACCGAGCGAGATGAGCCGAGCCAGCCCGAGCGCGTACATCCGGTCGCCCGCCAGCAGGCCAAGATCCTGATCCGATGTGAACGCTACACGCGGCTTGGCGTAGTGGAGCAAGTAGCCCTCGTAGATCGTCTCGATCAAGAGCTCGTAGTCCTCGCGACTGCCCTCGGCGCGCGGACCTGAGGCGGCGAGCTGGGCGGGCCCCGGAAGAGCGGCGCGCTCGCTCACGGAGCCTACGAGGCTCGCCATCAGGCCACTCTCGTCGAGTAGGAGCTCTCGTAAGCGCTGCAGCGAGGAGCGCGCGGCAGGCGAGGGAGTGGGCACTGATGAGGCGCTCACGGGATCTCCGCAAATGCGGCGGCGGCGGCGAGGACGGTGCGTTCGATCTGCTCGGATGTGTGCGCCAGGGACGGGAACCACGCCTCGAACTGGGAGGGCGGTGGGTAGACGCCGCGCGAGAGCAGCTCGCGACACCAGGCGGCGTGGGCCTCCAGGTCGCAGGCGCGCGCGTCGTCGAAGCAGAGCACGGGGCGCTCAGAGAAGAAGACGGTCAAGAGGCCAGGGACGCTCACGACCTGGACGGGACGTCCCGCCGTGGCCGCGGCCTCGCGTAGGCCGGCGGCGAGCTGCTCGGTGATCGAGGCGAGGCGTAGGTAGGCCGGCTCGTCGAGCAGGGAGAGCGTCGCGAGGCCCGCCGCGACCGCGAGGGGATTGCCGGAGAGCGTCCCTGCCTGGTAGACCTCGCCGGCGGGGGCGAGCAGGCGCATCAGCTCGGCCCTGCCGCCGACCGCGGCGGCGGGAAGACCGCCGCCGAGGACCTTGCCGAGGATCGTGAGGTCGCCCCGCACGCCCGTGAGCTCCTGCGCGCCGCCGCGCGCGACGCGAAAGCCCGAGATCACCTCGTCGAGAATCAGGAGCGCCCCGCAGGCGTCGGCGAGCTCGCGTAGAAGCTCAAGGAAGCCGGGGCGGGGTGGGACGAGGCCCATGTTGGCGGGGAACGGCTCGGCGATGATCGCCGCGAGCTCGTCCCGACCGGCCGACTGCTCTACGGCGGCGCGCAGCGCGGCGGGATCGTTCCAGGGCACCACGATCGTGGCGGCGGCGGCGCTCGCGGGCACGCCCGGACTGGCAGGAAGAGCCTGGGTGGCAAGCCCCGAACCCGCCTGGGCGAGCAGCGGGTCGAGGTGTCCGTGGTAGGCACCGGCGAACTTGAGCAGCCGCTCGCGCCCGGTTGCCGCGCGCGCGAGCCGCACGGCCGTCATCGTTGCCTCGGTCCCCGAGGAGGTCATGCGCAGCATCTCGACGCCGTCGAACCGGCGTGCGACCTCCGCCGCGAGCTCGACCTCGGCGGCGGTGGGCGCGCCGAAGCTCGTGCCCTTCGCCGCCGCCTTGGCCACCGCGTTGAGCACCTCGGGATGGGCGTGCCCGTGGATCAGGGGCCCCCACGAGCAGACGTAGTCGACGAAGCGGTTGCCGTCGACGTCGATCAGCTCGGCCCCCTCGCCGCGCTCGACGAAGATCGGGGAGCGGCCGATCGCTTCCATCGCGCGCACGGGCGAGTTGACGCCGCCGGGCAGCACCTCCAGTGCGCGGCGGTAGAGCTCCGCCGAGCGCGAGTCAGCGAGCGATGTGCTCACGGGCGGTGTCGGAGCGCTCCGGGGCACGGGGCGGTGTCCTTGAGGCGAGCCGCGGCCGACTACTCACGCGTGCTCGGACTCCCAGTTCTTGAAGTCGTCGGTGAAGTAGAGCAGGCGGATCTTCTTGAACTCGGTCGAGGAGTAGAGCGTGGCGCGCTCATGGATGCCGGTCTGCTCTGCGATCGCGTCGAGCACCGCGTCGCACTCCTCCTTCGAGCGGCCGTGGGCCATCGTGAAGACCGAGTAGGGCCAGTCCTCGTAGGTGGGGCGCTCGTAGCAGTGGGAGATCCCGCGGAACGACGCCATCCGCGGGCCAAGCTCTGAGATCTGCTCCGGGGAGACCTTCCATACGCCCATCCCGTTAGCGGAGAAGCCGGCGCGGCGGTGGTAGAGGATCGCGGCGACGCGGCGCAACAGCCCGCGCTCACGCATCGCCTGCATGTGCTCGAGCAGCGCCTCGGTGTCCATGCCCAGGCGTGCGGCGGCGGGGTCGTAAGGCTCGGAGATCACCGGCATGTCTCCCTGGGTGGCGCGGATCACGTCCCTGTCGAACTCGTCGTAGGGGACGGGCTCGAGATCGACCGGCTCGACGGCTACGCCCTCGCTGGTGAGCGCCTTGGTGCCGCCCTCCATTTCGAGGTCCATGCGGATCTTGAACAGTTGGAGCGTCGGCAGCTGGCGGATCGACTCGGCGCCGGTGAGCCGCTGGAGCACGTCGAGCGTACCGTCCAGACCAAGTCGCGAATCCGGCTCGACGGCTAGCGTGAACCACATGTTGAAGTCGTGGTTGCGCAGATAATTGTGAGAAACGCCGGGATGAGAGTTGACGATCTTCGCCGCCTGCCACGGGTTCTCGGGATCGACCTTGGCCGCCACGAGCATCGAGCCGTAGCCCAGCGCGCGCGTGTCGTAGATCGGGGTCACCTGGCGGATGATGCGCTCGTCGAGTAGGCGCTGGACACGCGCGAGCACTTCCTGCTCGGAGACCTCGGCGGCGCTCGCCACCGCCGCGAAGGGCCGGGGCGCCAGCGGGAAGGAGCCCTGCATGAGGTTCAGCAGCTTGCGGTCGAGATCGTCGAGCGCGACGGCCGCGCCGTCCTTGCGCGAGCGCGTCTTCGGAATCGCGGCGCCGGCGCGGTCGGCTCGTTTGGTCTTCAGCTCTACTCGGCTAGCCATTGGGCGGCGTCCTTGGAGTGGTAGGAGATGATCGTGTCGGCGCCGGCGCGGCGGAGAGAGGTGAGTATCTCCAAGACCGTGGCCCGCTCGTCGAGGTAGCCGGCGGCGGCGGCGGCCTTGACCATCGCATACTCGCCGCTGACGTTGTAGGCCGCCACGGGCAGGCGCGTGGCGCGCTTGACCGCGCGGATCAGATCGCCGTAGGCGAGCGCGGGCTTGACCATCACCATATCCGCGCCCTCCTGCACGTCGAGCAGCGCCTCGCGCACGGCCTCGCGACCGTTGGCAGGGTCCATTTGGTAGCCCCGACGGTCGCCGCGCGCCGGCGCCGAGCCGGCGGCGTCGCGGAACGGGCCGTAGAAGGCGGAGGCGAACTTGGCGGAGTAGGCGAGGATCGGGGTATCGGCGAAGCCCTCAGCGTCGAGCTCGGCGCGGATCGCGCCGACGCGACCGTCCATCATGTCCGATGGAGCCACGAGATCGGCGCCGGCGCGGGCGTGGCTGACCGCGACGCGGGCGAGCAGCTCGAGCGTCGCGTCGTTGTCGACGGTCGGCGAATCGGCCGGCGCGAGCGATCCGGTGCCTTCGCGCAGAACGCCGCAGTGGCCGTGATCGGTATACTCGCAGAGGCACGCATCGGTGAGCACCAGCAGCTCAGGCAGCGCGTGCTTGAGCGCGCGCACGGCGGTCTGGATCACGCCCTCCTCGTCCCACGCACCGCTGCCTTCGGCGTCCTTCGCGGCGGGAATCCCGAACAGCATCACGCCGGCGATCCCCAGCGCGGCCACCGCGTGGGCCTCGTCGAGCAGGGCCGAGATCGACAGACGCTCGACACCCGGCAGTGTCGCGATCGGCTCGCGGGTGGGTGGGCTTCCATCCCCGCCGGGGTGGGTGGGATCCCCATCGGTCACGAACAACGGCAGCACGAGTTGGCCGGCGCGCAGCTCGGTCTCGCGCACCAAGCCGCGCAGCGAGGCGCTGGAGCGCAGGCGGCGCATCCGGGTCTGGGGAAAAGCCATCCTTCCCAAGGATACCCCCGCTCAATCCAGGTGCCGCAGGCCCACGCGTGCGAGCGCGCCGAACAGCGCCACCAGCGCGGCGAGGTGCACGAGCGAGATCGGCAGGCCGGGCGAGGACTGGTTGACGGCGGCGTCGAGTGCCTCCAGGGATGCCTTGAAAGGGAACACGAAGGAGACCGCGGAGATCGCGTCGTAGAGGCCGTGGCCGACCGATCCCGATGGGACGAGCGCGAGGAATGCGAGCGGGAGCGAGAGCAGGAAGGCGAGCAGCGAGGCAGCGCGCACCTCGCGGGCGAGCGCGCCGATCGAGACGCCGAGCGCGCCAAACGCAAGCGCCGAGAGCGCGAGCGCGGCGAGCCACAACGGCACGCGCGACCAGTCGAGGCTGACGAACGCGCCGATCCCGGCGAGCATCGCGAAGGCGACCACAAACGCGCAGGCGGCGGCAAGCAGCGACTTCTCGGCGAGCAGCGCGTTGCGGGAGACCAGTACCCCGCGCGCACGGAGAGTGGCCGATCCCGCCCCGCGGAGCAGGCGGCCGAGCACGTGCTCTTCGCGCTCGAGCGCGACCGCGCCGGCGGCGAGCAGCAGGCCGATGAACATCTCCGAGATGGCGACAGCAACCACGACGGCGAACGTGTCGAGCGGCGTGCGGCGGCCATGGAGGAGCTTGGTGTGGACGGCGATCGGCTGGCTGATCGTCTGCAGGACTGTCTTCGAGAGGGTGAGGTTCTCGGCGGCGAAGGTCGCGAAGGCGAGCGTCCGTTCCAGCGCCTCACGGTCGGGACCAGGGGGTTGGTGGGCGATCACGCGGCGCAGCAGCGACGGGATTTCACCGAGCCCGACGAGGTTCGAGGGCGCGCCGAGCACGCCGAGATTGCCGCCCTTCAGCAGGAGGCCGATCGCCTGCGCGGCGGCGCGCTGGATCTGTTCGGAGAAGCCAAGGTTCGCCTGCGCGAGGGCCGAGTTGAGCGAGGACTGCACGAGCGACTGCTCGAGCGCATTGCCGTTGTAGAGCACTTCGAGGTGAGCCTGGGAGACGTCGGAGGAGAGCCGCGCGGCGATGTCGTGGGGGATCACGACGGCCGCGAGCACGTCGCCGGACTGGATCTTCGCGACGGCCTGCGCGCGCGTGGCGGTCGGCACGGCTTCGACTTGATCGAAGAGCTGCGAGGCGTACTCGCTGACGTCAACGCTGCGGCCGCCGACTTCGACGCGCGCGCCGGGGGTGGTTTCGTTGACGACCGCGACGCGTGGCTTGACGGGGCCGCGCGAAAGCGCCAGCCCGATCAGGAGCGCGATCGCGACGGGGTAGAGCACGAGCAGGGCGACCGTCAGGCGCGAGCGGCGGAGGATCAGGATGTCCTTGCGCAGCAGCGGGATCATCGATGGCCTCGCGCGCGCAGGAACGAGACGAACGCGTCCTCGAAGTCCCCATCGATATCGCGATCCGCCTCCGCAAGAAACCCCGCGGGGGTGCCGTCGAACAGCAGCCGGCCGTCGGCGAGCACCAACGCGCGCGCGGCGTAGCGCTGCACCTCATGGACGTCATGCGTGGAGAACACGACGCACGTGCCTTCGGAGGCAAGGCCGCGGATGAAGCTCCAGAGCCGCTCGCGCTGCCCGGGGTCGAGCGCCGTCGAGGGCTCGTCGAGCGCGAGCACGGGCGGGCGCGAGAGCAGACCGATCGCAACGTTGACGCGCTGGCGGTTGCCGCCGGAGAGGTGCGCGACCAACTCCGAGGCGCGCTCGCGCAGGCCGGTCTGCTCGAGCATCCGCGCCACCGCCCCAGCAGGGTCTGTTACATGCTCGAGGCGGGCAAACAGGGCGAGGTTCTCGGCGACCGAGAGCTTGGAGTAGAGGGCAGGCAGCTGGGGCACCCAGCCGACTTCGCGGGGGTCGCGGCTGACGCTGCCCCCGCTGGGGCGCTGGATGCCCGCGAGGATCGAGAGCAGCGTCGTCTTGCCGGCGCCGTTGGGACCGACGACGGCGACCAGCTCACCCGCGGCGGCGTCGAAGCTGACCTCGCTCAACGCCTCGCGCTCGCCGTAGCGCATCGCGAGGTTCGACACGCTGAGAGCCGCGCTCACAGGGCTCGCGTCACGGGAGATGATGGATCGGAGCGCGGACCTCATCGATCGGGGCACGGGCTTCACGGATCGAAGCGCGAACCCTCATAGGAACCCGCGAGGCGTGCGATCCCACGGTTCGAGCTCGATGTGGCGGCTGAGATAGACGACCGTCTCGCGCAGGATCGCGAGGATTGGCAGCGCGATCAGGGCGCCGACGATCCCGTGCAGCTGCAGCCCGAGCAGCAGCGCAAAGATCACAAGCAGCGGGTTGATCCGCAGGGTATGGCCGAATATCTGCGGAGCGATCACGTGGCCCTCGAGCTGCTGCAGTCCGACAAACAGCAGCGCGACCCACAGCCCGACGATCGGGTCTGTAAGCAGCGCGACGAGCACGGGCGGCACCGCGCCGAGGATCGGACCGACGTAGGGGACGAGCTCCATCACCCCGTAGAAGAGCCCAAAGGCGAGCGCGTATTTGCGCCCGTCGGGGAAGATGCCGATCAGCCCGAACACGTACAGCGAGAGGCCGGCGGAGGCGCCCATCAGCACGCTGAAGGCCAGCTGGCCGCCGACGTAGCGGGAGACGGCGTGCTGGACGAGCGTCGGGTAGTCATCGGCGGGGGTGCCGTCGCCGTCGGGCATCGCGCGGCGTACGAGCTTGCCGATCCGATCGCCGTAGACGAGCATGTACACGCTCAGCACGAACACGAGCACGAGGTCGAAGGTCGCGCTCGCCGCTTCGGTCAAGAGACCGCCACCGAAGGACACGAATTTACTGGCGCTCTTGGCGACTTTGTCCTGGATGCTCTGCAGCGCCGTCTTGCCCTGCTTGACGAGATTCAGATGGATGCCCTGCCGTTCGAAGTCACGTTGAACGGTCGCGATCGTCTTGTTGGCTTCCCGCGCGATATGAGGAAGGTTGTCTGTGAACGTGCGCACCTGATTGGAGATCGGGTTGGCCAGCAGGAAACCGATCCCGACCAGCGTGAGGAAGAATGCGAGGTACACGATCAGCACCGCGAGCCCGCGAGGCATCCGCGGACGCTGCACAAATGCGACGGCGGGGTGGAGAATCAGTGCGATGAGCGCGGCGATGACGAAGATCAGCAGCACTTTCCCCGCCGCTTTGGCGAGCGCCCACAACGCGAAGAGAGCCACCGGCAGCAGCACGAGCTGCACCCACCTCGGCACGATCGCGCGGAGTGGCTCTGCCTGCGGGGGCAGCTCCGGAGAGTCCGGAGCGAGGACGCGCTCGAGCTCGCTCGGCGAGGCAGCGGGAGGCGGGGCGCCGTTTGCCGGCGGGGCTGTCTGCCCGTTCGTCGGATCGGCCGCAGATCCGCCGCTCCCAGCGCGCTTGGACCTGCCGATCATCTGCCTCCCACCATCGCCAGAGTATGGCTGAGGTACAGGCCAGCATCCTGTTCGTGGGCGATCTCGTCGGCGGCATCGGGCGGCGCACGCTGCTCGAGTG
>Ga0182024_10013471_pt1 | contig 15959 bp, 12 predicted proteins | sample P32metaG_FD_120480 | JGI IMG/M metagenome (GOLD analysis project Ga0182024, IMG submission 120480) | Permafrost microbial communities from Stordalen Mire, Sweden - P3-2 metaG (Illumina Assembly) | ecosystem: Environmental > Terrestrial > Soil > Wetlands > Permafrost | place: Sweden: Stordalen... | reverse complement strand
GTGCACCTTCGGTCCGTATGCCACATTTTCGTAGATCGTCTTGGGAAAGGGATTGGGGCGCTGAAAAACCATGCCGATCCGATGGCGCACCACCACCGGATCAACCCCCTGCCCATAAATGTTTACCCCATCTAAGAGAACGCTGCCCCGAACCCGCGCTCCCGGCGTGAGATCGTGCATACGGTTGAGCCCGCGCAAAAACGTGGATTTGCCGCATCCTGACGGACCGATGAGCGCCATGACGCGATGTTCCGGCACGCTGAGGCAGGCGCGCTTGATCGCCTGAAACGAGCCGTAGAATATATCCATCTCATTGACGGTCATTTTGTCTGCGAGAATGGTCATAGGGGGGTGTAATTCGACGATCATACCGCTTTGCCCGTGAATCTTAAGGTCAATCCCCGCCCCACCACGCGTGCCGCGATGTTGAATAGGAGCACGACCGCCAAAAGCACCACCGCGGAACCATTCCCCACGCGATCAACATCGGGAATCAAGGCCTCCGAATGCGTGTACCAGAGATGGACGGCTAAGGTTTCGGCCGTGTGAAACGGGTTGAAGTCATACGCGCTCGCGCCGTGCGAAACGCTGGTTCCAGCGGTAAAAATGAGCGCGGCGGTTTCTCCGAAAATGCGACCGGAGATCAGCACGATGCCGGTGGTGAGCGGACCGATCGCGCTGGGCAACACGCCGCGCGTAATGGTTTGCCACTTGGTGGCGCCTAAAGCGGTTGAGGCTTCGCGATAGGTGCGCGGCACCGTCGCCAGGGCTTCTTGCGCGACGCGCATCAACGACGGCAAATTCAAGACGGTCAGCGTGAGCGCGCCCGACAACGCGCTAAAACCCCAATGCAAGGTTTGGACGAACACCAATAACCCGAACAATCCCATCACGATCGAGGGAACCGTCGCAAGCGATTCCGCGCTGAATTGGACAAGCGCGCGAAACCATCCCGTCGTCGCGTATTCTTGCAAGTAAATGCCGGCGGCTAAGGCGATGGGAAGCGTAAAGATTAGCGTAAGGATTAAAATATAAAATGAGTTAAATATCTCAGGACCCACGCCCCCGCCCGCCTGAAGCTCGCTGGGAAATCCCGTGAGAAAATGCCACGATACGGAGCCCGCTCCAAGATAGAATAAATATCCCACGAACAATAATAACATTGCGATGACGGCAATCGCCGCCGTCCACAACGCGACCGTCGCGACTGCATCCATGAAGCGGCGCCGCGCGAAACCGCGCTCAATCATCGCGTTCATGCTCTACTCCGCAACGTGAAACGCACCGCGACGATCAACGCCATTGCGATCAATAATAAGAGCAACGCCATCGAAAACAACGTATGTTGCAAAAGCGAGCCCGTCGCCGCGCCGCCCATATCCATCACGATCTGCGTCGGCAACGCGGATGCGGAGTTCAACAATCCGCGCGGCAAAGTCGGAGAATTGCCGATAACAAGTTGCACCGCCATCGTTTCGCCGATCGCGCGCGCGATCCCTAAAATCACCGCGACGGTAAGCCCGCTGCTCGCCGCCGGCAACAACACGCGACGAATCGTTTGCCAACGCGTCGCGCCCAATGCAAGCGACCCTTCGCGCAACGTGAGCGGAACGGCACGCAAAGCGTCTTCGGAAAGCGTTATGACCGTCGGTAAGATCATGATTGAAAGAACAATACCGGCAGCGAGCAAACCGAACCCGGGCGCGTGCGTCGCGGCGCGGATAAGCGGCACAAGGAGCGTTAAGCCGAGCCACCCGTATACGACGGACGGAATGCCCACTAATACCTCGACGGCAGGCTTCATCATCGCGGCTACGGGTTTGGGCGCAAGCTCTGAAAAAAACACGCCGACTGCGACGCCGAACGGGCCGCCTACCAGAACAGCGAAAGCCGTAATGGCCAAGGATCCGATGATGAAAGGCAAAGCGCCTACTTGACCGGTTTCCGGCGAATACGTCGGAGAGAAAAGAAATTCCGCGACCGTCTTATGATCGGTGAAGAATAAACGGGTCCCTTCAACCGTCAAATATGCGATGAGAAGTCCGATAGCGACGATGAAGACGCCGCTGCAAGCTTGGAGCAATGCTACGGCGATTCGCTCCCGCCGATGTGCGGCGGCAGCATGTTTTTCGGTAAGGGTACTGCGCTTTAGAGCCGCATGTTCATCACCGTCTTCGGCCTCCAAGCGTCCTTGGATATGGCTAACGGTCGTTCTCCGCGACCTTCATGTCGCCGATCGGAATGTAGCCCAACTGGCGCACGAGCTTACGATCGCTCTGGATAAACGAGAGAAACTTCGCCGTAGCATCGGCGGCGACGCCGTTGGTGAAGATATGCTCGTACGACCAGAACGAATACTTACCGGAGGCTACGTTTTCATCGGTAGGGGAAACGCCGTTGATTTTCAGCAACGTCACGCCCCGGTTGCGAACGCCGGTAAACGTTGCATACGAAATCGCGCCCGGCGTGCTGATCACGGCGCTCACGGCAGTTCCGGTCGCATCCTCGACCAAGCCGTCTTGACTTATCGGGGAACCGCCCATGAAGGTCTGAATGAACACGGCACGCGTCCCGGAGCTTCGGGGCCGGTTGATGACGACGATGTTCTGATCCTTGCCGCCGACATCTTTCCAATTCGTAATCTTGCCGCTAAAGATATCTTGAATCTGCTTTTTCGTAAGCGCGGAGACGCCGACGCCGGAGTTTACGAGCAGGGCGAAGCCCGTTACCGCGACGCGATGATCGACTAACGTCGGGTATTCGCCTGCGAGGATGTCCGAGTCGCCCAAGTCCACCGCCTTGGCCGCGACCTGCGTGATGCCGACCCGCGAGCCGCCGCCGGTGACGCTGATCTTTACGTCCGGATGTTCCGCTTGGTAGGTTTCCGCAGCCGCTTTCACAAGGGGAAGCAATGCGGTGGAACCGGCGGCCGTGATGCTTGAGGAATCCGCTTGAACAACGGCGGGTGCGATGAATATCGCGCCGAGGAGTAAAGCCGCAAGCCGAGCGATCTTTAGCATGAGAGAACCTCCAAACGGAGACGGTACGAGTTGGGAATTCTCGTCGATAGTGCCGGAAACGAGATAAGCGATCATTAATCAGACATTAAGAAGCATTAACGGATTGCATATTGCCGCATCATCGAGCGCTGCCGACGCTTTCCAAATTCCTGGAGAAAATCCTTGAGCCCGAGACGGCAACGGCGCTCGCCGTACTTGCCCTACAATGGAAACGTGCAAGTAAAAACGGTCCCTTGACCAAAGTCGGAGTCAACCGCAATCGTGCCGCCGTGCGCTTCCACGATCCGCTTGACGATGGAAAGGCCCAAACCCGTTCCCCCCGTTTCGCGCGCGCGCGAACGATCGACGACGTAAAAGCGCTCGAAAATATGCGGGAGATCATTATACGGAATGCCGATCCCCGTATCGCTAACGATCAAGCGCGCGGCGTCGTCGTCCTGTTCCACTCGCAAGCAAACGCGGCCCTCGGCATGCGTGTGACGCAACGCATTGTCGACCAAATTCACGATTACTTGCGTCAAACGATCGGCGTCGCCGACGATAGGCGCGGAAACGCCCGAAAAATCAAGCGCAATCCCCAACATTCGTGCACGTTGTTCAAACGTCTTGAGCACCGACGAAGCGAACGTTGCAAGATCCAACGGGTCGCGCCGTAAAACCAACTGGCCCGATTCTCCGCGCGCTACGTCGAGCAAATCCTCGATGAGGTCCGCCAATCGATCCACCTCGCCTCCGATGCGCGGTAAAAAAAGATTCCTAGCTTCTTCATCATCCGGATTTTCGGCGATCGTCTCGACCATCAGCTTGATCGAAGACAGAGGCGTTCGCAATTCATGCGCGACGTTGGAAATAAAATCGCGACGCGTTTGCTCCAACTCGTGCAGGCGCGTTTGATCGCCGACGATCAATACCGCGCCCGATTCGTCGCTAAAACGCTGCGTCCAAACCGTGAGATTACGGTTTGCGCCTTGCCCCGCAAGCTCCGTAGTTCCGTGCCAAGCTTGCCCATCGAGCGCGGCGCGCACGCGGCGATCAAGTTCAATAGAAGGGGCAATCTCGATCATCACCCGACCCAACACCGGCCGACGCGAAACGCCGAAAATTTCTTCAGCTGCGGCATTGAGCCATGCTAAACGTCCGTTTCCGTTAAATGCCATCACGCCGAAGGAAAGATCGCGAACAATTTCCTCGAATCGATCGGCCGATCTCGCCTGTGTAGGCGATGCGAGCGCGTCTCCGTGCATCGGCCGCCTTCGCGAGAACGTTCGACGCAACGCATCGATCATGCTTTAAACAAGTATCCGCGACTTCGCACGGTGATAATATGGCGCGGATTATTCGAATCGATTTCGATTTTTTCACGCAACCATCGAATATGCACGCTGATCGTTTGCTGCTCGCCCTCGAAATCATATCCCCATACTTTATCAAGCAACGTTTGCCGCGTGATGACTCGCCCGCGATTTTCCATGAGCACTTGCAAAAGCGCGTACTCCTTGGGCGCGAGCGTTACCTCTGATCCGCGTACGGCGAGCGATTGGCGTGAGGGATCCAGCGTGATCTCTCCGATGGTGAGCGCGAGACCTGCCTCCGATGTCCCGTTTTGCCGCCGTAAGCGCGCCTTCACGCGAGCCAAGAACTCATGGAGCGAAAACGGCTTGGTAATGTAATCGTCCGCCCCCAACTCCAAGGCAAGCACCTTATCGATCTCCTGATCCTTGGCGGTGAGCATGATGATCGGGACGCCGCTGGTTCGGCGAATCTCCTTACAAGCCTCAATGCCGTCCATGATGGGAAGCATGATGTCCATCACCACGAGATCGGGTTGTTCCCTGCTTGCCGAAGCGACGGCCGTACGTCCGTCGCCGGCCGCGACGACGACATAGCCGTTCCGCTCGAGATTGAAGCGCAACGTCTGCAAGATCGCCGACTCGTCGTCGACGACGAGGATTTTCTTGGGAGTCACGCCGCCTCATCATCGCACGGCGCGGGCAACGCGCGCAATGGGAGACCAAAGGCCCTCGTGAACAGTTCGCTCTTGCCTTGCGCCGCAGCAAGCTCCGGAGCAATATCCTGCTGCGCCCGCACGTGCAGCTCTATGCCGACGTTCGTCCGAAAAGCCTGGATCCCGGTCGCCACGGCAAGTCGGCGAGCATCCAGTCCGTCGGCAACGCGCAATATCCCGGCGAGGCCTGCGACCTTCTTGCGCAAGGTCTCGCTTGCGGCGACCCACTCGGGATGCGTCGGCTTGGGCAACGCCTTGCGATGGTAGCGCACCAAAAGCGCGATGAGTTCGATCTCCTCTGATCGCCAACCCGATAAGCCCGCGTTGCGCACGATGTAAGCGCCGTGCTTATGATGATCCTCAACATTGATAGCTTTTCCGACGTTGTGCAAGAAAGCCGCAGCGAAAAGCGCGTCGCGATCCGCCGGTTCAAAGGCATGCACTTGCAGCACGCGCAGTCGATCGAATAGCTCCACGCCAAGCGCGGAAACGGCATGCTCATGTACGCCTCCCGCGTCGAAACGTTTGGCAAGCTCCTGCACGCTTTCGAAACGGCGCGTCTGTTCGTCGCCCACCGCGCGGGCGATTGCGACATTGCGCTCAAGATAGTCGACTACGACGCCGTCGCGCAACGCGCGCTCGCATACTACGAGCTCTTCGCGTCCAAGCGCGGTCATAGCTGCGATCACGATTGCGTTCCCGGCCAAGATGATGTCGCTGCGACGCGGATTCATCCCCGGCATTTTACGCCGTTCGGCCGGGCTTAAGCGCTGCATCTCCTTCTGCAATGCGATAAGCCGCTCGCGCCGCAGTACGTATCCGTGCACGCGTTGGCGATCAAGAGGCAGCGTACCTGACGTTCGCGCGGCATCGAGCGCGGCAAGCCCCGTGATCGTCCCCGAAGTTCCGATCATCGTTTCGAAACGATACTCCGCAAGTTGGGCGGCCAGGGGTTTGAGCTGTTCGTCTATCTGCTCGCACATTGCTTGATACGCCTTGGGTTCGGCAGCGGCATCGGCGTCGGCTAAAAACTCCTCGTATAAACGCAGGCTCCCCAGCTTGAGACTATGAAGGAAGAACGGACGCTCGCCGTCGCCGACTATAAACTCGGTGGAACCGCCGCCGATGTCGATGATGCACGCAATGCGATCGTACAACGGGAACCCGCGACTGACGCCGAGATGGATTAAGCGCGCCTCCTCGACTTCGGAGAGCACCTCGACGACGACGCCGCTGGCTTCTTTTACCGCCGCGAGAAACTCTTCGCGGTTTTCCGCCTCGCGTACGGCCGAGGTCGCCGCCGCGAGGATCTCGTGGACCCCGGCGGCGCGAGCAGCCTGCGCGAACTTGGCGATCGCGGCAGCCCCGCGCTGGATGGCCTTTTTATGAAGGACCCCTCGCTGCAATCCGTCTCCGGCGCCCAAGCGCACCATCTCGCGCTGCTTGAGAACGCTGCGCGACGTGCCGAAGCGAGGATCGAGTTCGACGACGATCAGATGGATGGAGTTGGTTCCCACGTCGATTGCGCCGAGCAGCATCAGGTTTGGGCCGTTCGCGATGTCCTCATGGCAAGCCCTGTCGCCTCGGCGCAACGAATTGGATTCGGACGCGGTTTCATGCTCCATGACCCCGAGCGACCCGCTTTTCGAACGCGTCAACGCCGCCTTGGATACGGTGCGCCCCTACATCCAAGGGGACGGCGGCGACGTTTGGCTTATCAAGATCGAAGAGGGGATCGCCTACGTGCAATTGATCGGGGCATGCGGAGGATGCGCGGCTTCGACTTCGACGCTCAAGCATGCCGTGGAGGCGGCGGTGAAGGAACAGTGTCCGGAGATAGCCTCCGTCGAGCATATTTAGCTCGGTTTAATAACCACTTTCCCCGCGGCGGAACGTCCGAAATCTTCAGACGCATGCTCCGGATGCACCTGAGCCCCCGGCCAAGCAAAGGTTCCCGGCGTTACCGAGCGTACCAAGTAGCGCACAGCATACGTTCCCGCCTCAAGATGCGCAGCGTAAGCGATCACGCGGTCGCGATACATCCGCCGGTAGTCTATATGCCCTAGGTCGACCCCCGGTTCAAACGCGCTCATCGGGATTTCGCCCGACGCGTTCGCCGCTTCAAAACCGGCCGGCAACGGATCGTTCAACACGAGTTGATCAATCGGATGATCCGTCGTGATTCGATCTTCGATTTCAAACACGCGACCCGCATCCAACGTCAACGAGCCGGCCGGCTGCGCGAGCCCGAAACGCGCAAGCTCTTTCTCATCGCCTGCTGAGCGTACGATACGCTCCAAACGGATGCCTCCGTAGGTTCCCGGCAGCTCTCCAAGCACGCCGTGACGATAAGCGACGACGTAATGCAACGCGCCCGCTCCGGTTTTGCTCATCGTTACCGCCCAATTCCCGCGCGGCAACTTCGCTAACGGAATATGAACGGAGAGAATCACGTTTTCATACCCGTGAAAGCCGGCATGAACAACCCGACCCGGCACTTGCGCGTTTGCGCTGAACGTCGGCGGGACGGGCTGGAGCGCGGCGTATGCGACCATGGCATCCATGGCCTGCGCATCATCGGACGGGCTCGCCCAAACGCCGTTCGTACGCTGATCCAGCAATGTGCGGAACGCGCGATCCAAGTCTTGCCCGCGCGCATGCGAATCAATGAGCAAACTCGCCGCTTGCGCTTGTTCTGCCTTCCGCGTCTCCCCGGCGTTCCCCATTGCCTCGAAGAGTTCGTCGCGCAACGACGTTCCTCGCGCATGCCAAGCCGGAACCTTCAAGAGATGCCGCGCAAGTTCGACCTGATCGTACAACGAGAACATCTTGCGCTGCGCATATATCTGCGCGAGATGATCCTCCCGCACGTCGCCCAAGATGCCCAGCGTCGCAAGCGCTTCCAGGCGTATCTCGCTCTTCCGGGGTTCCTGATTGCCGACGCCTTCTCGCAACGGATCGTCCAATCGTGATAACAGGAACGATCGCGCTCTTGCGATATCCGCGTCCGCATTCGCTCCCGCCGCGCGAGCGCGCGTCAAACTCACGGCGCAAAATGCCGTGGTAGAGAGATCCGATACGGATGCCCCCGGCCATAAAGCATACGCTCCGTCTTCGCGTTGCAAGGCGCGCAAAGCATCTAGATTCTCGGCAAGCACGGCCTGCAGCGCCGGTATGTCCGCATTTTGCTTGTAACGACGATCCAGAAGGATCGCATCAGAAAGTACGGACACGCGACTTGCGATATCCCTCGCAAAGGGCATCTCGTTCGCCGTGATCGCACGCACGACTTCTTGCGCATCCGGCAAGAGCGTGCTCGCAAGCGTCACGTCCAGCCCCCCGATATCGTTGGGGGTTCGCGGATCAATCGTAAGCGGAATCACCGCTTTTTCGTTTGTCGTGCCCGTTTCCGTCGTGCTTTCCGTCACGTCGTCGGTTTGCATCGGCAACGTCTGCGCAAAAGCGTCGCGCTCATCGCCCAGGACCGTGGTGAACTGCACGTTCCCCGTCTTGTTTCCCGTCGCGAGCATGGGAAAGAGAAACGCTTGGGTGAGCTGCTCCATCGGGGCGGTAAAGATCGTCGTCGTCGACAACGTGCGGTTGTCTCTATCAACAAATGCGAGATCGCCGCCTAGCACCCCGCTTATGCCGACTTTGCCTGCAATCTTCCGCGTGTTCGTCGCCGAGACCCCGCCGAGAAACGTATCGCCCGGGCGCGCGAAGCGCGGCAACACGGCATTGGCAGCAAGCGGTTTCGTTGAAAGAAACGCCGTCTCCGCGTTACCGAAACGAGCGTCTTGCGTGAAAGCCGTCGTGAGAACGCGCCAAGCGGCGAGCTCGTCGGGAACCCTAAAATGTACCGTCGCATTGCCTGAGGCATCGGTTTTTACCGTTGCGTCGTAAAATGCGATCGGTTCGACCTGCGCGCTCAGACTCGAGCCGGCGGCGGCTTGGAACCCGCCGGCCTGCGCGAATGCCTTTTCCGTAGGCTGCGGAGGCGACGCTCGCGGCGTCGCATCGTGATTATCCGCAAAACGCGTGGAAATCGGTTGTTCCGCGTACACGATTTTCGTAAGATCCGGAAAACGATATCCGTTCAATTGCAAAACGGCATCATTCACCGCGGCCGTTACCGCCTCCGCGCGCACCCCGCGCCCAGTACCATCGGTTACATGGACTCGCACGCTCTGCTCTCCCCTCGGTTCAATGCGATCATGTTCCGGCGTGAGCGTTACCTTTAGATATTTCGCATCGAGCGCGACGGTAAATGAAGCGAATCCGATATGTGCTAAACCGGCCGATACATGCGGAACATCGCGTTGGGACGGGGGAGGACCTCGTCGTACGAGCACCGCTTCCACTGCGGCGTTGGGCGCCATATCGGGGGTCACGGTAAAAGCAACCTGGGGCGTGAAGCCCGTCGCGAGCAACGTCTTCTTCAGCAATACGCCGTGCCGAACGACGGCCAACAACAATTCCGCTTGCGGATAGGGCGATTGCACGACCACGTGCGCCGACTCTCCCGGACGATACGTCGCCTTATCCAATTTTACCGGCAGCGCGTCGGCGGAGCTAAGGCCCGAATCCGCGCCGGCCGAGCTCGCTTCGGTCGGCACGACGCCCGGCGGCCGGCCTCCCTCCGTTTGCCCGACGCGCAAGCTTCCGTACAACGCTTCGCCGTCGGCGGAACGCGCATGCACGACGTAATTTCCCGATGCTAGATTCTTTTCCAACGGAATTGCACGAGAGAACGCGCCGAAGGAATCCAACGAGGCCGAACCCAAATCACGCCGCGCGCCGTCGGGCCCTTCCAACGTCAAGCGATATGAGGACGCGCGCCCTTTGCCTAAAACGCCGTTGAAGTCAAAATAGGCGATGCCGGCAAGGTACGCCGTTTCTCCCGGTCGATAGAAGCCGCGATCCGTCACGATCGCGCCGTGCGCTTGCGGCACGCCGGCCGACCATCCCATCTGCACGCCGTATCCGTAGATTCCGCTGCGATCCCCGGTACGAACAAACGCCCAATCGCCGTTCGTGCTCGCGATCACGAGCAAATTTGAAGCACGATCGGAAGGCTTGGACGCATTCGCGCAGCGAACAAACGCGGAACCGCGCAACTCCAGCAACCCGTTCGCATCGGTTGTTCCGTTCGCGCAAGATTGGGCGGAACCGCGCTCTTTAGAATTCGCATAGGAAGGATAGATCGTGATCCGCACCCCGGCGATCGGCGTGCCGTCGGAAAGATGTTGCGTGCGCACGAGCCCCGAATCGGGAAACCACTGCGCGAAGACGCCGATATTCGTAAGTTCCGCCGCGCCCATGAAGCTTGCACGCGCGACATCCGTGCCTCCGCTATCCGCGATAACGTCGTTCGTTTTCGCGGTAATACCGTATGCCAATAAACCTGTCGAACCGCCCAAATGCTTACGTATCGGGATACGTTGCGCATCCGGTTGATTCGTGCCGCTCGCGGCCCCGATCGTTGCCCATCCGCTTTGCGGAGGAAGCAGCTTCTCCACGCCCGCATCCGCGGCAGGATCGGCGAAAATCAAGTCCTCCGGCTTCACCGCATGGAAGCCCGCGCGATATTCCCCTTCGAGCAAGTTCGTCGCAACGACGGTGAGCGCGGGATCGCCGTCGGGAGGAAACAAAGTAAAGCCGCTCGTTGCCCGTAAGTCGCCCGCGAGATTGCTCGTATCAAACGATTGCCTTACCGTTGTGCCGAGCGTTTGACCAAAAACGTCTTTGAGATCGGGGGCAATCGTAATCACGTAATGCCCGTTCGGAAGAAACGCGTGCGGGTTGAGAATCACCGACGCGTCGCCGTCTTTGATTTGCACCAGCGGCTCGCCGTTTGCCGGCTCCGGTTGTATCGAAATCGCTTTTTCCGCGCTCTGCGCGACGAGCCCGTTGGTAAAGAGCAGCTGCGGAGCACCGCTTACGAAGCGCCCGGGGGTTCCGTCCTTGGCGGGCTTTCCGTATGCCGTGACGCCTTGCAGCCTCAACGGCCCGAACGTTTCCAGCACCCCGACGAGACGAGCTTCGCTCGGCAAATTTCCATGCGCGGGCAATACCCCGGGTTCAATCTCGAAATGATATCGGCATTCCCGATCGAGTTCGCGTTCCGGAATCAACGTATAGCTATATCCGCGCGTTTGATTTTCTTCGGGCCTCCGGCGAGGAGACTTATCTCTAAAGTGCACGACCGTGCCGGGATTAGCGGTATCAACCAGACGCGCATGCGCAAGGAGAGCGGTCGTATCCAATTCCGCGTTGGAGGATACGACGATCTCAGGCGTTAGCGTGGTCGGCAAGACGGTTTGCGCATGCTGTGCGTCGGGAAGATTGGTCGTGAGGAAAAGCGGATCGGTTTGGAAGGTCCATGCGTAATCATGATCCAGCGTATGCCCGTCCAAATCGGCGAGTCCCCGAAGGAGGGTCACGCGAACGCGCGTCGCGGGCTGCAAGGGCGCGTCGGCGTCGAAAGCGATCATGCGGGGAGTGGACATGGAAAATCGGCCGGAAAGCGCGGGCTCGATCCGCAGATGCGAAAGAATGCTTTGGCGTTCCGGCGTTTCCAAGTTCTCCGGGGAGATTAGATCGTCGCGGAAGATCACGCGGATCTGAGAGCCGGGCAAAGCTGTTTTTTGGGGCGAGATCGAACGAACCCATGCCGGCAAGGGCTCCGCGGGCGAAAGCGAAACTTGCGCAAGCGCGCGAGACCGCGGCGCCTGCTCGTTACAGGCAACGGCGCCCAAAAGAAGCAATATGCAAGCCGAGAAGACGGATATCGTACGTCGCACGCCGACTCATTCAGCGCATCGTCTCGAATGCCTCGCTGCAACCTAGTAGTCCGTCGGAGCGCAGCCCTCTTTCTTGGGTTACCTCACGCCCGTTCGTCGGTTAGGACGACGCTAGCGCCAGCGGTGATAATATCCCCAACCGAAAGACGGCGCGATGATGTACGGCCCATAATATCCGTATCCGTAAGCCGGCACCGGATATTCCGACGTGTAAGGCGTGTCGATCTCGTTCGCTTGGAACGTGCTTCCGCGATTGTACCCTAAAACGGTGACGCTCATCCCCTGCGCGAGCCGCAAGCCGGCCGGGTTGATCACGGTACCCTGACGCAAGCCGACATGATCAATAAAGCCGCGATCGTCCCGAATCTCCAGCTTATAGGCGCCGCTAAACGAAACGATGCGGCCGTGAATCGTCTCTTCATCGCTAGCGTAGCCCGGCCGAGCATATGAGGGCGGTTGCGCCGCCTCCGCAGGCGGCGGGGGCGGCGCCGAGCCCGGCTGAGCATACGAAGGCGTCTGCGCTGCGCCCGTCGCGGGCAGCAGCACCCCTGCGGCCAATGCTCCCATCAAAGCCGATACTGCCTGTTTCGCGAACTTTTCCATGCTTTCAACTATACCCAAAGCCGCTTAGAAAATCATGTGACCAAGGAAGCAGCCGTTGCACCTTTCGCATCGGATATCGCAAGCGAGGCGGCGCCGAGGTTCGCCTGCAAGCGAGCGAGGTCGCTAATGCCCGGTATCGGCAGCATGACGGGAGAGCGTTTTAGCCACCATGCGAGCCCGAAAAGGCTGCGCCGGCGTCGCCAGAGTAAACGCAAGGCATGAGCTTGGGACGGTTATTCGGCATCAAAATCCGTATCGATCTCAGTTGGTTGTTCGTCTTCGCGCTTGTCGTATGGTCGCTTTCGAGCAAGGTAGGGCCCTTTGAGGCCGTCGCAACCGACCTGCCCACGCGCATGCTCCTCGGAATTCTCACGGCGATGCTCTTCTTCGCGAGCATCCTAGCGCACGAACTCGCTCATTCGCTCACGGCGCGCGCGCGCGGCATTCCGATTGAAAGCATCACGCTTTTTATCTTCGGCGGGATCTCGCATTTTGAAGGAGAGCCTACGACCGCGCCCAGTTCAGCCTGGATCTCGTTGGTCGGCCCGTTGGCAAGCCTGGCGATCGGCGCGGCATTCTTCCTTGCGGCCGCCGCGATCGGCGCCCATAACGCGTTCGGCGTAGCAGCGGGGTATCTCGCGTTCGCGAACATCGCGCTCGGGCTCTTCAATCTCCTTCCCGTTTTTCCGCTCGACGGAGGGCGCGTTCTCCATGCGCTTCTTTGGAGCGCTACGAAGGATCGCGTTCGCGCGACGCGCATAGCGGTCGCCGTCGGCCGCGTTCCGGCTTGGCTCATCATTGCGTTCGGCATCGATCAAACGCTACGCTTCGGGATAGGAAGCGGTTTATGGCTCACGTTCATCGGCTGGTTCCTTTTGCAAGCCGGCAACGCTGAAGCATTGCAAACCGACGTATCCGCCTCGCTCAAGGGGCACGCCGCAGTCGAACTTGTCGAACCCGCGGGCCTAGCCCTGGCTCCCAACGCCGCCGGCACGCAAGCATTGGAAACAATGCGTTCGCAGCGCGCGCGCGCGTTGCCCGTGCTCTTGGGCAATCAATTTTTGGGTATCGTAACCGCTGCCGATCTTGAGAAGATTTCATCGGATGAACTTGAGGCGACGTTCGTCACAGCGCTCATGACGCGGCGGGAAGCCCTCAAGAGTATTACGCCTGAAGCAAACGCGAGCGACGTCCTGCGCATCCTCGCTGAAAGCGGATACCAACAGCTTCCCATTATCGACGTGGGGGGGACGTTTTACGGCTTCATCACCGTGCAGGGCATTTTGCGATGGGCCGCCTCCGATCGGGAAAAGATTCTAGCGAATCTAACAGCGAAACGTTAGTTACAGCATTACAATCCGTATTTAGGAATCGATCGTGCGCGGGTGCGTGAGATTCTCCGGCTTTAAAATTGTATCGAGTTGCTCTTGGGTGAGAAGCTTGCGTTCCAGGACAAGTTCCGCGACGCCGCGTCCGGTCTCCAGGGCTTCTTGCGCGATTTTCGTTGACGCTTCGTATCCGATATACGGGCTCAGAGCGGTAACCAACCCGATTGAATGCTCGACCGTGCGCCGCAAATGTTCCCGATTCGCGGTAATGCCGACGACGCAACGTTGCGCGAGCACTCGGCATCCGGCGCGTAAATGCGTCAACGATTCGAACAGGCTATGCACGATGATCGGTTCGAACGCATTGAGCTGCAATTGACCGCCTTCGGCCGCCATGCTCACCGTCACGTCGTTGCCGATAACTTCGAAGGCAATCTGATTGACGACTTCCGGAATAACCGGATTCACTTTGCCGGGCATAATGCTCGACCCGGCCTGCATTGAGGGAAGATTGATCTCCCCGAAACCCGCGCGCGGACCGGATGACAGCAAACGTAAATCGTTGCACATTTTGGACAGCTTCACCGCCGTGCGCTTGAGGACTCCGGAAAGTTGCACGAACGCGCCCGCGTCTTGCGTCGCTTCAACAAGATTGGCCGCAAGCACGAGCGGAATCCCTGTTATCTCGGCTAATCGTTTGCACGCCAGCGCCGGATACAAAGCGGGCGCATTGATGCCGGTGCCGATGGCCGTTCCGCCGAGATTCACTTCATGAATGAGGAGGCCGGCTTCGGCCAAACGTTGCTCGTCTTCGCCGATCATCACCGCGTACGTGCTAAACTCTTGGCCCAGCGTCATGGGAACGGCGTCTTGAAGCTGCGTGCGCCCCATTTTGAGCACGTCCGCGAATTCGAGAGCTTTCGCCGCGAATGCCGCGCGAAGCTCGGCCATAGCCTCGCGAAGTCTATTCAGCGCAAAGTGCAACGCAACGCGAATTGCCGTCGGATACACGTCGTTGGTGCTCTGGCTCTTATTCACGTCTTCGAGCGGGTGCAAGGTGCGATACTCGCCGCGCGCGGCGCCGAGCAACTCCAAGGCGCGATTGGCGATCACTTCGTTGGCGTTCATGTTCGTGGACGTTCCCGCGCCGCCCTGAATGACGTCGACGACGAACTGCTCGTGAAGTTTGCCTGCGCGAAGTTCTTCGCATGCGGCGATGATCGCCTCGGCGTTCTTAGGTTCCAGGAGTCCAAGCTCGCGATTTGCCTGCGCCGCGGCTTGTTTCACGCACGCCAAAGCGACGATCAGATCGGGATAGATCGAAATCGGCGTACCCGTGATAGGGAAATTTTCCGTCGCCCGCAGGGTATGTACGCCGTAATAAGCGTCCGCAGGCACGGCTCGCTCTCCGAGGAGATCGTGCTCCATGCGTACGTTCATCTTACAGCACTTTCTCGAAGGCCATGACGTCTTTCAATTCTAAGCGCACGGGACCCGGCCTTCCTCGAACGTTTGCGATGCTGCCTCGCGAACGAAAGCGACCTATCTCCTGGACAATTAATCGTAAATTTCCTAGAATTGTTTGTTCGCCCTTATTGCAAAAAGGATAACCCTCTCGTGCACGACATTTCTCGCAACCTGCTTTTCCTGCCTTTGGAAACCTCCGTTCCCGACGAAGTCAATGCCGTCATAGAGATTCCGTCCGGAACGAGCAACAAGATTGAGTATGATAAGGAGCTGGGAGTTTTCCGACTTGATCGCGTGCTCCACTCGCCGATGTATTATCCCGGCGACTACGGATTTCTTCCGCGCACGCTCGGCGACGACGGCGATCCGCTCGACGTGATCGTGCTCGTGATGCAACCGACATTTACCGGCTGCATGACTGCGGTGCGCCCCATCGGTTTCCTCAAGATGGTCGACGAAGGCAAAGCCGACGAAAAAATTCTCGCGGTTCCCAGCGGCGAGCCCGAGTACGCAGGCGTCTCCGGCTATGAGGACATCGCTCCGCATCGCTTGCGTCTGATTCAGCATTTCTTTGAGACGTACAAGCAGCTTGAGGGAAAGCACACGTCAAGCGCGGGCTGGGGCGACGTGCGAGAAGCGCGTCGGGTGATCAGCATCGGCGCGCAGCGATTCAAAGACGCGCAGGAGAAGCCGCATCGTAACGGGGCGACGGCGAGCTACGCGGTTTAGGCGG
>Ga0182024_10013470_pt1 | contig 15962 bp, 13 predicted proteins | sample P32metaG_FD_120480 | JGI IMG/M metagenome (GOLD analysis project Ga0182024, IMG submission 120480) | Permafrost microbial communities from Stordalen Mire, Sweden - P3-2 metaG (Illumina Assembly) | ecosystem: Environmental > Terrestrial > Soil > Wetlands > Permafrost | place: Sweden: Stordalen... | reverse complement strand
CTGAGCAAAACGATGCGCACACGGGTCACCAAGCCATGGGGCAGCGAGCGAGAGCTAGCCATTGCTTCCAGTTGTTCGCGCTGTTCCCGCTCCAGTTGCAACGGGGTCAGGGGTCGTCCCAAGTTCATAGGCACCTCCATTCTCCATAGGAAGATGCCTAAGGGGAAACCTGTCCCGCAAGTATTATATTAGTTACTTATGGGACACAACTAACGCCGAACAACAATACTTCATCGCACGTGGTCGTATCGATTCTCAGCATGGAGTTATCGCAGGCATACGCCCCCATGCGACACATCGGCCGAGCGGGCGATGCCATGTGGCACCATTTGCCTCCACCAATGCGAGACGGGCTTTTTGGCCGTGCCGTAGGCACTGGGAGTCATGCCATCTCGCGGCAGTTAAGCTCTCGTAGCCAAACCGAATCCACGTGGTTTCTCCGAGACGAATCCTTGCTGTCAACCACCCTTGAAATCATCAACGGGAGTTCCAAACCAGGCGGCGAGTCTCGGATATGCTCGATGAGATGCAGTTCCGGCGCTGAACTTTATTCAATCCTCTGGACCGTGCGAAAGGCGCGGCTCGATCTGGACGTCATTCCGCTCGGCGTCGGCATATCCGCAGCGGCACTCGAAAAGGGGAGGACTGGCTGTTACCTGGCGCAAGGCAAGAAATTTAGAGGAACCGATTTTCAACACCCTGGCAGAGACTTATTTGAAACGGACGGCCAATATCTCCGGATAAAGAACTGGATTAAAAGGGGGACTACGTGGGTTCAAGGGGAAGCCTCGGATCCCGGAATTACGACGATGTTCGGACTCCAAGACGTCGTGCTGGCGAATGATTTCTTGATTCGCATGGAGCCGCGAAAAGGGAGTGCAACTCTTGTGAATGTCAGCCGCCTTGGCAACCAGCGGTGATCGTGATCGATGTTGTTATGTGAATTTTCTGAATGTCTTCTTTTGCGCCAAACAAATTGAGGCCTGGTCGCATACAGGTCCCTTCCAAAGTCATGCTAGACTTTTTGCCGGTCACGCCCAACTTAGATCGATGTACAATCAGCCGAGAACCCCCAAGTCTCCGTTACTTGTCACAGGATGGTCGACTCGACTCCTGATTCTCGCGATTATCGGCATTCTGTTTCTCACGCTTTTCCCCTTCCAAATCACTCTACAGGCGCGGCTCCCGGCGAACAGATCCCCGTTTCTCTTGGGCGGTTGGGGAAAGGGTGCGAGTGCGTTCGATGCTTTCCTCAATGTTCTTCTCTTTATTCCTTTCGGGTTCGCCATCACTGAGAAAGTTCGAGAAACAGGCAAATCCCGGTCGCATGCGTTAGTTGAGGCACTCATCCTAGGTGCGCTGTCCTCTTATGGGATTGAAGTCCTTCAGTTGTATATTCCCGGGCGCGATTCGGGGTGGGAAGATGTCATCACCAATACATCAGGATCTGTTGCGGGGTTTATCCTGTTTGAGGTCTACGGCAACGCAATTTTACGAGGCCTGTCGATTGGCGAATCGACATTAGAAGGGTTAGTGGAGTGGCCTCGTGCAAACGTCACTATTCCGTTGTATTTTGCGCTGTGGTGTGCGCTCTCGATTCCTCTGCAAATGCAAACACGCCTTAGTAATTGGAACTCCGATTCTCTGCTCATGGTGGGCAATGACGCTCCAGGGCAATTGTCTACTGCCTGGAAGGGAGAGTTGTTCCGATTGCAGCTATGGGACCGAGCAATCCAATCAGAACTCGCACGCAAGCTCACAACTGGAAAAGTCGCGGACGACATTCAAACCGGTTTACTTGCCGACTATGATTTTTCTAAGCGCGCACAACTTGCCGACCAGAAGAAATTTCTTCCGGCACTTTCCTGGACATCCCCCCTGTCGGGCCACGAAGATCTGCCATACGTAGTCTTGGATGGAAGGTCGTGGCTAACTTCGACGGCCTCGGTTACCAATCTCGTAGATGCTTTTCAAAAAACAAACCAGTTTGCAATTCGGCTGGTCTGCAGGCCCGCGGAAATACGCGGATCGGAGGGCCGAATTGTTGGGATTTGGAAACGCTCAGGCGCGTTGGAACTGAGGATTCGTCAAGAAGATGCCAATCTGATCTTTTGGTTCCGAAATCCACTTTCCGTGGCACGTTCCGACCTTGTTTGGCATATTCAAAACGTATTCGAAATGGATCGAATGCGCGACATACTTTTTTCATACGACGGTTCGAGCGCTTCCTTATACGTCGACGGCAAGCTGGCAACCCGCACGTATCGCTTAAGCCCGGGAACGGCTTTGACCCGCGCCTTTCGCAGCGTGAGAACAGATGATTTGGACGGGTACAATTACATCTATTATTTTCTCGTTTTCTTCACTGGAGGAATTCTCCTCGGTATTTCCGGGAGAAGCATCCATGGACGCAATCTGATCGCTCTATCGCTCTTACCGTTCACCTGCCTCCCAGCTTTACTGCTTGAACTCACTCTGGTCTCGGTGAGCGGGCGTGCGGTTTCGCTTGCTTACATGCTTTTTTCAGTCCTCCTCGCCTTGGGAGGTAGTCTGTGGATCAATTGCGACGTCCGGAATCGGGGGCTTTTACGCAACTTAGCATAGTTCGTTGTACAAATTCAGTTAAGCGTTCGGTACCGACGTGCCGAATAGGATGCGTGCGGCATTGCTCTTTCTAACACGCATTCCTTACAAAGATCACAACGTTCTCAAAATTCACTTACGGGCATTCTGACGGGCGTGTGCACTTGGATAAGCCAAGCCATGGACAGACTATTAGGATAACTCTCGTGCGGAGCAGCCGTGCCAGGTAGGAGACAGATGTGCTAGGTCGTGCCGTTTAGGTGCTTTCACGTCGCAATGCAAGGAATTCCACCGCGCCTAGCGCCACTAGGAGCACTAGATAAACGCTCGGCTCCGGGGCGTCAGTGACCGTTAACCTCAAGCCGTCACCCCAAAAGAAAACGTTCATACCTGTAAAATTTCCAGCCAATAATTGTGCGCCATTGATCAGCGGAGTCGTGGGCTAGAAAATGATCGGGTCTGCCGTGTCCCAGATACACCCTGGCAAATTGGGCTGACCGCTTGCCGGATCGCACTGAAATTCCAATAGCGTCGCCGTCATGGTCATGGTGTATGGCATTGGTGTTCGGCCGGCCCACGAAACTAGGACGTCGCCCGGCTGGCCAATCATGGAAGAAAATTGCGGCAGGGGACGCGGGGAGTGAGGCACTCCCGTGAGCGTCCGCGTAAACGTGATGAGTGGTTGGTTCAAATCGGCAAGCGTATAATCAAAGGTATCCGCTTTCATTGCGGGCACAGCAACCAACGAAGTGGCCGCCAGTAACAACAGACCGAGGACTTTATTCATGATGTAATTTGTTGCCCCCCCGTTAGACCCGACCGCTCAATCTGCGTTCTTTAACCTCGCTGACATCCTCGCACGCCTACTAAATATTTCAAAGAGAATGCGTCCAACTGATACAGTCATATTAGTTCTGGTACCCTAGGCGATGTTCTCCAACCATCCCCTGCAAGATGGGCTCGGAGAAGTGCCCTTTGAGCCCGCTCGAATAAGATTCATGCAACAGCGCATCGTTCCAGTAGCAGGCGGGCGCGTCTCTCTCGCCTGTATCCCGTTATCAGGGCTCATGCCGATGGCCCCAAGGCACGCATGGAACGGCGGTGTATGGGACGCGATTGATTAGAGTCGTACCCACCGACCAAGCGATATCTGCATCCTCAAATCACTACGAAGGCACCGAATTGGTTTTACCGTTCGAATGGAAATACCCTGAATTACGGATAGTCAACTAGAGCTAAAGCGCGTAATTCTGGCGTGACGCCGATTATGCAGAGCGAAATACGTTGCCGCCCTATCAGCTAGTTTGAAATCTCAAATGCTAAACCGCCATACGGATGCGAGTACACTTGCAAACTTCAGGGTTGGAGCCGTCTTAACCGCTTTACTGTGTGGGATCGTCCTAATGAGTTGCCATGGCAACTCCTCCGCCAGTAGCTCGTCTGGTGGGACTACCACGACTGCAGTTTCCGCCCCCACGAGTACGGTCTCTGCTCCAACGATTACATCTCAGCCTTCAGGGCAATCCGTGGCGGCCGGCCAATCTGCTACGTTTGCAGTGATCGCAACCGGGCAGCCCCCTTTGGCTTACCGGTGGCAGAAAAACGGTACAACCATTGCTGGCGCAACCTCCTCTAGTTATGCCACGCCGGCGACTACAACAGCAGATAACGTTTCAATGTTTCAAGTGGTCATCAGCAATTCAGGTGGCAGTGTCACGAGTGCTTCAGCTACCTTAACCGTAACCTCCCCAGCACCCACTAATCCGGCTCCGCCATCACCCACTGCGACCGTCAACGTGTTGACTTATCACAACGATAACGGTCGAACCGGTCAGAATCTGAATGAAACAATCTTGGAACCTGCCAATGTCAATCCGTTGCAATTTGGGAAAGTTGGTTTCTTGCCTGTATCAGGTTTGGTGGATGCAGAACCCTTATATGTATCGAATTTGACCGTCGGAGGCGCGAACCATAACGTCACCTTTGTCGTCACAGAGGAAGACTTGGTCTACGCATTCGATGCTGATACGTTTGCGCAGTTATGGCAAACATCCGTGCTGGGATCGAACGAAACTCCAAGTGATGACCGCGCGTGTAGTCAGATTACGCCAACTATTGGAATCACGTCGACGCCTGCAATCGATTTGACGGCTGGGCCGCACGGCACGATCTTCCTCGTGGCCATGTCGAAGGATTCAAACGGGAAATATTACCAGAGACTCCATGCACTTGATCTCTCGACCGGCGCGGAGCAAAGCGGCAGCCCGACAACGATTGCCGCAACATACCCAGGCTCGGGCGGCAACAGCGTAAATGGACAAGTCATTTTTGATCCAGCTCAATATGCCGAACGGTCGGGACTGCTGCTCCTCAATGGCATGATCTATTTAGCGTGGACATCGCATTGCGACACTGCTCCATACACCGGCTGGATTATGGGTTACAGCGAATCGTCTTTGACTCAAGGGGGCGTTATCAACGTCACGCCCAATGGCTCGGAAGGTTCAATATGGATGTCTGGAGGAGGACTGGCAACGGACGCATCCGGAAACATCTACTTTCTCGATGCCAATGGCACGTTTGACGCTACGTTGAATGCTTCGGGGCTTCCCGTGAACGGAGATTACGGTAATTCATTTATAAAGTTGTCAACAGCGGGGAGCACGCTTAGCGTCTCGGATTACTTTGCCATGCACAACACCGTTTCAGAATCCGATTCGGATGGCGACCTCGGCTCAGGCGGTGTTCTGGTCTTGCCGGATTTATTCGACAACACAGGACAAGTTTGGCATCTAGCGGTCGGGGCGGGGAAAGATGCGAATATCTATGTCGTGAATCGTGACTCAATGGGCAAATTCAACCCGAATAGTGACGGCGCGATATACCAAGAGATAACAAATGTCCTAGGCGAGACTATTTTCGCGTCACCCGCCTATTTCAACAACACAATATACTACGGCGCAGTGGGTCAGAATCTTATAGCCCTTCAAATATCAAACGCCCAAATCATGGTGTCGCCTACCTCTCATACATCGACTTTTTTTATCTATCCGGGCACTACACCAAGTATTTCCGCCAACGGCACTTCGAGCGGAATCGTATGGGCTGTTCAAAATAATGGCGGTCCCGGCATACTTCACGCTTACGATGCGAGCAATCTATCAATTGAACTCTACAACAGCGATCAGGCGGGTACGCGGGATCAGTTCGCGGACAATAAATTCATCACACCCATGATCGCCAACGGCAAAGTTTATGTTGGAACCCCAACCGGCGTTGCAATATTCGGTCAGCTTAACCCTGCCGCAGCACAAACACGAACCTCGATGCCATATCGTTGGCACGTCTCCGAGACATTCGCACTCGTGATGCCTCCCTGTACAATCTACTCTACTACTTCTCTTAGGGGATCGATCTGCACGCGGTTTTCTGCTCATGGCTCCCGCTGTTGGAAGGACCGACCGAGAATTGTAAGCGTCCGATTCTGGCCCTGGATGGCGCTTACTGAGAATTTAACGCAGATCCCAAGCAACGACTCTGGAAAATAGGCTGGTGTAAGGGGGCAGAGTTAGTGAAGGTGGCCCGGCGAGGAAGGGAACAGTTCGCTTGTGCTCGCGCCTGTGTCTGATTGCATTTGGAAAGATGTGGGCAAGCTCAGGGCACACAAGCATCTGCGGGCAGTGACTCAGCAAGCGCGAAGCCGAACCTCGGTAACCCTTGTGCTCATCGGAACGTAGAGGCGCTACCAGTCAAGTTCCCAGAATGCTGATGTATATTCATTCCATCCAGCGTTTAATATAATGTCGCCCTCCAGTACCTGAACCCGCCAGCCGGACAGCGTCGCGGCGCTCAGGTCCAGATCACGCGAAAATGTTTCGGGGTCTTCCTCGCGCAGCAGTCGGAGAACTGCCGCGAAACTTGCTTTTCGCCGACCACCCACCGGCCCCGGCCATCGCGCCGCTCTTGGGGAGCCCCTCCGTGGCTCCAGAAGGTGGCTCATCCTTGCTCATACGCACCTCCTTGTGATCTCTCACTCATTTTCATCACAATTCGGTGTCCAAGAAAATCCTAGGGCGCGGGACCACGTGTTCGACATTCGCATCTAAAATCCTCGTTTAATGAACAGGTAGGGAGCTAAGACAAGCTCAACCAAGCCAGGCAGGGGATCTTCATTGCTGAAAACGGCTTCCTCGCTAATATCCCGCAACGAGCGAATATAATCGAGACACTTCAGTTCGCCTTTCATGACCGCAATTACGCCGGTGGGCACGTCAGTAAGTAATCGAATCCAACGGACACCCACCTTGCCGCGGCGTGGAGAAATTTGCTCGTTTAGTTGGTCGGAGAACAGGAGATAGGGAAAATCCACGCCAGCAGCTCGACCGATGGAATTATAACCCCACGTACGAGCGTTTGCGTCGAGCAGCTTATGTTGTCCGTCGCGCGGATCCTGCTTGTACTCCATTTCGACGAGCCCGTAGTAGTTGGCAGCCCGAAGGAAACGCTGGGACGTTTCCTCTAAACAAGGCAATGCCACAGATTCAACATAGGTGCTCGCACGCCCGAATTCGAGGGGGTGCTGTCGGCGTCGACACGTTACGAGGCTAGCTATGGGCTGGTTCTGCTTGAAGAAGCAGCAGTATGCGTACTGGCGGCTTCCGTCGCCAGGAATAATGTCCTGGATCATGATCTCGTCGCTGGGCATAAACTGGCACGCGCGATTGAACAGTTTTCTCAATTGACTCAGATTGTCAGCTCTCCAAGCCTTTGCGCGAGTCGCGTAGATGAAGTGCTCTTTGATCGCAGGCTTTAGGGCAACAGGGAAGCGCCCATCGAACTGGTCAAGATCCTTGGCGTCCTGAACATACCAGGTATGGGGTACGGGAATTCCCAATTGAGACGCTAACTCATAGGTCTTTCGCTTATCCCAAAACCATTGAATCGTTTGTCCATTTGGAGTCGGAACGCGATAAAACCTACAAAGCTCGCTACGGTAGTGGGACAGAGTGGCCACCGTTTCGTCGCGCGTGGGATACAGTACCCACCCGTGGAGGCTCCTTCTTTCGGCTATATCCAACAGCAGACGGAACGTGTTCGCTGGGTCCCGTAAGGACGGCAGACGCTCGGAGAATGTGGTGTAGTGCGAATAGCGGCAAATGGAGGCTTCGTCGTCAACAACCCCGACCGGCACCCCTTGCCGACCCAGACTCCGGACGATTCCCAGCCCTTGATAGTCGCCCCCAATCACGAGAGCGCCGATCGTGCCAGAATTCATTCGGTCAGGCGGCCTAGGTTCTTGGCCCTTGGAGTTTCCAGAGGAATTCAATTTTGACTTGTCCTCTTTATGTTACTAGCGACGGTGCGAGCCGTGAAATCAGCTCCAGCCACGAAAAACATCAAGGGCCCAAAGCTCCATGCGGAAGGAGCGCCAAGGAAGTACAGGTTCGGAATGGATGATTCGAAATCAAAATTTAATATAGGAAAGCCGTTCACCCTGCGAATAGCAGGTTCCATGCTCCGCGAGAGGAAAGAATAGTTCGAGACGTCAACGCGATAACCTGTGCCCAGAAGAACGTGATCGCACAGGCGTTCGCCGCCATCGTCAAGCTTCAGCCGTACTTGGTCTCCAGAAATCGTGGCAGAAGACACCACGCGCCCGGTTGCGACTCCAACCGTTTGGAGACGCGGACGGAGCCAATGAGCTCCGGCTGGGCGTCTGCAGAAATCGCGTAAAGCGTTCTGCAGGTAGCGGGGTAACAGGGTCCGATACAGGCGGGGCGCGGCTACCAGTTTGCTGATGCCGGCCGGTCCCACATCAGTTGGCGCATAGAGAATTCTAGCCGCAGGACCCAGTTTGTGGACCCGGTGGCTCCAGCCAATAAAGCGAAGCTTGCTGTTTCTCGTAAATACTTCTACATCCGCGCCAGCTTCGCGCAGCAACACGGCCGACTCGAGAGCGCTCTGCCCTGCACCCACAACTACGACTGTTTTCTGTGAGAACGCGCGCGGATCTTGAAGCAGCGAAGAGTGCGTCACCAGCGATTGTGGCAGACCGCGAAATTGCGGCGGGACATACGCAAAAGGCCCGATGCCCCCAGCAACAACAACGCGACGTGCCCGGAGCTCCGTCTCGTCTTCCAGCAAAAGCTTGAACTCGTCCGCGCTTTGGTCGATGCAAACGATCCTGCGGCTATCGAGGTCTGGTACGGCTTGCTGTTGGAACCACAAACCATATCGAATGAAGTCATGCAGAGGAACTGGCTTGTTCAGGGCGGCTCCGCTCGTCGCCTCATACTCCTTCAACGAAAGCGCGGCACTCGGTGCCGATAAGTGAGAGGCCGAGTAGGCCGAGCGCAGAAGCATCCCCACGGGCATTTGCTCAGCCCAAAATGACATTGGACTACCGAAGGTGCGGACATCCAGCCCCTTGATGGATTTCAAATGGGCGGCAGCCGACAAGCCGTAAGGCCCCGCACCTAATATGGCAACGTCACAGCGCTGCGCCACCGATCCTCCCAAAAATAAAAAACTCTGTACCGGTCACTCGACGTATCTCTGGTTGCGCACAATTGTGCCCGCATGCAACCGGTACGTCCCTGCATCCAAGAGCTCAATAAGGGCCTGCATTGTTGCCTCGCCCACCGAGCTAGGTTCTAAACCTATGGGCTATTATTGCGTCGGTTTCGAGCGCTTGGGTGTTAAAAAGCCGCGGGTCCTTTAGTTCTGGTCGATGGCATACAGAGTAATACAACCTCCGCACCGATGATGAATCGGTCCAGTCAGAAATCTTTGATCCGCGCTGACTTTCCCAGGACGTCACAATCTGTGCACACTACCATCCATCAGCAAAAATGGCGCACAGCAGGTTTCTTAAGATAATTGCAAATACGTGGATCCTACCGACGGCACTGCCGTTTCGGCGGATAGGCTATTCCGCCCCAGCCCTTCGAAGAGCCACAAAAAGCGCAGCGATCGGCACAAACGCTGCGGCAAAGAAAAACATCCCACCGTATTGATGTAGACGTCCTTGCAGAAAGCTGGGATCAACGTAAATTGCCAACGCAGACAAGGTTGCGATTCTCAAACCATTTTTTGCCACGGAAAGAGGAACAACTAGCAGGCAAACTAGGATCTGCTTCCAGGCAGATTTCAAAAACATGTGGCCCGCCAGAACTGTCATGATCAGCAATGCCAAAGTTGAGCGGATTCCGCTACATTCTTCCGCTACTCGAATCGCAATCCCCGGTAGCGAAAATATTAATCTGTTCTGCAGATACGGAATCCCAAAGAGGCTGAAAAGACCCGCTGTAGCTTGCGCACTTCCCACTTGAAGCGCATAAATTGTCTTCGACAAGATTGGTTCTGGGATTGGAACCATAAATAACAGAAAAAGCAGGGGGAAACGTGCTGTTTGAAATGCACGTCGACCAAAAAACAATGCGAAAGCACCGATCCACACGAGAGCGAGCCCAAGCATCGACAGAGAGAGCTGATTGGCCGATTGCAGCCGGAAAATATTGAACCGCGCTACTACAATCGCGAGGGCTCCCAGGGGAACCACGGCGGCTCCCAATTTCCATTGATTGGAAACTTGCAGAGTGATGGCTTTGCGGTTCGTGTAGATCAAAAAAAGGCTTATGAGAGGAATTAGGGGAATGTGCGTATAGGTGTCATTTTCAAACGCGAGCGCGAAAACCATTCGCATCAAATTTCCTGCAATGAGAATGGGTGAAATGCAAACAATCACAAAACCGGCAAGACGAGTAGGCGATATTCCGCTTCTCGTGTTTGAAATTCGATTGACCCCTACGCCTGCCGGCATAGCTTTTGTCGATATCATGAGGGTACTCCCTCATTCACTCCCGCAAGCTCGTAGTGCAAAGGACCCTTGTCTAAGACTGCGTAGGCAAGGCGTGCTCTTTCCGCCCCTGCGCCTTCAATAACCCAATCGGATCCGTTGGCGACGAGCTTCATCTGACTTCTCTGTCTCCACCAGGTGTCCACGTCGCCGGGCAACGCGAACCAGATATTTTCGTCCTCCGCTATCTGCCGCAAGTACTCGAGAAGTTGTTCGTATACGCGGCGCGCGCGTGTTTCGATCAAGTAGTCTGGATGTGAAATGAAACTGATTAATCCATTCCGCTTGTGGATGAGCCCAATCTGCTCCTTCCACAGCTCAATGGAATAGTCATTCAAAATTTGAAATACGGAATAGTCCTGGCTGGTCGTCAGCGGGATCTCCAAGATTTTACCGACAAAATACGGCATAACCGTGCAGCAACCTCCTCGCTGGGGCTCCAGATGAGCAACATTTGGCGACGACATATCATAAGAAAACTCGAAGGCGTCGTACCAATCGAGGTTCCGATACATGGCCCCCGAGCGAAATCCCCGCGCCCGATACTTGTGCACATAGGAGTTGATTTTCTGAGCCCGGCGAAGAAACTCTCGGTGGTCACGATACAGGTTCCCGTCATGGTTGAGGTCGTGGACATTGAACTCGAATCCGCGGCTTCGAATGTCTTGAACGAAACTGTCGGGGACTTCGTAGCGCTTTTCTGGGACTACCTGAACCGAAGCCTTAAATCCATGAGATGTGTCGAGAGCCATCAGATTTGGCGCAAAGTCACGACCAGCAGCTGTTTCCACGTCGTGCGTAAGAATGGTCGCACTAGAAGCACCAGCCGGCCAAAACCATATAAAAGGCACCTTCGTCACTCCGCGAGCCGCCATTAAAAGCCGCAAATACTCCTCATGTAAATTGTCAACCGTAAAGTCCACGGGCCATTTTGGAAACGGCAAATGGCGCCAGCCGTTAAAATACGATCTTTGTAAATATCGCCGAACCAGCACTGGCAACACTTCCCTAACGGAATAATAAGCCTCCCGGACGAAGGCGTGGTTCACCAACTTGTTAGGAGCAGGAGCAAACTCCTTTACATAGTGCTCGAGCCGCAGGTTTGCGATAACCCGCGAAATATTAAACGGTAGTTGAATGGCCGAACCATTGCGGCGCACGCTTTTGAGCGCATCAAATTCCTTAGCACTTGTAGCCTTTGCCGCCACTCCGGAGTCACTTTCACCGTAGCAGACGATCTTCGAGCCGAATTGGAAAAACCCGGTTTCGCCAACCTTCGATTCGGAGGGGGTAGGCTGCTCCCAGCCTTCTGGAAGCCGGTAGTAGCTTGTAAGAGTGTGTTCCATACTAGTCGTCGCTATTATCCATTGGGATGACCCTCAGACGAAACGAATCGCACCGCTATCCTGTGTAAAACGTTCGCCTGTAAATGCGACCTAGTTTCTAGATTGATTGGAATGCAAAGCTTCAACTAGCGGAAAAGGCTCTCTTCTATCCAATGTGCCGATAAATAAGGCTTCCGGTCAAGGCTAGCAGTTTGCCGGGCATGCGGGCAAAGATTTGGTTTAGGAACCTCAATTTTCGGCCGTCGCTTTGGGAAATAGCGCGGGGGAATCTCAAGTAGATCAATCGTTTGGAACGAGGGGCCCACTTATCCTTGAAAGCGACAAGGCCAGAATTCTGAACTTCCGTGCGTCCAAAATCAAATTTTAGCGCACCCACGGATCTTGCTTGTACGATGGCCCTCCAAAGCAGCAGTGGGGTCGCACCAAGATTATTGAACCGGGCGTCAGAACAACCGTACTTGTAGTACACAATGCCCTTAAACTGCAGTGTCAGAACGGAGGCGATCGGAACCTTGTCCTTATATGCCACGCGTATTTCGAGTGCTTCCCCGAAGCATTTCAGCAGGTTCCGAAACCACGCGTATGGCTGTGGAGGCAGCTGGTGCCGTTTTCTCGTGATCACAAGCAAATCGTAGAAATGTCTCAGGAGAACTTCCGTTCGGCCACACTCCTCAGCAAGTCCTGCCCGCTCCGCGCGACGAATGCGACGCTGAACCGAATCCTTTTCGAGGTTGTGAAACAGTTCATCGGTTCGTCCTTGGAGGTCGAGCCGGTGCAGGAAATACTCGCCGCTGAACTGAAAGCACCCGCTTTCAACGGTTTCCCCGAAACGTCCATCCATCGGACGTACCTCAATATAACTCCATCTCCCTCGCTCGACCGCATCTTGCAAGTAGCCTACCAGAAAATGCAATTCCTGCGCCGACTCGAATAAGGGTTCACAGTAATCAGAAAACGGCAGCGATACGAGACGATGGCCGGTAAGCCAGCTGCGAACGTCGCAACTTACAAGTCCGTTCTCTAGTGAAGTCCCAGGCGGAGAGGTTGTAAAGACAATGGGCTCGTATCCGTAAGTTAGGCGGAGCGCTTCAAGCCACGCATCTGTATGAAAAACCGAGGCCCTGGGATGTCTATCGACGAGATCGCTCCACCTTGAGTCGTCGAGGGGGTTAAGGGTATGAATCTCCATGGGCTGCCGGACCGTGCGGCTTCCAGTCTCGAGCTCGCTCTCCATCGGTCGCATCTAACCGGAATGGGAGCGCAGTGGGCCATCGACGAGCGCGTCCTTAGCAAACACAGCCTTGAATTTCCTTTTGGCGGCGAACGCAGTTGGCAACCAGCGGTAGGAACCGCACAGTTTTAGATAAAATTCAATCGGCCAATCGGTTGGCTCAACAGTCACACGTCCTGAAACAAACTCGTCAGGTCCCAGTTCGGCCAGATAAGGCAGTGTCGTAAATATACGCTGATATCCAACCTCTCTGCAAATGTTTATAAGACCTTCACTGAAGGCCCCGTAGGGAAAAGCGAATAACGTGCACTCCCGATCCAGCATTTGCCCAAGCTTTGCGCGCGAAAAGGCGATCTCGTCTCGGGCCTCCTCCTCATTAAGCTTCGGCAGGAAAGGATGTGTGCGCGTGTGCGACCCTAAGCAGATAAGGTCCGCCGGCAGCAGCCGAAGCTCACGAAGCGACATGAACCTACCAGGGTACCCTTGCCAATTCGGTGTCTGTCCCAAAAGATCGCTGGCGACAAAGATCGTTGCGGGTATTCTCCGCTTTATGAGCTCCGGCACCGCCTGTTCCGCTACGCTCGTGAAGCCGTCGTCGAACGTTACGGCTGCGTAGTGTTTGCCCGATTCGAGCGGCTCGCGACGATCGACCGAGATCGGAATGGCCTTTCTAAGTAACACATCCATTTGCCGCGCAAACTTCAGACGATGCTCGGGCTGAATACAATGGTAGTAAAGCGTTATACATCGCCCCTTACTTTTCTGTCCGGCGAGCCGCGACAGTACAACCCAGCCCTGGGTGGCGGCGTAAAAACACGCGCTGATCAGGAGTTTTATCAGCCGGGTGGGCAACGCGTGGTGGACGGTTTCGCTTTGGCTATCTGTCATTCAGGATCAGACCAAGTGGATTTGTATTCCGCACCGCTAGGCGGCAGCTAACTCGACTCACACGGTGCTAGCTTCCTAGAAATTTCGATCGAAGCCTAGCCATCTGCTCCTTCCGCAGATGAGCCATGAATTCGTCAGGGACTTGTCTCGGCAGACGCTTCCAATAGGCCGCCACAAAACCTGAAAATCGAACCGCTGCAGCCACAAAATACGGCTTATCCACAACTCGCCGGGTCATCTTTACGATTTCGAATAGCGGATGGGTACCCATATAGAAGTCCATCATTCCGCCACGATACGCATACCTGAGAAGACCAAACCCTTTGCCAGTAGGCCTGTGGTGAAAAGCCCTAAGTTCCGGAATCGAGTGAACATGCCAGCCCTTCATCCGCAGGGTAACTTCTGCGTACCAGTCGGCGCCCGCCCAGGTAAAAGGCCGGTAGCCGCCAAGCTCCTCCAAGCACTCCCGGCGGAAAAGCTGGACCGCGTGGGCGACAGAACTCTCCACATTACTCTTCCGGCCACGAAACTCACCTTCTTGCTCTTCGTGGATAAATCCGCCGGCCAGCCCAAGACGGGGATCCTCGCCAAATTTTTCAAGTAAGCGCTCGAAATAGGTAGGTTCGAGGGTTACGTCCGCGTCGAGGTTCCCGACGAAATCGCACTCAACATTCTTGATCTGCGCAAAGCCACGATTGATCGCATGCACCTGGGCCGTGAGATCTCGCGGATGCTCTTCGGTAATCGTGTAGAGTTCGATGAAAGCGTACTGATCGACATATTTTTGAACGATTTCTGCCGTTCGGTCGGACGACCCATCGTTGACGACGACCCACTTTTTCGGAGTCACCGTCTGGTTAACGATAGACTGAATCACTTTTTCGATCAGCTTCTCTTCATTGTAGGCTGCTGTTGCCAAAGCGTAGGATTTGGAACACTCACTTTTTGTTACGGACTCAATCATCGTGCTTCCCCGCTCATCTTGTGACACAGTGCCCGCCCTGCGTGTAGGTTCCATGGGATGAGCTAAGCGATGACCTCTGCGGAGCCCGAAACAATGCCGGACGTCACCTGCTTGTCCCTTTCTTCAAAATAATTCACGATGGAGTCAATGGTCGCATCGAGCGGAGTCGAGGCGTGCCAGCCGATCAACTTTCCTATCTTCTCGACTGAAGGAACCCGCCGCAACATGTCCTCAAAACCTTCCTCGTACGCCTGGTCATAGGGAATATAGCGAATCTCGGAGTTACTCTTCACGCGCTGTCTCACAAGCTCGGCCAAGCCCTCGATCGAAATTTCCTCGGTGCTGCCGATGTTGAAAACTTCGCCAACGGCCTTAGGGCTTGCCACAAGCTTCAGCAAGGCCTGGATAACATCGCCCACATGGCAGAAGCAGCGCGACTGCTTGCCGTCACCAAATACCGTGATCGGCTTTCCCGCCATCGCTTGGCGAACGAAGTTGGGAACCACCATGCCGTATCGGCCAGTTTGGCGGGGGCCGATGGTGTTGAAGAAACGAGAAACGATGACAGGGACCTTTTTCTCTCTGTAATACGCCAGCCCTAGAAACTCGTCTAGCGCTTTCGAGGCGGCATAACTCCAACGGCCCTTGCTAGTTGCACCCATTACGAGGTCGCCATCTTCACGAAAGGGGATTTCCGTACTTTTCCCATATACCTCAGAAGTCGACGCGACAAGAACCGTCTTCTTCTTCTTTTGAGCTGCCTGCAGGACAAGCTCGGTGCCTTTTACGTTCGTTTCAATTGTGTGCACGGGACTTTCGACGATCAAGCGCACTCCAACCGCTGCCGCAAAGTGAATTACCAAGTCGCTTTCGTCGACAAGCTCCGCAAGCAGGACTCTGTTCATTACCGAGTCAATCCAATAGTGGAAGTTGGGCAGTGGCTTGAGATGCCGGATGTTCTCCATGCTTCCCGTGCTCAGGTCGTCCATAATCAGCACATCATCGCCTCGCGCCAGGAGAGCCTCAGCAAGGTGAGATCCGATAAATCCCGCGCCACCCGTGATCAAAACACGCATTCAGTTTCTCCTTGTG
>Ga0182024_10013469_pt1 | contig 15962 bp, 15 predicted proteins | sample P32metaG_FD_120480 | JGI IMG/M metagenome (GOLD analysis project Ga0182024, IMG submission 120480) | Permafrost microbial communities from Stordalen Mire, Sweden - P3-2 metaG (Illumina Assembly) | ecosystem: Environmental > Terrestrial > Soil > Wetlands > Permafrost | place: Sweden: Stordalen... | reverse complement strand
GCAACTCGCAGTTGGCGCGATCGAGCACGAGCTCGTCGGAGGCGGGGACGAGGCCCTCGAACACCAGATGGCCGACCGCCGAGACGCCTTCGGGGACGGCGGAGGCGACTGAGACGTGAACGTTCATACGGTCATCATGGCCCGCGGACACCGCCAGTGTCGCTCGGAGGTCGCTGCGGCGCGCGGCGCCTGCGCGCAGGTGTCACCGTTCGGGCGGCAAGGTGCTCGCGCTCGACAGCTCGTGCGAGCAGCCAGCACAGATCCGACAGGCGGTTCAGATACGGGACCACGGCCGAGGAGTCGCCCAGCCTGGCCGCCACCGCGAGGCGCTCGGCCCGGCGCACGACAGTTCGCGCGACGTCAAGCGCGGCGCCTGCAAGGTTCTCGCCAGGCACCACGAACTCCTTCGGCATGATCTGGAGCGCCTCGAGAGCGTGGACACGAGCAGTGAGCGCCTCCACCATCTCGAAGGTGACGAGTGACGTGCCGGCTGCCAGTTTGGGCCGGTGCCGCTCGGAGGTCGCGACCTCGGCCATGAGGACCCAAAGGTCGCGCTCGATCGAGACCAGCATGGCGTCGAGCGTCTCGGGAGCGAGATCACCCGGCCCGCAGGCGCCGCTGGCCCGCACGACTGCCCGGGCGTATCCGAGCGCTGCCTGCGCTTCGTCCACCGCCCCGTTGCATTCGACGCGCGCCGAATCCTTCCTCACCCGCCCTCCGTAGAGGAGGCCGGTGGTGCCAGAATCGCCGCGCTTCGTCGAGATGCTCACGACCCGAAATCTATTGCGGCAACGCGAGCCGCAGGTGTCCGATACATAGGATGTCTCAGATGCGATGCCAACCCCGCAGGTCCTGCCGGCCGAGCAGGCGAGCCGTGAGCAGGCGAATGGTCGTCACCATGTTGGCCGCACTCGGGCTGGCGGCATGCGGCGGGGGCTCGGCCACCTCTGCGTCATCGAGCACGACGACGGTCCCTGTTCAGCTGCCATCACTCGGCGCCTCGACGACGCAGATCAAGCACGCCTACTCGACTCTTTTCGATCTCTCGAATCCCGCCGTCACTCCCAAGCTCGGTGTCGTTCAGGACGGCACGACGCTGAAGGCGGCGTTCACGGCGGCAATCCACTCGGCGCTCGCGAAGGAGGCAGGCGGAGCCAAAGTGCTCTCCGTCAAAGTCGAACAGGGACCCGCCTGCACGAACGACGTCCTGCCGAGCCCGTGCGCTGCGGTCGTCTACGACATCCTCTCGCCCACGCGCCAGGTCGTGCTATCCGGCTCGGCAGGCTCGGCAGTGTACGAGAACGGCCATTGGCTGGTGGCGAAGACGACGATCTGCTCGCTGCTCACGCTTGACAACGGGGGCAAGACACCGGCTGGCTGCTGAATCGAGCATCACCGCCATGGCCTATAGCGGCTCCGGCCGGCCGCCGCGCCAGGAGTGGAGCTCCACCACCATGCGGGTCCCGATGCCGTTGGCTATAGGTGACTGCGCACGGACTCGCCCACCCATTGCCCGCACCAACTCGGCCACGATGGAGAGCCCGAGGCCGACGCCGCGACGGGCAGCAGCGCCGCGGTCGGCTTGATAGAAACGATCGAACACCCGCGCCAGATCCTCGGCTGCGATACCAGGCCCATCGTCATCGACCAGGACAAGCACATCGCCCACAGGTTCCGTCGCCGCCATTGGGCCTGGGGCGGCAGGCCCGGACGACGGCACGACCGACACCGTGACGGCCTCGCGTGCAAACGACAGGCTGTTCTCGACGAGGTTCGCGATCACCTGAGCCAAACGATCGGGGTCCGCTGCCACGAGCAGCCCCGGCTCGCCGATGAAGCTCGACAGCGTGATGCCGGCGGTTTCTGCCCTCGGACGGAACCCTCTCAACGTCTCGCTGACGACCACTCCGAGGTCGGTCGGGCCGATGTGCAGCGAGAGCCGGTCGGCTCCGAGCCGGGCGAGATCGAGCAGATCGGCAACCAGGCGCTCGAGGCGGCGCGACTCGTTCACGATGACACCGGCCGCCACCGTCACGTCCGTGGCGACGCCTTCCTGGATCGCCTCCGCGTAGCCTCGGATCGAGGTCAGTGGCGTCCGAAGGTCATGCGACACCGACAGCAGCAGTTGGCGTTCGCGTTCCCGGCCACCGGCAAGCCCCTCGGCCATCGAGTTGATCGACTCCGCGAGAGAGAGGAGCTCGGGATCGTCACCGCTCCTCGTCGGGACCCTGGCACTGAGCTCTCCGGCGGCGATTCGCCCAGTGACGGCGCTCGCCTCGATCAATGGTCGTGTAGTCCTACGGGCGAGAACAGCCGCCACCGCTGCGGCGACGACGAGTGTGACGCCCGAAACGAGCAAGAAGTAGAACCAGCTCGGACCGAGCGAACCCACCTGCCGCGTGAGGACGATGGCGAAGCGGCGCCCCGCTGGGAACAGCGCCGCGACCCGAGGGTCGAGGCCCGTAGGCACGGCGGCGTAGGCCAGGGTCCCGCTCAGGCCTGAGACTTTGCCGCCCTGCAGCAGCCTCCGCGGATCGACCTGGGCGGCGATGAGTCCTCCCGGCAACGCCGGCGAAACGCCACCGGCCTGCGTGATGGCGATGAGCTCACCGCCCTCGAGGCGCAACAGCCGGTTGACCACCCGGAGCACTCGCGCATCCGCGACATTGCCCGAGGCTTGCGAGAAGACGGTCGCCTGGGAGAGCAGCTGTCGGGTGGCGTCTTGCCGGGCAGCGCGGCGCGTCACGAGCAGCGTTCCGGCTCCGGCCGCGATGAGCGTCGCTGTCATCAGAAGGACGAGTACGACGGTCAGGCGTCGCTGCATCGAACCTCCCGGAACTGGGCGGCCCCTACGCCGTGTATGGCCGGGGCCTCATCCGAGGCGATAGCCAACTCCTCGAACGGTGGACAGCGGGAGCTCGTCGCCGAGCTTGCGCCGCAGCTGTGCGACGTGCACGTCGACGGTCCGTTCATCGCCATACCAGCCGGCACCCCAAGCCCCGTCGAGCAGCTGCTTTCGGCTCAGCACGAAACCTTTGTGGTCGCTCATCCAGTACAGCAGCTCGAATTCACGGGCGGTCAACGCGACCGCAAGGCCACCGACGTGGACTTCACGGCGGCCCGGATCGATGACCACGTTCCCGATGGACACCACCTCGCCACCGGCGGGACGGCGCTCGGTGCGCCGCAATACTGCTCGGACGCGAGCGACGAGCTCCCGCGGCGAGAACGGCTTGGTCACATAGTCGTCCGCACCGAGCTCGAGCCCGAGCACGCGGTCGATCTCATCGTCGCGGGCGGTGAGGAACAGCACCGGGCAGTCGCCCTCGGCCCGCAACACGCGGCACACCTCGAACCCGTCTCGCTCGCCAGGGAGCCCGACATCGAGGATCACCATCCTCGGCCGCTCCCGGCGAACGAGCTCGAGCCCGGCATCGCCATCCCTCGCGATCAGCACTCGAAACCCATCGCGTCTCAAATACAGATCCACCAGGTCAGCGATGTTGGAATCATCTTCGACGACGACGACCGTGCCCGAATCAGGACTCACCTCCACAGCCTCGCGCTCGTAGCCCCGCCGATGGAGGAACCTGCCCTCCGCCGGCGGGGCTCCGGCTCACCCGTGTGACAGCCTGAGCGGCCGGGTGAGCTCGAAGGCAAGTGCTCAGCCGTTTGACGAGCTGGACGTCGACGTCCGTGAGGCAACGAAGATGGCGTCGCCGCTGCCCTGCACGAGCACGACCCCGTCGCCTGCTGTGAGCTGCGACTGCTTGAGTCCGTAGAACTTGGTCGACGACGTCACAGTGGCGCTGACGCTCGGTCCGTCGGCACGCACGATCGTGATCGTGCCCGACGAATCCGACGTGAGCCTGCCCTTGTCGATCTCGATCGTCCGGTAACCCTTCTTCGTATCGACGATGAGCTGGGCGTGCACGGTGTGGTGGACAAGCCAGGTCACATCGGCCCGTAAAACGGGATGCTTCGCGCTCGAGCCGGAACTGCTCGTCGTGCTCCCGCTCGTCGCGGACGTCGTGGCGGAGGGAGTCGTCGCGTAGGCAACCCCGCCGGCGGCAAGAGCCACGACGACGGCTCCCGCCGTTACGGGCACCAACTTCGTCTTCAACAGCTGGCTCAGTTTCATGATGCTCTCCTCTTCCCGGATCCTCTCCGGCCAGTGGGTGGGTCTCCACTCATTTGAACGGCCGTGCGTGAGCCCACCATGATCGAATTGTTAGAGCTGTGTGAGGCCGCGTTGCCCAAAGGACCAGCCCCGACGTTGCGTCAACTCCCCCCTGGTGACACCGGCAGGAGCTCTGCGACAAGATCGGCGGACAATTCAACGGCAGGGCCGGCATGAGTAACTCTGCCTTTGCGGAGCAGGATCACCTGATCGGCAAGCGCCAGCGCCCGGGTGACTTGCTGCTCCACGACGAGCAGCGTCGTGCCGGCTTCGTTGATCTCACGCAGGGCCGAGAACACTTCGGCGACGGTCTTCGGCGCGAGCCCGAGCGAGAGCTCGTCCACGACGAGGAGCTTCGGGGGCACTGCCAGCACGCGGGCGAGGGCGAGGATCCGCTGCTCCCCCCCTGACAGCGTTCCCGCAAGCTGCCGTCTGCGACGGCGAAGGACAGGAAAGCGGTCGTAGGAGCGGTCGAGCGCCGCCCCTACCTCGCGGCGAGGGAGCTGACGACAGAACGTCAACCTCAGGTTGTCCTCGACGTCGAGCGTGGCGAACACCGGCCTACCCTCCGGCGCATAGGCGACGCCGTGGTGCACGATCCGTGCCACCGTGAGCCCCGTGATGTCCTCTCCTCCGATCAGCACTGATCCCGTCGCCGGCGGCACGAGACCTGTGACGATGCGGCCGACGGTTGTCTTGCCCGCGCCGTTCGGCCCGAGCATCGCCGCCACCGATCCCTTCGCCAACGCAAAGGACACGTCGAAGAGCGCCTGGAAACGGCCGTAGGCGGCGCTCACATGCCGAAGCTCGAGAGCCGGCACTGCCGGCTCAGGCGTGCTCAAGGCCTGAGCCGAGGTAGGCCGTGCGTACGGCGCTGTCAGCGAGTACGTCACCCAGCGCTCCGGACGCGATCAGCCGCCCGAAATCGAGCACGTACGCACTTTCGGCGACGGCATGCACAAGGTCGAGGTCGTGCTCGACGATGAGAACCGCCGTGCCGTGACGTTCGCGCACGTCGTTGAGCACGCCGGCAAGGGCGTTGCTTTCTCGCGTGTCGAGTCCCGACGACGGCTCGTCGAGCAGCAAGAGTCTGGGCTCGGAGATGAGCGCCCTGCCGAGCTCGACGAGGCGCCCCTGCCCGAGACTGAGCGATTCGATGGCAGCGTCGGCGAACTGGCCGAGGCCGAGCTCGGCGATCATGGCGTCGACCAGCGCGATCTCGTCTCGGGCAGGTGCACCGCGCCAGAGGAGGTCTTTCCACAATCTGCCGTCTCCACGCCGCTCCCGCTCGGCAACGAGGAGGTGATCCCGGGCGGTCATGCCGGCAAACAGCTCGATCCGCTGGAAGGTGCGACCCATCCCGAGGCGAGCCCGGCGATGGATCGACAGGTGGTCGATCCGCTCACCTGCGAAGAAGACCTCCCCGCTGTCGGGTCGGAGCACCCCGGTGATGCAGTCGAACAGCGTGGTCTTTCCGGCACCGTTCGGTCCGATGAGGCCGACCGCCTCGCTGGTTCGAACCTCGAGGGAGACGGCGTCGAGGGCGCGGATGCCGCCGAAGCGCTTGGAGACACGACGAACTTCGAGCAATGGCATCAGGCGAGGGCCTCGCTCTCGGGACCCCGCCGCAGCACTCGCTCGACGACGAACCGCTTCACGACCTCCACGACGCCCTCGGGGTGCAACACGTAGACGATCACTCCCGCTCCGAACAGGAGCTCCAACAGACTCGAGTATTGGGATGGAAGGTCACTCGTGAGCACCGTATTCACGAGCACATAGATGAAACCCGCCTCGATCGCGCCCTCGACGGTGTACACGCCGACGGTGGCGACGACGACGACCAGCACGAGGGAGATCAGCGTGTTGAAGTCGCTCGACGACACGCTTTGATCGAGCGACGCGTATAAGGCCCCGCCGACGCCGGCGATCCCGGCGCTCAAGCCGAACACGATGATCTTCAGCCGTGCCGGGTTGATGCCGATCGACGCTGCCGCCAGCTCACTCCCCCGCAACGCGGCCAGCTGCCGACCGGTGGTGCCGCGTGCGATCGCACTCACTACGGCGATGCACAGGCCGAGGACGATGCAAACGAGCACGAAATAGGCTCGATCGCTCGTGAAAGCGATCGAGCCGAGCTCCGGGCGCGGGACGGTGATCCCAGTCTGGCCGTTCCCCGACCAGGAGTACTGGAATCCGATGTTGTCGGCCAGCAACCCGAAGGCGAGCGTGGCGAGAGCGAGCGCGAGACCGCCGAGGCGCAAAGCCGGCATCGCGACGACAATGCCGACAGCGGCGCTCACGATGCCACCGATCAGCAGCCCGATGAGGATCGACACGTGGAAGTGGACGGCGAGCTGCCCGGCTGTGAACGCTCCGACGCCGGCGAAACTCGCCTGGCAAAGCGAGATCTGACCGCTCATCCCGGTCAGCAGCACGATCGAGAGGAACACGATCGCGAACACGAGTGCTTGGGTGAGGGTAAAGACCCAGCTCCCCGAGATCCAGGTCAGAGCCGAGGCGACGAAGGCAACCACGAGGAATGCGATCGTCCCTCGTGAGGCCCGGCGCAACAGTGGACCGCTCACGGCCGAGGCGAGCGGCGCCGGCGGCGCGTCCACGCCGGCGAGAGGATCATCGGTCCGCCCCCATCTGCGGCGCAGGCCGGGAAGGAACAACAGCAGCCCGAGGAGTACCACGAAGGGGAACGCCGGCCTCAGCCCCGAAGACAGGATCTGCCCGGACGGAAGGTACCCACCCAGGATCTCCTCCCCCACGCCGAGGAGCAGGCCCCCGAGAAAGGTGTACGGCAGGCTGCGCAGGCTGCCTGCCGCCGCGGCCGCAACGGCGGCGACGAGGAGGTCCGTGAAGTTCATGGACTGCAGCCCTCCGAACACGGGCGCGAGGAGAACGCCGGACAGCCCGGCGAGGAAACTCGACAGCATCCAGCTCGCCATGCCGACGCCTTCGGCGTTGACTCCTGCGAGGGCCACCATGCGGGGGCTCTCTGCCATCGCCCGCATGCGCAGCCCGATCTGCGTGAAATGGAACATGAGCGAGAGCAGGAGCGCCACCGCCGCCGTGACCACGACCGTCGAGAGCTCGGTCCCGTTGATGGCGTCGCCGGCGACGCGCAGGTAGATCGTCGAGGGCGCGAGCCACAACGACGGCGGGTTGATGAGCTGATCGGCGCCGAAGGCCACCTGCAGCACTGCGGGAATGGCGATCAGCATCCCGAGGGCGGCGACGAGCCCCACGAGGGGAGGTTTCGTGCGGACATGGCGGTAGAGGCCGAGATGCATCACGGCGCCGAGCACGGGTGCACCGAAGACGACCGAGAGCAGGAACGCCGCCCACACCGGCCACCCGTTGTTCAGGCAGACGAAGAAGACCACGGCGGACGCGTAGGCCTGGGCCCCGAAGGCGAGATTGAACACCCCCGAGGTCTGATACGTGAGCACGAGCCCCATCCCAAGGAGAGCAAAGACGCATCCGTACGGCAGACCCGGGATCGCGTAGGACAGGAGGTGGCTCACCGAGACAAGCTCAGCCGCCGGGGATGGATCGAGGCGGCGGCACGACGACCACCTGGGGCGATGAGGGCTGCGGGTATCGGAAGCATGTGAACACGGTTCGAGACGACCCGAACACGACCACGAACCGGGATCCCTCCGCCCGCACGAACACGTTGCAATCCACCGGCCCGTTCGCGGTGTGCTCGACCTTCCAGTCGATCGGGGCCACGAGTCCCCCCGTGTAGTCCTGGAGCGAGTTGATCGCAGCCACCAGGCCTGCCCGAGTGACGTCCCTGCCGATCATCTTCAGACCCGTGGAGAACATCTCTGCGCTGATCCAGCCGGCGATCGACGGTTCGCTCGGCTCGTCGGCGGGAAAGTACTTGTGCAGCTCCTTCAGGTACAGGGCCATCTCGGGGTAGGCAGTGGGCTGCTGTTGCCCTGACGCGAAGGGGACGTGGCCGATCAGGAAGTACGCACCGTCCATGAGCGAAGCGCTCGAAGCGATGGCGGCTTCGTCGTAGCCGTCGAGCCAGTACTGCGTTGCCGAGCCCATGCCGGCCGACCGGAGGGCACGGGAGAGGACGAGATTGCCGTTCAGGTCGAGGCAACTCGCGACGAAGTCGACGCCATCGGCGCGCATCCGGTTCACGTCGGCGCTCAAGTCAATGGCGGGCGGCGTGATCGAGAGATCCTCGAACGCCACAGGAACGTGGAACTTGGCCATGTCATTGGCGATCCCGACACAGCCCTGCGACGACGCGGTCAAGTTGTAGGCGACGATCCCGACGCGTTTTGCTCCGACGCGCTCCGCCAGGTAGGCAGGCTCTGGACCCGGGTGCTCGAAGTCGATGAACGAGCCTTCATAGCCGAACAGGCTTGGCCCATCGGTCCACTGAGGGTTCACGTCGTAGCCGAAGGTGGGTACGTCGTTGTCCGCGAGGAACGAACCGCCGATGAAACTCGGCGTGGCAACGCCTACGACGGCAAAGACGTGGTCGGACTCTACGAGCGTGCGAGCCTGCTGCACATCCTGTGACGGGTCCGATCCGTCGTCGAGGGCGTGGGCGAGGTCGATCGTTCGGCCGTTGATCCCGCCAGATGCGTTCACCATGTCGAGATAGGCGCGTACGCCGTCGAAGACCGGCGCGAATGCTTGCGGGAGCGGACCGGTCACTGATGCGATCGCGCCCACGACGATGCGGTGCTCGGACACGCCGTTCGAGCCGCCGCCGTTCGAGATCGCCGTCGTGGCGTTGCCGCATGCCGTGAGCGACGCGGCGAGCAAGGCAGCAACCGACAACGCCGATCTGGATCGCATGCTCCTCATTCTCGCGGCAGCCGGACCGAAAGCGACGCATCTCCAGGCACCCCAGGCGCATATGCCGGCCGCGGCGCCACCTTGCGGGCGTACGATAGGGCACCGTGAAGGTCTCGACCAGGGGCGACTATGCCAGCCGGGCGTTGCTGTCGCTGGCGCTACGCCTCGGGGAGGCGCCGCCGACGTCGGTGCGCGACATCGCCGAGCGTACAGGTCTTCCCCAGCCCTATCTCGAGCAGATCCTCCTTGCGTTGAAGGGCGCCGGACTCGTCCGGTCGAAGCGCGGCGTCGGGGGCGGTTACGTGCTCGCTCGGCCCCCCGAGCAGATCACGCTTGGCCAGATCGTGAGCGCCGTCGACGGTCCGATCATGGCGGGCGACTTCGGTCGGCCCCACGAGAACGGGGCGTGCGACCACGAAGGCCAGTGCGTCCTGCTGGCGGTCTGGTCTGAGGTCGGAGAGCACATGCGCCACCATCTCGACTCGTTCACGCTCGCTGACATGGTGAGCACGGCCCGAGGAGGCCTGGCCCCGGTCGGACCGCTCGACTGAGGCGTGCCGCCACTGGATCGCGAGGCGCCGCAGTCGCCGGCCGCCTCCAAGCCGTCGTCTCGACGTGCCTCCGCTCTCAGTGGTTCCAGCCGGTGAGTGCGGTCCACTCGTGTTCCCAGTCGAGCACAGCGATCGCCCCGGGCGCGAACGCGAAGTGGCGGGCCTCTTCGGCCTCGAAATCGAGCCAGCGAGCGGTGAGGACACGGAGCACATGCCCGTGCGCGAACGCCAGCACGTCGAGACCCGCCAGACTCGGATCGCCACGAAGTCGCGTGATCAGCGCGTCGGTCCGCGCACCCACGGCCGAAATCGTCTCGCCGCCCGGACAGCCGTCCGAAAAGAGGTCCCAGCCAGGTCGGATCTCTCGGATCTGCGCCGTCGTGAGGCCTTCGTACTCCCCATAGTCCATCTCGAGGAGGAGATCGGTCGTCTCGACGACGTCGCCGAAGCCCGCAAGCCTGCATGTGTCGAGGGCTCGCCGCAACGGACTCGAAAGGACCCTTGCAGGTCGTAGGCTTCCGAGACGGCCCTTGAGAGCCCTGGCGTCGGACTCGCCGTGCGGGAGCAGCGGAACGTCCGTATGACCAGTGTGGCGACCGCCCTGGCTCCATTCCGTGGCGGCATGCCGCACGAGGACGACCCGGCCCGGCGTCGGCCCATCTGGGGAGTGCGAAGGCCGTGACACAGCCGTCTGCGATAATGGATCCCAATCCGCTATTGCGGCGTCCACGGGTGCCGATACTAACGGGAGAGGTTACGCGGAATGAGCGGAGCCTCCCCTGTGTTGATCTCGTAGGACGAGTGTAAGAGTGAGAGGAGAGCCGAAAATTCCCGCCAATTCCACGAGCGAGTACTCCCCAGCAGAGAACAGCTCACCTGACCGGGGCGTGGGTGGGAGCGGCGCGAACGCGCCCGACCTTATGCGGCTGTTCCTGGACGATCTGGGTAAGTACCCCCTGCTCAGCGCTGACGCGCAGGTCGAACTTGCAAAGCGTATCGAGGTTGGCGACGAAGAAGCGCGCCAGCAGATGATCGGCTCCAATTTGCGCCTGGTTGTGCACTGGGCCCGCCGCTACCAAGGTCGCGGTGTCGACCTGGTCGACCTTGTGCAAGAGGGCACATTCGGCCTGATGCGGGCCGTTGAGAAGTTCGACTGGCGCAAGGGCTTCCGATTCTCGACCTACGCCACGTGGTGGATCCGCCAGGCGCTCCAGCGCGCCGTTCAGTCAAAGGGGCGAGCCATCCGGCTCCCGGAGGACGCGCTCGCCGCCGAGCTCGAAGGTGACCCTGACCAGGCGCGGCTTCCCCGCGTCGTCGCCAGCTTGGACCAGCCGCTCACGAGTGAAGCCACGGCAACCCTCGGTGACGTCGTCGCAGCCGACGAGGTGCCTTTCGAAGAGGATTTGGTCCATTCGATCAGCTTGAGCCGCCTGGAAGCCGCCATCGACCGGCTGCCCGAGCTGGAGCAGTCGGTGGTCCGGTTGCGATTCGGCCTCGATGGGACACCACCAGCTTCGCTCGAGTCGACCGCCCGCTCTCTCGGCATCGGCGTTCGACGGGTGCGGCGGATCGAGGCGTCAGCCCTGGCGTTCCTTGCAGAGCAGCCCGAGGTCGAGGGCGTCAACGACGCCGCGTGAGCCGCGCCCTCAACTGAACCGCTCGAGCGAGGCGACGTAGTCTTCCGGCGGACGCGTTTCGAACTCGAGTGCGTTCCCGTTCCCGGGCGCCAAGAAACCCAGCTTGGCCGCGTGCAGCATCATTCTCCGCACGCCTGACGATCGTCGCGCTCCGCCGTATCGGGTGTCGCCGAGCACCGGGTGGCCGATGGCCGCCAGGTGAACGCGGATCTGGTGGGTGCGACCCGTCTCGAGGCGCAACTCGAGCGCGGTGGCACTGATGGGTTTGGAGAACCGCCGCAGAACCCGATACGACGTACGCGCCGCGCGGCCGGCGCCGGCTACTGCCATCTTCGTAGGGTCACGCGACGAGCGCCCGATCGGCGCATCGACCACCCCGTTTGTTGCGCCGAAGGTGCCCAGGGCGAGGGCAACGTACGTGCGCTTGGCAGTTCGGGCCGCCAACTGCTCGGTGAGCGAGCGATAGGCCCGTGGCGACCGCGCCACGACGAGCAGTCCGGACGTGTCCTTGTCGAGACGATGGACGATCCCAGGCCGCTCCGGCGAGCCGCAACCCTGAGCGGGCAGTTCGGCGAGCTCGGGAAAGCGCTCGAGCAAACCGCCGACGAGAGTGCCGGCACGCACGCCGGCGCCCGGGTGAGTCACCAGCCCGACCGGCTTGTTGACGACGATCACGTCGTCGTCGAAGTAGACGACTTCGAAGCAGACTTCGCCCGGGGCCGCAGCCACGGCGGCGGGCTCTTCGACCGCACGGTCTTCGAGGGAAACCGCGACCAGGTCACCCTCCTTCAGTCGGAGGCTTCGCCGTGTCACGACGGCACCCCCGACGCTCACGCCACCGGAGTCGACCAGGCGCCCGATATCGGCCCGCGGGCGTCCCGTCAGTAAGGCCAACGACCGGTCGAGTCGCTCGCCGGCGAGGACAGCAGGGACAACCAGGGTTTCTGCGCTCACCCGACCGCACCGGGCCTCTCGGCCGACTTCGAAGCTCGCTCCGCCCGCCCGGACACTCGCCCTGCCCGGGCGAAAGAGACGGCGAGCAAAATGCAACCGACGACGATGCACGAGTCGGCGAGGTTGAACGTTGGCCATATGCGCGTGTAGAGGAAATCGATGACCGCGCCGTGATGCCCACGGAACAGGCGGTCGGCGAGGTTGCCGACGGCTCCGCCGAGGATGAGCCCGAATGCCACGGCACCGGGCATCGTCGGCACCCCGCGAGCGACCCAGGCAATGCTGAGCACGAGGGCGATGACGATGACGATGACCGGTCCGGTCAGCCCGGTCCCGACCGAGAATGCCACGCCGGCGTTGTAGTACAGCCTGAGGTAGATCGGCCCGAGCACGTGCACACCGTGGTGACTGAGGTCCGCTACCGCCAGCGACTTGGTTACCTGATCAGCGGTCACGACGAGCGCCGCGATCACCGCGATCACCGCGATCCGGCGCCGGCGTTGTCTGGCGGCCGGCGGCTCGTCGCTCAACGGCGCGACAGTCCCCCGCTCTTGCAATCGATGCACAGTCGAGCGTACGGCAGAGCTTCCAATCGAGCCTTGGGGATGAGCCGACCGCAGTTCTCGCAGATGCCGTACGTCATCGTCGCCATCTTCGCAAAGGCGTGATCGATCTCGTCCACCGCTACGAGCGCCTGTGCAGACAGTGCCAGATCTCGCTCGCGGTCGACGGTGACCGTTCCACCCTCGCCGGACTCGTCGTCGAACTGGATGTCCCCCGGCTCCATCTCCTCCACGAGCGACTCCGCCTCTGCCTTCAAGTTGGAAGCTTGCTCGAGGTACGTGGCGCGTTCAACCTGCAGCGCGTGCTGTTGGTGCGTGAGGAAGCGTTCCTCGGTGTACCCCTCCGTCCGCTTGACCGGAAGCTCCCGCCGCCGTGTCGACAACAAGCCTGACCCGGCCCTCGCCTGGCGTGAAGTCTCCGCATGTCCGGTCGACGGCGTGGCGCTCACGGGCGCGTCGTTGACGGCAGGCGCGTCCTTCACGACGTGTGTGCCCTTGGCGGTGGGTGTGTCCTTGACGGCGTGCGCCGCCTTTCGTGAATGGTCGGCACCGACTCCGCCCTCGGCATTCGCGCCTGAGCTGACCGGCGCATCCGAGCTCTTCGGCGCCTTGGACGACGCCGGCGCTGCCTTGCCGCGGGTACCCCTCGTCTTCACGTCGGCGGGCGCCTCACGATGCTCCGCCGCATGGGTGGTGCCGGTCGCGCCTCTCTTTGCAACCGCCGACCCGTCAGGCGCGCCCGCGGGGCGCCCACGGGACGCCGATCGGGCTGTCTCATCGGTCGCAGGTTTGACGGACTTCTCGGCAGGCCTGGTCACAGGCTTGTCAGCAGTCTTGGGTTGCTTGGCAACGGCGGTCTTGGCTGGCTTCGCCGTGGTGGATCGGGACGCCGGCGGCTTGGTACGCGCCGACTTTGCCTCTGCCGCCTTTGGCTCTGCCGACCTTGGCGCTGCCGCCGTTGGCTCTGCCGACTTTGCTGCCGCCGACTTTGCGCTGGCTGATGGCGTCCTCACCTTGGCGGTCGCCTTGGACGCGGCGGAGGCCGTGGCCGGTGACGACCCCGCTTCCTTCGAAGTTGCCAACTTGGAAGTTCTCGCCACCTGACCGACTGCATGCCCACCCATCTCGCGCTCGGCCGCGATTGCAGCCCGTGTTCGAGAAAGCGTCGCCTGATTCTTGGCCGGCGTAACGGCCGGGGTCATCGGGCTCCTGGTAGTTGCCATCGGTGCTGGGATCTCCTCTCCCGAGGAAGGGTGCCTGACGATACTGCCGACCGCCAGCGCGAGCCAACAACCACCTCGGGATGTCGCAAGCGCTAGAGGATAACCACGGCGAGCCCCGAGTCATTCCCCGGCAAGGACGTACCGCCGGCAGAACCCTTCGTTCGCCAGGCCCCAGTGGTTCTCGTCACGCCGTCTGGCCGGGCCGAGCACCGGTCCGCGTACGCTGTTGACATGTCCGAAGCGGCCGGCGGCCGATCCCTGTCTCCCGGTACGCCCGGACCATACCCGAAGGTCTCAGCGCAATCGCGCTACCCCGCCCTCGAAGAGCAGACGCTCTCGTTCTGGCGCGACGACCGCACCTTCCAGGCGTCGGTCGACCTCCATCCACCGGAGACCGAATTCGTGTTCTACGACGGCCCTCCGTTCGCCAATGGCTTGCCGCACTACGGGCACCTGCTCACGGGCTTCGTCAAGGACGCCGTCCCCCGGTACCAGACGATGCGGGGCCGGCGTGTCGAGCGGCGCTTCGGCTGGGACTGCCACGGCCTGCCTGCCGAGATGGAGGCGGAGCGTGAGCTGGGTGTCTCGGGGCAGCGAGGGGTGACTGAGTACGGCGTGGGCCGCTTCAACGACGCCTGCCGGTCGATCGTGCAGCGGACGACTGACGCCTGGGAGCGCTACGTCACGCGCCAGGCGCGCTGGGTCGACTTCGAGAACGACTACCGGACGATGGACCTCACCTTCATGGAAAGCGTGCTGTGGGCCTTCCAGCAGCTTCACGAGCGAGGACTCGCCTACGAGGGCTACCGGGTGCTCCCCTACTGCTGGGAGTGCGAGACGCCGCTGTCGAACTTCGAAACCCGCCAGGACGACTCGTACCGGGATCGCACCGATCCAGCCGTCACCGTCCTGTTCGACCTCGAACCGGCCGGCGCAGCAACGGCCGGCGCAGGCGGGGCCGACGCACACATCGTCGCCGGTCCCCTCCGTCTGCTCGTGTGGACGACAACCCCCTGGACGCTGCCTTCAAACCTCGCCCTCGCCGTGGGACCGTCCCTCGAATATGCGGTGCTCGAACGACAGGGCGACGACGGCGCCGAACGGCTCGTCGTCGGTGCGGAGCGTTTGGATGCATATGCTGACGAGCTCGCCGACTGCACGGTGCTCGCAACCGTACGGGGCGACGTCCTCGTGGGGCGGAGCTACAGACCGCTGTTCGACTGCTTTGCCGACGCACCGAACGCCTTCAACGTGCTGAGCGCTGACTTCGTCGTGACAGACGAAGGGACAGGAGTCGTCCACCTGGCTCCCGGGTTCGGAGAGGACGACCAGCGGATCTGCGAAGCAGCCGGCATCGCGGTCGTCTGTCCCGTGGACGAGCACGCCAGGTTCACCGACGAGGTGACCGACTTCGCCGGTATGCAGGTGTTCGAAGCAAACGCCCCCATCTCCGCGCACCTTGCCGCAATCGGGGCGCTGCTCCGAGCCGAGGAGTACACCCACAGCTATCCACATTGCTGGCGGACCGACACGCCCCTCATCTATCGCGCCGTGAGCTCGTGGTTCGTTCGCGTGACCGCGTTCAAAGACGAATTGGTCGCGCTGAACCGCCAGATCGACTGGGTGCCGGCCCACGTCGGCGACGGCGCGTTCGGCAAATGGCTCGAGGGAGCGCGGGACTGGAGTATCAGCAGGAATCGGTTCTGGGGAACCCCGATCCCGGTGTGGAAGAGCGACGATCCCGCCTATCCGCGCGTCGACGTGTACGGCAGCCTCGACGACCTGGAGCGTGATTTCGGGGTCCGTCCGTCCGACCTTCACCGGCCGGCAATCGACGAGCTGACGAGGCCGAACCCCGACGACCCGACCGGAAAGTCGGTCATGCGGAGGATTCCCGATGTGCTCGACTGCTGGTTCGAGTCTGGTTCGATGCCCTTCGCGCAACTGCACTACCCATTCGAGAACCGGGAGCGTTTCGAGGATCATTTCCCGGCCGACTTCATCGTCGAGTACATCGG
>Ga0182024_10013468_pt1 | contig 15964 bp, 21 predicted proteins | sample P32metaG_FD_120480 | JGI IMG/M metagenome (GOLD analysis project Ga0182024, IMG submission 120480) | Permafrost microbial communities from Stordalen Mire, Sweden - P3-2 metaG (Illumina Assembly) | ecosystem: Environmental > Terrestrial > Soil > Wetlands > Permafrost | place: Sweden: Stordalen... | reverse complement strand
TGGCAAGACCGAAGTTTGGATGGGCGACGGTTTACAGGGCCTGCGCGATCGTGTGTTCCTGATGACCAAGGTCTGTACGCATGGACGCGACAAGGCCCTTGCATTGCGTATGCTCGAAGAATCGTTGCATCGGTACCGAACCGATCATCTGGACCTGTGGCAGATCCACGGCGTCTGCTTCGATAACGATCCCGACTTGTTCATCCGGAAGAATGGCGCCGCAGAGGCGCTGGAACAGGCCAAGAAAGAAGGGAAGGTGCGGTTTGTCGGTTTCACCGGACACAAGGATCCATCTATTCACTTGAAGATGCTGGCCACAGGTTTTCCGTTTGACTCGGTGCAGATGCCGCTGAACGCGTTTGACGCGAACTTCCATAGCTTTGAGCAACAAGTACTGCCCGAGCTGAATCGCCGGGGAATCGCCGCGCTTGGGATGAAGCCCATTTGCGGCCATGGCGCGCCGGTGCAAAAAGGCGTGCTCACTGGCGAGGAAGCCCTAAGATATGCGATGAGCCTGCCGGTGACCACCACGATTACCGGGATCGATAAGCAGGAGGCTCTCCAGCAGGCGCTCAAAGTAGCGCAGGGTTTCGAGCCGCTGCAGCCGTCTGCGATGCAGGCGCTGCGCGACCGTTGCCGGCAGTATGCGGTCGACGGAAGGTTCGAGCTCTACAAACTGTCGCTCCAATTCGACAACCCCGAAGCGCGCCTCGTTCATGGCTTTCCTCTCGATCTGCAGCAGGTTGAGGTGCGCGAGATGATCCGGATGGCAGACAACAGCGGCCATCCGTTCCCACCGACTAAATAATATGTCGCACGCATTTGATGTGACCAGGAGAACCTTTGTGGAGGCGTTTATGCTGGGAGCCGCAGGCCTCGCAGTCCGGGGGCAATCCGGGGCGGAAATACCCAAGCGTCCGCTGGGGCGCACAGGTCTGCAAGGTTCGGCCTTGGGAATCGGCGGATACCACTTGGGCTCCGCGGACAGTGACGCGGAAGCCACCCAAATTGTCAATGAGGCGTTGGACGCAGGCGTGAACTTCTTCGACAATGCTTGGGAATATCATCAAGGCCTGAGTGAGGAACGGCTGGGTCGCGCGCTCAAGGGCAAGCGGGATCGCGCCGTCGTGATGACGAAGGTCTGCACGCATGGGCGTGACAAGAATGTCGCCATGCGCCAGCTGGAAGAGTCGCTAACCCGTTTGCAGACCGATCATCTGGATGTGTGGCAGATACACGAGGTGATCTACGAGACCGATCCGGACCTGATATTTGCTCCCAATGGCGCGGCCGAGGCTCTGCTCGCAGCCAAACAGCAGGGTAAAGTGCGGTTTGTCGGCTTCACCGGGCACAAAGATCCTTCGATTCATTTGAAGATGCTTTCGCACAACTTCCCGTTCGACACCGTGCAGATGCCTCTCAATTGCCTGGACGCGACTTTTCGTAGCTTCGAGTCGAACGTGCTGCCAGAGGCGAACCGGCGCGGCATCGCGGCTCTCGGGATGAAGAGTCTAGGTGGAAGCGGCGAACTGGTGCGTGAGGGCGCGGTTGTTGTCACGATCGGACTGCGCTACGCCATGAGCCTTCCGGTTGCGGTGACCATAAGCGGCATCGATTCCTTGAGCGTTCTGCACCAAAATATCGAGGTCGCGCGCGGCTTTCAGCCCTTCAGTGCGGCCGAAATGCAAACGATACGTGACGCGTGCCGATCTGGGGCCTCGGATGGCCACATGGAGCTCTTCAAGACAACCAAGAAATATGACGGAGACCTGGGGTGTGAGATGCACGGGTTCCCATCGAGCGCGGAACTTCCCGTGTAAGTCTGGGAGGCCGCTCGCATTACCGCCGCTGACGCTTGAGCAAGCCAAAGCAACCCGATCAGCAGTGGATTCGTAAAACCTCGGAGCTGCAGCTCGAAACACAGGACCGCAAGGAGCGCCAGCTAACGTTCATCACGTCGATAGCAGTAACGCCGTGACTGGAAAAGCGCTACATGCATCACTCGCTTTCCTACGGACGACACGATCCGTATTCTGTTTCGCCACTTGAAAATAAAGTAGGCGAGGTTCCCCAGCTCATGCGTGCTTGGCCGACTGGCAGCTGGACGGTCCACCAAGGCGAATCGAAGCTCTTGGAGCCCTGGCCAAAGTCGAACGCCGAGTCGATGTCCTCAAGGCTCCGAGCGCGAAATATCCCGACCCGCCGGCTTAGACTTAACTTTGCTGCGGAGCTCCGCTCTCGACGCTTAAATGCCTGATCGCCGCGCAAGTTTCATTGAGACGATCAAAGCCGTGCCCCCGATCGACGAGAGATGATCACCACCGCTCCAGAACTCGAGGCCACGGCCGGCGACCTGTGCGCAGCTGTCTTGGTTTCGACATGCGGCCCGCTCCGTCATAGACTCAATCCAGAACTGCTTTATCAAGCTAAGGTGCGAACCGATAAAGAGATATGATTTGCGCACTGTGGTTGTCGCAGAGGAACGTGACGTGCAGTCAGAAAATAGGCTGAGCGCTGCACCCGGACACTGGCCGGCGAAGCGCCTCTGAGGATGAGGAAGTTTTGCAGTTCACCGGGGTTCGCGACACAGCGCGACAAGACGGACACCCGGTTCGGATACTGTGCACGCCTTGCCGCGGGGATTCGCATGAGTTGCCTCGCGGATTCTTTGTATTCGAGTTCAGGAGGGATCAAATGCGTCTGCTTCACATACATCGAGCTCTGCTGCGTTGTGTTGCCGGGTTCGGTCTGCTCGCCTCGATGGCCTCTGCTCAGGGCCAATCGAATTTCGCGAAACAGACCAAGAGTTCTACGTGCCCGAACGACGAAAGCGCACTAAAACTACCCTCAGGCTTTTGCGCCACCGTGTTTGCCGACGGTATCGGACACGCCCGGCACCTCGTGGTGTCCCCGAGCGGGTTGGTTTACGTGAACACCTGGTCAGGCAGATATTTTGGCGATGACGTTCCGCACGCAGGCGGATTCTTGGTAGCCCTGCAGGACAAAAACACTACGGGCAAGGCTGATGTGATCGAGCGCTTCGGTGAAACGGTTCAAAGCGGCGGCGCCGGCGGTACGGGCATCGGCTTGTACCAGGGCTGGATTTACGCGGAGATTAACGATCGAATCGTGAGATATGGACTCCCTGGCGGCTCCATCGTTCCATCGGGCGGCGCGGAAACCATCGTCTCCGGTCTGCCTCTCGGGGGCGATCATCCCATGCATCCGTTCATCATCGACTCCAAAGGATCGATCTACATCGATGTCGCCACTGCCACCAACGCCTGCCAGGTGAAAAATCGCCAACCGGACTCGCCCGGAATAAGTCCGTGTACCGAACTCGAAACACGTGGCGGGGTCTGGCGTTATGACGCGAATAAGACAAACCAGAAGTTTTCACCGGCGGAACGATACGCGACGGGCATACGCAATGCGGAAGGCTTTGCTTTCGATTCCAGTGGCAGGCTATTTGTAACTCAACAAGGAAGAGACCAACTGCATGCGAATTGGCCCAAGCTTTATAAGGCTCCCGAAGAAGCTAGTTTGCCCGCCGAAGAGTTGCTGCTCTTGAAGGCTGGCGGCGACTATGGCTGGCCCGAGTGCTATTACGACGGTATCCAGCAGAAGCTCGTTCTTGCGCCCGAATACGGCGGCGATGGCGGCAAGCAGGTGGGTGTTTGCGCGAACAAGATTGCTCCGGTTGCCTCGCTTCCCGCCCATTGGGCGCCCAACGCCATGGTGCGCTACGACAAGAAACAATTTCCCGCCCGTTATCGCAACGGGGTCTTCATCGCCTTCCACGGTTCATGGGATCGTGCACCGTACACGCAAGGCGGCTATAACGTAGTTTTCCAGCCGCTCCAAGGTGAACGCGCGTCGGGCGCTTGCGAGGTTTTTGCCGACGGTTTCGCCGGTCCCCACGAGGATCCCGCCGGCGCCGCGCATCGTCCCTCCGGCCTTGCAGTGGGCCCGGATGGGGCGCTCTACGTTTCCGACGACATCCGCGGCAGGATCTACCGGATCGTGTACCAGGGTGGTGTTGCTGGCGCCTCCTCGCCCATAACTCCGTGCCCGAGCGCGTCAGCTCCTGTGCGTGAAGCAGTGGAAGCAGCCGCACAACCGCCAGAGGGAACGCATCCGGACGCAGGTGCGGCCACCACCAGGAAGCTTCCCGTTCCCGAAGGAGCTTCAGCGGCGATGGTTGCCTTCGGCGATCGCATCTACCATGGGCAAGTGGGCGGAGCTTCCTGCGCCGGCTGCCATGGTTCGAACGCTGTCGGCTCCCCTTTGGGTCCTAATCTCACCTCAGGAAAGTGGCTGTGGAGTAATGGCAGTTATGCTGGAATTTTGAAAACGATCAGAGAAGGAGTGCCCAACCCTAAGGAATATCGCAGCCCGATGCCACCCCTGGGTGGAGCGGAGCTCACTTCCGACCAACTAGCGGCAGTTGCCGCATATGTTTGGGCGCTGAGCCATTAAGCCATCGAAAATATCAATAGCAAGGCCCTGTTTTGTAATTCAAAAGCGCAGCCCAATGCTTGAGACTTTCGGAGCGCAGAAAGCAAGAGAATACCAACCGCTCATCCAGGACTTCTGACAAGTTTTGGCGCCACGATCTTCTTCGGCAGGGAAGAAGAGCTTTCCAAAGACGCTGGGGATCAGCCTTTGCCGGCCTTCTTCTCTGTTGCGCAAATGGGACCCCTGCCTAGCGCCGGTAAAGAGTCCAGGACCGGGCCAAAGCCCGGAACATTTAGCGTGCTGGTCGTACAGTGGGATTACGGTCGGCTAGTTCCATCGCTCATGTCGACCGCAAGAAATAGTCGAGGTGCAATGGTGTCTCTTTTCACGTCTTCCCGCGTCCGTTTGAGACGGATCGCAGGAGAGAAATTGTGTCCCGGTCAACATCGTCAAACGCATTAAATGTATTGAATCGGAAACGCATTCGAACTGGACGGCTATCCTCCGGGCAAATCGCGTCGAGCGATCCGCGCAATCTCGTCCACCTTTCGGACTATCGGATCGCTCCTGGGGTGACAGCAAATCGCTCCAGGCGCGCGACCGTGGATCCGGAGCAACCTGATTCCGGCGATAGGCATCTTCAGCTCGACCGCACAGACTTCGCCGCATATTCCTGGCAAAGCAGCAGCAACTCCTCACGCACCCGTGGCGAGGCAACGTCACCAATTCTTCGCCGCCAGAGAGAAGCCGCCTCCGAGAGAATGCGCAAGCGGTGGGCCGCCAAGAAGAAAGCCGAGTCACAGGCCCAACCAAAGTCCGGCAGCATAGTCTAAGAAGGCTGTTAAAGGCGCATACGCCGTGGGATTCAACGCAGTTTCATCAGAGCCGCGCTGCTCGCCGTATCGAACGGGCGAATGGATTCACCTACTCCGTGCGAGTGTAGTCCGTTCTCTTGAAGCCGACTCCTAATCGCAATCCAGCCCCAACCACCTGCGATTAGAAGAGTGGTCCTCGCAATCAATGGCAAAACCGCGCCGCTCCATGTGTTGAGGCTTTGCTCACTTCGATAGCCATCTGGCTCCACTAGAAAGAAAGGGCTGCTGGTTCTGGTTCGTAAGGGCGGGCACAGAGCCTTAGCGGCCAAGGCCTCGACTCCTGCATCGCTCGCGTTCTTTCGCCTTCTCCTGTTCCAATGCGAATGCGGCGTCAACCAGGGCTTTCTGATAACGTCCGAGCCATCCATTCCAGCTACCATCCTGAGGGTAAACCCTCGTCGGATCATTTCGCGCGCTGTCTCGCGAAGGTGGCCCTTATTCCGGAGGATGCCTTCCGAATCGCCCATGTCCTTGATCTCCACTACCGCGCCGCGAACAGTGGATAACTTGCGGAGCCGGATGAACGAGTTGGTTTGCAACCCTCGTTGACTCCGCAGCTCCTCCATCTCTGGTGTAAGGTAGATGTGGTAAACCTGCCCATCCGTACTCTCTAGCATCAGGTAGCTGCGCCCAGAAGCTTCCTCTTCACCGTGCACCAAGATCCTGCCGTCGATGGACGTGAGATCGCGAACATCGAGCGTCGTCATCGGAAGCCGGTCATCGGACAACAATGCTCCGTGTGCTGCCAATGCCTTTTGCCGGTCCGCGCTACGTTGCATCGCTCGAAGCACCTGCTCGCAATCGCGCATACTCCACCCGAGTGTCGTACCAATCCTACCTTGACAACTATGTTCGCCCACGTTGGGGCGAGATGCCAATCGTCAACATCAGAGCCATGGCGGTTGAGGATTGGCTGAAGCGTTTGAAGTTGGCGCCGAAGTCTAGAGGGCACGTTCGGGCTTTGATGTCTACGTTGTTCAAATGCGCTCAGCGATGTGCCCCGAATGCTACAAGATCGTGAAGTAGCTCCAGGCAACTGGTCGTACAAGGCTGCCCTCGGTCGCAAGCCGGAACCGCGTTCCTGCTTTCAGGCGCCCCCATTCGCAGGAACAAGTGACATCACGGACCCGTGACGTCACTGCCAACTCGGTTTTGCCCCAATCAACCTGCCCAGGAATGTTGCGGCGGATCACTGCATGGAATGCCGTTTCTTGGCCGCGAACGCACCCCAGTGCCGTTCGGGCGGCTCAGTGGCAGTAACCTATCCCTAGCTCGCTCCGGTCGACGCGCCCTTCGCACGGTCTGAAGAGCTCCTGTGGTGCGCGCGGGATCGCGGTCGATGCCACGGAGTGTTGAACATACAGGGATTGCCCAACCCGTTATTGTTGCCGTTATGGAACGCTATCTACCGAAAGGGACAGCGAAGGGACTGCAAGCAGCTAGGTTCACTCAGGCAGCACGCGAAATAGGTGCAGTACAGGACCATTGCTGGCGTTTGAGGCCAGTAGTTGAGGGTTCTGTTTTGCTCTTGGTCCGAGCACGGCCGCTCTTTCGTCCGGATCGGTGACATGGGACAACGTACAATCGTATAAATTATTCCCGAACTTCAGGCGGACATGTGGATCACGCATCACATTTGCAACCCAGCTCTTGCCTTGCGGAAAAGGCACGCCTGCCTGGAACATCGACGTTATGTATAGCTGACCATTGTGAAGGATGTGCCCTGTTGTGACCGAATGAGGAATCATGTACCTGGTTCGCGTCTGCACTTTGTCTGTCTTATATTGGGTGACGAACGACCAGTCGGTGACCGGGGTAGTTACAACGTTCCCACTAAGCCATAACCCTGGGTAATTCCCGGGACCGGGTGTGTCCCCAATGGGGTTAAATCCCGTGATACGAAGCACCAACAAGACCAAAACCAAACAAACGAGGATAGCCCCTACAATTTTCGCTAACGTCTTCATCTAGGCTCCTGAACGTAAAAGCCGGGAATTCCCGTTTAGCTTCCAGTAACTGACTTATTGTACACTCAACCGCTTCCGCGTGTGCCAGGCTTCTTGGCTTTTCCATCACGGCATATTCGTTCGGGGGTGCAGCGTCTGCGATAACCTGCCGGCCAATTTCTTTTCTGTTGGCGAGGTCTCTTTCAAACTTCCGGCGAATGGCCTCGCCCAAAGTCCAGCCCGAGAGGTCCTCCCGCTCGGTTTGGACGATTTCGGGTATCGGACACACGGTTTCCCCGAACTCGCGAATTTCCCCGCGTTGGCGGAGTTCTCCACTGTAAGGCCTTTCCCATGGATGGAGGACGCGTGTTGCGGGCGCTGCTTGCCTCCCGCATGACTTATCTAAAGGCCACTCAGACTGCCGCGTGGATGCGGCAGGGATTGGCGTTAATGTTCGGATTTATCGGACTGCTCATGAGTCCGATGCTTCTCTTGATCGGTGTGTTCGTCTGGATCGCAGCCAGACAGGAAGCAAGCGCCATCCAAATAAGATCGACGCTCTCCGGTACGCCGGCGCGAGCGGCAATGCTCACGGACTTCAATACGCTGCAGTCCCGCGATACCCTTGCTGTTGTCCTGCATCTGACGCTGCAAGAATCACAGCACAACTTTCCTGTGACCGAGCAGGGACGTGCGATCGGAATCCTGACCAGGACCGACCTGCTGTCCGCTTTGGCCGACCACGGGCGAGACCATCCCATCACCCTTGTGATGCGCCGCGAGTTCCCGATTGTCGAATCTGCCGAGGAGTTGGACATCGTATACCAGCGGCTGCAAGAATGCGGTTGTGAGAACCTGCCGGTAGTTGAGAATGGTCAGTTGGTTGGTCTGGTCAATGAGGACAATTTGGATGAGTACCTGCTGATCGAGGCGATCTTGCAGAAACGTGGCGCCCGCTTTGGACTTGAATCGTTTGGCGAAGCGCGGAGCCAGAGAGTCTGAACTGGCGTTCGAGCGCGTCCGCGCATATCAAACTCACCGAGCCGGCTGGGAGCCAGCGATCGGAGTATCGACCATCGCTGCCAGTTTTCGAAGCGAACGTCCGTTGTTTGGCCGAAAGCCCTTTAAGGGTACGGACATAGTGGCTTAGAGCTCTCGCTTCCTGTTGGACCGGCGGTTGCTCTGCTTACGATCGTCAAATAATGGCGCGGAAGAGCCGCTTGCCCGGCCTCGAAAGAACACGAACATGGCGACTTCACGGGACCAATCGCGGGAGGCGAGATCTTGGAGTTCTGGGGTCTTGTTGTGAAATTGGTTGCGCTTCTAGGCCAGTGGGTCGCAGGTGATTTCCCTGAGACGGGCAAGCAACCGGGACTGAGACGATAGTGTACAAGCGAAGAAACATGGCCAGCGCTATCCCGCACCCTCGTGACGCGTTATTGGCTTGCGACGTGCGAGGGATCGATCCGCGGCAACTCAGCGACATCTTCGTTGGATCGAACGGGGAACGTGACCTCGGTCAAGTGAGTTTTCCGACGAATCTCGTTCTTGCTGGCTTCGACCATATCGAGAAATGAGCGTAGGACAGTTGATGTGGACATCTTCGGCCAAGCAAGGACGAGCTCCATGCGAAGGTGATCGGTTGCGAGCGGAGAAACCGAACACCCTCAGAGCGGAGGTGAGGGCACAAGCAGGCAGAATCGATATGCCCTGCTCGGCAGCGACAAGCGACAAAACGCTCTGCATTGTGTCAGTCTCATCCACCTTGGGCGAGAATCCGCATTCGTGGCAAAGACGAATTATGCTGTCGTACAGGGCCCGGCGAATTCGCTCGATGGAACAACACAAAGGGTTCTCCGGCTAGACTCGCTACTTGAATTCGTTTGCCCATCATTCGGCGGGAGGAAGGTAGCGCTGCCAACAGCGGCTCGCGATTTACTAATCGTTCGTGGAAGCGTACGGCGAGTTCAGTCGAGAGAGGCGTCGTAAAAACTACATCGACAGTGCCCTGGGCAAGGGCGGTTTCCAACTGAACCGTGGACAGATCGCGCAAAATCAACCTCACTCCTGGATGCCGGACCCTGAAGTTGCGGATCAGATCGGGAAGAAAGGCATATGTCGCTGCGCCGCAAAAACCAATCGTGATGCTTCCCACTTCGCCGCGTGCGGCCCCTCGAACGGTTTCAACAGCCCGGTCCGCCTGCTCCAACGTGCGGAGCGTCTCGGGATAAAAGATCTCTCCTTCTGGCGTGAGTTCAACGGTTCGGCCGGCTCGCCGGAGAAGTTCGACGCCGATTTCGTGTTCCAAATTGGAAAGCGTCTGGCTAATGGCAGCCTGCGCGATGTGCAACTGGCGCGAAGCCTGCCGAAAGCCCTTCGACTGAACAACCGCAACGAAGTATCGCAGATGACGTAGTTCCATCGTTAATACAACCGATGCGCCGCGGGCATCTGTGTCGCAGATTTTCGACTCTTACTTTTCGCTGCCGTTACATTCCTCGCCGATAGACGGCATATCTCTTTGAAGGCGCTGAATCGAACCGCCTCTGGCAGTTGGCGCTGCGCTTGCACCTGAGCAATGCGTGGCCCGGTTGCCACTGGTCGCAATAGCCGATCAACAAGATCAGAAACTACTACGAATCCAATCGGAGACGCAGTTATCCAAGAGAGCATATCAGGCCGTAAATCGGTCTGGACTGAGTGAGGGAAACCGTATGTGGATTGTCCGGCTTCCACTGAATCGACCCTACACCTTTATAGTAGCTGCCATCCTGATCCTCGTCCTCGGCGTCACGGCAATTGTCGCCACGCCGACCGATATCTTTCCCAACATCGACATTCCCGTCGTCACTTTGATCAACGCCGCCAGCGGTAACGCCGGAAAGCCGCTTTTTGCGATCGCCCAGAGCGGAGTTCTTCGAGTCCAGGTAGACGTCCCTCAATCGGAAGCCGTCAATATTCGCGACGGCCAGAAAGCGCGGGTCCAAGTGAAAGAGCGGCTCGGCCGCGAGTATATAGGCACGGTAGTCCGCACAGCCGGCTCGCTCGACAACGCGGCTCGCACCATGCTGACAGAAGTGTAGGTGGACAATCGCGATGGATCGCTGCTGACCGGGATGTACGCCCAAGTCAAATTTACGGTGCCCGGCGCACGGACGTCCTTCGTGATTCCCACCAGCGCGCTTGTCATCGATGAGACCGGCATGCACGTGGTGACCGTCGACACCGAGCGCAAGGTTCACTTCCAACCCGTTACGATTGGACGCGACATGGGAATTCGCGTCGAGGTTTTGAGAGGCCTGCAGGGCGCTGAAGGGCTTGGTGGCGAGTCCGAATGATCTGTTGAGCGAAGGGCAAACCGTGGAGGTGCGATGATGCATTCGCGCGTCTTCAGTGCCGCGATCGTCTCAGCCGTCGCGCTCATCATGGCGGGCTGTACAGTTGGGCCGAATTACAAGCGCCCCAGCGTTGCGGTTCCGCAAAGCTTTCGCAGCGCGCCGGCGGATACGCCTGCCGGGTCCTCCGTCGCGCAGGAGCCCTGGCCGGAGGTGTTTCACGATCCGGCTCTGCAGCGCCTTGTGCAGGAAGCCCTGGCGAACAATCTCGACCTGCGTATTGCCGCGCAACGCATCGTCGAAGCTCAAGCGCGGGTCGGTATTGTTCGTGGCGATCAGTTGCCTTCAGTCAGCGGCGGCGCCGGCTACTCGGGGATTCAGGTTCCGCAGTCCTTTGCCGCAACCAACCCCGATGGCAGCTCTGGCAAATCGATTCTGAACGGTGGTGGATTCAGCGCCTCGGCCGCCTGGAATCTGGATTTCTGGGGCCTGTATCGCCGGCAGACCGAAGCAGCCCGCGCGGAACTGCTGGCGAGCGAGTGGGGGCGGCGGGCCGTGTGGCTCACACTTATGCAAAACGTCGCGCAATCGTATTTCGACTTGCGGGGCTTGGACGAACAACTACAGATTACCCAGAGAACCATCGATACGCGCAAGGACTCCGTGCGTTTAACCGAGCTGCTCGAAAAACACGGCGCCTCCTCGCTCGCCGATGTGCGCCAGGCGGAGGAACTGCTTCACGGAGCGCTGGCGAACGTCCCCGAGTTGCGGGGTGAAATCGCAAGCAACGAAAACGCCCTGAGCGTTCTGCTAGGCCGCAACCCAGGAGCGATCGAGCGAGGTATCCCGATTGCCGAACAACCTTATCCGGACGAAGTGCCGGTGGGCGTGCCATCGCAGCTCCTGGAAAGGCGGCCGGACATCCAACAGGCCGAAGCCAAGCTGATGGCGGCCAATGCCCGGATCGGTGTGGCGCGCGCGCGCAATTCTTCCCCCAGATCACTTTGACCGGGCTCGGAGGATCGGCAAGCAGCCAGTTGACCACGCTGTTCTCCGGGCAGAACGCGTATTGGTACGTCTCGGGATCGCTGACGCAACCGATCTTCGAGGGCGGACGCATCCGCAACAACTACCGCCTCTCGCAGGCGCAGCGCGGCGAAATGGACCTGGAATATCGGAAGACTATTCTCAACGCGCTCAAGGACGTTTCGAATGCCCTGGTCGCCTATCGCGAGACGCGCAACGCTCGCGAGGAGCTGTCGGCACAGGTGACCGCCGCGGCGGACGCCCGCCCGCCTGGCGCGCCTGCGTTACTCCGGCGGCAACGCCAGTTATCTGGAGGTGCTGGTCACGGACACGGACCTTTATGGCGCGCAGTTGCTTCTCGCTCAGGCGCAGCAGCAGGAGGCACTCTTGCTGGTCCAGCTTTACGGAGCTCTGGGAGGAGGGTGGTGATCGAATGGATCTCCAATTAAACGGTAAGAAAGCAATCGTAACCGGAGGGTCGGCGGGAATCGGTCTTGCGGTGGCCAGGCTTCTTGCAGAGGAAGGCGTCGAAGCGATTCCCGGGCGTAGCCGGAAGAAGCTGGATCAAGCCATCGCTTCGCTCAACGGCATCGCTCATGGGATCGAAACGGATCTTGGCACGGCGGAAGGCGCGAAGGATCTCATCGAGTAGGTTGCGGAAATGGACATCCAGGTTAACAATCTTGGTATCTATGAATCCAAGAATTTCGTCGACATATCCGATGACGACTGGCTGCGGTTTTTCGAAATCAATCTGCTCGGTGCAATTCGTCTGGCTCGGCATTACTTCCCCGGCATGCTGCGTCGCAACTGGGGCCCCGTCATTTTCGTATCCAGCGAAGCCGGGGCTGAAACTCATCCCGACATGATTCACTATGGCGTCACCGAAACGGGCCAGGTGGTTGTGGCGCGCGGCCTGGCGGAGATGACCAATCGGAACGCGCGTAGCGTTGAACACGATCCTGCCTGGTCCGACGCGTTCGGAAGCCAATGATGTGTTTGTTCAAAGCATGGCCTCCACGCCCAATGCTACTTTTGAACAAACCGAGAAAGAGTTCTTCGAACGAAATCGTCCCACCTCGTTTCTGCGGCGGCTGGCAGATGAAAGCGAAGTAGCCAGCCTGGTGGCGTACCTTGCGAGCCCGCTCGCCGCGGCTACCAAGGGCGCCGCGATCCGATGCGAAGGAGGCATTTTGCGGACGCTTTTCTGAGGGTCGTAGTTCAGGAAGCAGGGGGAACGGACATGCAATACGTGGATACCGTTTATGGCTCCCCTTCATTCACTAAGCCGATGATTCTGGACCTGATGCAATCGGACGCCATGCAGCGGTTGCGTGGTGTGCTGCAGCATGGCATCACGGCCGTTCTGGGAATTACCCAACCCATCACTCGTTTCGAGCACTCCGTGGGCGCCATGATCCTAGTCCAGCGGGCCGACGGATCGGTTTGCGAACAGGCCGCCGCACTCTTGCACGATGTGAGCCATACGGCCTTCAGCCATGTCGCCGATTTCGTATTTGGCGGACCACACAGCTATCACGAAGAGAAGCGGCGCGAGTGGATGGCGCAATCCGACATCCCGTCTGTTCTTTCCAGGCACGGCGTAGATTGGACAGACTTCCTGGACGACGAACGGTTTCCATTGCTCGAACAGCCGTCTCCGCGCCTGTGCGCGGATCGCCTGGACTATTTTCTACGGGACTCGCTGGCTCTCGGAATCCTTACGCAAGAGCAGGCGAAGCACCTCTCGGAAGGTCTGGTTGTCGCCTCCGGGGGATTTGCTGTGCGGGACCTCGATGCTGCCCGGCTCTTCGCCTACAAGTACTTGGAGGCGGACCAAACCAGTTGGTCTAACCAGACGGCAATCCTGCTGTATGAATTGACAGCGAGAGCTTTGAGAACGGCTTTCGACCGCTCAGTTATAACGGAACCCGATCTCTGGGGAGGGGCCGGCAGTTGTGGGACAAGCTATCCCAATCCCAAGACCCTGAGGTAGCGGCGAGCGTAAAGCTCATTTTGCGCTATCGCAATTTCGTGGTGGACGAATCGAACCCGACCGTGCGCTTACAACCCAAGATTCGAACCATCGATCCGGATGTTCTCACTGAGGACGGAATGCGTCCGCTATCCGCGTTGGACGCCGAGTTCCGGGCCTATCGGGATACGTATCTGAAAACGCGGGCATCCACGATTTCACTTCGCTTGGCCGATTGAGCTGTCGAAGAGCCTCCGTTCAAGGAGATTGCGCCCAAGGATGTGCGTCTGGTGGCCAGGCGTGCTTGACATCGAATAGTTCGCGGTTGGCCTATCTGCGAGGAAATACGAAGTGGACTTATTCTCCTATCGACCGACACTGGCGAGGATCTGCCGGGCGCGCGCCTTGGCTACCCGGAGAATGTGCTCCAGGTCCTACAAAATCATTGAAAGACCGCGCGTCTTGGCGAGAACAGGACCTAAATCACCGTGGATGGTCAAGTTGTTCGAAAGCATTAAAAACTCGTCAGCGCCCCAAATTCAGTTCTTCTCTTTGTCTTGTCAAGTGGTCGCGGTCTCGGTATTGTAATTCCAGGGAGATGCTTGCGACGTTTGAACCTCGGCTGGATATTTTGCCCGAATCTCAACGCCGGCTGTGGCCGGAACTGGATGCGATACCATCGGACTTCGTGCTCTACGGAGGGACAGGTCTCGCACTCCAACTGGGCCACCGGGTTTCTGAGGATTTCGACTTCTTCTCGTCGTTAAGTTTCGATCCGGATCGTTTACGTTCGAGGCTGCCCTTTTTCCGAGACTTGGACCCAACCGATCCGGACGCTTGGGTGCATCGCAAGCGTGACAACTTGGAGGCATTCGTGAATCGCGGTGGTGCTGTTAAGATTGCTTTTTTCGGCGGTTTGGACACACTCCAGCGGGTTGAAGACCCACGGCGGGCTGCGGATTCGCGCGTGCAGGTTGCTTCGCTAGTGGACCTGGCTGGCATGAAGATGCGAGTCATTCAAGTGCGGGCCAACTGGAAGGACTACGTAGACATTCACACCCTCGTATCCCACGGGATCGATGTCCTCACAGGTTTGGCAGCCGCCAAGGCGATTGACAGGAGTTTCGATCCGGCCACGAGCATCCGAGCGTTGCAGTTCTTTGGTGATGGGACTTTGAATCGCGTTCCAGTTTCTATGCAAACGGATCTGACCGGGTGGGCGAAAGCAGTCAACCTGTCAAAGCTACCGATATTTCATTCGCGGCGTAATCTGAGTCCTGGAGTTTTGGAGCGATGATCCTCACACCTCCGTATCCGGCGGAATTGCTTCGGGTGGCACGAAAGGTGGTTTGGTACGACAGTCCAGACGATACTTTAGCTGATCTACCAACGTTTCTGACACATCTGATGGTTTACGGATCTTCGACGGACATGAAGGTGGTCGAGCGATATGTTCCATTGGAAGAGTTCCGGAGAGTGCTTGAAAATCCTCCTACCGGGGTGTTCACGAAGGAAGCTTGGATGCGCTGGCATGAAAGATTTGGAATGCCGGTACCACCGCTTCCGCGGCGACGCTTCCCCGACGGCTCAGTCGGGCCTGAAGCCGGTGAATTCTGCGGACGGTAGGCAGCCCCAGCGCGGCACCGCCGCGGTCTTCAATCAATGTCACCTCGGAGATTCCAACCGGCCGGATAGCCGTTACGGAGTCCCTGTGTCGGATCTCATCCTTCCTCGGTCGCCTTGGTTAACCAAGTCTTGCATCGCTACACATGAATCGCTGCCCATCGCCTGCCCCGCGTTCTTTAACAATCGCGCGTGTCGGCCTTGCGTTTTGGCAACGGCTGCTTCCAACGCCAGTCCGTCCGGCTCGGGAATGCACGTCAGCAAAACCTTTGCTAGGCTATCCACTAACGCGAACATAGCTTGCTGCGCCCGCCCCAGAGGCAACACTGGCCGCCGGACCTGCTCGATACCTGCGGCCAGCCGCTCCTCGGCCCCAACCAGTTCTTTCCCGTGCCCGGATATTTCCTGGTCCACGGCATGGCGGATGAATGCCGTTGGGGATGAGAAGCCGCGCTTCTCGACCACCTCTCGAATGCTTTTGTCCGTCGTATCCGAGAATCGAATCGCTCGCTGAGCCATGACAGGTGCCTCTAATTTTGTAAGGGAATGGCCGAGGCACTTCGGGACAAAAATCGCCAAAAGTGAGCGCGCATCCCCGGTGGGAGTAAGCATCACATGAACCCCACTTTTCCAGGCACGGAATGCGGCACATAGTGGAGAGGTGAGCACCAAACAAGAGCAACGGCGCGAGCTATGGCGCCAGCGAATCGCGGAACAGGAAACCGG
>Ga0182024_10013467_pt1 | contig 15964 bp, 16 predicted proteins | sample P32metaG_FD_120480 | JGI IMG/M metagenome (GOLD analysis project Ga0182024, IMG submission 120480) | Permafrost microbial communities from Stordalen Mire, Sweden - P3-2 metaG (Illumina Assembly) | ecosystem: Environmental > Terrestrial > Soil > Wetlands > Permafrost | place: Sweden: Stordalen... | reverse complement strand
TAATCTTCACCCGGTCGCCTTTCGGATCGGCCTGCCGCTCGATCTGCATGTCGAAGTCGATCGCGCTCATGATGCCGTCGCCGAACTCTTCCTGGATGAGCGCCTTCCACGTCGTTCCGTACACTTGCACGAGTTCGTGAAAGCGATAGATCAGCGGATCGGTGGGCGGACCGGCCGGCAACGATCCGCGGTAGGGAATCTCGGTGAGCAGCTGCCGCTCTTCATCACCGAGTTCGAGCAGCTCCGCTGCCTTCGTGGCCTCGTCGTCGTCCAAGCGCATCTGCCCCAAGAGTGCCGCCGCGGTCATGATGGGCGATGCCGGGCCGATCGCCGTCGCGATCTGCTTCCAGGTCAGCTTTTTCGCCCGTTTCAGGCTGTGAATTTTTAGGGTCAGCTCTTCACGCGTCATTTGGTCCCAATAACGCGCTCGCATCCACCACGCCTTTGTGAAAAGAGAACATCTCGGCGGAAGCCCCGCCGTGCCGACCGGACGGCCTACATCGTGATGCCGGCGATGAAATCCCGAGCTCCCACGCCGAGCACCGCGCTCAAGCTCGTGTAGACGTAGCGAACGCCGAGCGAGACCGCGTACCGCAGCCACGCCGGGCCCCGTTCGAGAAAGGTCCGCTCGATTCCGATCGCTGCAGAAATGCTTCGAGTGACCACAGTCCCAACTCTCACAGCCTCGTTCGTTCGACGCGCTGCCGGATGGAGTAGACACCCCGGCCTCGTCGCGCAAGGCGGCTGCCGAGGACGACTAGGCTCGCCCGTCAGCGGATCCCGTATCGGGCGGCTCTTCGGGGATGGCGACGGCTCCGGCGGGAGTCCTCCGGGAAGTCGAAGCCCGACACGGCCGAGTATGCCGCTAATGCCGCAGCGGAGCCCCATCTATACTCCGAGTCTCGAAAGAAGCTCGAGCGAGGGCGCCCGATCACTCCGCGGCCACGACCGGATCGGAGGTCTGTCCGCCTGATAGGCACTGGCCCTTGAGGAGGGCCCGAGCATGGCCCCGAATTGAAAGAGCATGGGCGACTCCGCCTACCACTTCCGTCCCGACGTCTATGGCGCCCTGAAAGAGGCGATCCCGCTGATCTGCCGCTCGAAGAGGGATGTCCTGACGTTCTTTCGGGGGAGTGGACTGCGCCATGCTCGGCTGACGGCGCTGGAGGCCCTACTGGGGACGGATCCGGACGCGGTCGGCAAGTACCCTGCCACCGACGACCTTCTCAAGGTCGCCAACGAGGACACGAGCGACGAAGGGCTACGCATCCGCCGGGAGATCGTCCGGCGTGTCACCGACTTCAACGACTTCGAGCGCTGTTGGCCCGACAAGCAACAAGCGGCCAAGGGGGCGGTCCAGACCGTCCGCGAGCTGGTCCAGGAAAAGGACGCCTTCGCCCGTATGGCCCAGGCTCGCGACGAGGAGCGCCGGGCGCGAATGGCCGAGTCGGAACGCCAGGCCCAAGAGCGTCGTGACCGCATCGCCGAGCGGGAGAATGTGAAGAGAGCCCTGGCGGCGCTATTCTCCGAGCAGGAACCTCGCAGACGTGGCGTGGCCCTGGAAGGTGTCCTCAACCGCATCTTCGCCCTGGACGGTCTCGCAGTCCGCGAGTCCATGACCCTCAAAGGCACCGAGGGCGAGGGAATCGTCGAGCAGATCGACGGCGTGATCGAGATGGACGGCGACCTGTACCTGGTCGAGGCGAAGTGGTCGAGCCAGAACCTGGGAACCGGCGACGTCTCCCAGCACACGGTCCGGGTCGCGAGCAGGTACGGGATGCGCGGCCTCTATGTCGTCCAGCCGGGCTACACGGACCCGGCAATCACCACGATCCGCGATGCGCTTCAGCGGGGCGTCTTCGTCCTCGCAACCGTCGAGGAACTCGTGGTCCTCCTCGACAGCGACGATTCCGTGGCAGACTGGCTCCGGGAGAAAGTCAGGGCCGCGATGGTCGACCGAAACCCGTTCCGACCTCGAATACGCCGCATTGCCTCATGACGTGAACTCTGGAATAGCGGCTGTTCACGTGCAAAATCCGATCCGCATGAAGCGAGTCACGACGGCGGGCGATACCGATGATTCAATTGAGGTCGCATGAATCTCTTTCAAGCGGCAAATGGCGCTGCGACGTTCTTGATCCTGAGTGCACTGGTGGCTGGACTCGCCAAGCAATTAGACCTCGCCGGCGACGGGCTTGTTGAGTTTATGCGGACCCACTACGAGATGGCGACTCTTGGCATTTTCGTCGTCGTATTTCGAATCAAGACACTGGTCGACGATAACGAGTATTTTGACGTAAAGAGCACGAGCGCGATGAACCCGTACCGCTTCGTCGGGTTCGTGTTCGCGATCTTCTCGTGGCTCTTCTGGGCTCTCGGCGCATACGTTCTCGTTCCGACGACCCGTGCGGCCGAGCTCATTGCGCTCAGCATAGTCATCTCCACAATCTGGCTGATAACTCACATTATTGAGATGTTAGTCTCGAAGAAGCCACACGCCGAGGTGCGCACTCGACTTGAGTGGATCGTGATGAACGTCGCTTATCTTTTGCTCCTGATCGCCCACAGCGACGGTTTCCGACCCTTTCTCCAACCTGGCGGCGAGTTGACACTCATTCTTCTGCTGATTGTCCTGTTATATGACGTTCTCAGAAGTCAACTCGGACGAGCATTTCCAACTGTAACCGCGGCCGCGCCTTCGGATGCAGCCGCTGCCTGCTTTGTGTCACCTCCCAATGGCCAGGGCCGAGAATAAATTCCGTGCCGTCGAGCGCCAGGAAATCGGACCGAGGCAAAGCGTGGCGATCCCGGCGACTTTGATAGCCGCCGGGATCCCGCACCTCTGGAACAGTTCGACTATTTCCTTTTGCGTCCAGCCGTTTTCTTGCGTGTAGTCGCCTTGCGGGAGGTCTTCTTCGCGCTGGTCTTTTTGCGCCCAGCCGACATCTTGCGCGTAGACTTCTTCGCCGACGTCTTCTTGCGAGTCGACGCCTTGCGAGCGGTTGTCTTCGCGTCCCGGTCTTGCGCGAGGACTTCTTCCCGGCGGTATGCTCCCTGTACGAGGACTCGTTTCAGACTTCTCGCGCAGTAGCGAACGTGTGAGGATGCACTTATCGAGGAGGCGCTGTTTGAGATTACGACGTTGGAGCGCCTCAATGCCGAGATCCAGAAACTGGAGAAATTGATGAGCCCTTTCAGGCGATTTACACTCCCGACGCTCGGTCACCCGGGAATTTCAATGCACCCGGATATCACCCGATCTTTTTCGATAAGTAACGATGGGGCTAGCAGTTCTATGTGGCATGCCATGTCGTCACAGAACCACTTGGCGTATTGCGCGCGGGCGAGCGTGATCGCATCTTGCTCGCCAAGACCGGTCGATGCAATAAGGATATTGAGGTTCCTATTCGGCGGCGCGCTGCTGTCAAGAACAGGCAGCAGATCGTAGCCCAAGCGGAAGCGCAATCGCTTTTTCGTCGTCATGAGTAAGTGGTGCAAGAGCGTCCGCTCCTCTCCGACGACCCCGGTGCGCCGGCTTCCCCCACTGCCAACAGGCAAGGAATTGATAATATCATGCGCGTCAAGTCCCATCCGGAACGGGCCACAGCTCACGCCGGCGGAAGTGCTCCTTGGTCTTGGCTGGCAGGGCGTCGAGCTCGGCCTGTATCGCTCTCCGAGAGTCCGTCCGGGGGCGACGGCGCGACGATACGGCCAAGGCCACCGGTTCGGGGAGCTGACGCCTCTCCCGCGAACCCCGTAGCGGTGGACACAGCCGACGCGCGCGAAGTGTTTCTCTCCGTCGCGCGTTGCGCGAATGTCGCGCGGTGCCTCGAAAGTGACGCGCCGCACCCGTGCCGCGAGATCGTGCGCTACCAGATCCGCACACGCGGCGTTGAGGGCTACGGCGAATTTCAGGTGCCGGAGCCATGGGTAGGCGAGATCACGGTCGCTCCCATCCTGTTCGTGTCGTCGAACCCGTCGATCGGCGAGGACCGCCACGCGATTGGGTCGTCGTCGGACGACGCGCTCTGGGACTCGCATCACCATGCCTTCGGCGGCGGCACGCGCCCGTATATCATCGGCGGTATCCGCTCGACAACGCCTGAGGGAGCGCGGCTGAAGAAGGTCGCGTACTGGGTCGCCGTGCGTTCCCGCGCGCGCGAACTAATCGCTGACGCTGTCCCCGGCCGCGATTACGCGCTGACCGAAGTCGTCCACTGTAAGTCAAGGAACGAGTTCGGCGTCGCGGACGCGGCCACCGAGTGCGCGAGGCGGCATCTCGGACGCGTGTTGGCGTTGTCCCCGGCGCCGGTCGTGATCGTCGTAGGGAAGACCGCCCGCGAGTTCTTTCTCGGCGCCGAGGCGGCAAAGCCGCCCCGGATCCAGCGGCGCGATCTAGGCGGCCGGCCGCGACTCATGGCGTACGTCCCGCTTCCAGCTAGCTGGCAGCCGGGGCCGCGAACTCTCGGGGGTCTGTTCACGGACGAAATCGGTGACCTGCGGCGCGCAGCCGCTTCCGCGCGCAGCCCAGTCGGCTGAAGGAAGTTCTTAACTGCCAACCTGCAAATGCCTGAGCACCGATCGAAACGCCGCCTCTCGCTCAGTGCCTGTCTCAGCCACTGTCTCGGCGATGGCGTACAGGCGGTCCGCAAACACATGATATTGCCCGTCGCTCAACGCGGCCATGATGTGACTTCACGCCTTCAATGCTTCAGAAGGTCCGCGCCGGTAGTAGGTCCGCGTCATGATGCATTGCCGTTCTCAATATCGCGTCACCCCGAACGCCCTACCCACGACGCCGGCACGAGCTTCTTACCCTTCCGCCAGCGTTCGATGACAGCATCCTGGAACCAGTCCGTTTTCAAGTCCGCATGATCCATGACGATGATCTGCAGGTCCGGCGCGAGTTCAGACGCTGCGGTCGAAAGCAGCTTGAACACCTGCAGAACGGCCGTCTGGTCCTCGTTGGAAAGAACGTCAAGTGAACCTTCGTCGTCCTTCTCGGGCGGATAGTGCGCTTGGGAAGGCTGGTCGAAGATTATGAAGCCCGGCACCGGACGCTTCTTGAGTCGGAACCACTTGTGAAGCGCGAGGTGAGTTAAAACGTGATAGCCGACCCAGTTCTCGCCGCTTCCCATACGTGAGAGCGGGACTGGACCGTCGTTTGTGTCGGCGACGACGGTCAAATTTCGTATGTCGAGCCGAAGCTGACTGCCGCGATGTTCTAAGTCAAGTTCTTCTGAGTAGACCGTCATGTAGCGGCCTATGATGTTGAGGAAGGCGTTGATTTTTTCGGCAATCGCCTCGGGATCAAGCTCGCGTTCCAGCGTCGAAACCCGCAGGCGCGAAGCCTCGATCGACTGCGTTAGTACCGAGTCGCTGCCGGGGGTCTTGGCCGTCTCTATGTATTGGATGATCTTCCCGATCGTCCGGGCCTGTAGGATGAACGTCTCCTGCTGTACGCGGAGAATCTCGTTCTCGCGCATGCGGGAATTGATTCGCTGCTGATTGTTCCTGAGCAAGTCCTGCAATGTCGCCTGATCGGCGAGCAGCGCGGCGAGCCGCAATTGCAGCCGCGGGTTTTCCGCTTCCACCGCCTCAAGCTGCTCGCTTAATTCCGACAACGACTGTTCGATTTGATCGATAGTCGGCGTCGAAGCGCTAAGATGGTTTTCGCAGAGCGGACAGAGAATCGCCTGGTGGTCCGTCGCCTTGATCAGACCGACCGAGCTCAGACGCGCGCGCTGCTCTTTCGCTTCGCGTTCGTAGCCGTTTGAGTCGGCGGAGAACGTCCTGGTCGATCGAATGTCCGCGTTCACGCGTTCGAGTTCGTTGCGGAGGCCCTGACGCTCGGCGCGCAGACTCGCGAGGACGTCTTCTCCGTCTCCGACCACCGAGTCGTCGCGTACCTGCGTGTCGTTCGCAACGCGCTGGAGTATGGCCAGCGTGTCCTCATAGGTGACTGACACGGTTCGCTCATGGAGCAAACCGACTTGCTTAGCCTCGTCTACGAGTGCATTAGCGCGTGGATGAGTGCTGCTGTCGACTGCCTCCGCGTCGCGAAATTGCCGTTCCAGCTGCCGAAGTTGACGCTTCGCCTGTTCGAGTTGCGACTGCTTGAGCAGGCGGTCCTCGTCGACCGCGCCTAGGAAATAAGGCAGCGTGTCCTTGATCGCCTGGCCTATGAAGTCCTCGCCTTGCCGGTGGAATAGACGCTGCTTGCTGTCGATGTCGTTCTGGTCTTGAAACGAGAACAAAAGCGCGTGTCGGAAGTTCGCTTCAAGCGGATCGCGAGTCGGCAGCAGCGGCCGATGTTCGTTCTCGCTAATCCCGATGGCGGCCGCGAGGAATTTCTCTACGGCGGTTACGGTGGTATTCTTGACCAGCGCCGAGCCGGGTGGCGGCTCGACGGCCGAGCCGCGACTCATGTAGACGTCGCCACTGGTCCGTTCGCCCACCGGAGGATTGCGGCGGGCAATGAAGATCTGGCCCTCGCCGAGCTGCAACAGCAGACCGTACCAGCCGACTTGCTTACGAATCACGCCGTCTGCGACGTTGCATTCCCCGCGGCCCGTGCAGTAGTCGATGATATCGATGATGGCCGACTTGCCCGTCTTGGAGGCGCCGGTCAAAACGTTCAGCTCGCCCGTCCGAAAAGGCAGCTCGCGCATCTCGCCTTCACGGCTGTAGAGCACGAGCTTCGCGATTTGAAGGCTCATGGCGCGACCCCCCATGAAGCGTAGATCGTAGCGGTCGTGCCGGCAACGGCGAACCAGCGCCCTACGAATCCGGCACGATCGACGCACTGACACGCTTCGTCGGTGAACAATTCGGTCCGCTTCTCTGATGCCTTCGTCCGCTTCGAGCCGACCGTGATCTCCCCACGCTCCGATATAGCGAGCGTCTCGTGCTGCACGCCGAACAGAATCGCCTCGCGCGTTATGTCGCGAAGGCGCTGAACCCGCACCGCAAACTCGATGAGTTGCTCTCGATGTTCTTGTATCCAAGGAAGGAGCGATGTGATGGTCGATGGCGGCAAAGCCGACCGCGTGCCCTGGTGCAGCACGACCGGAAGCACGAGGAATCCGAGTGCGAACGGCATCGGCTGGTGCGCCTTCCCGGTGAACTCGTCGGCGCACTTCGCAAGCAGCGTCGCGCAGAAGGCCGGATTGAAAAGATTTGCCTCCTCGACAACGCGTTCGGTCCAGCGCTGCATCTACTTCGGATCTCCTTCATCAGCCGGGTCAGGCGCGTCGGCCGCGTAATCAGGGTGCCAGCCGACCGCGTATCGATTAGATAGGATGTGATAGCTACCGTGTGTGAGGAACCGCTCGCGGACGCTGCGCAGAGGGAAATCGGCATCCTGCTCGGCCCATTTGAACAACGTCTGCCCGCCGGCGATCTTGTCTTCAGGCGAGCACGAGGGCGCCAACTGGTCCACCATGGCGGCATGGCGCGGCTCCCACGCCTCGACGAGCTGCTGCTCGTAATTTTGAATCTCTCCGTCGAGAAGCAGATCCTCCCGCGCCCACCGCGACCGCTGTTCGGACGCGCGATAGTAGTCGCGGATCGCGTATTCGATGCGCGCAGAGCCGATCTCGACCTTACGCAGCTGGCGCACGAAGGGCCGCTTGTCGAGCTCGGCAACGACGGCCTGGGACGGAGACTTGGTTTTGAAGTCGACCGGTAGTGCGTTGCGCTTGAACTCTTCGCGAAGCTCGTCCACACGCTGATCGATGTCGAGCACCGGAATCGCGCGGCCGCCGCTCGCCAGGGCCTTGATGACCACGCCGAACCACCACCCTTCGAGGCGTTCGACGAAATGGTCGAGCTGATCGCGCGACGCCGCATGGTAGACGGCGTGAACGATATCATCGCGAACGTCGATGATGTTCGGTGATCCATCGAGGACGAGAACGGTGCGCAGCAAGACTAGTCGTAAATCGGTGGACAACGCCTTGTACGCGGCGTAGGCGTCGGCGTTCTCTTTGCTCTTCGAGTCGATGGCAGCCGTTAAAAGGAGATCATCGGCCTTTTTTTCATCCCGATCCCTGAGACGTAGAAAAGATGCGGCGGAACCCGCCGGCGCGATGCCGGTTGTGAGCAGCGTGAACTTTAGCCGAGACGGTGCGTCGGCGTCACCTGCTACGAGCTCGGTCCAGATGAGAAGGGTCTTCCAGAGGTCGACGCTCGCGTCGCTCAGATTCCCTTTCTTCGCGACGTGATGCTTCGTCTGTATGAGCTCGGTAGGCTCGCCGTCGATCTCAAACCCGATGTCGTCGAACTTCTCGATCGAGATTGCGAGCTGTGGAGCGTCCAGAATTGCTTGCAGGCCCGCAAGCAATGCACACCGACACTGAAACAGGTATCCGGTCGCAGAAGCGCGCGCCTCGTGCGTGTTCGGCGTATCCGCCATCAAAACGTACCGTCAGGCAGCATCAGCATGGCTCGCGACCATAGCGTGCGCAGGCCCGGCGCTCGGCGCCGCAGCGCCGCGCGCCCAGGTCTGTGCGCCCAGCCGAGTGGCAGGATGCGCGGCCGGAATGGCCATCACCGTTCCAGCGTGTTTTCTCGGCGCGCTCTATTCTCCGCTCGCTAGCCCGTGCGCGACTGGCAGTGAATCCGACCGGGCTCCGCCACCGCTCGTCCGCTGGCAGCGGGTTCCGTCCGTGCTCAGCGGCGGGGACCAGCCGGCCGGCGCCGATCCAATCGCCAAGTCGGACTACCTACCGGTCTCTCGCACGCAATCGGCTGTTCAACGCTCAAGGGCGCACGGACTGACGGGCTTGCGGGCCGATGGGAAGCGGCCGTCACTGGCCCGGGCCGCCGTCCGCCGGCAGCCGCTTGAAGTGGCTTCGCGTTTCCGCGTCCTCGAAGAACACGAAGCACTTCAAGCGATTGGAGAATGTTGGCAACATCGTCATTGGGATATTCCTTCTGAAGCGTCGCTAAGAGTTATCGCTCCCCAGAGCCCGTGTTCGTACGTCGCCCCGGCGATGATGGCGTCGACGTCGAGCGCGCGTGCCTGGTCGACCGTCAGGTCGAAATCCGTCGGGGAGGCCCAATATCGTGGGCTGGACACCCTCCGCCATGGCGGCGTCTTCGCCGCTCCCTCCGGCCTGACCTGAACACTGGCGAGGTTGCGCAGTGACTCAGGTGGTCTACCGGAACGATTCTCGCCTGGTCGCCCCAAGAGCCACGGTCGCAGGCTGGCGTATACTTGAGCCATGGACATCGGCCGGGACGTACCGTCGATCGAGCGCGGCGTCGTATGCATCGTCGACCGGGAGAATGTCCGGCTTGCTGCCGTCATATCCTCGCACTTCGCGGCGCCCGGTCGATACTTCGCGCTGTTCGGGTTCCCCGGTATCGCGTACGGGAACGGCGACGACGACTTTGACCGCGACGAGTACACGGCGAGAATCATCGGGATTGAGGCGGCCGCAGTCATCAACAACGCCCTCGCCCGGTTGGGCGGCAGCGACGTCTTGATCCTTGCCGGGTTGAGTGAGGTCCAGAAGAGTTACATCAAACTTCACGGCCGTCGCGCTACGATCACAGTCTCGACGCTTGACGATGTTCCGCAGGCGCTCGCAACTGCGGGCTTGGGAAGACGCGCCGCCCTGCGATATAACCCGCGATCATTGCTGAACGGGCTGTACGCCGCCGCGATGAGCGACCGCTGTCTGGTCCTTGACGATACCGCTCCGGAAGTATCTGCCCCGCCTCTTCAGGCTGCCGGCATCATCGTCGTCGAGGAGGTCGCCGATCATGTCGCTAGCGTCGCCGCGGCGAACTACGCGGTGTCGGTGAAGGCGAACCTGCGAGTCGTGCCGCCGCTCGGCCATCGAGAGAATCGTCGGATTCTGCGCTCTATCGAGAAGTGGAAGCATGACGGCGAACTATCGGGGCGTGAGGAAGTCAAGAAAGCCGTCTCAGCACGCATCGCCGGCGTAGATTTCTCGTCGTTCGCTTATGCGACGTTCTTCACGGAAGGGCTGCCGTACTCGCTCGTCATCGAGAACGTGGTACCGTGTAGTTACGTCCACCTGACCAACCGCGCTGACTTGTTCGTGTGTAACGCCATCGTGTTCGAAGGCCTGGACCGGCTCGCTTCCGCGGTGGTCTTTTCGCTGGAGCAGTTTTCAACGACCAGCGAGGCCGGCTCGCTCGTGGCGTCTCTCGAGCGGCATGGATACTTCGTGCGCGCCTATCTCGGGAAGGCGGCCACGTTTCGGAACCTCGATCATGTGATCCAGCACTTCCCTTATGATCTCCTCCACATTGCGAGTCATGGCGGTGAGATCGATGGCTACAATGTCAAGCACCGCTTCACGGATCGCGATGGTCACGAACACATGGTCGAGTACGACGAGGTCGTCGGTATATCACGTACCGGCGATAGCGACCTCTTCGAGGTGCAATCGAAGGCGATCTTTCGGCGCTTCGATGGGCTGGATTGGGACAGCGTGGAGCGCCACGAGAGCGGTATCCCGAGTTACGTTTACGAGGACATGCGAAAGCGGGTGTTCTCGCGTGATGGGCGCGGGCAGGGAGCGACTCGGACACCTAAGTCAAAAATTACGTCGTCGTGCGTAATAAAATGCGTCGACGGGATTCATCAAGGGATGTTCCAGTCTGTCGCCTCGCTGCGCTCCCCGGTAATCTTCAATAACGCGTGCTGGTCGTGGTCCGACATTTCGTCGTTCTTCTTGAGCGGTGGAGCGAGGGCGTACATCGGGACGTTGTGGGCTGTCCCCGACGATGCCGCGGTCACCGCTGCCGAGGTGTTCTATCGTAACGCCAAGGGATCGACGCTAATCGTTGCGCTTCATCGTGCGTTGCGCGAGATCGCCGGAACCTCCGCGGAGGACATCTACGTCCTTTGGGGTCTACATTTCAGCACGCTCGGCCGCGGTCGTAGTATCGCGGAAAGCCGGAGGGCCGTCCTGGCCGAAATGCTCCGCTCGTTGAAGATGTGGAGCAGCCACGTGAAAGTCGTGAGGAGCGCGGAATCGAGGGAGCGGGCGCTCAAGGTCATCGAGGAGCTGCGCCGAGACATCGATCGTACCTTCAGTCAGGCTGAGATTCATGATGTCGAGCGTGCGACGGCCCAGCGCGATTTTCCGCGAGGCAAGCGCAGCATGGTGGATTCAGGCCCAGACGTTATCGCTTTAGAACCGTTGATCGCCGAAAAGGGCGAAGAGTAGGCGGGGCGCGAGCAGCGCGGTTCTCTCGGCTGGTTCGCGCGACGGGCCGGAACACGTCGCGCGCCCCATCTGCGCCCGCAATTCCACAGGCCATGTTCTCCGGAAGAATCCCCATCCGCGTTCCAACGCCATCTGATCCGCCGGCTCTCACCACGCGCTCACCTCTGAGCCGCCGTATAGGGAGGCGCGGCACCGTCATACCCGCCAGCCGTGCCTGGAGACGATGCGTTCTCGGCTCAAGCCTGCCGCTTGCTGAGGAAGCATCGGTGCGCGGCGACCGGACAGGGCGTATGCGGACGGTCTTCCTCGCGTTTCGGGGACTTCTCGGCTTGCTCGCCGTAGCCGCTCACCTCATCTTTATGAATAATACGAAGAACTCGCTCCGCCGGCCAATGCCTTCCCAACTCGTCTATAACTACGCTGAATCGGTCTACGGCCTCGTGCAGGGGAAGTTTGAGGACTCCTATGGTCCGGTGACGGAAATGTTGGATGACATTAGTAAGATCGCGCGCCCGCACAAAGAGTCACTGCTTCACGATGTCATTCGATGCGTCGGCGGGCTGTACAACGAGAACGCCGTGTACGACTACGCCCACCATTGGGTCGACGAAGCGCGCGACATGCTGCGCGCAGCCGACATGCCGATACCGCGATGGCTCACCGTCAACGCCATGGAGAAATCGGATCCCGACCATAGAAGCGCGCTCGCAAAGCGCGTTGACAAGGCGTTCGAACTTGCCATCGTACCAGCCGTCTTCTTTATGCTGTTTTCCGACAAGACGTTCCTACGCGACTTTCAGGACCGCGTAGCGGAGCGGGTCCGCGAACTCAGACGCTCCGAGCATCCTGCCGCCTTGGTTCGCGACGGTGTAGTTCGACGCTGCGTTCTCCCGACTTGGCTAATCAGGGCCATCTTCTATCGAGATCGGGGTCTCTGCCAGAAGTGCTTCAAGAACGTGTCGGGCCTCGATGATCCTAGCGCCGTACGCCACGTTGACCATATCGTCCCGCTTGCGCTCTCGGGGTCGAACGATCCGACGAATTTCCAACTACTGTGTGGCCGCTGCAACGTCACGAAGGGTGCTAGGCGCAGCGATGCCATGCCGACTTTCACGCCGTACTGGTAGCGACGCACACTAGGTCGTTCCATATTGCACTCGTAGTTCGTTGAGGACGCGCTCGCAGATACTAACGACGGCCTTCAACTGCGCGAGATCGGCCATCTTTGAGTACAGGAGGTGACCCGCATGCGCGGTGTGATCTCGGGCCTTTTTCAGCCACGTGATCTCGTCATCGGTCAATGAGGGAAGTCGAGCCGTCTGAATCAACTTCAAGGCCTCTTCAAAATACAACGCCGCTGCGTCGAAGGGGAGGGCGTCATTTGCCCGCCATTTTCCGACGCGTCCTTTGATGCTAACCGATTGTCGTTCGGTAAACGGTGGCGTTAACGGCTCCGGTAAGCCGGAGCGAAATACGTCCAAACACGCACGTTCGACATTATTGAGCAGCGTGAAGAACGCGATCTTGCACAACGACGAGTTCAGGTCGCTGAGATGGACAAGGCCTGAGATCTGGTTGCCGCTGAGCACGAACAGAACTTCACGGCCGTCATCGAAATACTTCACCAGCTCGATCACGGGTGTGCTATCGCTGATGAGATGATCGCGATCGATGTTGTGTGGACGACGATCAAGCCGCAGGACATAGGCTATCGGATCACGGCCGTTCGGGAACGGGATGAGATCGAGATCCCGGTTCTTTTCGTCTAGCAACAAGGCGAGCGCGTCGTCGGCATCCTTGCCGGCCACAAATTGGCTTCGGACCGTCATGATGTGGCGCGCTTGAATGGCGGACTGTAGTGCATCGACCGAGGGGCTTATCGCCGGCGCGGCCGATGGATCGTTAACTCCGTACATTGCGACAAATCTCTTTGAGAACGGTGTCGCTTTCATCGAAGAACGAATACGCCGGCATCCCTTCAGTCCAAGTTGAATGAAACTCGGACATCATGGACTTCCTTTTCGTGGCTTTCATCCAACTCCAGATCGTCTGAGCAGAAGCCGTCGCCGAACACGACCGCACGGATCTCTTCAAACCTGTCCGCAACCTCAGCGCCATGGTCGTCATAGTGACTGTACGCAGCAAGGCCGCTCCAATCGTGAACGGCGATGAGTCGTAGAACTGCGATAGCTAGGCCTTCGAACGAATAGGTCCCGTAGTCGCCACTTGCCATCCGCAAACGCGCTTGCTCGCGTGTTATCCCCTCTGCGACCAACGAACTGAAGTAACGTCCGACGAACCATCGTCCACCGTACTCACGGCGAATCGGGTGCGCACCCGGAGATGCGTGCGTGAAATCCGGCTCATAGGGGTCTCCGTCCGCGCGCAACTCTCCAAATGCTTCATAAGTCCTCAATGCACTTTGAAGGATTTTGGAGTACACGTGTAGGCCAATCCGCTCGGTCAATTGCAGGTAGTTGGTGACCGCGGCGACTTGCGTCTCTAACTCAGAGGCCACGCCTGCATCGTCCGCCGGGTCCACCAGAAATAACTGCGTTTCGTTTTGAGGACCATAATCTGTACCGTCGACGACGTCCGTTCCGTGCAGAAAATAGACTACCAAGCCGCGTCCAGGATGCGCCGGGGCTCCCACGGCTGGCGCCTTCTTACCGGCGATCGCGGTTCGATCTTTCGTGGAAGGCTCCCGCAGGTAGCCGCGCGAGCGGGCTTCTAGGCCAGCGCGCGAGCCACCAGGCAGTATGATGGGCAAGTGAAAGTCGGCACGAGATCCTGATGCGGCGAAGAACAGGACGCGCTGCGGATGTATTCTCAGAAGGCGGTCAATGAAAGCCAGGGCAAACCCGTATGCCATGTACTCGCCACTTCGCTTGCCGTGCTCTGAACTGAACGCTTTCTTTTCTTGAAAGAGTGTTTCGATCTTCGGATCCGCGCTTGTCAAATCCACAGACCAATACTTCTCAATCTCCCAGCGGAGGATCTCTTTCCAATCCCAAACGAAACGCTTCGATGGAGCAACGCCACTCGCTGAGTTGACGTAGACGTATCGGGACGCATACTGCACGACGGTTTCTAGACTGACGCGCATCCTCGGCAAGGCGGTCGCCCCCGCGAAGGCTCCATGCGGTCGCATCGCGCCCTTGATGCAGCGCACCGGGATTTCGAAGACTTTTTGAAAGATCTTACGGTCTCGGATCGCGAGTCCAGATGACGCCACAATCCGGCCTCTTAGAGACGCGGCCTACCGCGTCCGCTTTGGGCAGTTCTTGCTTTGCGTCAGCCGTGTTGGGCCAGGGCCGTTAGTGCTTAGTTCCGCTAGACATCTGGTTCTCCTTAGGTACGCGAGTGTTATGATTCGTGCCATCTCGTTTAGAGGTTAGCCACTGGTCGGACCTATATACGGCCTCTACGCGCCTCTGCGAGGCGCACGACGGACTGGTCTCCCCCAATCACCCCGCCCTCATCCGTCCTCGGCGCTTTGCCGCGTCGTCGGGGCAGTTTCGTGCCGCGGATCTTTGCACCGTCGAGCGTCGCGCCGTCCAGTTGGGCGCCACGCAGGTCTGCGCGACGGAGGGTCCGTGTCGGTAAGGTCCGCGCAGCGAAGATCGGCGCCGCTCAGGAACGCCGCCTTCGCGTTCGCTCCATGTAGGTCGGCGGCGACGAGGCTGGCGTCGACAAGAAACGCTCCGCTGAGGTTTGTGCCGACCAACTTGGCGCGCGTCAGTTTCGCGCCTTTCGCGTAGACGCCGGACAAGTCGAGTCCCGACAGGTCGACCGCGGTGAAGTCCGCCTCCGTCTACCGTCAGCATATTGCGGCTCGCTGTTCCATCTCCCGTCAACTGCGTCTCATAAGCGCAACCCTTGTCCCAAATAACAATGTCACGCCGCAAAGCTGCCGGCAGAGCGTTCAGGGTTTACACGTCGCACATCTATGCCAGCCTTCGCCTGCTCGGCGGCACGCCGCTCGTGCTCATCGGTCCAGCCGGCGTTCTCGTCGTACAGGAATACGGCAGATGGAGACCTTGCGCTGGATAGCCGCGCTCTGGGCTGCCATGTAGCGATCGCAACGTGTAGCGTCTCGCCGCTGCAAACGGTCGCCCCCCTGCAGGCGCAGATTGGTGTCGCTCCCGTTCGCCCTGCGGCAGCGCCCCCGGGACCGACCTCTCAATGCCGCCCAAGCCTTCCGGCCGGATCCCGCACCTATTCGACTACGCGTTGCGGGACCGGCTCCTCAGCACGCTTGCCGTCAACGACCGGCGCCCCCGATCCGCGTACCACCGGCGCTGCGGCGATGGACCGAGGGTCCAAAGTCCAAGAACGCAAAACAAAGGTCCAGAAACCAGCGACGAATCGCGATTTCTGGACCTAAGCATGACATTGGTGGAGCTGCCGGGGAGCCGCCCCCCGGGTCCGAAAAGCCGGACCGCCGCTTTCTCCAGGCTCAGCACCGATTTTGTCTTAGACGCCCCTGCTTCTCGGTACAGGAATCAGACGCGCCGCAGTTCCGGTTGAGTTTCAGATGCATCTCGAAACGGTCTCCGCATCCTAGCCGAACTTGTTGACCGCCTGGGGGACGGCTTCGGCAACCTCCCCCGGACGGTGACTGCTAACTTAAGTTAGGCAGCCAGAGCGTATTCGTTGTTCGCGTGTAAACGCTTGTGATCGTTTTAGGAGGGCTCACAACTCCGCCTGCTTACGTCGGCCACGGATCTCTCCGTCGAGACTACTCAGCCCCT
>Ga0182024_10013466_pt1 | contig 15967 bp, 10 predicted proteins | sample P32metaG_FD_120480 | JGI IMG/M metagenome (GOLD analysis project Ga0182024, IMG submission 120480) | Permafrost microbial communities from Stordalen Mire, Sweden - P3-2 metaG (Illumina Assembly) | ecosystem: Environmental > Terrestrial > Soil > Wetlands > Permafrost | place: Sweden: Stordalen... | reverse complement strand
ACTCTTCGCCGTCACCGCTCGTTCCGTTGCCGAGCGGATGAAAGAAATGGGTATTCGCTCAGCGCTTGGCGCCCGTCGAGGTCAACTCAGCTGGCTCATCGCGCGTCGAGCGCTGCGGCAAGTGGCGATCGGACTTCTTTTGGGCGTCGGGGTAACAACTGTGTGGGAGATGTCAAACGGCGCCGCGGCCGGCCTCAATCAACGTGTCAGCCTCGGGTTGGCTGCCGCAGTCATGTTGGCCGTTTGCTGTGTCTCATGCGGGATTCCGATTCTTCGACTCCGACGACTCAATGCGTTGGCGGTCATCCGAGACGAGTAGACACTGTCATGGGGCGTGAGATCGGCGCGGGTACAGGGCTAGAGCTCCGGCACGTCTCCAAACGATACGGCGCGATTACGGCCGTACGGGACGTCAGTTTTCGTGTCGAGCCTGGCGAGGTCCTCGGGTACCTCGGGCCCAATGGTTCGGGCAAGTCGACGACGGTGAAGATGGTCGTGGGGCTGATGCCGCCCTCGCGCGGCCACATCTTTTTCGGCGGCCAGGACATTCAGGAGCATCTGATCGAGTACAAGGCTCAAGTGGGGTACGTGCCCGAAGAGGCACACGTCTATACCTATCTGACCGGCGCCGAATATCTGCGGCTGACGGGCCGCTTGCGCGGTTTGGCCGAAGGCCCACTCGAACAAAAGATCAACAGATTCCTCCACATCTTCGGCCTCGACGCCGATCCTCACGCACCGCTCGCGGCGTACTCCAAAGGGATGCGTCAGAAGGTGCTGCTGTCCGCTGCACTGCTGCACAATCCGCGTGTCGTCGTCCTCGACGAACCGGTCTCGGGGCTCGACGTCGGCACGTCGCTCGTGCTGCGCGAGGTCGTCCGTACACTCGCTGACGATGGCCGCATCATCTTTTACAGCTCACACGAACTCGACACGATCGAAAGGATCAGCAGCCGGGTGATCATCCTGCACGCTGGGCAAATCGTGGCCGACGACTCGGCGGCCCATCTGCGCGAACTGATGCAGGCGCCGTCGCTCGAAGAGGTGTTCGCGCAACTCGCCGTGAAACAGGACCTGGACGCGACCGCTGACGCGATTGTCGAGGCGATTCGCCTGTGATGACTCGTGTGAAGAAGGCGCTTGCCGGCGAGACGCTCCTGGGCGCCCTCACGCAGAACTTCTTCCGCCGGTTCTTCGACAATGAAATCACCGGCGGCACCCGGGATCTCACGTCGATGTTCTTCTGGATGGTGGGTTTCGTGGGCGGCCCTTTCGCGCTGGTGCCGATCCCGGCGATGGTGACGTTCCGACTCATCGCCCAGCGGCTCGGCCCGGAGGCCCTGCGCGTCCTCTCGCGCCCGACCAAGCTCCGCGTCATCGAACTTGGCATGGCGGTCTCAGCCTTCCTGGCGGCCGTCGTGTGGCGCAGTCTGATGCTCGACCGTCGAGACGGTCTGATTCTTGGTGCGCTCCCGCTCCGCGCGCGTTCCGTCGTGGGCAGCAAGCTCGCGGCGCTCGCCATGTACGTGATGGGCGTCGCGGCAGCGATGCACACGATCCCCTCAGTGCTCTTCGGCCTCATCCTGTCCGATCGAACCCACAGCGTGCGTCTCGCCGCGCTCGGTCCATTCGCGCATTTCGCCGCGACCACGTCGGCGTGCGCGTTTGTGTTCCTTTCGATCACGGCTGTGCAAGGCATCGCGCTGTCGCTCGTGGGACCTCGAGCGTTCAGGCGGCTCTCGTCGTTCCTGCAGATGGCGGTGGTCGGCGGCGTCATCATCGGTCTGACCAAGTTCACGACCGTGCTCCAAGCCGCGGCGCAACTCGATGCGCACGGCGCGTCGCACGCGCCAGCGCCGTGGTTATTCTGGTTACCGCCGCTCTGGTTCCTGGGCCTGTACGAATGGATTCTCGGCGGCGCCGAAGCGGCATACGTGAGGCTCGCCCTCATTGCTGTCGTAGCGCTGGCGACGACCAGCATCATCACGGTAGCGACCTACGCCGTCGTGTACCGTCGTCTCGTCGCGCAGGTCGTCGAGACACCGGAGGACGCCGGGAGTTCCGGCTGGTTGGGGGCTCTGCTCCGCCAGGTAGTGCGTGTGCTCTCGCGTCGCCCTCCCTCGCGCGCGGCGTCGCAGTTTTTTTTCGCGTCGGTTGGACGCGTCGAGCGTCCCCGCTTCGTCGTCGCGGTCACGCTCGGGATCGTCTGCGCCTGGATCGCGCCGGCCCTTCTCCTGCTCGCTCCGGCGAACCGCTCACCGTCGCTATGGACGATGTTCAGCTTGTCCTACGTCGCGATGGCACTCGTCATCGTCGGTCTGCGCATCAGCATCTCAATGCCATCCGACCTGCGAGCCTCGTGGCTCCTCGCAGCGATCGGGGCGCCACGGCGATGGCTGCGGTCGGGTCTCTGGCGGGCGTTCTATCTCAGCGCCGTGGTTCCGGTCGCGCTGGGCTTCACGATCCTCGGTGTCTCGCGGTGGACATGGCCAGTGGCAGTCGGGCACGCCTCGGTGATGCTTTCCGCTGGCGTTTTTCTCATCGAGTTGGCGCTGTGGCATTTCGACGACATGTCGAACGCGCGCCCGTGGCGGCCCGAGGGCGCCAACCTGCGGATGTCGTGGCCTGCCTACGTTGCCGGCTTCACGGCGCTCACGGCAGGCCTCCCGACGCTTGAGCAGGAGATCGGCGGCGGCGCCGCGGGAATCATCGGACTCTGCGGCGTCTTCCTGCTCGCCGCGTGGGCCCTCCGCATCGTGCACGGTCGTCCGTATCCGGCCCCGTCGTTTGAAATCGAAACCGTCGTTGAGGCGCCGAGTGTTCTTGGGCTGGACTGACGTGCCGCGCTGGCTTCAGAGAGCCAGTCGCCTCGCGATCGTCGCGTCTCTCGTCGCGGTTGGCGCCGCAGCATCGACGATTGGCTGCGGAAGCGATCGGCCCAGCCCTGAGGATCGCGTGGCGGGCGTCGCGGACGCACAGCAGCGGCGTGTCTCCAAGAACGCGTTTGGAAACGACTGGCCGCTCGTGGCCGACTCGGCCACGCTCGCCTGCAACCAGGACCAGGTCGTCATCCACGTCGAGGGCCACGACTATGCGCTCTCGGATGCAAATAAGTCCTTCCCGCTCCTCCCGGACAACCTGCTGGGTCCGGCGCATCCGAAATGGCCCAGCAATCCGCTGAGCCGCCTTCGACAAGAGGAGCGACAGCATCGGTTCACCCAGCTCACGGCGTGCGCCAAGCAGTCCGATGCGGCGGCCTGTCGGCGAGAGCTCGGTGCCACGGCGCACCTTTCGGATCAGGAGCTCGACCAAATCGACGTAGAGGGCCACGAGCGGCTCTGGCCGCCTTTGCCGAGGCCGCGCCATACCGTCGACGCGCTCGTGGACGCTGGCAAGTGGCTGTGCAAGTAGTGCCCAGGTCGATTCGTCGTTCGAGAGTTCCCTATCACCGACACCGAAATGCTGGCCCTTGCTCGTCAGCCGCCAGTGTGCGAATTTGTGCGAATCGAGGCGTCGCGAGCGACACGTTGTGACTTCGCGCCGACTGAAGCAGTCCGATAAACACTGGCCTGACGCGGTGTGACCTCGACTGTCGAGTGCTTGAGGGGCTGGCGCTCGCAAGAGCGTGGGGGTTCGAATCCCCCCTTCCGCACCAGTAACACTTTTCGAATCAGCTAGTTGCAGTTGTCGTCGTCCGCTTACTCGCGGCACGCCTGGAGGCTGGTGCGTCCCCACGCGGGCCGGTCTCTGTTCTCAATGGTTTACAGCCGTCGTGAGAACGTGACCGGATCATTTGTGCGAATCGTGTGCGAATCCGGCGGCCTGTGCGCGGCGAGACCGCTCTTGCGTGACCTCTGGGGTTCGAGACCCGACGTCATAGAATCACCGGGCGCATGTCACTGGCTCCCGGCGCCCGGCTGGCCGGCTACGAAATCGTTTCAGTCCTCGGCGAGGGCGGGATGGGCCAGGTCTATCGCGCGCGGGACGCCAAGCTCGACCGCAGCGTGGCCATCAAGGTTCTGCCCCCGGCCGTGGCTCACGACGCCGAGCGAGTCGCGCGCTTCGAGCAGGAAGCCAAAGCCACGTCCGCCCTCAATCATCCGAACATCCTGACGGTCTTCGACTTCGGGACGCACGACGGCGCGCCGTTCATCGTGTCAGAGCTGCTCGAGGGGCAGGACCTGCGGGCGCGCCTCACTGAGGCACCGATGCCTCTGCGAGCCGTGATGGACTATACCCGCCAGATGGTCAGCGGCCTGGCGGCCGCACACGACAAGGGTATCGTCCATCGCGACCTCAAGCCCGAAAACGTCTTCGTGACCAGGGACGAGCGCGTGAAACTCCTCGACTTCGGCCTGGCGAAGCTCACGGGCGCGTCCAGCGATCGGAACATCTCCGGAGACACCACGCGGCGCGCCCTTACCGAGCCTGGCATGGTGCTGGGCACCGCCACGTACATGTCGCCCGAACAGGTGCGCGGCCAGGAGGCGGACCACCGGTCGGACATTTTTTCCTTCGGCGCGATCCTCTACGAGATGATCGCCGGGCGCAGGGCGTTCCGACAGGAGACTGTGGCCGAGACGATGGCCGCGATTCTGAAGGAGGAACCGGCCGATCTGCTCCAGTCGCGGCCGGACGCCAGTCCGGCGCTCGACCGCATCGTCCGCCGCTGTCTCGAGAAGAAGCCCGAGCGTCGATTTCAATCCACTGCCGACCTGGGGTTCGCGATCGAGTCGCTCGCGCCGCCGGCGGGCGCGTCCGGCGCGGGCCCGGCCACTGCGGCAGCGGCGGCCGTGTCAGCCACGGCGTCGGATCGGTGGCGGGCCCGGCTTCCCTGGCTCGTGGCAGGAACGTTCGCCGTCGTGGCCGTCGTCGCGTCGTCGTGGGCCGCTCGATCGGGAGTCACCAACGCCGCGCCCGGCACCCACGCGATGCGGCTCGCGTTCGTGCCGCCGCCTGATCTGGCGTTCAGCGACGCAGGGCGAGACGACGCCGTCATCGCTCCCGATGGCACCAAGATGGCGTTCACCGCCTCGACCGCGAATGGCGAAGACAGTCTCTACGTCCGCGCGCTCGATTCCGGCGAGACGAAGCTGCTGCCCGGCACCGCCGACGCGATCGAGCCGTTCTGGTCGCCAGACAGCCGGACGATTGCCTTCGGCGCTCAGGGCAAGCTCAAGCGGGTTGACCTGGCGGGCGGCGCGCCGCAGGTGCTGTGCGATGCCGCCCGACTCACCGGCGGCGCGTGGAACCGCCAGGGCGTGATCATCTTCGGCTCCGACTACGGCAGCGCGATCGTTCAGGTGCCGGACACCGGCGCCGAGCCGAAGCCCGTTACGACGATCGACGCGGCGCACGGGGATCGGGAACACTCTCGCCCGTGGTTTCTGCCCGACGGCCGGCACTTCCTGTTCTCGCGCGGGGTCACGAACGACGCGACCGGCGCCGGCCTGATCGGCGTGTGGGCCGGCTCGCTCGACTCACCGGAGTTCAAGCAGATCCTTCGGGACCCGACGGCTGCCATGTATGCCCCACCGGGCTGGATCATCTTCGTCCGTAATCAGGTCCTGATGGCGCAGGCCTTCGACGCGGACCGTCTGCAGCTCGGCAGCGATGCCGTACCGATCGTGGGCGGCGCGGCGACGGGTTCCGGCTTCAGGGGATTCTCCGTGTCGGACACCGGCATCCTCGTGTCGAATGGCGCATGGCAGCGTCAGTACCAACTCGAGTGGTTTGACCGCGCGGGGAAAGATGTCGGCGTGCTGGGCGATGCCGAGCTGGTCACGACCGGCGAGGAGCCGACCATCTCGCCCGACGGCACGCGAGTCGCGTTCAAGCGCACAAGCAACATGTGGGTATGCGAGATCAGCGGCCGGAACTGCCTCAGGTTGACATCGACTAATTCGCAGTTGCCGGTATGGTCTCCCGACAGCCGCACCATTGCATTCAACGCCACCATTCCGGGCAGCGGCGTCGGCATCTTCCGGCGCGCCGTCAACGGCAGCGGCGCTCCAGAGCTGCTGTTGGCGGGCACGGTGTTTCCGAAGGCCTGGTCGCCAGACGGCCGGTTCCTGCTCTATCTGAAACGAGGCGCCAGGACGCGCGGCGACATCTGGGTGCTGCCGCGAACCGGATCTGGAAGACCGTATCCGCTGCTGGATTCGGCGTTCGATGAACAGTCGCCCGAGTTCTCCCCGGATGGCCATTGGCTAGCCTACGTCTCGGATGAAAGCGGCGGCCAGGAAGTGTACGTTCGACCGTTCACCGTTGACGGGAAGATTGGCGGCGACACGCGGCGGATCTCGACGGGCGGTGGCCTGATCCCGAACTGGCGCCGTGACGGGCGGGAGCTCTTTTGCGTCACCAGAGACGGGCGCATGATGTCGGTCGGTGTCCAACAAAGCGGCTCGTCGCTCGAGTTCGGCGCGCCACGTCCGCTCTTCAAGGTGCGCATGTTGTACGCCGCCAGCGTGTTCCACGAGTTCGACGTCGCGCCGGATGGCCAGTCCTTTCTTGTCGGCACGGCGATTGGCGATCCGAAGTCTCCGGCGCCGGCCGTAATCGTGAACTGGATGGCGGAGGTGCGGAGGTAGCTGTGGACCGACGCGTATGACGCCTTTCTGCGCATCAGCCGCGTCTACCTCGGGGGTTCTGTCGCTCGTATGATCCTCATCGCGCTGCCGCCTCGCGGGCGTCGTGTGCGAATTTGTGCGAATCGAGGCGTCGCGGGCGCCACGCTGTGACTTCATCGTCACTGAACCCGTCCGATAAACACTGACCTGATCAGGTGTGACCTCGATTGTGGAGTGCTTGAGGGGCTGGCGCTCGCAAGAGCGTGGGGGTTCGAATCCCCCCTTCCGCACCAGCTTTTGATTCAAAGACTTACAGGTATTTTTGGAGTCCGAAAACGGCCCCCTTAAGGGGCCGCTTGGGGCCGTTTGTGCAAATAATGTGTAAAACCGGCAGACCTTCGAGCAGAGCAAGGGTCATTCGCGGCGGTCTGGCCCGCTGTGCAAGCAGCGGTTCGTGGTCGTGACTGCCGCATGGCTGAGGAGCCAAAATCCTGCAGAGCGCGGACGACTCTAGCGGCCGAGCGCGCGGAGGATGTCTCGAACGACGGCATCCACGCCGTCGGCCGATCGAGCGGCAACTCGGTCGGCCATGGTCGGCGAGTGCGCGGCAACCCCCGCGTGATCGATCTCGTGCCATACAGGCAGAATGAGCTTGTCGCCCGAGGCGACCTCGCGCGCGACAAGACCGTCCAACTCCTTCTTTGTCCAGCGCTTCGCGAAGAAGTTCGGACTGATGACCACGACACCGCCGTGCTTCGATCGCGCCAGTCCCTCGTCGATTTTCTGCCGCAGGCTGTCGCCCATCGTGAGCACGGCCTCGTCATACCACACCGAGACGCCGGCCGCCGTCAGCGCCTCATACAACGGACGCGCAATCGCGTGCTTGTCTTCTGACGCGTGGGAGAGAAAGAGGTCGTACTCTGCCGCGGCCGCTCCGGCGCTGCTACTTTTGGTAGCCGCCGATGCCGGCGTTGGCGACGAAATCGGCTTCGCTGGCGCCGGCGCATAACCCAGATTGACGTTGCCGGCACGTTCCATCTTCTTGATCCGCTCGCCCAGCCGCTCCCGAACTTCGCCCGGCAGGCGCTGGTTCCACTCCGTGGTGTGGCCTCGCACCATCTCCAAAGCGTTCTGGATTCTCTCAGCAGTCGACTCGAACTCGCGACGCGCCGCTTCGGCGTCGGGCTCCTCACACCGAAACGTCAGCACGACCGTCTGGCCGACAACGTCCGCTGGGATCGGCCCGTTGTAGTGCGTGGTGCCGTAGCGGAACAGCTGCGAGTCGCCCGTGAACGGGATGGCAACGCGCAAAGCAATGCCCTTGACGTAATGCGGTCCCGGACTGGCGAAGAAGCGGCGAGGGTCGCGGCTAACGTCGACGTCGATCTCCTCGTTCTCCAATTGGTAGGTCCTTGTTCGATCCAGCACGGGAACGTCAAGCCGGAACTCATCGACCACGCGGGACACGATCTCCTCTAACGGCCGAGCGCGGAGCTCCGCCGCCGGCACGCCCTCGATAGCCGGCCTGAGCTTCTCACGCAGGTGCGCCACGACGTCGTGGATGACCGCGCTGTCGTAGAACAGTAGCCCGCCTTGCCTCGTCATCGACGGCCCGCTCACTTGAAAAGGGCATTGACCGCCGTGAAGAGCCCATGGAACCGCGCCAGCGTCTCTGCATCTAATACTGGCGGTTGGCTTGCGAAGTGCGACGCGACTCGGTAGTGGTTGAACCCGCCGCTCGGCCGCACCGCGATGCCCTTGTCGGCGATGTGGCGCACGATGCGATCGACGATCCGGTCGCCAGGCGGCAGCGCGGCCTCGGCGATCGTCGCGCCCTTCAGCTCCTTCGCGTAGGCCGCGTTGAAGCAGCCGAGGTAGAACGGCACCGGGAAAAGGTCCTCAACGTCAGAAGGTTTGCCGGACGTCCCGAGGCTCGCGAGATCCCTGAACTGTGACGCGTTCAGAATCGCCTTTGGTGAGATCATTCTGTCCTTCACCAAATCCAGCAGTTTCTGCTCCGGCGAACCCTTGTAGTCGTGGAACACGGCCAATTCGAGGCCGCTAGCGCCGAGCAGCGCGACGAACGTCACGACCTTGTCCAGGCCGCCCGTCGGCACGAGCGTCACGTCATCGCGCAGCCCTTCCCTGCCGTCTGCCTCCAGCGCCGCGGAGAGGGCTTTGAGGTAGATCAATTCCGACGGCCCCTCGACGAGCAGGTTCCGCTTCGAAATGAAGAGGTTCTGCGCGACGGTCCAACCGAGGGCGGCCTGTAGCGGGAAGAGCGTGCGTGGGTCGGTACCGGCGAGGTCCGGCGAGATGATCGTCCCGCGCACCTTCTGATCTTCGACTGTTCGAATCTGCGCCAGACGGTCGGCGTCGTTGTGGATCATGAACGGCGAGTGCGTCGTGTAGAGCACCTGGTGTTTTTCCGCGAGCGTGTCGATGTAGCGGAGGAAGTCCTCTTGCGCTAGCGCGTGCAGGCTCAGACCGGGCTCATCGAGCAACAAGATGAGATCCCGCTCAGTGAGCGCTTTGGTGCCCGCAAGTTGGTGCTGGACGCTGTCGAACCAGACCAGGAAGCTGAAGAACCACACGAAACCGCGGCTGCGCTGGTGAAACGGCGTGCTGACACCGCGCTGGCGGAGATTCTTGATGCGGAGATAGAGGTTCGGACCGTTATTGAACGGAGGATGGTCCTCGGGGTCCGTGGTGATATCGACCGCGACCTCGAGTTCCTCGTTCTGCTTCCAGAACTTCATGACTTGGTCCGTCAGGCTGATCGAGACCCCTTCGATCTTTGCCTTGAGCGGCTCGTAGCCGCCGGGCTTCGAGAAATCCGCAATGTCGATGTCGGCCATCCGCAGGAGCGCGAGGATGCCGCGGTGCGCCGGCTCAAGTTGCTTCGGGTTCGTCTTCGCCTGTTCGACTCGCTGAGCAAGGTCGGCGAGGTTCATCTTGCTCGGAAGCAGATCGTAGTCGCCAAAATACAGGAACCTCGGCATCCGTTTGGACAGCCACTGCCAGGCCTCCCATATCGGAACTTCGGTCCACCCGTCCTTTGCCGCGGCTGCGATTCGCTGGGTGACCTTCGTCAGGAAGACCTGATCGGGTGCGGTCAAACTGACGCCTTCAAGCGACTTCGGAATGCCGCCGACTGTCGTCGATTGCTTGACGGCGGCCTTCACGTCTGAGCTGAGGGTCTTGTCGGCGGCGAGCGCCGAAATGACCGGCCCCTCGGCGACGTCTATGCCGATCGTCTTCTTGCCGTCGTACTTGTAGGTGACGGTGAATGTGAAGCCGGTGGCGACCTTCGTGCCGAGTTCCGCGTTCAGACCCTTGACCTCGTGGTCGGTCAGCTTATACGTCAGCGTCGTAACGTCCGACGCCTTTGTCTTGTGATCCTTCAGGTAGGTCGGGAGGTGCAGACGCGGATAGTCATCGACGGGATCGAATTTGGCTAACCCGAGCACATCCGCGGACTTTTCGAGCGCTTGAAGGAAGACCGTCTTCCCGGCCTCGTTCATTCCGACGAACACCGTAACGGCCGGGTCGATGCGAACCTCTTGCGGCTCGCGAATGGACTTGAACGGACCGACACGCGCAGACACCAGGAACATTTTGAGCCACCCCCCGTGCCGGACCGGTTCGCGGGGCCACCACGGTCACGGTTGGCCGGGCTCGACGCGCTCCTGTCGCTGGGAACCACCAACCAGTATAGGGTCCGGATGCCGTGACCCGCCAGCACCCTAGCCGGCTACTTGTCGCCGAATTAGAACTCCTTCCAGGCTCCAGATTGCTGTCGGTCGAACGATAGGCCTCACCATCGCGCCCGCGCGGATCGCACACGTGTCGAGTGTCATTTGGAGTGACATGCGATGGAAAACACGGCAAACGGAAACAAGTCGACGCAAACGCCGGCAAAGATTGGAAGACTCTAAATCATTGACGTCGCAAGTGTTACGCTGAAGACACCGGTATCTATCGGGCTTTTGGAAAACCGCGCAAAAGACTCCATACCTTCCGCACCGCCTCTTAGTTCAAAGACTTACGGCTAGCTTGGGTGTCTGAACCAGCCCCCTTCGTGCGGGCTTTTCTCGCCTGTTTATTCCGTTGACGCACAAGACGGACAGAACCTTCGAGCCGAGCCAGGGCCTGTTCGAGGCGATCTGGCGTGCTCTGCAGGTAGCGGCTCGTGGTCGTGATCGCCGCGTGCCCCAGGAACATCTGAACGTCATGCAAGTCGGCGGACGACTCGAGCAGCCGGCTGGCAAACTCCCTGCGGAGGTCGTGGAAGTGTAGTCCGGTGATGCCGGCCTTCTCGCAGGTGTTCGTCCACGCCGTGCGGATCGATTTAACGCGTGCCCCGGTGTCAGTGCCGAAGACATACGCGTCGGCGGGACGTTCCGTGCCGTCCGGTGCATGCTTTCGCAGTTCGAGGGTCGCCCGTAGGTTGGAGCCCACCGGGATTACGCGGCCCTCGGCCGTCTTCGTCTTTGCTGCCGGCAAGACTATCCAACGTGCCTGGCCCTGCTCGTCTCGCCGAATCTGCGACCACTGGAGCGAGAGCAACTCGCCGAGCCGCGCCCCGGTGGAGAGGGCCGCCACGATGAGCGCACGCAGGTGTGGGCCCGCGTACTCCAACAATCGAGCCTCGTCACCGTCCTGGACGGTCCCATCCGGCAGCTTGACCGAGGGCTCGAGCCTGCGCGTGCGAGCGTCCTCGACCGCCGTCTCCATTCTCACGACGGACACGGATCCTCTCTTGAAAGGCGTGGCGTCTATGTGACCTTCGGCGATCGCCCATACGAAGACATGACGCAGGCGGGACAGGATGCGGTTGGTGCCGACTTCCCCGCCCTTTGCGCCAACCTTCGACTTGCCTGCCGCCTGTTCCTGGCGGCGCCAGGTTCGAACGGCCTCCACGTCGGCGCGCGTGATGGCATCAATTGCCTTCGCCTCCAGCCGCACGCTTGCGCCTCCCGGCCCAGGAATCTCCGCGCGGCGTAGCAAGGCGATCATGATCTCCATTTCCCGGCGCCCGCGCGGCCGACGCGTGGGGGTCCTGACGTGGCGCCCAAGGTACTGGTCGCAGACGTCGCCGAAGGTCAGTCGCGCCTCGGAGGGCACCGGTGGATGGCCTGCGTCGGGGTCGGAGAACGTGCCGGCACGGATCTCTCCTCGGATCCGATCGCGCCACGTGGTCGCCTCAATCTTGTTGGCTGGCGGTTCTTGGCCGCGACTTCGAGCGATTGCATCGAGCGAATACCGATGCGAGCGCCCGCCCTGGTAAAAGTTGAAATACCAGCCGTGTGGGCACTTCGGCCACCGGTGTTTGCCGCAGCCGCAGCGTTTCCACGCGAAGATGGGCGACGTGGAGTCGCCGACGGTCCGCGCCGTGTACGTGCCCCTGCTGCAGATGCACGACGCGGCGAACTGGAAGGCACTCTTCCTTCGAACCGCAACGGGCGCGCCGGTCAACGAAGTGAACCTGTCGAGTACGATCGCATCGTTCGGACATGAGTACGCCGATTCGATTGAGAGCGCCCGGCAATGGCTCGATGACCTGCTGCTCCTTGAGCGGGATACCGCAGGTGTGGCCACGGCGGCCTCTGCCCTGGCGCTCGTGCTGGTCGTCATCGGCCTGTATGGGCTCTGGGCGTTCCAGGTCACGCAGCGTCGCAAGGAGATGGGGATTCGGTTGGCACTCGGCGCGGGATTCGGACGCATTGCGGCCATGATCGTCGCCGGCGGCCTCAGGGTGGCCGGCGCAGGCATCCTCGTCGGTGGCATCGGCGCGCTCGTGACGGGGCGGATCATCCGGTCGTTTCTCACGGGCGTCTCACCCGCCGATCCTGTCGCGCTGACGCTCGCGCCGACCCTGATCGTCGTGGCCAGCATCGCGGCCTGTCTGGTGCCGGCCTGGCGTGCCGCCTCGGTCGATCCGGTCACCTCGCTGCGGGTCGACTGAGGGAAGCCGCGGGGCCAGCCTCCATAGCTGAATAGCCCCGCGCTGCGCGAGTGCGCCCGGCTCTGTGTCGCCTCTCGATTAGTCGCGCCGGAGCGCCAAGAGGGGATCGATCGCGGCAGCACGGCGAGCCGGCAGATAGCTGGCGAGCATCGCCACGAAGATCACAGCGAGCGCGCCCTCGGCGAAGGACGTCGGATCGGACGGTGACGTGCCGTACAGCAGACCTGACAGCGTCCGCCCGAAGAGGTACGCGGCGATGAGACCTCCGAGAATTCCGGCACCCACCTGGAGGCCGACGCCGCGCGCGACCAGGCGCGTGACGCCTCGCGGCGTCGCGCCGAGCGCCATCCGAATGCCGATTTCGCGGTGCCGACGCGACGTCTCGTAGGAGACGACCGCAGAAATGCCGACGAGGGCCAACACGAGCGCGAGGCCCGAGAACGCCGTGAGGAGCCAGCTGGCGAACCTGGCGCGCGCGCTCGACTCGGCCGTGACGTCCTCGCCTGTCTGGAGACGACCGACCGACATCGCGCCGGGCATGATGGCCAGGGCGGCCTGGCGGAGGGGCGTGAGGAGCGCCGCCGGATCGCCGCTGGTGCGTACAACCACCCACCGACTCGAGACGGGCACCTGCGTGATGTCGAGGAAGACCGTCGGATCGGCCGCGAGGCCAGTGCCGAACCTGCGCGGCTCGTCGACGACGCCGATGATGGTGTAGAAGACTTCATCGTCGGTCCACCGAAGGGACTTCGGCGCGATGCTGACGCCGATCGGATCTCGCCCCGCGAAGTATCGCTCGGCCATGGCCGCGTTGATGACGGCGACGGGCGGCGCCGCCTTCGTGTCCATGTCGGCGAACCATCGCCCACGCGCGAGCGTCGTGTGCGCGACGTCGCGATAGCTCTCGTCGACGACCTCCATTTCCGCTGGTAGGCGTGCGCGCGCGTCCGGGCCGCTGCCACGTTCGCTAAAGGTGTTCGGGAAGTCGGCGAGGGACCTGACCGGCCAGTGATCGAGAAACGTGACGGCGCGCACGCCGGGCATCGCCTCGACGCGCGCGCGGAACTGCGCATAGAGGACCGGGAATTGCGTCTCGAAATCGGGTGTGGCGTGCACGTACGCGTTCGTGAAGCCGACCCCGAACGACGCCAGGTGTCCGGGCTGGAAGAGCGCGTTCGCGTCGAGGAAGCGGCGCACGCTCTGCGTGAGGAGCGCGGTGCCCGTCACCAGGACGAGCGCCACGGCGATTTCGCCGGTGAGGAGCCACCCGGTCATCCGCGCCAGCGATCCGCGGCGCTCCTGCGCCGTGTCCGACGCCTTGAGGTCGTCGACGAGCGCCGGCCTGAGCAGCCGCAGTGCGGGCCACGCCCCAAAAACGACCGCCACGGCCGCCGACACGCCGGCGGCGATCAGGAGCACGGGCCATTCAAGCGGCACGGCGTCCAGCCGCGGCACATGCAACGAGGCCGGCATCACCGCGACCAGAAGGCGAAGACCGCCTGCGGCGAGCATCAGCCCCAGCGCGCCACCGATCGCGGAGAGCGTCAACGTCTCCGTCAGTGTTTCGCGGACCAAAGCGAAGCGCCCCGCCCCGAGCGCGGCTCGCACTGCCAGCTCACGGCGTCGCGTGCCGGCGCGCACGACCAGGAGGCACGCGATGTTCGTACACCCCGCGATCAGGATGGCCCCGAGCGCCGCAACAAGGGGCCAGAGGATCGGCTGCACGCCGCGGACGAGCGCGTCCTGGAGCGGCGCGGCCTGGAGCGTGATGTCCTTATAGGTGCGCTGGTCCGTCCGGATGCGGTCGCCCATCGTCGACAGTTCGGCGCGCCCCTGCGCGAGGCTGACGCCCGGTTTGAGGCGTGCGACCACGTTGAGTTGGTGACCCAGCAGGAACGGCGTCGCGACGAGGCGAAGGTTGATCCAGACGTCGGGCCGCACGGCTGAAAAGGGCGACGGAAACGCGACCCCCTCGGGCATCACGCCGACGATGGCCTCGTCTTGCTTCACGCCGAACACGTTGACCGACAGCGTGCGGCCGAGCACCTCCGGATCGCCGCCGTAGTGTGCCTGCCAGAATCCGTAGCTCAGAATCGCGATGTGCGAGTTTTCGGCGCTCGCGGCGTCTTCGTCCGCCGAGAAATTTCGGCCGAGCATGGGTGTGACGCGTAGCGCCGCGAACACACCCGACGTGCAGTACTGCTGAATGATGGGCTGGTCCGTGCCCCACAGGCGCACCGCAAAGATGTCCTGGGGGTTGGCACGCGCCGGCGACCACGCGCCGACACGCTCGAAACTTCGGCTGTCCTGAATGAGGATCGGCACGACGCCGTTTGTGACGAGCGTGTTGGCGGCGCCGATGGCGCGGTCCGACTCCGAGATGGCGACGAGGCGGCCCGGGTCCGGATAGGGCAGGGGCTGGAGCACCACGCCGTAGAGCGTGCTGAAGATCGCCGTGCTCGCGCCGATCACCAGCGCGAGCGTCGACACCATGCCCGCGGCAAAGGCCGGGCGGCGCGCGAGACTCGACAGGAGGCGCGGGCCTCCCCTCCACCCTCCGCCGCCTGGGTTCCTGTGAGGAGGTGTGAGCATGCGGGCCGTCCGGCGGACATCCACGTGCGATCCCAGGGCGGCCCACAGGGCTCGAATCAGCAACTGGACGTACCACACCACGCGCGCGAGCCGGGGGGTCGGCCGCTCCCTCGCCCACATCTCCTCAGCCACTTGAATCTGCTCATCGCCGTACGGGCGACGCCGAGAGGCCGGCTGCAAGCGAACGATCGCTCGATACAGAGCCGCGAACAGGCGAGGCGGCCTTCCCACGGGGACCTACGCGGGCCGCGGCCGCTTCGCGGCCTTCGTGCGAATGAGGGTAACCAGACCGGCCATCCGGTCCGTCTCAGCCTGGAGGAGCCGGCCCCCGACGGGCGTCATTCGGTAGTACCGCCGCCGCGCGTCGTCGTCTTCTGGGCGCAACGACCGCGGGACCTCCTCGATGAGGCCGTCATCCACCAGGCGAGCGATCAGGCGATACAGGGAGCCGGGATCGAGCGTAACCGCGCCACCCGAATACTCGATGACGTCGGCGCGGATGCGGTAGCCATGCGCCGCGCCTTCGGCGAGCGCGAGAAGAATCAGGGCGACCGCCGGATCCAAAGGCAGGGCGGCCGCGGATTGTCGCGTCGGGGGCACACGACAAATATATGCATAATGCCTATATCTGGTCAACCAGTCGGCAGGTCGGTCAGTCCTCGCGGAGCAGGCGGACGGGGTTGATCTGGGCGGCGCGGCGGGCCGGCCGCCAGGATGCGGCGACAATGGACAGGCCGACGGTGGCGCAGACAGCAGCCCAGACGATCGGATCGGCGACGCCCACCTGATACTGCGCCGCGGCCAGGGTCCGCGAGAGGAGCCACGCCAGCAGGGT
>Ga0182024_10013465_pt1 | contig 15967 bp, 15 predicted proteins | sample P32metaG_FD_120480 | JGI IMG/M metagenome (GOLD analysis project Ga0182024, IMG submission 120480) | Permafrost microbial communities from Stordalen Mire, Sweden - P3-2 metaG (Illumina Assembly) | ecosystem: Environmental > Terrestrial > Soil > Wetlands > Permafrost | place: Sweden: Stordalen... | reverse complement strand
TCGCGCTCGGACAACCGTCGGACGCCAACCTGGGCGATCGCATTGCGCTGGGCAATCTGATCCTGGCTGGTTTCAACTTGCTTCCGGCTTTTCCGATGGACGGCGGGCGCATGCTGCGCGCGATTCTGTCGCGGATTAAAACGGAATCGGAAGCCACGCGCATCGCCACCTGGTCGGGCCGCATGCTCGCGATCAGCATGGGATTGTACGGCTTCATTTATCTGCCGATGCTGGCGTTCGTGGCGTTCTTCATCTATATGGGCGCGGCCAACGAAGGCGCGGCATCGCGCGGCAGATCTCTCACGCAAGGCATCCCGGTTCGCGCGGCCATGGTGACCGGGTATCACACGCTTTCGCACGGCAGCACGATTCGAGACGCGGCCAACCTGCTGCTGACGACTTCGCAGCAGGATTTTCCGGTGGTGCATGGCGATCAAGTGATCGGGCTGCTGGGGCGCAACGCTCTGCTGCGCGGGATGGCGCTGGAAGGGCCGGACTCTTACATCGCCGGTTTCATGGAGCGGGAGTTTACCAGCGTGGCTCCAGACAAAGATCTGGCGGAGGTGCTTCCGATCATGCCTCAAGCCGGCGCGTGCGCGCTGGTAATGGAAGACGGCCGTTTACTCGGGCTGCTGACCTCAGAAAATCTCTCGCGGTTTCTGCTGCTCCGGAGCGTGGGCTTGCAGCCGGCGGAAGTTTAGGACTCTATGCGGATGTTCGTCAGAGCTTCATCGATTCTGCTGGTGGCTGTGTTGCTGTTGTGCGCCGCTACCGTGAAACTATACATGAAAGACGGCAGCTATCAGCTGGTCCGCGAGTACCAGGTTCAGAACGATCGCGTGCGCTTCTTCAGTACGGACCGCGACGAATGGGAGGAGGTCCCGGCCGCGCTGGTGGATCTGGAAAAAACCAAGAATGACATCCAGCAGCGCCAGGACTCCGCTCGCGAGGATGCCGCGGCGGCGGACGCTGAAGAGAAGGCCGAACGGGAAGCGCGGCGCGAAGTGGAGAGCATTCCCGTGGAAAATGGCGTGTACTTGATCGAAGGCGATAAATTGATTCCGGTGAAGGTGGGCGAATCCAAGATCGTCAGCAACAAAGGGCGAACGGTCCTGAAGGTGTTGAGCCCCATTCCGATGGTTTCCGGCAAGGCTACTTTGGAGCTGGATGGTCCGCACGCGACGCAGGGCACCGCGAATCGCACGCCTGAATTTTATATCCGTCTTTCTACCGATGAGCGCTTTGGCATCCTTCGCATGGGCCAGCACAAGGGGAACCGCGTGGTGGAAAAGCTAACCATCCTGCCGGTGGTGAAAGAGACCCAGGAGGAGCCGGACCTGGTGGAGATTTTCCGGCAGCAAGTGGGCGACGGGCTATTCAAGATCTGGCCGCAAAAGCCGCTCGATCCCGGTGAATACGCGGTGGTCGAATACACCGATGGAAAAGTGAACATGCAGGTCTGGGATTTCTTTATCGCGCCGGGCATCGGGAAGTAGAATCGGCAGCTAACGTCGGGTCTGTTCGTCCGTCTATATTCGCGACAGCTACAATAAACAATATGCGCACTGCCGGCATTTTCGCGCTCCTGGTATTCGTGTCTGCTACTCAGGCGCAAACCACCCAGCCCAAGACTCTTCAAATTCCTATTCAGCAAAACAAGCTCTCTAACGGACTGCGCATTGTCTTTTCCGAAGACCACTCGGCGCCCACCTACGCCATCTCGGTCACCTACAACGTCGGCTCGCACAACGAACGCGCCGGGCGCACTGGGTTTGCGCATCTGTTCGAACACATGATGTTCCAGGGATCCGAAAACGTCGGCAAGGGCGAACACATGATCCTGGTGGAGCACAACGGCGGCAACATGAACGGGACCACGACGGAGGATCGCACGAATTATTTCGAGTCCTTCGCCTCGAACCAATTGGACCTGGGTTTGTTTCTGGAAGCGGACCGCATGCGCTCGCTGGTGATTAGCCAGGCGAACCTGGACAATCAGCGCAACGCCGTGCAGGAAGAACGCCGATCAGGTATTGACAATCAGCCATACGGCAGGACCTCCGAACTGCTGCAAGAAACGGTTTACGACAACTTTGCCAACAAACACTCGGTCATCGGGTCCATGGAGGACCTGAACGCCGCGACGGTGAAAGACGTCCAGGACTTCTTCCGGATTTATTATGCGCCCAACAATGCGGTACTGACGCTGGTGGGCGACTTCAAACCCGCGGAAGCATTGGCAAAAATCAAGAAGTATTTTGGTGACATTCCAGCGCAACCCGCGCCGGCTGTTCCGGACCTGGCTGAGCCGACGCAAAAAGGCGAGCGGCGCAAAACCATCGAGGACGCATTTGCGCAGACGCCGCGCCTGGACATTGCTTTTAAAATCGCAGCGGGAAATACTCCCGACTGGTATGCGCTGGACGTCCTCAGCGATGTGCTCGGAAATGGGCAGGCTTCGCGGCTTTATCAATCGCTGGTAAAGGACAAGGAGCTGGCCGTAAATGTGCAGTGCCGCGTGGAGGAGCACCGCGGCCCTTCTGTGTTGAATGTGGTGGTGCTGGTCCGGCCTGGCAAAGACATGGCGGCGGTAGAGAAGGCGGTCTACGCCGAAATAGACCGATTGAAAGCCGAATCGGTGGCCGATTGGGAGCTCGAAAAAGTTCGCATGCTGACTCGCCGGCAGATGGCGCAACGTTTGGAAAGCACGCTGTTCCGCGCTTACGAAATCGGGGAATTGGCGGTCTACTATGGCGATCCCAACGTCTTCAACACGCGGTTCACTCAGGTCGAAAACGTCAACAAAGAAGATCTAGAGCGCGTGGCGAAGACTTACCTGGTGGAGGATAACCGCACTGTGATTACCACCTTGCCCAAGCCGCGGGCCGAAGTGACCGCGCAAGCAGTGAATTAGGAGGCCAGCATGAAATACATCCGCCTCTCTCCTGTGGTCTTGATGATCTTCGCCGCGGTATCGGTGGCGCAAGATTCGCCCGAGGCCGGCTCGAAGAGCATCCCGCTCAGTAAAGTGGAGCGCAAGAACAAGGCGCCGGTATCGAAAGACGTCCTACGCGTCAAGCTTCCCAAGGCCGCCGAATTCAAGCTGTCGAACGGTCTCACGGTGCTGCTGCTGGAAGATCATCGGGCGCCGCTGGTTACGGCACGGCTGATTATCCAGGGCGCCGGGGCTCTGGACGATCCCACGGATCTGCCGGGCTTGGCGAACGTGACGGCGGCGATGTTGAAAGAGGGCACGCGGACGCGATCGAGCAAGCAGATCGCTGAAGATATTGAACGGCTGGGAGCCACTATCAACATCAACGCGCCGTGGGGCACCGAGGACGCCAATTTCACCGCGTCCGGCCTGAGCGACAATCTGGACCAATGGCTGCCCTTAGTCTCCGACATATTGCTGAATCCTACCTTTCCGCAAAGCGAGCTGGACAAGCTGAAACAGCGCATGAAGGTTCAGTTGCGGCAGCAGCGTTCTTCTCCATTTTTCCTGCTGCAAGAGCGTTTCGACCGCGCGGTGTATGGCAATCATCCAGCCGCGATCACGGCGCCGACTCCGCTGTCGCTGGATAAGCTGACGCCGGAAATGCTGGCCAAATGGCACGCCGAGCGGTACGTTCCTCAGAACGCTCTGCTGGGAGTAGCGGGCGACGTTGGCCTGGAGAGGTTGAAGCAGTTGCTGCATAGCTTGCCGGAATGGAACGCGGGCGCGTCTAAACCGGCTGTCACTGCTGCCACCAAACCCGTGAGCGGGCGCAGGATTTTTGTGGTGGATCGTAGCGGGTCGGTACAGACTGATGTCGCTATCGGCAATATCGCGGTGGACCGGCTGGATCCGGATTATGTGGCGATGGTGGTGATGGACCGGATCGTGGGTGGCGGCGCTTCCGCGCGGCTGTTCATGAATCTTCGAGAGGTGCATGGCTACACTTACGGCGCTTATAGCCATCTGATCGCGCGGCACTACGCGGGTCCATGGACGGCGCAAGCGAGTATGCGCACCGATGCAACCGGCGGCGCTATGACCGAGTTCATGAACGAGATTAATCGGATCCGCGATCAGTTGGTGACATCGTCGGAGCTGGAAGAAAATAAGCGCGCCATCGTGGCGGGCTTTGCGCTCTCGCTGGAGCGTCCCGATCAATTGCTGGATTATGCGATGCAGTTGAAGGTTTACGCGTTGCCGCCGGATTATTGGGACACTTATCCGGCCAAGATAATGGCCGTAACGGCCGAGCAAGTGCAGCGGGTGGCGCGCAAGTACATCCTGCCGGATAATCTGCAGATCGTGGCGGTGGGGGATGCGGCGAAGATCAAACCGGTGCTGGACAAGTTCGGGCCGGTGGAAGTGTACGACACCAACGGAAATCTGAAGGTCACTCCGTAGCGCCGCGCGTGCTACAAATTGAATCGTGGAGCACCGCATTGAACGGGACGCCATTGCTTACCGTGTCGAGCGCGACACGATGGGCGAGGTGCGGGTTCCGGCGGATGCTCTTTACGGCGCACAGACGCAACGCGCAGTCGAAAATTTTCCGATCAGCCGTCTGCGTTTCTCACGAGCTTTCATACGCGCGCTGGGGATGATCAAGAGCGCTGCCGCGCGCGTGAATGGGCGGCTGGGGCAATTGCCTCCTGAGCTCGCAGCGGCTATCGAGCGTACCGCCGACGAAGTAGCCGCGGGCAAATACGACCATCAGTTCGTGGTCGATATTTTCCAAACGGGCAGCGGAACGTCGACCAATATGAACGCCAACGAGGTGATCGGGCACGTGGCGAAGGCGCATCCCAACGATCACGTCAACCGGGGACAATCGAGCAACGACGTGATTCCGTCGGCGATTCATGTCGCGGCGGCGATGCTGGTGAAGGAAAATCTGTTGCCGTCGATGGAGGGACTGGCGAAGAGCCTGCGCGCGAAAGTGGAGGAGTTCAAGGGCATCGTCAAGATCGGGCGGACGCATTTGCAGGATGCGGTGCCGATGCTGATAGGGCAGGAATTCTCGGGCTATGCGGCACAGGTGGAGCTTTGCGCAGGCCGGGTTCGCGCGGCGCTCGAAGGAATCTACGAACTCGCGTTGGGTGGGACGGCGGTAGGGACCGGACTGAATGCGGTCCCTGGTTTTGCAGCTGGTGTGATCGCTCAGATCGCGACGCGCACTGGCATTCCGTTTCGCGAAGCTCGCAATCATTTCGAGGCGCAGGCGGCCAAGGACGCGGTTTCGTTTTTGAGCGGAGCGCTGAAGACCTACGCCGTCGCGCTGACCAAGATCGGGAATGACATTCGCTGGCTGGCATCAGGGCCGCGCTGTGGGTTGGGAGAACTGAAGCTGCCCGAAACACAACCGGGGTCGAGCATCATGCCTGGCAAGGTAAATCCGGTGATCGCCGAGAGCCTGCTGATGGCGTGCGCGCAGGTGGTGGGGTACGACGCGGCCATCACGTGGTGCTGCGCGGCGGGAAATTTCGAGCTGAACGTGATGATGCCGGTGATGGCGTACGATCTGCTGGAGTCGATTGAACTGCTGGCGAATGCGTCGCGGAATTTCGACGAACGGGCGATTCGGGGATTGGAGGCCGATGCGCAACGAGCATCCGGTTTCGTGGAACAATCGCTCGCTATGTGCACGGTGCTGGCGCCGGAGATCGGTTACGAAAAAGCCGCTGCGATCGCGAAAGAGGCCCACAAGACCGGCCGCACGGTACGCGAAGTGGCGCGCGAAATGAGCGGCCTCGAAGATCATCGGCTCAATGAACTGCTGGATCCGCGCAGCCAGACCGGCACCTAGCGACTGGCGCGGCATAAAAGCGAACATGTTCAATATGACGGGACTCGTTGAGGCGCATTCTGCGCTCGGCGAAGCGCTCCACTTCGCTTTTTGAAAAAACGAAGCCATGGTCGGCGGGATCCCAGGTAATTCCTTTGTGTTTGTGGAGTTCGAGGAGGGCGGCGGCGTCTTTAAGGTCGCGCTGCTCGCGCTCGCGGCGCTCGGATTGAATGGCGCGGAGCTGGGTGAGCGTTTTTTGGAACTGGCGGGAGAGGCGCTGGCCGTGGAGGCTCAAGGAGGCGAGGGCGCGGTGGGCGTCGACGATGTCGAAGGTCAGGGATGGATTCGAGTGGGGATCAGTGGGCGGAGCGGCGGCGCGGGTGAGGAGTTGGGTTTCGAGGAGCGGGATGCGGTTGAGGCGCCAGGCGGTGTTGGCGAGCTCGTGGACCAGCTGGGTCTCGGTGGGGGTGGCGGGGTGGTACTCGGCAAGGAACTGCTGGATGTGGCGCTGGTATGCGGCGAGGTCCTCGGAGGGGAGGACGGCGGTGCGGCTGGTGAGGCCGTGCTGAAGGGCGTTGAGGGAGGAGCGGAGTTTGCCGGCGTGGGTGCGGGGGCCGGTGGAGTGTAGGGAGTTGGCTCGATTGATGGCGGCGCGGGTGGTTGTGGCGCGGTTGATTGTGGCGAATGTGGTGGCTGACATATGGGGACCTCCAACATTGGCATAGCATGAGGGCTGATGCGGAGAGCGGGTGGGTTGCGGGAGTTGTTGAAGGGGAAGGGGGGATAGGGAGAAGGAGGTTGGTGAACGGCGCGCGGGTATGGTCGCCTACAAAACGGCGTGTTCGATGCAGTCGAGAGCGAAGGGCTCGCGCTGGTTGTGGATGAATCAGCCCATTGTGTGCAGCGCCTGTTCAAACTCCTGGAGTATCAGGTCGCGATTCAACAAGGCCGGATCTATTGACTCGAACATTCGTTCGACGGCTTTCTTCCGTTCCGCACTCTCCGCTAACTTGGCGATCAGGTAGTAGGACAGATAGCCCAACGATACCCCCGACGGCAATGTGGTGGTGCCTCGTGCAACGCTAGCCGGACTCGATAGAAACGCCTTGGCAAAACTAACGACGTGTTGCCGGTTGTCGGAAAGTGCTTGCTCGACAGCTGCGATGGTGTTTAAGTCAAGCACGAGGAGCCCACGTGCGATGATATCAAGATCGGCTAGTAGCGTGCCTTCAATTCTCGACTTCGCAGCGGCGGCAACTTCGCGATCGACCTCCTGCGGGAGGTCGCTCTGGCGAACATACATCTCCAGGGTTAGTCGGTCAACACCAAGATCGGTCGGCCCGCCGTGCTCCCCGCGCAGATCGCCCTTGATAGTTTCCTTCGTACGTGTGATTTGTTTTCTGAGGTCGACGAATTCCGAGTCAGCCACTTCCAATAAGGCAGCGATACGAGCAAACCTGCGGCGCAGATTTCCTGGCAGGGGACTGGAACCGTGATAGCCCAAGCCGTGTTCGATCTCAGCCCATGCGTGCTGCAGAATGGACCGAATCTGGACCTCAAATCTGATGCCCGCTGTAGGCTTGTATTCGGTTAGCGATTCGCGTAACTCGTGGTGGCTCACAACGTACTGCAGTGATTGATAGCCGAATTGATCGCCGTCTCGTTTCCGTTTGTCCACTGTATTTTCACGGTCTACGTGGAACTCACGTTCAATTACTTCAGCAACTCGGTCGACGTCATCTTCGAAATATAGGATGACTCGAAGAGCACAAATGTCCGTAACGTCGGTCAGGTGTTGATATTTCTGCGGCTTTTCGCCTAATTTCCGTTCAAGGCTGTTGCGAGACTTGACCCGAGATGTGACTTGGTGGACCTTCAGTTGAGTCTGCGTCAGGAGTGTGTTTAACAAGGCGTCTACCATGCGCGAGAGGTCTTCGTATAGTGCGAGATCTCGCGCATACTCCTCCAGGATCGAAGCCATCTTATGCCGCTACGCCACGCTGCTACTGGCGGCGGTTCCGACCGGGGCTTCCGCGGCGATTTTGTGGCCGCGCGGGGGCGAAACGATCACGGGCAGGATCATGGCGAGGGTCATCATCCCGGCGATCAGATACAGCGCCTGGGTGTAGCCGCCGGTGGATTCGCGCAGGTAGGCGAACAGGAACGGGCCGAAGGCGGCGGGGAAGGCCCAGGGCAACAGCATTAATCCAAAGATTGGCCCGACGTGGCGGGGACCGAAATAGTCGGCCGCGAACGCGGGAGTGATCCCGTAGGCGCCTCCGTAACACATCACGATCACGAACGTGGAGATGGTAAGCAGCGCGGGCGAAGAGATGAGGTGATAAGTCCAGAACAGCACGGCCTGCACCAGGTACATGGTGAAGAACGCGGTGCGCCGGCTGGTGAGGTCGGAGAACCACGACCACGCGACGCGCCCGATTCCGTTACCGATGCTGATGACGCCGACCAGAGTGGCCGCGACGACGGCGCTGACCTTGCCCATCTCCTGGAAGATGGGCGCGGCTTGGGAGACGACCGAGAGTCCGGCCATGGTGTTGATGGACATGAGTCCGCAGAGCGCCCACCATTGCCAGGTGCGCAGCGCTTCGCCGAGCGTGTAATCGCGATCGCAACGCTGGGAAAGTTGCGCGGTGGTGGGCCGCCATCCGGGGGGATGCCAGCCTTCGGGAGGGTTTTGCATGAACAGCGCCGAGAGCACGGCCACCGTGCCGAACGCAACGCCGAGATAAGCGAAGGTGGGCATCAGGCCGACGCTCTGCATAAGCCTGCCGGCCACGGGCGCGGCGATCAGGGCTCCGACGCCGAAGCCTCCGACGGCGATGCCGGTGATGAGGCCACGGCGGTCGGGAAACCATTTGACGAGAACGGCTATGGGAACGATATAACCGATGCCGAGGCCGGCGCCTCCGATGACGCCGTAGGCGAGATAAAGCAGCCACAGTTTATGGGCCGAGAAGCTGGACAGAAAGACGCCGCCGCCCCAGAGCAGGCCGCCGATGACGGCGACGATCCTAGGGCCGAGCCGGTTCAGAAAGAGCCCGCCGATCGCGGCCATGCTGCCGAGGAAGAACCAGGCTATGTTGAAGGTGAACGAGACCTGAGCGATGCTCCAGCCGTATTCTTTTACCAGCGGGATGCGAAACACGCTCCAGGCGTAGGCGGCGCCTAAGGCCATTTGCAGGCAGACGCCGGCGACCGCGATCCACCATCGATTGATTGAGCGCATGAGTCTCTCCTATGGGTGCCTCTAGAAATGGGGCAGGTGGCTGAGCAACTGGTAGCTATTTCCGTAGCCCGGCAGATCGACGGTGTGGATGGGATGCCAGCGGTGGTCGAGGGCGCCGACGTAGCGCGTGTCGGAACGGTCGCGGCCCATCAGAATCAGGTACAGTCCGCGCTGCGGGTAAGCGAGCATTTCAAATTGGCGTTCGCCGGAGTCGTCACGCCAGCGCTCGCGAGCCGGCGGTCCGAGTTTGCGCACGATGGCGGAATAGTCGTCGTGCGAGTTCAGAAAGATGGCGCTCTGCGGCACGGGTGAGTAGAATGCGCGCGATGCAATCACGCCGCCTCGAAAGAGGCTGATGGCGAGCACGCATCCGACCACGCCGAGCGCGACGCCACCGAACACGAGCTTTCCCAGGCGCGATTCTGCCTCGCTCTCCAGGCGAATGCCGATCACGGGCGCGGGCTTGCCGGAGTACTCCACGGGGCGAGCGTAGGGCCAATCGTTGACGGCCCGCGGCATTTCGATCACGCGGCGACCGGCGGGCAGGGCCATGCCGGCGCGGTACTCCAATTCCTTCAACAATCCGACGATCATCAAGGGGGCGTCGACGCTCGAGATGTCGCCCAAATAGCGGCGCGGGACCGAGATTTCTTCGTTGGTCTTGGTGTTGCGGACCAGCACCTCGGACCAGGTGGCGCTGCGGTAGATCCACTCGTTGTGTTTTACGTTGAGGATGGCGGGATAGAAAGAGAAGCGCCGGTTGCCGAGTTGCGCCAGCGGGGGAGGGATGGCCGGAACCGACATCCCTTCTATCTTAGCTCGGCTGCCCCCTGTTTTATGGCGGGAGCCGGCGCCTTTGGCGCTCCCGATCCATCTTTGGGCTTCCCCTTCCTATGAAAGAGCTTCTGATGAATGTCGGGCCAAAATTCCGGCAGGATATTGGACAGAGCCGAGGAGATTAAGCTGGTGCCGAAGCGCGAGGCGATCTCAGTGCCGTTGACGCTGGAGGCCGGGTAATAGACATTGGACAGCCCGATGCCCATCGCCATTCCCAAGGTAGCCGAGTAACTAAACCGGTCCGTGCCACCGTCGGTGCGAGTGATCAACACGCGGCTGAGCGAATAGCCGAACCGGTTCCAGAAACCGTACTGCGGCCCTCGGCGGAAATACCGCGGGTCTTCGTGAAACGCGGCCGCGAGCAAAACGCCTCCGAAGAAATTCTGGCTGGTTAGATCGGCCATGGCCGCACCGAAGCGCTCGCCATAGGGACCCGATCCATCGCCGTACTTAGGATCGCCGTTGTGGGCTTGCGAAATTCCGGCACCCAGGGCAGCGCCCGCGATGGTTCCCGGGTCATAGGTCTGTCTGGCAAACAGAACGAACTTCTCCCTGGAGGTGAGCGGCTCAACGCCGGCCTGGGGATCGGAAACCGTGAGGTAATTGGGAAGGACGCCGAAAATGCGCTGGTAATCATCGCCTGAGTCAGAAGGGGCCGCAGCGGGCGTCTGGGCTGAAACGATGGCGATGAAAACGGCGGCGAGGCCGGAAAGTCTAAGCCAATCTAACAAAAACCGCAAACATCCTCCGGGTCCCCCGTCCAAGCACACTAATCGTCATTTTATGGACGATTCAGGAGGGGTGCAACGTTACATTACAATCGTAACCCTTATGGGGAGAGCGAGAGGTGGAGCCGGGCAAAATGGTTGCCGGCACTTGGTTCCGCACCGTTTTGCGCGCGACTGGTTAGAATGAGGAAATGCCCGACCAGCAGCCGGCCGCCAGTTTTGAGAGCGGCCTCCAGGAACTCGAGTCGATCGTTAAGGAAATGGAAAGCGCCGATTTGCCTTTGGAGCGCGCGCTGGAGTTGTTTGAAAAGGGGATGCGCCTGAGCGAAAGCTGCCGCAAGCAGTTGGAGGCGGCCGAGACGCGCATCGAGATGCTGGTGCGTAAAGGCGACAAGGTTCAGCCGGAGCCGTTCGGTCCCGATAAGACATGACGCTCGCCGAGTATCTTGCGCATCAGCAGGCCAGGATCGACCGGGCGCTCAGGCATTGGGTGCAGGAGGAATCCGCGCCGCCGGAATCCATTCACAAGGCCATGCGCTATAGCCTGTTCGCGGGCGGGAAACGGATTCGTCCTATATTATGTATGGCGGCGGCTGAGGCTGTTTCGGATGCGCCGGAGGGAATCGAGTCGGCGGCGTGCGCGCTGGAATTGATCCACACCTATTCGTTGATTCACGACGACCTGCCGGCTCTCGATAACGACGATCTGCGGCGCGGGCGGCCAACCTGCCATAAGGTGTTCGGCGAGGCGATCGCGATTCTAACCGGCGACGCTTTGCTGACTCTGGCGTTTCAGGTGCTGTCGCAAATAGACTGCGCGGCCGAGCGCCGGGTGCGGCTGATGGAGGAATTGGCGACGGCTGCCGGGACGGTGGGCGGGATGATCGGGGGCCAGGTCAGCGATCTGGAGGGCGAAGGGAAACCGCCGGACGCCGCGCTGCTGGATTCGATTCATCGTGCCAAGACCGGCGCGCTGCTCCGGGCTAGCCTGCGCATGGGTGGGATTTACGGCGGAGCGGACCAGGATCAATTGAATGCGCTGTCGTGTTTTGGCGAGCACGTAGGTCTGGCCTTTCAAATCGTCGACGATGTTCTGGATGTGGAGCAATCGTCGGAAGCGCTGGGCAAAACGGCCGGCAAGGATGCGGAGCAGCACAAGATCACATTTCCGGCGGTTTATGGTTTGGAGCGATCGCGCCAGATGGCGGCACAGCAACGCGCGGCTGCGCACCAGGCGCTGCGGCCTCTGGGGGAGCGCGCGGAACGCCTGCGGCAATTGGCCGACCTGATCGTCGAACGCAAGGCCTAGCATCGATCGCGCCGGGGCGCCGGGTCTTCGCTCTATGAAAAAATCGAACCGCCTGGACGTGGAGCTGGTGGAGCGGCGGTTGGTTGAATCGCGCGAAAAGGCGCGGGCGCTGATCTTAGCCGGGCAGGTGCTGGTGGATGGGCAAAAGGTCGACAAAGCCGGGCAGCAGGTCGCGGGCGAATCGCGCATTGAACTTATCTCGCAGCCGCGCTACGTCGGCCGTGGCGGGCTGAAGCTGGAAGCGGCGCTGGAACATTTTCGGATTCCCGTGGCGGGCAAGGTATGCCTGGATGTCGGCTCGTCGACTGGCGGATTTACGGACTGCCTATTGCAGCACGGCGCGGCACGGGTCTACGCCATCGACGTGGGAACGGGCCAGCTGGATTGGAAACTGCGGAATGATCCGCGCGTGGTGGTGGCCGAGCAGGTGAATGCGCGGTATCTGAGCCGTGAGCATATGGGTGAGCCAATCGATCTGGCGGTGTGCGATGTGAGTTTCATCTCCGTGACGCTGATCCTGCCCGCCGTTTCGGGCCTGCTTGCGAGTAACGCGGAAATGGTTATTCTAGTAAAGCCGCAGTTCGAACTAGCAAAGCACCAGGTGAGCAGAGGAGGCGTTATTCGCGACCCCGCATTACATCAACAGGCCTGCCAGCGCGTGGAGGAGGCCGTGCGCCAGATCGGCTTCCGGTCCGAGATGATCGCTTCGCCGGTGCTGGGCGCGGAAGGTAACCAAGAGTTTCTCCTCTATGCCAGACATTAAGCTGGTCGGCATCATGGCCAAGCCGGGGATTCCACAAGCGTCGGCCATCATGCCCAAGCTGGTGGCGTGGCTGGCGGAGCGCGGCGTCGAAGCGCGGCTGGACCTGGAAGCGGCTCGATATCTGGAAGGCGACGGGGGCATGCCACGCGAAGAAGTTCCCCAAGGAACCGAGCTGGTGATTGTCTTAGGCGGCGATGGGACGCTGCTGTCGGCGGCACGCGCGGTGGCCGGCCGCGAGATCCCGATCTTCCCTGTAAACTTGGGCGGGCTCGGTTTTTTGACCGCGATCACGCTCGATCAACTGTATCCCGAATTGGAGCGCGCGCTCAATGGCCAACAGCGCGTGGTGCCGCGGCGCATGTTGCACGCCACCCTGATTCGTGAGGGACAGACCGTAAAATCGTTCGAGGCGCTCAATGATGTCGTAATCACCAAGACCGAAATCGCGCGTATGATCGAGGTGGAAGCTTACGTCGATTCGCAATATCTGAGTAACTTCAAAGCCGACGGACTCATCATCGCGACCCCCACCGGTTCGACGGCGTACTCGCTATCGGCGGGCGGGCCGATTCTATTTCCCGCCGTCGCGGCGTTTTGCATCACGCCCGTATGCCCACACATGCTGACCAATCGGCCGGTGCTGGTACCAGATACGAGCGTGATCGAGATCGTTTGCCGCGCCCTGGATCACGAGGCGTTTCTCACCGTGGATGGACAGGTGGGCGAGCCGCTGTTGCGCGACGATCACGTGGTGTGCCGGAGCTCGCCGCACAGCGTCCATCTGATCCGTCCGCCGAAGATGTTTTTCTTCGACGTGCTGCGGGAGAAGCTGAAGTGGGGCGAGCGTTGAGCGGCTGAGCCTGACGCTTTTAGGCGTGCGCCGGCTGCGGCACTCCCGCCTTCACATACCACGGCTTGGCGGTCTTGACGGCGGCGTTCACCGCGTTGATGTTCTTCACGCCTTCGGTGGCGAGCCAGTCTTCCAGCGCCTTCACGCCCTGCTTGGCGTAGATCGGGATGCCTTCCTTCCAGGTCGCGCGGCCACACAGGACGCCTGAATAATCGGTGCCGGCCTCGGCCGCCATGTTCAGCGATTCGACAAACTGATCGTTGCTCACTCCGGCGCTCAGATAGATGAACGGCTTCTTAGCAACCGACGCGGCTTTGCGGAAATGATCCAGCGCTTCTTCGCGTGAATACGCCTTCTGGCCTTTGAACACCTTGCTGCCTTCGACAAAATTCGCGTTGATGGGAACCTCCACCTTGAGCACGTCCACCCTGTACTGCGGCTTGGAAAATTCCTCCATGCTCTTGATCACCACCTGCGGCTTCAGCTTGGCGAACTCGAAGCCTTTCTCGTCGCCGCCCTTGGGGTCGTAACCGACGAACTCCAGGAAAAACGGAATCTGCTGCGCTTCGCACTCGGCGCCGATGCGCTCGATGAAGGCGTGCTTGATGTCGTTGACCTCGGCGTCGTCGAAGGGCGTGTAATAGATCAGGATCTTCACCGCGTTCGCGCCCCAATCCACAATGCGCTTGGCCGATACATGCGGCAACAGGTCCGGCAGGCGGCCCGGCTTGGTGTTGTCGTAGCCGCTCTCCTCGTAGGCCAGCAGCAGGCCCGCGTTGGACGAACGCGCTCTCGCGGCGGGCAGGCCGTACTCGGGATCGAGCAGGATCGCGCTGGCGTGCGGGGTCAGGACTTTCGACACCGCGATTTTGAACTCGCTCATCATCTCCTTGGTCACCTGGTCGGGCGGAACGCCTTTGGCGCTGGCGATTGATTTATGCAGGCTGCCACGCTGATCCATCGCGGCGGCGGCGATGATTCCACTCTTGTTTGAAAGCGCCTTCATGTTGCGCAGTTTGCCTTCGGATAGATTCATAGTTTTCTTTTTCCTTCCAAAATTGAATCTCCGCTACCGGGCGGATGCTGTCATTTCACCGAGCCGCCGGAAATAGATTTGAGCGCGTTCCACATCGCGAAGGATCTGGCTCTTCAGCGCTTCCGGGCTCTCAAACTTGCGTTCCTCGCGGACCCAACGGAGGAATTCCACCGCAATAGCGAGCGGTGATGGTCCGTGCAATGAGGATAGCAAATACGTTTCCACCGTGATCCGATGGCCGTTAAATGTGGGGTTGTAGCCCACGTTGGTGATGGAGGGCCACTCTCGCTTGGCTTCCAGATCGCGCGTGCGCGTCACGTAGACGCCGGTCTTGGGCAATGCCTCGGCGGTTGGCTCCAGGTTGAGAGTGGGGACGGTCTGCTTCGCGCCTCGACCCGCGCCATGCACCACTTTTCCTTCCAGCGCATAGGGACGCCCCAGCATGCGGCACGCCAGCGATACGTCGCCCGCCGCGATGAACCGTCGGATTACCGTGCTGGAGATGATGCGATGACGCCATACCACGGCTTCGACGATCTCGGTTTCGAAGCTGTACTTCGCTCCCAATTCCTCGAGCGTTGTGACGTCGCCGGCAGCGCGATGCCCGAAGCGAAAGTTATCGCCCACCACCACTGCCCGCGCGCCGAGCTTGTCGACCAGAAGTTCGCGAACAAACTCCTCGGGCGAATAACTCGCGATTTCTTGCGTAAACGGAAGGATCAATACTTCGTCTATCCCATACTCTTCCATGAGACGCGCGCGCTGCTCGGGAGTGGTGAGCAGGTGCGGGGCTTCAGCCGGGGCAACCAGCTTGGTGGGATGAGGATCGAAGGTAAGCGCGGCCGCTTTCCAGCCTTCCTCGCGCGCCATGGTGATCACCCGCCGCAAAATTTGCTGATGGCCGCGATGCACGCCATCGAAGTTGCCGATGGTGATGGCGCACGGGCCGAAGTGGCCGGGAAGATCGGACAAATTCCGGTAGATCATCTCGGCTCCTGGCAGACCTCGATTTCGAGCCCGTCGTAGGCCAGCCGGACATGCGCGGGCAGGCGCTCTTCGGTGGATTGATGCGCCAGATCGTGGCAGATGTGCGTGAAGAACGCGCGGCGCGGCGCCAGTTTGTCCACCGATTGCAAGGAGCGCTCGACGGTGGAATGAGTGGGGTGTGGGCGATGCCGCAAGGCGTCCAGGAACAAGACATCCAGGCCGCACAACTGCTGCATGGACTCCTCGGGGATGTCGCTGTGATCGGTTAGATAGGCCGCCCGGCCGAATCGAAAACCATACACGCTACCCTTGCCGTGCATGAGGCGGACGGGCATGAATGGAAGACCGAACAGATCGATGGCTGCGCCGTTAAACGCGTGCGGCGTCAGGCGGGGGCGCGAGGACTCAGTCTTATTCGAGTCGAAGATGT